>Ga0228703_1000353_pt1 | contig 35373 bp, 33 predicted proteins | sample McNCre217_Aug_MG_3_FD_178020 | JGI IMG/M metagenome (GOLD analysis project Ga0228703, IMG submission 178020) | Freshwater microbial communities from McNutts Creek, Athens, Georgia, United States - 29-17_Aug_MG | ecosystem: Environmental > Aquatic > Freshwater > Creek | place: USA: Georgia...
ATTGCCAATGTGGCTTTCTGCTTTATTTATACTTGGTTCCTAGTCAAGGCGCCAATGAAAGTTAATCCTTTACTATTTTTGCTTGGCGCCATGGCGGTTGGCTGGCTGATAGATACATTTTACAATACCCATGGCATACACGCATTTGCTTGTGTTTTGGTTGCGTGGTTACGGCCTTTGTTTTTTCGAATTTTAACGCCAGCCAATGGCTATGATGAGCGATCAAGTATTTCGCTACACGAGATGAAGTGGCTTTGGTTTTTTTCTTATGTTTTTCTGATGCTACTTAGTCATCACGTGCTCTTATTTTTCTTAGAAGCCAGTGATTGGAGCTTGTTGGGAATTAGTTTATTGAAGACTTTTTCATCTACTTTATTGGGAATGGCGGTTTTTGGGATTCTCGAATTTTTCAATCGACCACAATAGGTCTTTTTGGCAGACTTTTTCAATTATTTTCATTGGCCTTTGATTTGCAGGGTCAGGCATGTACATGTTTAAAATGTACTTAATGCCTACCCATGGAAACACCTACCCAAACAATAGCCATGTCAGAGCCTGAGGCTCGTGCGCTATTTGAAAAGGAATTTATGCCGCATTTGGATGCGATGTACAACTTTGCCTTTCGCCTAACGAATGACGAAGATGATACACAAGATTTGGTCCAAGACACCTGTATGAAGGCCTATCGATTTATATCCTCGTTTGAACCTGGAACCTATGCGAAGGCTTGGTTATTCCGGATTCTCAAAAATAACTTCATCAACGATTACCGAAAAAAATCACGCGGACCCTCGAAAGTTGAGTTTGAATGGGTGGAACAATCATTTTCCGGGGATGAAGATCATGAGCCTGCCTCGCATGCCGACCTTCAAGCAGAAACGGTGAACGAAATGCTGGGAGACGAGATTACGGCCGCGATTCAAGCCTTGCCGGTTGATTTTCGAATGATTATTATTTTGTGCGATTTGGAGGAGTTTAGTTATGAGGAAATGGCTCGAATTCTAAATATCCCAATCGGTACGGTTCGGTCTCGTCTGCACCGTGCTCGTGCCATATTAAAGGAGAACCTTGCGAATTATGCAAAAAGTAAAGGTTATCACTGACAATCTGTCATTGGTTAAAAATGAACTTTTTAGATTCTCCTAGTTGTTACTAAACCAGCGCCTGACACGCCTGCCCTAAAATGAAAAAGACCTGTACCCATCATTCCGATTGTTTAAAGTTAATTCAGCGTATTCTTGATCGCGAGGCAACGCCTGAAGAAGAAGCCAATTTTTTGGCCAATAAAGATCAATGTCTACCCTGTCAGGAAGGTTACGAGCTTGAGCAATCCCTACGGAAAGCCATCAAATCGAACTGTTCCAGTAAATGTCCTCAGGATTTGTTTGCTCGAATCAAGTCAAAACTTTTTGTTGTTTTAATCCTTATTTCCATTCTTATTCCGTTATTTTGCTAGCTAATTAAATCCGTAGCAATTGGAAGGCAAACTCATTATTTTTTCAGCTCCATCGGGATCAGGCAAGACCACCATCGTCAAGCAACTTTTGGCCAATAACGCCAATTTAGGCTTTTCAATTTCCGCTTGTACGCGCGATAAACGTGGTCGCTCCGAGGCGAATGGGCAAGATTATTATTTCATGACGCCCGACGAGTTTCGTCAAAAAATCGAAGAGGATGCTTTCGTAGAATGGGAAGAAGTCTATCCAGGGGCCTATTATGGAACCTTGAAGTCCGAAATTGAGCGGATATGGGCTTCCGGGAAACACGTGATTTTTGATGTTGATGTAAAGGGAGGGCTAGCCCTAAAAAACTATTACAAAGAGCGTGCCTTAGCTGTATTTGTCAAAGTGCCTACCTTAGAAATGCTCGAAGATCGTCTACGAGCTCGAGGTACGGAAACCGAAGAATCCCTTTCAAAGCGCATCTTTAAAATGAAGTTTGAATGGTCATTTCAAGATAAATTTGATGTCATATTAGTCAATGACAAACTAGACGATGCCGTTCAAGAAGCGCAAGAATTATTTGATTCATTCACTCAATAGTCATGAAAATAGGCCTGTTTTTTGGATCATTTAATCCCATTCATCATGGCCACCTGATTATTGCGCAAGCCGTTCTCAATCAAACCGATGTCGATCAAATTTGGTTTGTCGTCTCGCCGCAAAACCCCCATAAAAAGAGTAAAACGCTGTTGCATGAATTCGACCGTCTCGATTTAGTCGAAAGAGCTATCTCAGATAATTATCATTTCAAAAGCTCGGATATCGAATTTCACCTCTCGAAACCATCCTATACGATAAATACCCTCACACACCTTTCCGAGAAATTTCCAGATTATTCGTTTAAACTTATTCTGGGAGGCGACAACTTGGAACAGTTTAAAAGTTGGAAGAATTACGATAAGATTCTTGATTATTTTGGACTCTATGTCTATCCCCGTGGTGGACAAGATACAAGTGATTTATGGCAACATCCGCAAGTTACACGCATTGAGGCGCCATTATTACAAATTTCGGCGACCTATATTCGTCAATGTATTCAGCAAGGGCAATCCATAAAATATCTAGTTCCTGATAGCGTAGAAGCCTTAATCCAAGCAAAAAAATTCTACATTTAGGCCTTTTCGCCTAGATCGTGTTTTCCTTTTTTAGCCCTTTCCCCTTTCTACGAATTTTAATCCTCTGGGTGCTCGGTATTCTGATTCATGAGCATGTAAGCTTTATTTTGTTCGTCCCTTTAATTCTTTTAGAATGGCGATGGCGGTCGGTGGTTCCTTGTTTGATCGTCGGGCTGGCTTTTGTTCGTACGGCCCAACAGACTCCTTCCGAGAGACAAATCAATGCAGCACATGACGCCTTCGCAGTTCGTATCAATCAAACACCCATTCAAGGCCCTCGCTCGAATCGGACCATTGTGGATGTCCTTGCGATCCGAACTAGAAATGGCTGGTTTCCCTATAGGACCCAATCCATGCTTTTTGTACCTCTCGATGGCCCCACTTTGCGTCCAGGTCAGCGCTTCCTTGTGTTGGATCAATTACAAGCGATACGGCCTCCCGTTTTACCGGAGGCTTTTGACTGGCCTTCCTATTATGCTTCCCAAGGCGTATTTTATTCCAATTTTTTACGACCGGATAAGCTCATTCTCTTACAGGATGCTCATCTGGAGGAATCGTTTTTTAACGTATTAAGAAACCGAGCTGCCCGATATTTACACGAAGCCTTACCTGCTGGTGTTCACCGACAAGTTGCGGATGCCATGTTTTTAGGCATCGGGAATAGCTTAGATTTCGAGACCCGACAATCCTATGCCTCTCTGGGAGCTATTCATATCCTCTCGGTTTCCGGCATGCACGTTGGCCTATTGTATCTCGGCCTCCAATTCTTGCTCGGATTTATTCGAAAATTCCGTCCTTGGGGTGGGGGAGTGTTTTTCGCCCTCATGCTAATCATTCTTTGGTCTTACGCTGCCATGACGGGATTTTCGGCTCCTGTCCTTCGCTCGGCTTGGATGTTTTCCGTGATGCTTTTGGGGCAGGTTTTCCGACTGCGTTTAAACCCATTAAACAGTTGGGCATTCGCCTGTTTCGTACTTTTATTCTTTCAGCCAAACGACTTCTTTCAAGTAGGTTTTCAGTTATCCTTTACCGCGGTTCTCGGGCTGATTTTGTTTCAAAAGCGCCTCCTGGGAATGTGGACATCAAGGTTTTGGCTTTTCAGGCAAATATGGGAATTGACTTGTGTGGCCATTAGTGCACAGATTTTATCTGCCCCATTAATCATTCTCTACTTTCATCAATTTCCGAATCCTTTCTATTTCTTTCTATTGAACCCTATTCTCGTGCTGTTGTCTAGCATCACACTCAGTCTCGGTTTTTTATACCTCGCTTTAGCTCCAACGGGGTTAGTGGCTTTTATAGGCAGTTTGCTATTAGGTAGTTTCGAGTTACTACATGGTCTCATGTTTGCAACGACTAATCATTTTATGACCGTCATCCCATTTCTGAGAGTGAGGATTCAGGAAGTAGCTATCATTTATATATGCTTGGGATTATTTTGGTATTGGTGGGCCTATCGATCTGTTCTCGTTTTATATAGCGCAATCCTATTAATTGGGCTAACCTTAATTTACCGATTTCAGGAGTCATTGAAGCAGGAGGCCTATCTAACTTCGATGGATGGGCAAGCGATTTTTTTGACTGTCGATGGCTTTAAAGGGCGCTATTATGGTCATACAACCCCTGCTTGGTTGCAGGCGAATGTATCAGGATGGTGGGCGGCACAGCAAGTGGTAGATTCGTCCAGGCATGCTTGGCCGGAGGGGAGTTTTAGTTGGCATTACCACGGCAACGAATTCGTCTATCTAACGAATCCAAGCATAAATAAAACGCATGCGCCGAAATCTCATTTGATTCTATCTGCTAAAATTGCTTTAAAAGATCCTCGCTTTCTGAAATCTTGGCAGCGTTCTACCTGGTATTTCATTCGAAAGCCGTCTGCCTATCGATTGAACAAGTTGCAGGAGTTTTGGCCGCGGAAAGTGGTTTATTTATCCCAACAACCCGCTGTGCATTTTCCATAAAAAAAGGCTGCCCTTTTGGACAGCCTTGGATATTAGCTAGGTTTCTTCTCGTTACGCTTACGCTCGTTGGGATCCAAGAAGATCTTACGCATACGTAGGGATTTTGGAGTGATTTCTAAGTACTCATCCTTTTGGATAAACTCCATACACTCTTCTAAAGAGAAGTTTAATTTCGGAGCAATTTTCGTTGCGGAATCAGAACCTGAAGCACGCATGTTGGTCAATTGCTTCGAAGCTTGTAAGTTCACCTCGATATCGTTTTGGCGATTGTGCTCACCGACAACCATACCCGTGTAAACCTCTTCGCCTGGATCGATGAAGAACACCCCTCTGTCTTGTAATTTATCAATTGCGTAAGGAATCGCAGCACCCGTATTCATCGAAATCAATGAACCATTGATACGTCCAGGGATCGCTCCTTTGAATTCTTCGTAAGCAATAAAACGGTGTGCCATGATCGCTTCACCAAAGGTTGCTGTCAACACTTTTGAACGCAATCCAATCAATCCACGAGATGGGATGTTGAATTCCAAGTGTTGTAAATCACCCTTAGGTTCCATGATCAACAATTCTCCTTTACCTTGAGTCGCTAATTCAATTACCTTACCAGCAACCTCGGCAGGTACGTCTACAACTAATGATTCAATCGGCTCTAAACGTTCGCCATTTGGACCTTCTTTGAAGATTACTTGTGGCTGGCCAACTTGCAATTCGTATCCCTCGCGACGCATCGTCTCGATTAATACCGACAAGTGTAGAATACCACGTCCAAATACTAAGAATTTATCTTCACTTTCCGTAGGAACAACTTTCAATGCTAGGTTTTTCTCTGTCTCCTTAAATAAACGATCACGTAAGTGACGAGAGGTTACTAATTTACCTTCTTTACCAAAGAATGGTGAGTTATTAATCGTGAACAACATGTTCATCGTAGGCTCATCGATTGCGATACGCTCCAATGCTTCTGGATTCTCAGCATCTGCAATGGTATCACCAATTTCGAAGTCTTCAATACCAGTCACGGCACAAATCTCACCGCATTCTACTTTTTCTACCTTTACTTTTCCAAGGCCTTCAAATACTTGAAGTTCTTTGATACGCATTTTTTTGGTAGTGCCATCCGACTTGCAAAGCGAGATTTGCATGCCTTCTGTCAAAGTACCACGCTCTAAACGTCCGATCGCGATACGACCTACGAATGATGAGTAGTCTAATGAGGTAATTTGCATTTGAGGTGTTCCCTCTTGAACTTTTGAAGCTGGAATATGCTCGATGATCGCATCCAACAATGGGATGATATTATCCGTTGGCTTTTTCCAATCATCACTCATCCAGCCTTGTTTTGAAGAACCATAAACACATGGGAAATCCAATTGATCTTCCGTAGCATCCAAGTTAAACATCAAATCAAATACACTTTCGTGTACCTCATCTGGACGACAGTTTTCTTTATCTACTTTATTGACAACTACGATTGGTTTTAAGCCTAAAGCAATTGCTTTGGATAATACGAAACGGGTTTGTGGCATCGGTCCTTCGAAGGCATCTACCAACAAGATTACTCCGTCAGCCATACGTAGAACACGTTCTACCTCACCGCCAAAGTCGGCGTGACCCGGTGTATCAATAATATTAATTTTTACTCCATTGTAACGAACGGATACGTTTTTAGACACAATCGTAATACCACGTTCACGTTCTAAGTCGTTGTTATCTAGGATCAAATCTCCAAATTCTTGGTTCTCACGGAAGATTTTAGAGGCGTGAATAATTTTGTCCACAAGAGTCGTTTTACCGTGGTCAACGTGGGCAATGATGGCAATGTTACGAATGCTTTGCATAAAAATGTAGGCGTTGAATGAATTAAAATTCTCCCAAGTCGGGGAATTTAAGGTGCAAAGGTAGGGATTATTTCTTTGAAAAGTGCTAATTGATTAAAAATCAATGCAGGTAGAATTATTCTGTTAGAGCCTTTGATGCCTTAACGCTTGCTTTTGAACCGAAATGTTCAGCTATTTTTTGTGCAATTCCCTTTGAATCAATCCCACAGAGTGTATAAAGTTCGCTTTGCTCCCCGTGCTCCACAATCTGATCCGGGATTCCTAATCGGATGATTTTGGATTGATATTGGTGATCCACCATGAATTCTGCGACTGCAGAACCAAAGCCACCTACGATGGATGCGTCTTCTACGGTTAGGATTGTGGAATAAGTTTTAAATATTTCGTGTAATAGTTCTTCGTCCAAGGGTTTAGCAAAACGCATGTCATAATGTGCGGCATCGATTCCTTGTGTGGTTAACTCCTCAGCAGCTTTAATTGCTTCGTTTCCAATATGACCGATACTAAGGATGGCGATGTCTTTCCCCTTCTTGAGTTGGACACCTTTACCAATTTGAATTTCTTCAAAATTTGTTCTCCAAGCTGGCATAACGCCTTGGCCTCTTGGGTAACGAATACTGATGGCTTCTCCGCGATCTTTGAATGAATCCAACGAAGCAGTGTACATAATATTTCTTAATTCCTGCTCATTACGAGGTGCCACCACAATCATATTAGGCACACAACGCATCATGGCAATATCTAAGTTGCCGTGGTGAGTCGGTCCGTCAGCTCCTGCTAAACCTGCACGATCAAGACAGAAAATTACGGGGAGTTTTTGTAGACAAACATCATGAACGACTTGATCGTATCCACGTTGCATGAAAGAACTGTAAATATTACAGAAAACCGTTAGCCCTTGAGTTGCTAAGCCTGCCGAAAAGGTAACGGCATGTTGCTCGGCTATTCCTACATCAAATGCTCGATCTGGCATTGCGCGCATCATGATATTCATGGAGGAGCCCGATGGCATCGCGGGGGTAATTCCCATGATTTTCGGATTCTGTTCAGCAAGTTCAACAAGTGTATGTCCAAAAACCTCTTGGTATTTCGGAGGTTGCGGATTATCGTATGTCTTTTTTTCAATTTCACCTGTTACTTTATCAAACTTCCCAGGGGCATGCCATAGGGTTTGATCTTTTTCGGCAAGTGAGTATCCTTTTCCTTTCGTGGTAACACAGTGTAATATTTTAGGACCTGGGATGTCCTTTAAATCGCGTAAAACGGTAGCTAAATATTCTACATCATGCCCATCAATTGGGCCAAAGTAGCGCAAATTAAAGGACTCAAATAGATTGCTTTGTTTGAGCAAAGTCGCCTTTAAACCATTTTCTATTTTAGAAACAATTTCCTGAGCCGATTTTCCGAATCTTGACATTTTACCGAGCAAATTCCAGACATCGTCTTTCACCTTATTGTAGGTATGCGAAGTAGTAATGTCGGTTAGGTATTCCTTTAAGGCTCCTACATTGGGGTCGATAGCCATGCAATTATCATTCAAAATGATAATCATATTATTCGGAATATCGCCTGCATGATTCATGGCTTCAAATGCCATTCCTGCCGTCATGGATCCATCACCAATAACAGCAATATGCTGACGATCAAATTCTTTTTTGTAGCGAGAGGCTACAGCCATTCCCAATGCCGCTGAAATTGAAGTAGACGAGTGTCCTACACCAAAGGCATCGTATTTACTTTCCGATCGCTTAGGGAATCCACTAATTCCGCCTAATAACCGGTTGGTGTGGAATACGTCTTGTCGGCCAGTTAAGATTTTGTGTCCATATGCCTGATGGCCTACATCCCAAACAAGTTGGTCATAAGGTGTGTTGAAAACATAATGTAATGCAACGGTCAATTCAGTTACGCCCAACGATGCACCAAAGTGTCCTCCATTCACGGATACATGGTCGATAATAAATTGACGCAATTCGTCGCAAACAGCGGGAAGCTGATTGGCTTTTAACTGACGAAGATCGGCGGGAGCCTGAATCTTACTTAGTAAAGGGCCTGCTGGGAATTGAGTTGACACAAATATTTTATTCAAGTGAAAGAAAAACTATACAAAGGTAAAAATGTTTTTGAGCCTTACTCATTTTTTTGACTCGCAGTAAATAATCGCCTCTTTTCTTGTTTACTTAGAGAGTCATATCCAGACTTGGATATTTTATCTAGAATACGGTTCAGTTCTTCCTCATCTATGTTTTCGGCTACTTTTCGAGGGCTTGTTTCTCGGGTATATTTGGCATCAATAAATACACGATCTTTTTTTTGAGGCCATCGCCAGCTGAAGGGGTGTTCAACAATATAAGCCATGTAAAATCCACACAAAGCGCCACCTAAATGGGCGATATTACCACCTGCATTGGCTCCCACTGTTTCCAGAAGGGACCATAGCATGTAAAATCCGGCAATGTATTTGATGCGTACAATGCCGATTAGAAATAGCTGAACTTCGTAATTGGGCCTCAGTGTAGCTGCCGCCATGACGATCGCAAATACGCCTGCGGATGCTCCTAATAAATAGGCATCACCTCTTTGAAGAAAATAGGGAATAAAATTATAAGCCAAGAAAAAGGCTAGTGCTCCACATAGGCCGCCCATAAAATAGATTCGGACACTTTTGTTATTCCCAACCACTTCTTGGAGTATTTGGCCAAACCAATACAAAAACATCATATTGAAGGCTAAGTGGAAAAGCTCGACATGCACAAAAAAGTAGCTGATCAGGCTCCAAGGGGCTTGTAAAATATGCGAAAATTGGGAAGATAAGGTGAGCGATTCCAATAATGAATCATATACTGACGAATGCCCGGAGAAAATACTAATTAAGCGGAAAATCATCAGCAAAATGAAGATTCCGCAGTTTAAGGCAATGATCTTTACTAAACCTTGTCCAGGCTGTTGTAAGACGCGTTGAATATCTTGCCAGAAGCCACGCATATCAATAAAAATGATTGCGTTTGGTCTTCCATACCATCAAAAGAATGACAGCAAACAACATCCCGCCGATGTGCGCAAAGTGAGCCACATTATCCCCTTGATACTGCTGAATCCCCTGGTATAATTCATACATACCATAAAAGCTTACAAAATATTTGGCCTTGATGGGGATAGGGAATGGGAATAAATACATTTCCGAGTTAGGGAATAAATAACCAAAGGCCATCAAGATGCCAAATACGGCTCCGGATGCGCCAACCAACTGGCTTCGATTCACATATTCCGCATAATTGGCTCTTGCCCATTCAATATTTACATTTCCATCGGGCAAAGGAATTACCTGATAATGCTGTGCATAATCATATAAATGCATCGAACTTGGATCACTCAATACAATTTGAGTTGCTTGACGGAAGTCGGCGAAGTCCACAAAGTGCTGAATCCCCATATACAACAGCCCCGCTCCAATTCCACAGAAAAAATAGAAAAACAAGAAGCGTTGTGCTCCCCAAATTCGCTCCAGTAAAGAACCGAACATAAAGAGTCCAAACATATTTCCTATTAAATGCATCAGGCTGGCATGCGAAAACATGTAAGTGACCAATTGGAATACATGAAAATCTTTCGCTTGAAAATAATGGAGGCTTAAGAGCTCATCTGGAATGAACCCGCCCAAAACGAATACAGCGATATTAATGAAAATTAAATTTCGAACCGTAGGAGATAAATTTCTAAACATAATATTATTCTTCGTATGCCCAGTCGATGCGTGTTTTCATATCTTTTACCAACAAGCCCATGGCCTTGAAACTTGCTCGAATTTCGTCAACCTTGTCATACTCGCGTTTCTCTTTGAAATTGCTGTACAAGGCTAACATCCCCTTGATCAAAGCTTCTTGATCCGATGGAAACTCCTCCCGAAGTCCTAACACTTGTTCTAAGAAATTGATGTAATTGGTCTTCAATCGATCAAAAGTCTCTTCACCAATTTGCCCAAATGCGAGTTGTCCCGTGTGGAGCTGGTTGATTTTCTTTAATAACGTAAATAGATGTGAAATTGTTACAGCCGTATTTAAATCGTCGTTCATCCCATCGTAGCATCCTTGGATGGCGCTATCAATTTCAACAATCTGTTCTTGAGCTAATTCGCTTGTTGAATCCGCCTCAAATTCCATTCCTTTGATGATTCTTAAGCCGTTCGCGATACGCTTATAGCCTTTTTGAGCGGCCTTTAGGGCCTCATTCGAAAAGTCTAAGGTGCTTCGGTATTGCGATTGCAGCATGAAGAAACGAACCGTCATCGGGCTGTAAGCTTGTTCCAAGAGTGGGTGTGCTCCAGCAATTAATTCACTAGGCAAAAAGGAATTGCCCAAGGATTTACTCATTTTTTGGCCGTTGACTGTCAGCATGTTCGTATGCATCCAATAGCGCACCGGAGCTCGTCCATGGGCAGCTTTTGCTTGGGCAATTTCACATTCGTGGTGTGGGAATTTTAAGTCCATACCACCGCCGTGGATATCAAAGGTGTCCCCCAAATATTTGTGACTCATGCAGGTACATTCAAGGTGCCAACCTGGGAAACCATCGCCCCAAGGCGAAGGCCAGCGCATGATGTGTTCGGGTGAGGCTTTCTTCCAAAGCGCAAAATCCAAGGGGCTTTTTTTCTCACCTACTCCATCTAAATCACGGGTCTCTGTTAATAAATCATCCAATACGCGACCCGAAAGATGGCCATAATCGCCACCTTGCTTGTTATATGCTTCAATGTCAAAATAGATAGACCCATTGGACTCGTAAGCTAAGCCTTTGTCCAATAAAATTTTCGTCGTTTCTATTTGTTCAACAATATGTCCGGTGGCCGTTGGTTCAATGCTCGGAGGCAATAAGTTGAATTGGGTTAAAACATCATGAAAGTCATTCGTATAGCGCTGTACGATTTCCATGGGCTCTAATTTCTCCAATTTGGCCATTTTGCCAATTTTGTCCTCACCTTCATCGCCATCACCAACTAAATGACCTACATCGGTTATGTTTCGTACATACCGAACTTGATATCCGATAAATTTCAAATAGCGATGTAGGATATCAAATGAAGTAAAGGTGCGGAGGTTGCCCAAGTGCACAAAATTATAGACCGTTGGCCCACAAACGTATAATCCCACATGGGGTGCGTTGATGGGGGTAAATACTTCTTTCTCTCGACTGAGTGTGTTGTATATTTTTAACGGCTGCATGAATTCTAGGGCTATTGTAGACTCCTCAAAAAGGAATTAAAATTACGCCGATTCTTTTAATTCACCAAACATCCCAAATTCCTCCACTTCGAAACGATTCTTTTCTAATTGTGTTATCTTTGTGTGTTTTTGAAATTCAATCATGCAGCTAAAGGAAGTAGGCGAGGACAAATCGCTTCAACGTGCTTTTTTACAATTTCCGGTGGATCTTTATCGATCCGATTCTAATTGGATTCGTCCCTTGGATTCGGATGTGGAATCGATTTTTAACCCGAAGAAAAATCCGCATTTCAAGAAAGGGAATGCCATTCGTTGGGTATTGTTTGATAATGCAGGCCAAGCGATTGGTCGGGTAGCCGCATTTTATGAGCAATCGAAAGAGGAGGTGCCGGTCGGCGGCATGGGATTTTTTGAGTCTATTGAGGACAAGGCCGCCGCATTTATGTTGTTTGATGCTTGTAAATCTTGGCTGAAAGAGCATGGAATGGAAGGGATGGATGGGCCGATTAATTTTGGGGAGCGGGATAGTTTTTGGGGGTTAATGGTGAAGGGCTGGGAATATGAGCCTACCTACAAAATGCCTTGGACGAAGGCGTATTACATTCCGTTTTTTGAGGAATATGGATTTCAGGATTATTTCCAGCAATATGTCTATGTTTCTTCCATTCGAGGGGCCAATGTAAGTCAGGCCATTGAGGAAAAAGCTAATCGGATTTATCAGAATCCTGAATATGTTTTTCAGCACATTGAGAAGTCAAAATTGACTAAATATGCGGAGGATTTTCGCATTATTTTCAATGCGGCATGGGCTAAATTTCCGGGAGTTCAAGAAATGAGTTCTGAACAAGCGCAACGCTTGGTGAAGACGATGAAGCCGATTATTGATGAGCAATTATTGTGGTTTGCGTATACAACGACAGGCGAGCCCGTTGCATTTTTTATTGTGATTCCTGATCTCAATCAAATCATTAAACATTTAAATGGTCGATTGAATTGGTGGGGCATGATCAAGTTTTTGTTGTTAAAAATGCGTGGAGCATTGACGCGAGCTTGTGGTGTTATTTTCGGGGTTGTTCCGGATCACCAAGGGAAAGGAGTCGAGTCTGCGATAGCTTTGCGCTTCCGGACAGCTGCGCGTGAGAACCCTTTTTATCCTTATGAAACGATGGATATGAATTGGGTAGGAGATTTCAATCCGAAGATGTTGCGTTTTGTCTCCCAATTAGGGGCGACCAACGAGAAGACTTACATTACATATCGTTTATTTTTTAATCCAAACCAGCCCTTTAGTCGTTGTCCTAAAGTTGGTTAAATCCTTTATCATGAGTTTATTAACAATTGGAACCGTTGCGTTCGATGCATTAGAGACCCCCTATGGAAAGACCGATAAAATTATCGGAGGCTCTTGTACGTATATCGCCTTATCATCTGCTTTTTTCTTGCCGCGCGTGAATGTGGTGGCTGTGGTGGGTGATGACTTTCCGCAGGCATATATGGATACCTTAACGTCTAAGGGCATCAATCTAGACGGCTTACAAATTAAGGCCGGAGAAAAGTCTTTTTTCTGGGCGGGTAAATACCACAATAACATGAATTCGCGCGATACGCTCGTGACGGATTTGAATGTATTGGCGGATTTTAAACCAGAAATTCCGGCGTCATACCAAGATTGTGAATACCTTATGTTGGGGAACTTAACCCCTCAGGTTCAGATTGAGGCCATTGAAGGCTTAGCGAAACGCCCGAAATTAATCGTTATGGATACGATGAACTTCTGGATGGATGTGGCGATGGATGACCTGAAGAAGGTGCTAAAGATGGTTGACGTATTGTGTATCAATGATGAGGAGGCGCGTCAATTATCCGAGCAGTATTCTTTACGTACAGCTGCGAAGATGATCATGGCGATGGGCCCTAAGACCTTGATTATCAAGAAAGGGGAGCATGGAGCCTTGTTGTTCCAAGACCAAAATATGTTTTATTGTCCAGCATTACCTTTGGAGGAGGTATTTGACCCAACGGGTGCTGGGGATACCTTCGTAGGAGGTTTCATCGGATACCTTGCTAAGACAGATGACACTTCCTTTGAGAATATGCGTAAAGCCATTGTGTATGGCTCTGCGATGGCGTCTTTCTGCGTCGAAAAATTTGGTACGGAGCGATTACTTGAAATTACGGATCAAGACTTGGAGTCTCGTGTAAACGAATTTCGGGAATTGGCTCGTTTTTAACGACCCCCCACAATGACTTCCTGAAGATTTGCGGGATCTAGGTATTTATTAGCTAGTTCTCTTAAATCTTCGGGAGTACATTCCATAATTTGACGTTGGAACTGATCGTAGAAGTCTTTCGGCAAATTCTCTAATTGAATAACTTTGATTTTCTCAGCGATATCAAATGCCTGTGTCAATTCGCCCGTAAAACTCCCCATTAAGTAATTTTTGACTAATTCAAGTTCCTCGATTCCCACCGCTTCTTGTTGGAGCTTCCGCATCTCTTTCCGAATTTCATCACAGGTTTCTTCCACGTTGCTGTTATTTACATCTGTGCCAACTACCCAATAGCCTGCGCGTTGCATGGGAACGATGGAGGAGGAGATACCATAGGTAAATCCTTTTTCTTCCCGAATATTTTTTTGCAGACGCGATCCGAAAAACCCGCCTAAAACGGTATTCAATACACTGAATTTAAAGTAATCTGGATGATGGCGAGTCATGGATATCATCCCCAAACGAATGGATGATTGCATCGCATTTTCCCGAATTTCATGGATAGGTGTTCTTAGGTTTACATTCGGAGTATATGGATTCGTTTTTTGGGCCACGTGCGTAGGCAAATCCTGGAATGTTTTTTGCACTTCTTCTAGTTCTGCCTCACTGATTTTGCCTGAAAGAAAGATTTGAGGCATGGCTCTCAGCCAATGTTTCGAATGAAAATCGAGTAGATCAACTTGCTGAATGGCCTCAATACTTTCTTGCGTGGAAACACGACCATATGCGTCGGGTGAAAAAAGTTGTTGGCGTAACAATTGGCTCGCTGAAAAAGCGGTTTTTTGCCAGTTTAATTTATTTTTCTGTACCTCAATCGCGATCTCTTTTTCAAATTCTTCAACTGGGAAATTGGCTTCTTGAATGATTTCGATGACATAGGGTAGGAGGGCCTTGAGGTGTTTACTCAGCCCATAAAGGACAAATGTCGCTGTGTCAAGATTCGTTTGGATGTCCCAAAATGCCCCAAAATAATCAAAAATTTGATGAATCTCTGTTGCATTGCGTTGGGATGTCCCTCTTTTCATCAATGAACTAGTTAGGCTAGCAATGCCTGCTTTTTCGGCCAAACTCGCCCCCGCTGGGACACTAAATTCTAATTTGAAGACCGGTTGTTCGCCAAGTGATAAGGATTGAATCTCTAGGCCATTCGCAAGACGGCTTGTCTTTACTTCTGGGAACTTGATTAATTCTATTGGATAGGCGTTTGGGGCTATGGTTCGATTCAGCATCATTGGTTTATAAAACAAATGACATTCCGTTGGGAATGTCATTTGATAAACAAGAAGTTTGTTTAATTATCTTTTACCGTTATCGTTGTTGATAGCAGCTAATAAAGTCACGCGTAAAGTATTCGCTAATGGGCTGCTAGTTCCTGTTGGTACTAAGTAAGCAAAGTCGAAACCGTATTTTTGATCTAACTTAAAGCCAACACCCATAGTGAAGTATTTACGATTTCCCTTCATTTCGCTTTCATTGAAGTAACCTCCACGAACTGCGAATGTATTATTGAAAAGATATTCAGCACCGATTGATGTGGTAATCTCTTTCAACTCTTCGCCGAATCCATCTGGTGCATCAAACAATGAACCAAAAATTCCGCCGATGGCCGAAGTTGTCGTCGGATCTGTTCCTGTAACAACTTTATTGCCGTTCGCATCAATTGAAACCGACTGAGGTGTTGGAACCATTAACTTATTGAAATCCAATGTCAATGTTAACTTATTTTTGTCATCAATATTTCTAACTGCAGCTACACCCGCACGTAGGTTAGTTGGGATAAAGTTCTTTTCGGCTCCACCGTAGGAAACCTTACCCGAAATATTTGAAAGAACTAAACCATAAGTGTAATTCCACTTCTTTTCCGAGTTAGAATTCCAATATAATGCGATATCTGCTGCTACTGTTTGTGCGGGCTTCATGGCAACTCCAGTACCTGAAGTACCTTGGTAGTTTCCTAATAAATTTGAATTGATGTATTTTAAATTAACACCCAATGAAAGCGCATTGGATAATTTTCTCGCATGTGTTACTGATAATGCATACTCCTTGGAGTTAAAGTTTCCTGCACTTGTTCCGTTTGCAAGTGTTGCTTGAAATAAACCTTGATCAAAATAGTTAATAGAGAAACCAAAAGCTTGGTCTTTTGATGTCTTTTTGTAACCTGCGATATTGTAAAGTGCCATATCGTTAACCAAATTACGTAACCAAGGAGTGTAAGAAATAGCAAATCCTAAATCTTTATCTGCTCCTGCTAGCTTTGCCGGATTCCAATAAATTGCGTTAACGTCAGATGAAATAGCCACACCTGCATCACCCATTGCCGCTGATCGAGCATCAGGTGCAACGTTTAGGAACAACATTGTTGGGGTAGGAATTCTTCCTGAATTTAATTGTCCTGAAACCAATGTTTGGCCATACGCAACAGCACCGATGAATACTGCAACTGCCGTAAATAGCGCTTTGTGGAATATTGAATAATTCTTCGTCATTGTATATTAATTTAAAGAGAGTCTTTCAGTTCTAAGAAGCTAAAGTCAAAAATAGGTAATTTTTAGGATATAGATTGTTCTATTGATAAAAAAAATATGAAAACTTATTTTAGGGTACTTGTTTTAATCGTGAATATTTTCATTTCCTTCTGAAGTTCATCAAACAAGCTAATTTTGATAATCATCATCGAATTCAATTTTTGCCATTCATCTTCTGTCCAATCAAAAGCTATCATCCCCTCCTTGGATTCAAGGTAATTACTAAACCCTGACTTCCTCAAAATCAATTGTCCATTGATGTTTGTAAGTTCCATCTCAAAGGGCATTCGATTCCAAGGTTTATCTTGCCCAAACACAAAATGAAATGACCTAGACAGTGGATTTGGGTAAATTTTACCTGAGCTCGCCAACTGGTCGTCATCGTTAATTTGGAATTCTAACGTTTCTTGGGCGTAGTTATTGTAGATATCCCAACAGAATACAAGAATTTTATGTTTACCCCGATTTAATTTACTTAATCGAATACTTGCCTCGCCTAATGTAGAATTTCCGCTCTTTAATTGAACATTCGGCGCCAATTCGATTCGAATGCTATCGTCAACAACAAGATAGGCTATCTCCCCTTTGGAATTGAGCCAAGATAGCCCAGAGGAGTCAGCAATACTGATTTGGATGTTGGGGTTATTACTGATGGATTGACTTGATTCATCAACCAAATTCATTGTTATTTTGGGGGCAATGAGGTCTGGTTTTTGTTTGTTTTTCCAACTGGCAACAGGGATGGATCCGGATGCCTTTCTTGACCAAATAGTTAGTTGATAGGCTTGGTTTTCCAAAAGAGATGGCATGTTTTTTAGGCTAAATTTCAACATGTCCCCTTGGCCTTTACCCGAGCTTTTCCAAATAATAGGGCTCATTGTTTGATAGGAATAGGCTAAACCTTTGTTGCCTAAGGTAGTTTTCGGTTCTCCAATTCGATGAAGTTGTACGGTAAATGCTTCGTTACTTATTTGCTCTCCCGAGACATTTAATTCTTGTTTGATGCTATCGAGTTCAATTTTCAAATTTGCAGACGACCAAGGTAGCGATAGGCTTGGATCTCCCAATAATTGAATATTTCGATTTATGACACCGCTTTGACTTTGATTTTTGGCATCACGAAATATGTCGCCTAATCGATAAGCAGGATTGTTCCTGTTTTTTATCAATGATTGGTAAAATGCTTGGCCAAATAAATAATTACTACTTTGAAAAACCGGCCTTGTCGTACTGATTAATGCGATTGCCCCGCCTTGATCTGAAAGTAAACTTACTTCCCCACCCGATAAAATATTGGGATCATCAAATCGACCAAATTGACATGTCGCCGTTAAAAGAATCGGTAGGTTGTTATTGTTTTTTAAGCTCACTAAATCGTTCGTGGTTAACAATTTTTCATCCGCCAATCCACTTTCGGAGCCATGGCCTGTATAGTGAATAAAATCTGCCTTTTGTTCAAATAAGTCTAGCGTTGCCTGCGTAGCCAAAGGGCTGGTAAAAAATCCATTATTCTGCTTAAATGGATATTGATCTAAATAGATTTTATGCTGTTGGCCCGGAATCATCCCGTTAAGCAGAAGTTTTGCGAAGTCTTCAGCATCCTGCATGTGAATATTGGCATCCCCATCATCTGCTAACCATGCAAATTGCGTTGGTCGTGTGCGTGGCTTGGACTCAAAATCAATCAGTTTATTGACAAACATATTTGCTTCTTGAGGATTTTTTACGGGTATTCGCCCGATGGCAACTTGGATGTCCGATCGTGGGACATTAAGCCCTTCTTGCCAGGATTGAGCGTTAGGCCCTACAATTCCATAAAAATCATCAGATGCGTAACTCAATAAGGGTTGAAGCGATTCTTTGCTTTGATAGGTCGGAACAAAGCATGCTTTTTCGAGCGAGGTCGATATGACGTTTTGGCCTTTATAGTCTATTGAGGCATCTCCAAAGAGGATGACGTACTTTAATTTAGATCCTGTTTTTTGATATTGATATCGAATGAAATTACGAATGGCAGTTACATCTTGTTTTCCCCCACTAAAGTCTTGGTAAATCGCTGATGTATTAATTTGGATACTTGATAAATTTCGTTCGTTCGTTTTATAGACAGCTAGTTTCTTCGCCTCTTTTTGCAAAGTTGGTGAGGAAATTACCAACATTTCAGTAGCAGCTGGAATGGTTAACGCCGATTGGTTTTCTGGATTCCCGCATAAAATCGGTTCACCCGCTAGGTTAATATCTGCGATGGCTAGTCGGCTGTTTGTTTGGAAGTTCAACTGAAAGGATTTGTTCGAAACAATTTTGTACCATTGGGTACCCCCATTGTTGACCCATATCTGTTGCAGGGATGTTAAATTCGGAACGTCGATATTTATCGTTGAATCACTACTATTCGGTAAAAGGTAAAGCGGGTTTGTATTCTTCGCATCAATATTTCGCGGATATACCAGCGTTATGTAATCGATATAACCGGTCCCCCCGCTACTTTGAAACTGAATGGGCCAGGTCCAAGCATTTGAACTTAGCGTGGGGCTAATCCAAGTTTTGATTGTTTCGCTACTGGCTTTTGTATCGTATCGGCCACCCGAGATCGGATTTAAAGTGAGGTTCTTTCCGAGATTAGCGAATGTAAATGAACTAGCTGATAGACTACTGGAATAGAACTTTGCCTCTAAATAAGCTGGTTTCCCTTCCGCATAGTCATTCAAAGAGTATTGAAGAAATTTATTGCCGCTTCCATAGAATGCATCGCCCAGCCAATTCTGGCCAGATTGTAAGAGATTATAGGTTTCTGGCTCGTAGTGTTTGATTCCATAGGCAAAAGAAAGCCCGGTACCACTGGAAGCCTTGGGAGAAATTTCTTCAATCAAATTAGGTTTCGTGGCATCAATTTGAACGAAGTAAAATGTAGTATCGCTGTATAAGTTGGTTTGTTGGCCCCATGTGCCAACTTGTTTAATGGGATGAGGGGAATCACCCCAAAACAAGACTTCCCAAGTATTATTTGAGGTAATTTTCGATGTAGGAATTGGCTTGAGTAACCCAATTTTTTCATCCTCATTGGGGTCAATCATGCCGGACTTAGAACCCCAAATACTGATTTTATCTGGTCCTTCTACTGGAATTTGGTGCTTGTTGAACCATGCTTGATTGATTCGATAAAATTGGGATTGAGTTACTGCAATTTTTATCCATTTACCTTGTTGCAGTGGGGATAGATTTTGGCTAAAACCAATAGGACGAATCCATCCAACAAGTAGAACGAAAGCAAAAAGAAACCGTTTAAGCATCGATGGGTTGAACTTGCGCATTTTTCGCTACGAGGTATAGTTTGCCTGTTTGGACTTCTTGGCAAATGTAGCGTGTTCTTCGTAGTTTCCCCTTCTTTAACTGTAGGTTTTTTAATTGGAAGATCTCACCCTCGGGAAGATTAAATAGTAAGATGGCAGGCTCTTGATTTTGATCGTATACTTTGAGTGCTTCGACAAGCGGAGTGAATCCATTTGATGTAGCGACGGGGTTTATTAAATAGGCTTGTAAAACGGGAACGAGTTCCTGGGGTAATAATTCGGGGTCTAAAATAGGTTCAAATAGTTCTTTGAAGGCATCTTTCCATTCCTGACCGTGTGGATTCACTTGGTTTTTATGCCGTTGATAGGTGATGAGGTGCGCTACCTCATGTAAATAGGTTACTAAAAATGCAAATGGATTTAAATTATGATTGACGGTTATTTGAAATCCTTTATTCGAAGTAAACTTAAAGTCCCCCAATTTACTATCTCTTTTTTTGCTTACAACGAATTCAAATTTTAGCTCATCCCAAAGGTTAAAGCAATATTCAGCCACTTTTGGAGGAAAGTGATCGAGGAATGACGATATCTTTCTGTTTTTGTTCATTTGCGGGCATAAAAAAAGTCCTTCGCGAACGAAGGACTTTTTTCTGTGAGACTGGCTAAAATTATTTAGCAGCAGCAGTGTCAGCAGCAGCTGTATCAGCAGCAGCAGTATCAACTGGTGCAGCAGCAGCAGTATCAGTTGCAACTGTATCAGCAGCAGCTTCAGTTTTTTTCTCACCACAAGATGCTAAAGTTACCATACCAGCAACGAAAGCCAAAGCGAATACTTTTTTCATTTTTTGTAATATTTTAAGGTTTGAGCTACAAATCTACGGCTTAATTTTTTAATTGCAAATAATCTCTCCAGTTTTTTAAGATTTTTTTAAGAATTGGGAGGTTTTTTCACGAAAAGCTCTTTTTTGGCCTATAGGGGCACTATGTTTACTTAGAAAACTTAAGATTAATTTAATAGTTGCCCTTGATAATTGGACTAATTACTTGATTAGATCCTTGAAACGGTCGTAAAAACCGCTGCTTTTGAAGGTGAATGTTTTGTGCAAAACATAGTTGGACACAAAACTGAATCCCATACCATTCAATGTGGTACTGATTTGCGTCACGTTAACTTTTTTAAATGAATAGGGAATTCTGACCATAAGGTCATTGTAATTTGATTGAATAAAATGATAGGGTAAAATACTGAATCCCCAAGTTACAAAACCTGAAAACGTAGCGACCATCATAAACTTGATCATTTCCCGGCGCGTTTGTTGGGACTTCCTCGCATCAAATGCAAAAAGCTTCGTCATGATGAAACCAGCAATTAATGAAATAAAGTAAGCGGGCAATATGGTCTTCTCATAGGCCATATGAAACCAATCTTTCAATAATGCCCCAGCTAATAATTGAATCATCGCACCCGTACCCGCGATTAGAAAGTAGGCGACTAAATCTTTACGATTAAAGAGTTGCGAGTCTTGATTCAATTAAAAAAGGCTTTTAACGATATTAGGGAATAGTCCCAGCACCAAAGTTCCTAAGGTAGTTAGCCCCAAGGCTACTTGATAAAGTGTACTTATTTCTATTTTATCTATTTCACCTTGTTTGAAGTAAACGGCAATAATTCCTTTGAAATAATAGTAAATACCAATTGCCGACATCAATATAGCTAACACCACGGGATAGATAATATTTCGATTAAATGTATCCGAGAATACAAAGAATTTTCCCCAAAATCCCGCTGTTAATGGAATACCTGCCAACGATAACATGGCTACAGTGAAACAAAACGCTAAATACGGATTCGCTTTCGCTAGCCCTTCAAAAGACTGGAAGTGATCTGGTTTTTCAACTCGGCCCGTTTGATGTTCCGAAACTAATTTGAAAACAGCAAATGCCGTTAATGTTGCTAACGTATAAGCTAACGAATAAAATAAGATCGTTGAATTTGAGGTCTCCTGACGTGCTGAAACTGTCATCAACATATAGCCGGCGTGTGAGATACTTGAATAGGCCAACATACGCTTAATGCTTTGTTGGTATACCGCTGTAACATTTCCGATGACCAAGGTTAACATACTGATGAAGTACACCGGCATAACCCAAGTACTATATAAGCCGCCAAATATTCCTGCAAAAATATGGTATATCGCTGCAAAGCCAGCCGTTTTTACGACGGTCGACATAAACATCGTAAAGATGGTGGGTGCTCCATCGTACACATCCGGTGTCCAGAAATGGAAGGGTGCAGCAGAAACTTTAAATAGTAGGCCAACGAGCATTAATAAGACACCCGCATACAAAAACGATGGCATTGACTCAGGTGCTGTTGAAGCAATAACCGTTGCCATGTTCGAGATATAAAAAGATCGGGTAGCCCCATATACCAGGGTCATTCCAAACAGCAATATGCCTGTCGCGAAGGAGCCCATTAAGAAATATTTAATGGCTGCCTCATTCGAACGAAGATTTCGTTTATCGGAGCCTGTTAGTACGTACATGGCCACGGATAAAATTTCAAGACCCACAAATAACATCATTAGATGGTCAAATGAGACCATGATAATAGCTCCTACTGTAGAAAACAGCAAAATGGCATAGTATTCAGCTGGATGTGTATGTTCATCATCTTGACCGAAGGCATTCGAAAAGGCAACCACGAAAAATGCAGCTAATTGGATGATTATGCTGAAATTGATTGAGGTATTGTTCGTACGGAACATATTTCCAAACCAAAGGAACTCATGATTCCAGTCCATCACCGTAATGCCCATGCCGATAGCAAGGAACAACAATGTGATTTGTTGGACTACTTTACGCGATAACCAAAAACCTAAAAATAGATTAGAGATTCCAAATAATGATAAAGCAATGATAGCTGTCATAATTCTGCTTAACTGTTATTTAATTTCCGCTTAGTTTAAAAGCGCAACAAGTTTTTCCACACTAGCGGCACTGAATGTTAATACATATTGAGGGAATAGTCCTCCGATAATCACCAAGAGGATCAAGGGAATTAAAACTAATTTTTCCCCCAGTACGAGGTCTTCAAATGATTTTGTCACTTTAGAGACATTGCCAAAGATTGTTTTTTGAATCAGTCTTAACGTATAAACCGCACCTAAAATAATCGTTATTCCTGCAATGATTCCTAAATACATTTCCTGATCAAACACACTTTTCAAAAGTAAGAATTCACCGATAAATCCATTCGTCAATGGCAATGCTACCGAGCCCAAACTTAACACAATAAATGCTACCGTTAAGACATACGATGATTGGGTGATTCCTCCGAGCTGAGCCAATTCACGCGTTTTTGTTCTGCGTTCAATTACCTCAATCACAAAGAACAAGCCCACTAAATTGATACCGTGCGATAACATTTGGTAAAGAGCCCCTTGAATGCCATCTACACTTTGAGTCATGATTCCTGCGGCCATTAGACCAACGTGTGCAAAAGAAGAATAAGCCAATAAACGCTTCGCATCTTTTTGTTGGATCGCAATCACCGAACCATAAATAATACCAATGATCGAAAGCACCGAAACGGTCAAGCCCCATTGCGTAATTCCCAAAGGAAACATCGGAATCACGAGTCGGATCATGCCATACGTACCCATTTTCAACATGATACCTCCAAGTAACATACTTCCCTGTACGGGGGAAGTTGTATACGTATCGGGTTGCCACGTATGGAATGGGAATACAGGCATTTTAATCGCAAACGCAATGAAAAATGCTAAGAACAAAAAGCCTTGGTGTTCCGCACTTAAATTTCGCGCCGTTAAATACAGGGTTTCAATGTCTGCCGAATGCGTTTGACCAGGAGTCCGCAAATAGACATAAATTAACGCAATCAATAAAAACAAAGAACCAAACAGGGTATATACAAAAAACTTGAAGGTAATTGCCGTTCTGTTTTCCCCGCCATATTGCGCTGCTAAGAAGTAAATCGGTAGAAGAGATGCTTCAAAGAAGAAATAGAACAAGAATGCATCTTTGGCAAGAAAGGCCCCAAGCAAGGCCGACTGCATGCTTAAGATTAAGCCTAAGTACGATGCGTTTTCTGATTTATCTGAATTTGTAGTGGAACCGATAATAAATGGAATCAAAAGTCCAGTCAATCCAATCAATACACCATTGATGCCATCCACCCAAAGCGTGAAACTAATACCCGCTTCAGGTAACCAAGCTTGGGAAAATTGCAATGATTCAGTGCCTAAAGCGTATGCAATCGCAATCGCTTCAATGATGGATCCCGCCAATGCAATGCCAAAGGGTTTACTAGGTTTAGCTAACAATAAGCCTGCGCCCAATAACAACGGGAATAATAGGATAAATAGTAATAACATACCTCTTTTGTCTATTAAAAATTACAAAATCCAAGTTCTTAAACTCAATGCGAGAATAAGGGTAATGGAAATAACCATAACGAAAATGTAATACCCCACATTTCCCGTTTGAATCCGACGGAATTCAGTTGAGGCATAAGCCACAATTCGTCCAATACCTTCTACAATCAAATCGATTACTAAAAACTCAAACACTTGGAAACAGAAATTACCAAGAATTGAAATCGGTTTTACGATGATTAAATCGTATAATTCGTCGATGTAGAATTTGTGATAGATAACTTTTTGGATTCCACTAATTGATTCATCAGCGCCAGGAACCGATTTTTTAACTCCGAATAAATAGATCGCTAAAAAAGCCGGGACAAAGGCTGCCAACAAAGGCGCACCCATTTCCAAGGTTAAGAAGGAAACCTCCGCAGATTCGCCAGCTTCAGGTAGAATTGGGGCCAACCAGTGCGCTAGGAATTCATTTCCACCCGCAAAATGAGGCAAGTTAATCAATCCTCCAATGACCGATAATACAGCGAGAACCATCAATGGGAATGTCATCGATAACGGGGACTCATGTAAATGATGTGCCTGCTCCTCTGTGCCACGAAAATCTCCAAAGAATGTCAAAATAAACACGCGGAACATGTAAAACGAAGTAAGTGCAGATCCTACAATCGCTAAACACCACATCGCAAAATCATGGTGATATAGATGAGCTAAAATTTCGTCTTTGGAGAAGAAACCCGCAAATGGCGGGATACCCGCAATGGCAATGGTGCCCAACAGAAAAGTAAAATAGGTAATTGGCATTTTTGACTTCAAGCCACCCATTTTACGAATATCTTGTTCGTCCGACATCGCGTGAATCACCGAACCCGCTCCCAAGAATAGAAGTGCCTTAAAGAATGCATGAGTCATCACATGGAAGAATGACGCCGTGTAAGCTGAGGCTCCTAAGCCCATGAACATATAGCCCAACTGTGAAACAGTTGAGTAGGCCAATACTTTCTTAATATCATTTTGGAATAGGCCAATCGCCGCACCTAATAAGGCAGTCGCTAAACCAATCCAACCCACGAAATGCAAGACCTCTGGGCTTAATTCGAATATCACGTTGGCACGAATGACCATGTAAATTCCCGCCGTCACCATCGTGGCTGCGTGAATCAAGGCCGAAACAGGGGTAGGGCCCGCCATCGCATCTGGCAACCAAGTAAACAATGGTATTTGGGCCGATTTACCCATCGCTCCAATAAACAAGCAGAAAGCAATTAAGCCTACGTTTTCAGGTACATTTCCTGATGCAATCGATTGGAAAATGCTTTGGTAGTTGGTGGTATTAAAGTTTTGAATCAACAAGAATATACCCACCAAGAAACCTAAATCGCCGATACGGTTCATAATGAAGGCCTTGCGTGCGGCATCCCCGTAGCTGTTTTTCTGATTCCAGAAACCAATCAATAAATAAGAGCATAGTCCTACGCCTTCCCAACCGATGAATAAAACGGTGAAATTGGCTCCAAGAACCAAGATGAGCATGAAAAATACAAACAGATTTAAGAAAGCAAAAAACTTTCCAAATCCCGCATCATGCGACATATAGCCCATTGAATAGATGTGAATCAAGGTGCCAACCCCCGTGATGATTAACAACATCAACAGCGATAATTGGTCTACTTGAAACTCAAAAGGGATCGATAAAGAACCCACCTTAATCCATTCGGCTAAGGTGTAAATCTGCGCTTTGCCATCAAATTTTAGAAACAATTGCAAAGACAAAGCGAAAGCAACCAAGGGTGGTATCGTACCGATGATTCCCGCAATTGATTTGTTTAATTTGGGGAAGGCTAATCCGTTGATAGCAAAACCTAAAAACGGTAATAGGGGGATTAAATATACTAATGACATAGGAGGATCGTTAAAAGCGCATTAATTAATTCTTGATTTTATTAAGTACGCCAATATCAATACTTTGAATATTACGGTAAATCATGACAATGATCGCCAGGCCAACCGCTACTTCGGCTGCAGCAACTGCCATAATGAAGAAAACGAATATCTGGCCAGCAGGGTCTGAATAATACGATGAGAATGCGGCCAACAATAAATTGACAGCATTTAACATTAATTCGATGGCCATGAACACAATGATCGCATTGCGACGTGTTAAAACCCCTAAAATTCCGATACAAAAAAGAGCAGAACTAAATAAAATGTAATGCGTTAGCGGAATCGTACGTAATACTTCTGGAATCGATTGCATAGTTAGTAGTTGAATGCATTTATGCGGGGCAAAAATACGAATAAAACTGAATTCTTAAGCCCCTAACGTTGAAAACCTTGTAATTTAATTTCGGTTAATTTCCGTTTAGTGTCCATTGGGAAATCTCCCTTCATCATCCAATCATAGTAGGATGGGTCCGATTTTAGCACCTCTAAAACAGGACGTCCCATGTGCTTGCCGAAATTAAACACCGCAACCTGATTTTTGTTGTAAATCATTCGATTGGCAAAGTCGATGGAATTTGAAGCACTCAATTCATGCAATGCATTGACATCATTTTGAATTGGGAAGTATTCATTTCCTTCGGAATCTTTCAGTGGGGTGTTCGCATAACGCTTCACTTGTGCATTTAAAACTTCCAATGTTGCCAAAACATCTGCCTCAGCACCGTGCGCACCAATTAGCTCTTTGTCACAATAAAAGCGGTAAGCAGCCGTCAAGTTCCGTGGCTCCATCATGTGGAAGATTCGTTGGGCATCTACCAATTTTCGGTTTTTCATATCAAAGTCGACCTCTGCACGCAAAAACTCCTCCACCAACATCGGTACATCAAAACGATTGGAATTGAATCCTGCCAAATCGCAACCCTCTAAAAAACCCGCGAGGGACTTTGCCACTTGCTTGAAATTCGGTTCATTCGCAACATCCGCATCATAGATGCCGTGTACCAAGGAAGCTTCTAATGGAATGGGAATACCTGGATTCACGCGGCGCGTCTTGATCTCCACAGAACCATCGATATTCGCCTTCGCGATGGAAATTTCCACAATGCGATCCTTGTTCACCATGATTCCGGTGGTTTCTAAATCGAAAAAGGCCAACGGTTTTTTTAATTGTAATTGATGCTCCATAGCTTATCAGAAATTAATAGGGACAAAGGTAGCTTATTATTACCTTTGTTCGATGAAATTTAGTCCAAAAGCCATTTTTTTTGATTGGGACCATACCCTTTGGGATCACGATCGAAATGCCTTCGAAGTTATTCAGGAGTTAATGGTGGAATTGCCCATGGAGCGCTCGCTTTCACATAGCGATTCCGAAATTTGGACAGCTTTTCAACTAATTAACGACCGATTATGGGACGATTACCAGCATGGTCGAATTTCACAAAAGGCATTACGGGAGACCCGTTTTGTTCAATTTTTTGAGGCCATGTCTTGGAAAGGGGATGCCCAACTTTTCTCCGATTTATATCTTAGTCGGACCCCACGTAAGACGAATTTGCTCCCAGGGGCTTACCAGGTTATTGAAAGCCTCGCTCATAAATACCCCTTGTATGTGTTGACGAATGGCTTCGATGATATTCAGCACGTTAAAATTCAGGGGGTTGGGATGAGTCATTTTTTCCAGCGGATCATTACATCAGAATTGGCCGGTTGCAAGAAACCTTCGCCGGATTTCTTTCATTTTGCCCTGAAGGAGGCGCAATGCCTTGCCTCGGAAGTTGTCATGGTGGGGGATCATCCCGTTATCGATATTCAAGCCGCTGAGGCTGTAGGAATTTCGGCGATTCACCTACATGTCCGCGATGAATCCGAATCTGCGAATATCCGAATTACCCAACTAAATCAATTGTTGGATTTATTCGAATAAGGATAATTGATTGTCATTGGATTTTCGGTCAAAGATTTTTTTGTCCCGAATGAATTTTTTATTCTCCTCCAAAAAAGACTGAAATTGTTCTATTTGAGCATACAGGGGGCTAAAATCGTATTGATTCAGAAAATAGGTTTCCTTGTATACCTCTTTGAAGTCGGTGATGACATAGTCCAACTGCTCTATCCCAAGTTTTTGAAGGCCTAACAAATAGAGGTTTTGGTGATTGCTCGCAAATCGACCCGCTTCGTAATAGGATGTGGATTTTAAGTCAAAGGCTACTTGTTCGCCTACGCCATCCACATAACCATAAATCAACGAATTTTTGTAGCGTGATTCAACATAGTATTGTGTTTTATACTTTTCTGGCAACAAGGCACGCGCCTTATCGATAATGCCTTCTTCGAATAATTCCTCGCCTTCCCCCAAGATTACCGCACGCTCAAAGTCCATGCCTTTTTGCTGGGCTTGTGTACTTGGTTTTTTCACGCGATTGATTCGCTCAATCATCTCGATTTCATCCACAATGATTTTCCCAGCCTTGTCTCTAGCTTGCTGCAGGTACAAAGAAAAAGAATTCAAAAGTGTTGGGTATAAACGATATTGCATAGCTAACTAATTATCCGATTTGCAGTCGGCTCACCACTTCCCCTTCAATCAAATGTTTCTGAGTAATTTCTTTGACGTCATCTAAGCTGACATTGCCATAAAAAACGCCTTCGGGGTAAACGACCATGGCAGGGCCTTTTCCACAAAAATCTAAACATCCCGCGCGCTGAATACGGATTTTGGCAGGACTTCCTGCTTCCGCATAGGCTGATTTGAATGCCTCTACCAGTTCCATCCCATGGCCAGAGCCACAACATTTTTTAGGAGCATCCTTGTCGTTTGCGCAAATAAAGACGTGTTTTTCGAAGTGCATATTAAGCTGTTTTTAGTTCTACGACAATAGGACAATGATCCGAATGCATAGCGTCTGGTAAAATGTAGGCATTCGCGATTTGATCCTTTAGATTATCACTGGCCATGTGGTAATCGATACGCCAACCCAGATTTTTTCCGCGTGCACCTGCTCGGTAACTCCACCAAGAGTAAGCATGTGCTTGATCGGGATTGATCAATCGGAAGGTGTCCACAAACCCGCTGTTGACAAATGTCTCCATCCATTCGCGCTCCTCAGGAAGAAAACCGGAGCTATTCGCATTTCCTTTGGGATTATGAATGTCGATGGCCCGATGACATATATTGTAATCCCCCGAAATTATCAGATTCGGAATTTCTTTCTGCAGGTTTTGAGCATACGTATGAAAATCGGAAAGCCAGTCCATTTTGAAGGCTTGACGTTCGTCCCCACTAGAGCCAGAAGGCATATATACGCTCATGACCGAAAATTGCTCAAAATCCAAACGCAAAACGCGTCCCTCGAAGTCATATTTTTCGATACCACAGCCAATTTCTACATGCTTTGGGGTGATTTTAGAAAATATGGCCACACCGGAATAACCTTTCTTTTGCGCCGAATGCCAATAGATCGAATAACCCAACTGTTCAATTTCAGAGGTGTCTACCTGGTCAAATTCGGCCTTCAACTCCTGTATGCAAATGATATCGGCTTGTTGGTCGGCCAACCAAGATATGAAGCCTTTTTGGATTGCAGCACGTATGCCGTTCACATTGTAACTAATTATTTTAGTCATCGTTTAATAGACTTCAGTTTCAAAATAATGAATTATATGGGCTTTCAACAAGAGATCTTGCTCTTTTAGATTCAGGGAGGGAACCGGGTTGATTAGATTCCAATGGGGCCAACCGGCTTCATCCAAACCTTCTAATTCGTAAAATCCACTATAACTTAACACTTTGCAAGTGGCGATGTGCATGAGATCTTGTTTCTCCTCTTTGGTAAAGACCTTGTGGCCAATCCCCAATTCTTGAACACCAATTAAAAACAAGATAGATTCGAGATCGCTTGGACGCTTATTAAATTGTTTTTCAAAGAAATCGAGTACATTCTCCCAAGATGCTTGGACGACAGCAGGTTCAAAATCAATTAATTCCATCAAGGTTGTATTTAACTTTGAATTTCGCCGAGCCCAAAATGGCTTGTTGGCCTGAAGGATTATTCCCTATCAAAACTAAATCGCCCGTAATTGCCTCTTCAGAAAATGAGGTGATATTTACCCGACCTACTCCGTTGGAAATTCCCGCCGAATTTGGGCGAGTGGCTTCGTAGAAATTGTTTTTATTTTGATAATCTTGTATGTCCTTGATTAGATTTCCAATATTGTTGGAAGTGCCATCGCCAGGTATAAAGTAAGTTCCAATCCCTTTAAAATTTTTAATCTGCGTATACACCGTTTCGGAGTCATTTACGCTTGTTGCCTTTATTTCCAATATCGTTTCATCGCTAATCTTGGAAATTGTCGCTGTTATTTTAGTTGTTTGAATGTTGTATGCAGGGTTTTTATCGAATGACACGGAACCTGAAAAATAACCTGATTGCTTAGGGGCTTCACTAAACGAATTCTCTACGTTGATTAGAATCGCAAAAATGAATAATCCGATATATAAAAAGATGATCGGATTACGGAATAACGAAATCAAACCACCACTCATTGGGTTGGTTAAAACAGAACGCCAAAATTTAAATTTGCTAGCTCTCGACTTGCTCATTTGTATTTAAGGGTTGTTGATTTCGTAGATATTTACATGTAAAATTAACATAAACTATTCATTCCTACACAACATCCAAGTAAATCAATTATTTAAAGGTAAATAAGCTTCAGTTTGCCCGATTCCCAATCGTGTTTTGTAAATTTGAAAACACTTCACCTACTTAAGGGTTATTTTTGCATCATAACGCAAATCATATCGTATGAAATCTTTTTCCATTCCCAGCTTGTTTAGCAGTTCATTGATTGGTTCGATCAAGGAAAAAAGACGATTACGTGACAAACTTAAAAAAGATTACAGCCCTGCACATTTTAATTTTGGTCCGGTTGAGATTTACTTGTCGCGCCATTTTGGCTTCTGTTATGGGGTAGAAAATGCCGTAGAAACGGCCTATAAAATTATTGACGAAAATCCCGGGAAGCGAATTTTCCTTCTGTCTGAAATGATTCACAATCCAGCCGTAAATGCAGATTTGTTAGATCGTGGTGTCGCATTTATTCAAGATACGAAGGGGGGACAAATCATTCCTTGGGATGACTTACAATCGACGGATATAGTCATCGTGCCTGCTTTTGGAACCACCTTGGAGATTCAAGCTAAATTGAGTTCGATTGGAATCGATACCTATGCATACGATACCACTTGTCCATTTGTAGAGAAAGTTTGGAATCGTGCCAATGCCATCGGTCAGAAGTCCTACTCTGTCATCGTTCATGGTAAACCTAGCCACGAAGAAACGAAAGCTACCTTTTCGCATTCGCAAGCGGTTACTCCTACCTTGGTCATTAAAGATCTCCAACAAGCGGAGCAGTTAGCTTATTACATCCGAAAAGAGAAGTCGGCCGAGGATTTTTACGATGAGTTTGAGGGACAATTTTCCAAAGGATTTAACCCGGAAACGGATTTGGAACGAATAGGGGTAGTCAATCAAACGACGATGTTGGCTACGGATACGCAGGAAATTGTCGACTATTTACGCGCTGAAATAATTAAATTTTACCAATTGAAGCCGGATCAGATTACCGATCATTTTGCCGATACGCGGGATACCCTTTGTTACGCAACGAACGATAATCAAAGTGCAACGTATGGATTACTGGAGGTTGAAGCCGATTTTGCGATTGTAGCGGGGGGGTATAATTCCTCCAATACTGCTCACTTGGTGGATTTGTGTGCGGAAAAATTGCCTACTTATTTTATTAAATCTGCGGATAAGCTGATTAGCCCATCGGAAATTTTACACTTCAATAACCGTAAAAAAGACGAAATACAAACGCTTAATTTTATACCTCAAAATCAGCCAGTCCGAATTCTCTTGACATGTGGTGCTTCGTGCCCGGATGCCGTGATGGAAGAAATTTTCCGAAAGCTTGTCTCCTTCTTTCCTGGTGCTAAAGACCCTGATGTAGTAGTCGAGGAATGGTTAAATTCCTTCAATCAATAGCTCGCCAAAATTTTGTTTACCGCGGGTAGGTAGCCCTCTCCAAATAAGTTTACGTGGACCATTAAGGGATACAAATTGTATAAGGGTATGCGTTCATGAAAACCCTTTTCAATCGGAAAGGTTCGGTGGTAAGCTTCATAAAATTCCGTAGGAAATCCTCCAAACATTGTCGTGAACGCTAATTCGGCTTCCCTTAATCCAAAATAAGAGCAGGGGTCGACTAACGTAATTTCACCTCGATCATTGACCATTGCATTTCCAGACCATAAATCTCCATGCAGTAGTGCTGAGTTTTCATTGGGGATCAAATTTGGAAGTTTTTCAAAAAGCACTTCGAATCGATTTTCCAACTCAGCTGAAATTCGGCGGTGATATACCGCTGCATCAACTTGTTTTTTGAGTCGCTTTTCAATGAAAAATTGGACACCATTGGTTTCCCAGGCATTATCCTGTTTCGCGGCCCCTAAAAAATTGGGGTAATCGAGGCCATGTCCTAAAGTGCCCGTATTTTGGTGTAACTGCGCCAGTTTATGACCAAAGTCCGACCAATAATTCGCAGATTTTTCGGCCGACTGGATGCATTCCATCATTAAATATTCTTTTTCATCTAACGTACCAACCCCCAATACACTCGGTACATCGATCGCCCCTGTGTTTTTAATGAGCTGTAGATTATTGGCCTCTGCCTCAAAAAGACCTAAATGTTCCCCTTGCGTCCATTTGATGAAATATTCTGAATGGCCCGATTTCACCCGAACGGCCAAATTAAAGTTGCCTCCATAAAAAAACTGAAGGTCATCAATCTGAGTTCCCGCACCAATATGTTGCGCTAAAATCGCCGAAATAAATTGATACTGTTCTTGAGATTGTTGGGACATACGGAAAATCGAAAGCGTAAATTTATGAAATAGGTCGGATTATCTAGCTTTTTTATACAAAGGAACCGTGCTGCAAGGTTCTCCAAAAAAGATGCTTCTGACAATTGGACGCAATCGATTCGTCAATGCAACATAAGCGTCTGTGGGCACAGCCTCTTTGGAACAGCCCTTCACCACAATTTTACCATCTATGTAAGGTGTTAAATCCAGATTTTGAATCATAGATTGAAAGAGTTGATTTTCCAATTCCGGGAGTGTTCCGAAATGTATGGTTGAGGCGATGGGGCTGAGTTGGGTACAGACCAACATATACGCCCAGGTCGGGATGATAGCATCTGTACTACATCCGATGGCGACATGCTTTCCAAGGTATTGTTGCCAATCATGGCTTTGGACAAAGGCCCTGAAATCCTTTTCGCGCAAAGCTAGACCCATGTAAAGCTGGGGGGCGATGTCAAAAAAGACGCGCTCGCCACTCGGACGAAGACTTTCTAAATCGATTTGAATTAGTCCGCTTTGTTGGACTTTGTTGATTATCTCCTCCATCGCTAGATCGATTTTATTTTGGGTTTCGTACCCATAAATTCTTTTAAATATTCAGGTTCAGCCTGCACAAGGGCTGCAAATTTTTTATTTCGGTAGGCCTGATAGGCATCTTGCCCCATATTCTTAGCATGTGGGAAAGGATGTTCATCGGAAAAGTGAATCATGGGGTTTAGGCAGGATTCTTGCCATTTTAAGGCACCATTACCGAAAGCAATGGTTGGTTGATCCAGGCTCTCAAAAGAATTCCCTTCCAAAACTACAGCAGCTGTTTCAATGATTTCCGAATGCGTTCGAGGATCGAATAGCGCGGTGTAAACCTCCATTCGTCGGGCATCCATCATGGGCATAAGTAAATTGTTGCCAGCCTCTTTATTCCAGGCATTTGCCATGATTTTTAAGGTATTCAGGCTAATCAAGGGTTTGTCCAAGCCAAAGCATAGCCCTTTCGCGGTGGCTAAACCTATTCGAAGTCCCGTGTAAGAACCCGGGCCAATCGAAATCGCGAGGGCGTCAAGTTCCTTAGGGGTAATTTTTGCCTCCTCGCAAGCAGCCTCAATTAATCGCGTTAAGCGCTTGCCATGGCCACCTTCTTCGAGTGTTTCATGCGTAGAGAGGAGCTCTCCATCGCGATGAATTGCGACAGAACATAAAGGTGTGGAGGTTTCTATGCTCAGTATCAGGCTCATGGTTTTTCGCGTCGCGCTAAGATGGAGGCAAATTTAGTGGGTTTGCCTAATAATTCAACGGCCATCAGGATGGTGGGGTCTCTACGGACCGACCAGGCATTTAGTCCTTTTTGGAGGTAGTAATGCATAATCAGTTCTTGTTCCAAGAGAGGTTTTAATTCCTGGGTATGTCGGCTAAATTCTCGGTCAATATTCGTCGTCCAACTAGCTGATTGGGTTAACATATTTTTATGAAAATCCGCATACTCGGATTGTTCTCGGGTAGATTCCAATAATTTTTTTACTTGGTTTTCAACCGGGTTTTCGTAGTTAAATTTCGATTTACCAAGCCAGTTTTTGAACAAGTCTACTAGGGGAGCATCCGCGGAGAATTGGTCTGCAGGCGCAATGCTCGGATGATTGGCATGGTATTCGCTAGCAAATAGGAAAAACATGTCTTGTTTTAACAAAGCTTGGGCAAAATTGGATAGGGCTTTTTTGTCGTTAATTTGGTCAGGGAGAATTCCTCCTCCATCCACGACTTTCCGTCCATTCTTGGTATAAAAGGTTTTGGCACTTGAATCTTGAAACGCTTTGGCTGAACCATCGGCATTTTTATGCTGGTAATCCAGCGCCTGAATACAACGACCACTCGGAATGTAATATTTCGCCGTGGTAATTTTCATTTTGGTTCGGTAAGGAAGGTCACGAGTTACTTGAACTAATCCTTTTCCGTAACTTTTCTGGCCAAGAATGACGGCTCTGTCGTAATCTTGTAGCACCCCTGCGACAATTTCAGCCGCCGATGCTGTGCGGTTATTGATCAGAACCACGATGGGCGTTTCCGTATCAATGGCTTGGTTGAGTGCCAAGTAACTTTTATTCCATTCCTCGACTTTTCCTCGGGTTTCTACGATTTTAGTTCCTTTGGGAAGGAATAGGTTACAAATATCAATCGCTTGCGTAAGCAAGCCCCCAGGATTATTGCGAAGGTCCAAAATAAGTTCTTTCATACCTTGCCTCTTTAATTCTATCAGCGAATTCTTTACTTCCTTATTGGCAGAGGCATTGAAATCTTCTAATAGAATATAGCCAATTCCAGGTTGAATCATCGCCGTATTTACCACGTTTTTTATTTGTACGGTCTCGCGCTTGATCTTGAAAACC
>Ga0228703_1000359_pt1 | contig 34880 bp, 39 predicted proteins | sample McNCre217_Aug_MG_3_FD_178020 | JGI IMG/M metagenome (GOLD analysis project Ga0228703, IMG submission 178020) | Freshwater microbial communities from McNutts Creek, Athens, Georgia, United States - 29-17_Aug_MG | ecosystem: Environmental > Aquatic > Freshwater > Creek | place: USA: Georgia...
GCCTCTTGACTGCTTTTGTGGCGGTGGTCAACGTGATTGGCAATATTTTTTCAGGCCGTTTGTTGCAAAGAGGCTGGCCAGCACGCGCAGTGCTGATGTTGGGCTACAGCAGTATGGCCTTAGGCGCGTTCGGCGCATTTGGGCAACTGGAGGGCTGGAGTTTGCCGCCGGTGTTTGGTTTTATGTGCGTGGTTCTTTTTTCCGCCGTAGGTGGTGTGATACCCGGAACTTTGTTTGCGACGGCCGTGCGTGTAGCGCCTAGTGAGGCAACGGTATCAACCGTGGTTGGATATATGCAGCAGTGGTCAGCATTTGGACAGTTTGCAGGCCCGCCTCTGGTTGCGTGGGTCGCAACGCTTGTCGGTGGTTGGCAGTGGACTTGGGCTGTCACCATGAGTTTGTGTGGGCTGGGGTTTGTGTTGGCTTTCAAAATTGGTGGCTTGTTGGAGTCGCCTCGTAAAGTGGCAAAGGTGTCTCCATGAAAGCCGGTTCTTTGAGCGCGGATGATGCAGTTCCTTTGAATGCATCTGATGTAGGTGCTGTCGCTGTTGCTGTTGCTGTTGCATCTGACATAGATCCAATTACTTCTAAGATTGAAACCATTGCATTGGAGCCTGAAAAGATCGCCATCGAAGATACACAAAAATGGTTGATGGAAGCGGTCATTGGTTTGAACCTGTGCCCATTTGCCAAAGCAGTGGTGGTGAAAGACAGAGTGCGTTATCGCGTGTGTTTGTCGTCAGCACCGCAAGATGTTTTGCAGATGTTGGCGGATGAGTTACAGTTTTTGGCTTCTGCAGATGCTTCTTTGGTTGAAACGACTTTGCTCATAGCGCCTTATGCGCTGCCTGACTTTTTAGACTTCAATCAATTTTTGGGTGAATGCGATGCACTGCTTGTGTCACTGGGTTTGGTAGGCGAATTGCAAGTGGCAGACTTTCATCCTGATTACCAATTCGCGGGCGAGCCGCCGCATGCGATGGGGCACTTTACGAATCGCTCTCCTTATCCCACTTTGCATTTACTGCGTGAATCTAGTCTTGATGAGGCTGTAGCCGTGTATCCTGATGCTGCTTTGATTTTTGAGCGCAATATTGCATCGCTCGACGCATTGGGCGCCAAGGGATGGGCTGATTTGGATGTCGTTGCGCGTTTGAAGGGTTGTGCTTAGTTGCACAATTCGATCATGGCTAACAACAAACCAAACGGATATTCCCAGATTGCAGCGGCGCCGTTGAAAAAGCAAGCTTCTAAAACCAAAATTCAGAGTAGATCAGGATCTGGTTCAGCAACTGCTAAAGCCTCTTTGCCTAAAGCACTTGATTTGGATTTACGCCCAGGGCAATCGATCGAATTGCTCAAAGCCTTGCACATCCTCACGCGTGATGGAAAGATTAACCAAGATTCGCGACGTAAGCTCAAACAGGTTTATCACCTTTATCATTTCATTGAAAAGTTATTGCAAGAATTGCCCGCTACTGATGCGGGACCCACCTTGGCAGATCACGGCGCTGGTAAGTCTTATCTGGGTTTTATTTTGTATGACTTGTTTTTCAAATCCTTAGGTCGCGGTGAGATTTACGGAATTGAAACGCGAGGCGAGTTGGTGGCAGCTTCGCAAGCTTTGGCGCAAAGCTTGGGCTTTGACCGTATGCATTTTTTGAACACCAGCGTCGCTGAATCTGCCAACATCCAAGCCTTGCCAGAGCGATTCGATGTCGTGACAGCTCTGCACGCATGTGATACCGCGACCGATGACGCGATAGATTTCGGTTTGCAAAAGCAAGCGCGCTATATGGTCTTGGTGCCTTGTTGCCAAGCGGAGTTGGCCGCTAACTTGCGACAGAACAAAGTATTTGATTTAAAGCGTACCCCTTTGGCAGAACTTTGGCGCCATCCCTTGCACACCCGCGAAATGGGAAGCCAACTCACCAATGTCTTGCGCTGTTTGTACTTGGAAGCTTTGGGCTACCAAGTGACCGTCACCGAATTGGTGGGCTGGGAGCACAGCATGAAAAACGAACTCATCATCGCCAAATACACCGGCCAGAAAAAACAAAGCGCCGCCGATCGCCTCAAAGCCCTGCTCACCGAATTCGGTTTGGAAGCGCTACTCAAAATTCGTTTTAGCCGCATTTAATTGGGGTCAGAACCCAATTAATCGCATTACCATCCTCGGATGGCACGCCTTCCTCGACTGACTGTGACGGGTTATCCGCATCATGTGATCTTGCGCGGAAACGATCGTCAAGATATTTTTAGAAACACCGCGGACTACCAACGCATGCTCGATTTATTCGAGCAACACAGTCGAGAGCTGGGCGTGGATATTCACGCGTATGTGCTGATGACCAACCATCTGCACCTGTTGCTCACGCCGCAAAAAGACCAGGCGCTTCCCAAAATGATGCAGGCCGTTGGGCGCAGTTACGTGCAAATATTTAACAAGGTGCATGGTCGCACTGGAACCTTGTGGGAGGGGCGCTACCGCTCCACGGTGATTCAGACCGAACGCTATTTGCTGGCGTGCATGGCGTACATCGACCTCAATCCGGTGCGTGCCCATATGGTGGAGCAACCCGATGACTACGTTTGGTCCAGTTACGGCCACTATGCGGGCCGACGCAATGACCGGCTCATCACGCCGCATGCCTTGTATTGGGGCCTAGGCAACACCCCATTTGCCCGTGAAGCGGCATACGCCGAAATGGTGCATGCGGGCATACAAGCGGACCAGCAGCGTGCATTGACCGACGCGACGCTCAGCGGTTGGGCATTGGGAGACGCCAAATTTATCGGGGGGTTAAAGGCCGAAACCCCTAGACGACTCAGCAAAGGCAAGGCTGGAAGGCCATTTCTCAAGCCTTTATGAGCTTATTTAATCTGTCCCCAATTAATTCCTAACCAAAGAAAAATGAAATTAATTGGGATCTGACCCCAATTAATTTTTTTGGCGCGGATGGTGCTTTGGGGTATGCTCTTTTTCCCTAGAAATTTCAGGAGTGCGCCATGACTAAGGCTGCCGACCAAGCTTATTTACAACATCAGGGTTTGTACGACCCTTCCAACGAACACGACGCCTGTGGTGTTGGTTTTGTGGCACACATCAAAGGCCAAAAAAGCCATGCGATCGTGGGTCAGGCGCTCAAGATTTTGGAAAACCTCGACCACCGTGGTGCGGTCGGGGCGGACGCTTTGATGGGTGACGGCGCAGGTATCTTGATTCAGATTCCAGATGCTTTGTTCCGCGAAGACATGGCCAAAGTCGGCGTGACCTTGCCCGCGTTCGGTGAGTACGGCGTGGGCATGGTGTTTTTGCCCAAAGAACACGCTTCGCGCTTGGCGTGCGAACAAGAGCTGGAGCGTGCAGTGCTGGCCGAAGGCCAAGTTTTATTGGGCTGGCGCGATGTGCCTGTCAATTTAGACATGCCCATGTCACCCACTGTGCGCGCGAAAGAGCCTGTCATTCGTCAGCTTTTTATCGGCCGTGGCAGCAATGTGATCGTGCAAGACGCGTTGGAGCGCAAGCTTTATGTGATCCGCAAAACCGCCAGCGCTGCGATTCAGCATCTCAATCTCAAGCACAGCAAAGAATATTACGTGCCGAGCATGTCGAGCCGCACGATTATTTACAAAGGTTTGCTCTTGGCTGACCAAGTAGGAACGTATTACAAAGACTTGGCAGACACACGTTGCGTCTCTGCACTAGGTTTGGTGCACCAACGTTTCTCCACCAATACTTTCCCCGAGTGGCCTTTGGCACACCCCTATCGCTACGTGGCGCACAACGGCGAGATCAATACAGTGAAAGGCAACTTCAACTGGATGAAAGCGCGCGAGGGCGTCATGGCCTCACCTGTGTTGGGCGAAGATTTGCGCAAGCTCTACCCCATCAGTTTTGCTGACCAATCCGATACAGCAACCTTTGACAACTGCTTAGAGTTGCTCACGATGGCTGGCTATCCCTTGAGCCAAGCCGTGATGATGATGATCCCCGAGCCTTGGGAAAACCACGCCAACATGGACGCGCGTCGCAAGGCGTTTTATGAATACCACGCCGCGATGATGGAGCCATGGGACGGCCCCGCGTCCATCGTCTTTACCGATGGCCGACAAATTGGCGCGACCTTGGACCGCAATGGATTGCGTCCTTCGCGCTATTGCATTACCGACGACGACATGGTCATCATGGGCTCAGAGTCGGGCGTGTTGCCCGTGCCTGAAAGCAAGATCGTCCGCAAGTGGCGTCTGCAACCCGGCAAGATGTTCTTGATCGATCTAGAACAAGGTCGCATGATCGATGACGAAGAACTCAAAGCGGGTTTGACCAATAACCGCCCTTACAAGCAGTGGATCGAAAACGTCCGTATCAAGTTAGACGACGTGAAATTCCACGAGACTAGCCCCAGCGAAACCAAAGTAGCTGCTGGCGCAAAAACCGTCGGCAGCGAAAGCGCCAACGCAGTCCCAGCGAATAGCCCGCAGGCCTCGTTGTTAGACCGCCAGCAAGCTTTTGGCTACAGCCAAGAAGACATCAAGTTTTTGATGGCACCGATGGCCATCAATGGCGAAGAAGGCATTGGCTCGATGGGCAACGACAGCCCCTTGGCGGTTTTGTCTAGCAAAAACAAATCGCTCTACAACTACTTCAAACAGTTGTTCGCGCAGGTGACCAACCCACCGATTGACCCTATCCGCGAAGCCATCGTCATGTCCTTGGTGTCGTTTGTTGGACCGAAGCCCAACTTGCTCGACATCAACCAAGTCAATCCGCCGATGCGCTTGGAAGTCAGCCAACCGATTTTGGATTTCGCCGACATGGCGAAGTTGCGCGACATCGAAACCTACACCCAAGGCAAATTCAAAAGCGCAACCTTGGACATCACCTATCCCTTGTCATGGGGCCATGAAGGTGTCGAGGCGCAATTGGCATCGCTATGCGCAGAAGCAGTCGACAGCATCAAGGGCGGTAAAAACATTTTGATCATCAGCGACCGTGCTGTTTGCGCTAGCCAAGTGGCTATTCCTGCGGCACTGGCTTTGTCCGCGATCCACCAGCATTTGGTGCGCGAAGGTTTGCGTACCAATGCTGGTTTGGTGGTCGAGACCGGTAGCGCACGCGAAGTGCATCACTTTGCCGTGTTGGCGGGTTATGGCGCGGAGGCTGTGCATCCTTATCTGGCTTTGGAAACGCTGGCCGCCTTGCACAAAGATTTGCCTGCAGACCTGTCCACCGAAAAAGCGATTTACAACTACATCAAAGCGATTGGCAAGGGTCTCTCCAAGATCATGTCCAAGATGGGCGTGTCTACATATATGTCGTATTGCGGTGCCCAGTTGTTCGAGGCGATTGGTATCAACACCGAGACTGTGAACAAGTATTTCACGGGCACGCCTAGCCGCGTGGAAGGCATCGGCATTTTTGAGATGGCCGAAGAGGCGATCCGTATGCACAAAGCGGCGTTCGGCGAAGACCCAGTGCTTGCCAACCGTCTCGATACCGGCGGTGAGTACGCATGGCGTGTGCGTGGCGAAGAACACATGTGGACGCCCGATGCGATTGCCAAATTGCAGCACAGCACACGCACGAATAACTTCAGCACTTATAAGGAATACGCGCAACTCATCAACGACCAAAGCAAGCGCCATCTGACCTTGCGTGGTTTGTTTGAATTCAAGATCGACCCGAGTAAAGCGATTCCGGTTGACGAAGTCGAGCCTGCCGCGGAGATCGTCAAGCGCTTTGCAACGGGCGCTATGTCTTTGGGTTCGATCAGTACCGAAGCCCACGCCACTTTGGCCGTCGCGATGAACCGCATTGGCGGCAAGAGCAATACGGGTGAAGGCGGCGAAGACCCTGCCCGCTATCGCAACGAACTCAAAGGTATCCCCATCAAAAAGGGCGAGTCTTTGAAGAGCGTGATCGGTGAAGAACAAGTCGAAGTCGATGTCGAGTTACAAGACGGCGACAGCTTGCGCTCACGTATCAAGCAAGTGGCGTCTGGCCGCTTTGGTGTGACAGCGGAATATTTGTCGTCTTCTGACCAAATTCAAATCAAGATGGCGCAGGGTGCCAAGCCTGGTGAAGGCGGCCAGTTGCCCGGTGGCAAAGTGTCGGAATACATCGGCAAGTTGCGCTACAGCGTGCCCGGCGTTGGTTTGATTTCACCGCCACCGCACCACGATATTTATTCGATCGAAGACCTGGCGCAACTGATCCATGACCTGAAAAACGTGGCGCCACAAGCCAGCATCAGCGTCAAGCTGGTGTCTGAGATTGGTGTTGGCACCATCGCTGCGGGTGTCGCGAAATGTAAGAGTGACCATGTGGTGATCGCTGGCCACGATGGCGGTACCGGCGCTTCGCCTTGGTCGTCGATCAAGCATGCGGGTAGCCCTTGGGAAATCGGTTTGGCCGAAACCCAACAAACCTTGGTGCTCAATGGTTTGCGCGGACGTATCCGTGTGCAAGCCGACGGCCAAATGAAAACGGGCCGTGATGTGGCAGTGGGCGCCTTGCTAGGTGCCGACGAATTCGGTTTCGCTACGGCACCACTGGTGGTGGAAGGTTGCATCATGATGCGCAAATGCCACTTGAATACTTGCCCAGTAGGCGTGGCGACACAAGACCCTGAATTGCGCAAGAAGTTCTCTGGTAAGCCTGAGCATGTGGTGAATTACTTCTTCTTTATTGCCGAAGAAGTGCGCCAAATCATGGCGCAGTTGGGCATCAAGAAGTTTGATGACATGATTGGCCGTGCCGATTTGCTCGACATGCGCCAAGGCATCGAACACTGGAAAGCCAGTGGCTTAGATTTCAGCCGCTTGTTGGCGGTGCCACAAGTCGCTGCGGACGTGCCGCGCTTCCATGTCGATGTGCAAAACCACGGCTTGGAAAAAGCGCTGGACCAAAAGCTGATTGAAAAATCCAAGCCCGCGATCGAGCGTGGTGAAAAAGTGCAGTTCATGGAAGTGGCACGCAACGTCAACCGCTCGGTGGGCGCCATGCTCTCGGGTGCGGTGACCAAAGTGCATCCACAAGGTTTGCCTGATGACACCATCCGTATTCAGCTAGAAGGCACGGGTGGTCAATCGTTTGGCGCGTTCTTGTGCAATGGCATTACCTTGTATTTGATCGGTGACGCCAACGACTACACCGGCAAAGGTTTGTCCGGCGGTCGTGTGGTGGTGCGTCCGAGCATTGACTTCAGAGGCGATGCCATCAGCAACATCATTGTGGGCAACACCGCCATGTATGGCGCGACTTTGGGCGAGGCATTCTTTGCCGGCGTAGCGGGTGAACGCTTTGCTGTGCGTTTGTCTGGCGCCAGTGCGGTGATCGAAGGCACGGGCGACCACGGTTGCGAATACATGACGGGCGGAACTGTGGCGGTGTTGGGTAAAACCGGTCGCAACTTTGCCGCTGGTATGAGTGGTGGTATCGCATATGTCTACGACGAAGACGGCCAGTTCGCCACGCGTTGCAATACAGCCATGGTCTCGCTTGAAAAAGTGTTGACCGCGGCGGAGCAAGAAACGGCTGTGCCCAAAGCCGTATGGCACCGTGACCAATCGGACGAAGCGCAATTGAAGAAATTGCTCGAAGACCACCACCGCTGGACGGGCTCCAAACGTGCCCGCGATTTGCTCGACAACTGGAGCACTGCACGTGACAAGTTCGTCAAGGTCTTCCCGAACGAATACAAGCGCGCCTTGGGTGAAATCCACGCCGCCAAAACCGCTAAAACCGCCGCACCAGCAAAAGCCAAAAAAGCTGTGGCTGCTGCCAAGTAAAGGAAATCCATCATGGGAAAAATTACTGGATTCATGGAGTTCGAGCGCATTGAAGAAGGCTACAAGCCTGTCAATGAGCGTTTGAAAAATTACAAAGAATTTGTCATCGGCTTGGACGACAAACAGGCCAAAGAACAAAGCGCACGTTGCATGGATTGCGGCACGCCGTTTTGCAACAACGGCTGCCCTGTCAACAACATCATTCCTGACTTCAACGACTTGGTATACCAAGGCGATTGGAAGACGGCGATAGATGTCTTGCACAGCACGAATAACTTTCCGGAGTTCACTGGCCGCATTTGCCCCGCACCTTGCGAAGCAGCGTGCACTTTGAACTACAACGATGATGCTGTTGGCATCAAGTCGATTGAGCACGCCATCATTGACCGTGCGTGGTCTGAAGGCTGGGTCACACCGCAGCCGCCCAAACAAAAGACGGGCAAAAAAGTGGCGGTGGTGGGGTCTGGCCCTGCCGGTATGGCTGCTGCGCAACAACTCGCGCGCGTGGGTCATGACGTCACCCTGTTTGAAAAGAACGACCGCATTGGCGGTTTGTTGCGTTACGGCATTCCAGACTTCAAGATGGAAAAGTCGCATATCGACCGCCGTGCCGAACAACTGCAAGCCGAAGGCGTGACGATTCGCACGGGCGTGTTGGTGGGTGAGATGCCCAAGGGCTCTAAAGTGACCAATTGGGCCAAAGAGAGCATCAGCCCCGAGCAACTCAAAAAAGAATTTGATGCAGTCTTGCTCACTGGTGGATCTGAGCAATCACGCGATTTGCCAGCGCCTGGCCGTGACTTGGCAGGCATCCATTTCGCGATGGAGTTTTTGCCTCAGCAAAACAAGGTCAATGCGGGTGACAAACTCAAAGACCAATTGCGCGCCGACGGCAAGCATGTGGTGGTGATCGGTGGCGGTGACACAGGTTCTGACTGTGTCGGCACCAGCACACGCCATGGCGCTGCCCACGTGACGCAATTTGAAGTGATGCCCATGCCACCCGAGCAAGAAAACAAAGCTTTGGTGTGGCCTTACTGGCCGCTGAAACTGCGCACCAGTTCTAGCCACGACGAGAGCGCTGAAAAAGGTTTGTTGCAACGCGAGTTCGCTATTTCGACCAAAGAATTCATTGGCGAAAAAGGCCAAGTCACTGGCGTCAAAACAGTGCGCGTCGAATGGAAAGACGGCAAGATGGTGGAAGTCGCTGGCACCGAAGAAGTCATCAAAGCGGACTTGGTCTTGCTCGCGATGGGCTTCGTGAACCCTGTGGCGACTTTGCTCGATGGCTTTGCCATCGAGAAAGACGCGCGAGGCAATGCTAAAGCCAGCACCGAAGCAGTCGGCGGTTACGCCACTAACGTGCCCAAAGTGTTCGCGGCAGGCGATGTCCGCCGTGGCCAATCGCTGGTGGTGTGGGCGATTCGCGAAGGCCGCCAAGCGGCGCGCGCGGTGGACGAGTTTTTGATGGGCGTTAGCGATTTACCGCGGTAAGGCTTAATACCTTCTTCCAACTAAAATGAAAGAAGCTGGTTCCCGCCAGCTTTTTTCTTCTATGCACACCACTTCTTCCAACCCCAACACAAGCGACACACTCGTTGAATTACGCGATGTGCGCTTTGGCTATGGCGAGCGTGTGATTTTGGATGGCATCAGCTTGACGGTGCCGCGTGGCAAGGTCACGGCCCTGATGGGCGCATCCGGCGGCGGCAAAACCACGGTGTTGCGCTTGATCGGTGGTCAGTACCGTGCCCAATCGGGCAGTTTGACTTTTGACGGCCAAGAAGTTGGCACCATGAACCAAGCCGAGCTCTACACCATGCGCAGACGTATGGGTATGTTGTTCCAGTTTGGCGCATTGTTCACAGACCTCAGCGTGTTCGACAACGTGGCCTTTCCCTTGCGTGAACACACCGATTTGAGCGAATCGATGATCCGCGACATCGTGTTGATGAAACTCCAAGCGGTGGGTTTGCGCGGCGCGCGCGATTTGATGCCGAGCGAAGTTTCAGGCGGTATGGCCAGACGCGTTGCCTTGGCGCGTGCGATGGCATTGGACCCACAACTGGTGATGTACGACGAACCGTTTGCGGGGCTCGACCCTATTTCTTTAGGCACTGCAGCACGTTTGATTCGCCAGCTCAATGACACCTTGGGGCTGACCAGCGTCATCGTGTCGCACGATTTAGACGAAACCTTTCACATCGCCGACCAAGTCATCATCTTGGCCAACGGCAAGATTGCCGCCCAAGGTACACCCAAGGAAGTGCGCTCCAGCACCGATCCTTTGGTGCACCAGTTTGTTAGCGCTGCGCCTGAAGGTCCGGTACGTTTTCACTATCCAGGCCCGACGGTGATGGATGATTTTGGTGTGGTGGCGAAAGAATGAAGTTCATCGCCAACATCGGTTTTGCCGTGCGCAGTTTTTTGTCCAACTTAGGACACGGTGCGGCATTGTTTGTACGTTTGATGCGCTTGTTTGGCATGACCGTGCGCCGCTTTGGTTTGGTACGTGACCAAATCCATTTTTTAGGCAACTACTCGCTGGCCATCATTGCCGTCTCAGGTTTGTTTGTGGGTTTTGTGCTGAGCTTGCAGGGCTACTACACCTTGCAACGCTATGGTTCGTCCGAAGCTTTGGGATTGCTGGTGGCCTTGAGTTTGGTGCGTGAACTCGGGCCGGTGGTCAGTGCCTTGCTGTTTGCAGGCCGCGCTGGTACTTCTTTGACAGCTGAGATCGGTTTGATGAAAGCGGGCGAGCAATTGAGCGCCATGGATTTGATGGCGGTAGACCCCGTACAACGCATATTGGCACCGCGCTTTTGGGGTGGCGTGATCACCATGCCTTTGCTGGCGGCGGTGTTTAGCGCGGTGGGCATCATCGGTGGCTGGATGGTGGGTGTCTTGATGATTGGCGTCGATGCTGGGGCGTTTTGGAGCCAGATGCAAGGTGGCGTCGATGTCTGGAAAGATGTGGGCAACGGCATCGTGAAAAGCGTGGTGTTTGGTATCACGGTCACTTTCATAGCTTTGTTGCAAGGCTACGAAGCCCAGCCGACCCCAGAAGGCGTGTCGCGTGCGACGACCCGCACTGTGGTGGTCGCTTCGCTGTCTGTGTTGGCATTGGACTTTGTCCTGACCGCCATGATGTTTAGTATTTGATGAATCGAGGTCGATATGCAACGTTCCAAAAATGATGTCTGGGTCGGTTTGTTTGTGCTCTTAGGTGCTGCGGCGATTTTGTTTTTGGCATTGAAATCTGCCAACTTGCTCAGCATGAATTTTCAGACCACTTACAACGTGACGGCACGGTTTGACAACGTGGGTGGTTTGAAACGCCAAGCGGCTGTCAAAAGTGCAGGCGTGGTGGTGGGACGTGTTGACTCAGTCACGTTCGATGACAAAACTTTCCAAGCCACGGTGACCTTGGCGTTGGAAAACCGTTTCCAGTTTCCCAAAGACAGTTCACTCAAAATTTTGACCTCGGGCTTGTTGGGCGAGCAGTACATCGGTATTGAAGCTGGCTCAGAGGCGGACAACCTCAAAGAAGGAGACCGCATCCAAGCCACCCAATCGGCGGTGGTCTTGGAAAACCTGATCAGCCAGTTTTTGTACAACAAGGCCGCTGAACCAGCGCCGTCATCGGGTTCAAAGTGAAGCGCCAACTTAGCCACATTGCATTAGCCGCCAGTTTGCTACTGGTCGGCTGTGCCTCTGCGCCCTCAGCCAATCCCAAAGACCCTTGGGAGTCCATGAACCGCAGCGTGGCGAGTTTCAACGACAAGGTCGATGACAAGGTTTTAAAACCTGTCGCCACGGGCTACCGTAACGTTGTACCCGACCTCATTCAAACGGGCGTGCGTAATGTGTTTAACAACTTGGCCGATATGTGGTCGACGGTCAACAACCTTTTGCAACTCAAACCCCTCAATACAGCGGAGTCTTTGGGTCGTGTGGTTGTGAACACGGTCTTTGGTATCTACGGCATATTCGATGTAGCCACATACATCAAGCTTGAGCGCCATCCAGAAGATTTTGGACAAACCCTGGGGTATTGGGGTGTGCCCAATGGGCCTTATTTGGTGCTCCCATTGTTTGGGCCTTCCACCTTGCGTGACGGCGCCAGTTTGCCGGTGGATTTTGCGGTTAGTCCCACCCAGTACATCAATGACATTCCCACGCGCAATCAAGTGTTTGCCTTGCGATTGGTGAGCAAACGCGCAGAGCTTTTGAAGTCCGGCAATATGCTGGAAGAAGCGTCGATCGACAAATACAGTTTCACCCGCGACGCGTATCTGCAGTACCGACGTTCGCAGATTTATGACGGAAATCCGCCCGACGAAGAGGACGGCAACGACGATCCTGCCGCCGACCCTGCGCCAGCCAAGTAATTTGGTTTCGATTTAAGATGCGTTCGACTTTGCGCGCATCCGTCACTTCGGACTAGATGTTGCGCTTCTAACACGCTGACACCTTTCACTATGCAACACCTTTACTTAGTTTCTTGCCGTTTGCTGCGCTGTCTGGCGGCTGCGTTTCTGGCTTTGGGGGTTTTAACCAGCGCCTGTGCTGCCGACGATACCCCTGAAGCCTTTATCAAACGCTTGTCGGGCGATGTCATCGATGCCATCAAAGCCGACAAATCGATTGCCGCGGGCGATATCAACAAAATCATCGTGTTGGTTGACCAAAAGGTCATGCCGAACGTGAATTTCTTGCGCATGACGGCCTCCGCCGTAGGCCCAAACTGGCGTCAGGCGACTCCCGAGCAACAAAAGCGTTTGCAAGATGAGTTCAAAACCTTGTTGGTTCGTACCTATGCCGGTGCTTTGAGCCAGTTCAATGACCAGACCATCGTGATCAAGCCCGTGCGGGCCGCACCCGATGACAAAGAAGTGGTGGTGCGAACCGAGGTGCGTGGCAAAGGTGATCCGATCCAACTCGATTACCGCGTGGAAAAAGCCGCCGATGCACCAGCAGGTTGGCGCATTTACAACCTCAATGTGATGGGGGTGTGGCTGGTCGACAACTACCGCAGCCAGTTTGCGCAAGAGATCAATGCCAAAGGCGTCGATGGATTGGTGGCGAGTCTGGCCGATCGTAATAAATCGAATGCGGCCAAACCTCAGGGCAAATAAACCATGATCGGCATGGCCCCCACTTTCAACCTGCCTGCAACCATTTTGCAGGAGCAAGCCCGTGCGGTGGCAGACAGTTTGACCCATGCCATGGGGCAAATGGCTGCGGGTGGTGTGGTCACTCTCAATGCGACAGCGCTCACACAGTTTGACTCTTCGGCTTTGGCGGTGGTGTTGGCCTGCCGGCGTTCGGTGTTAGAGCATGGTGGAGTGTTCCATCTGGTAGGGTTGCCCGAGCGCTTGCTGGCTTTGGCCAAAGTTTATGGTGTGACGGAGCTTCTCCACTAACCGTTCTGAGGCAAGCCCTTGGCAAAGCCTTAAAATATAAGGCTTCCCATGCCAGCCATCTCTTTTCAATCCGTTTCCAAAACTTTTCAAACCGCCCGGGGGCCTTTTCAGGCACTCGACGGCGTAAGTTTTGATATTGAGCAAGGGGAATTTTTCGGCTTGCTCGGCCCCAACGGTGCTGGCAAAACAACACTCATCAGTATCTTGGCGGGATTGGCCAAAGCCACTTCGGGCACAGTGTCGGTGCTTGGCACCAATGTCAACACCCAAGCTGCAGAGGCGCGCAAAAAACTGGGTGTGGTGCCGCAAGAACTGGTGTTTGATCCGTTCTTCAATGTGCGCGAGGCTTTGCGTTTTCAGTCCGGCTACTTTGGCGTGACAAACAACGATGCATGGATTGACGAGTTGCTCGAGAGCTTAGGCCTTACCGACAAAGCCAACCACAATATGCGCCAACTCTCGGGCGGTATGAAGCGTCGTATGTTGGTGGCCCAAGCGCTGGTACACAAGCCGCCAGTGATTGTGTTGGATGAACCCACGGCCGGGGTAGATGTGGAGTTGCGCCAAACCTTGTGGCAATTCATCGCAAAACTCAACAAACTCGGCCACACCGTCTTGTTGACAACCCATTACCTCGAAGAAGCAGAAGCCTTGTGCCAACGCATTGCCATGTTGAAAAACGGCAAAGTTGTCGCACTCGATAGAACCGATGAATTGCTCAAAGCCGCGTCCAGCAATGTTTTGCGCTTCAAGTTAGACGCTAGCTTGCCTCCCGCATTGGCTGCCAAGGCGCGCGTGACGGGTCGTATCGTGCAGTTGCCAGCCCACGATGCACTCGAGATCGAGCGCCATCTAGCCGCATTGCGCGAAGCAGGTCTAAATGCAGAGGATGTGGAAATTCGCAAAGCCGATTTAGAAGACGTTTTCTTAGACGTGATGCACGCCAATACGCCAAAGGAGACGTTATGACCGGCTGGCGCGCACTGTTTTACAAAGAAGTGTTGCGGTTTTGGAAAGTAGGCTTCCAAACCGTAGCGGCACCCGTGCTGACGGCAGTGTTGTATTTGCTCATTTTTGGCCATGTGTTGGAAGAGCATGTGACGGTCTACAACGGCGTCGGTTACACCGCTTTCCTCATCCCTGGATTGGTGATGATGAGTGTGTTGCAAAACGCTTTTGCCAATAGTTCGTCGTCGATGGTGCAAAGCAAGATCATGGGCAACTTGGTGTTTTTATTGCTCACACCGCTGTCGCACTGGAGCTGGTTTTTTGCCTACACCTTGTCAGCTGTAGTTCGCGGTATGGCGGTGGGCATGGGCGTGTTGCTGGCAACCGCCTTGTTTGTCTGGCAGTCGTCGGTGCTTAATTTTTCTTTGGTGCCGCAAGAACCCTTGTGGGCATTGGTGTTTGCTTTCTCAGGTGCAGCTTTGCTGGGCGCTTTGGGATTGATCGCCGGTTTATGGGCTGAAAAATTTGACCAAATGGCCGCTTTCCAAAACTTCATCATCATGCCGATGACGTTTTTGAGTGGGGTGTTTTATTCCATCCATTCGCTGCCTGATTTTTGGCAACAAGTCAGCCACCTCAATCCGTTTTTCTACATGATTGACGGTTTTCGTTACGGCTTCTTTGGCCAGAGCGATGTCTCGCCTTGGTTGAGTTTGGGCGTGGTGGGCGTCAGCCTCTTCATCATTTCTGCGGTGGCTGTGTATTTATTGCGTATCGGTTTCAAGATTCGAGGCTAATGTGACTGCTCAAGAACTACAAGATCTCATTGGCGCAGGACTTCCCTGTACGCATTTGCAAGTCAATGGCGACGGTCGCCATTGGTATGCGACTTTGGTCTCGGCAGAATTTGAAGGCAAGCGTTTGATCCAGCGCCACCAGCGCGTCTACGCGACCTTAGGCAACCGCATGATGACCGACGAAGTCCATGCTTTGTCGATGCGCACTTACAGCCCCGCAGAGTGGGACAAGATGAGCGCCGCTGAAAAGGCAGGCCAATAGAAATGGACAAACTTCTGATTCGCGGCGGCAACGCCTTGCAAGGCGAGGTACTGATTTCTGGCGCCAAAAACGCGGCCTTGCCAGAGCTGTGCGCAGCTTTGTTGACTGACCAGCCCGTCACGCTTGCCAATGTGCCGCATCTGCAAGACGTGGCCACCATGCTCAAGCTCATCCGCAACATGGGTGTAACAGCAGACCGCCAAGACGATGGCAGCGTGGTCTTGAATGCGGGTACTTTGACAAACCCCGAAGCGCCTTACGAGTTAGTCAAAACCATGCGCGCGTCTGTCTTGGCGCTCGGACCCTTGCTTGCGCGTTTCGGTCAAGCCAAAGTGTCTTTGCCCGGTGGGTGTGCGATTGGTTCACGTCCTGTTGACCAGCACATCAAAGGCCTGCAAGCCATGGGCGCGGTGATCGATGTCGAGCACGGTTACATGCTGGCGCGGTTGAAAGACGGGCGAAAGCGCTTGCACGGTGCGCGTATCGCCACCGACATGGTGACGGTCACGGGTACCGAAAACTTTCTGATGGCCGCCGCCTTGGCAGAAGGCGAAACCATTCTGGAAAATGCTGCCCAAGAACCTGAAATCCCAGACTTGGCTGAAATGCTGATTGCCATGGGTGCCAAGATCGAAGGCCATGGCACCAGTCGCATTCGCATCCAAGGCGTTGAAAAACTTCATGGCTGTAGCCACCGTGTTGTGGCGGATCGCATCGAAGCCGGAACATTTTTGTGTGCGGTGGCCGCTACTGGCGGCGATGTATTTTTGCGACATGCCCGTGGCGACCACTTGGACGCTGTCATTGACAAATTGCGCGATGCAGGCGCGACAGTCGATGTGCAAGCCGACGGCATTCGCGTGCACAGCAAGGCACCTGCCTATGGTCATTTGAAAGCGCAAAACTTTCGCACCACCGAATACCCAGGTTTTCCTACGGATATGCAAGCGCAGTTCATGACGCTCAATGCGATTTCGCAAGGCGCGTCTAAAGTGACTGAGACGATTTTCGAAAACCGCTTCATGCACGTCAACGAGCTGGTGCGCTTGGGTGCCAAGATTCAAATCGAAGGCAAAGTCGCGATGGTTGAAGGCGTGCCGCAACTCTCGGGCGCCACGGTCATGGCGACTGATTTGCGCGCATCGGCTTCGCTGGTGATTGCCGGCTTGGTGGCGCAAGGCGAAACCTTGGTCGACCGCATTTACCACTTAGACCGTGGCTACGACAAAATGGAAGCCAAACTGCGCGCGATTGGCGCAGACATTGAAAGAGTGAAATGACGGCCACTTTGACCTTGGCGCTCTCCAAAGGACGCATCTTCGACGAAACCTTGCCGCTGCTAAGAGCCGCTGGCATCGAAGTGCTGGAAGACCCAGAAACGTCGCGCAAACTTATTTTGCCCACCAACCAAGCACAACTGCGCGTGGTCTTGGTGCGCGCTTCCGATGTGCCCACCTACGTGCAATACGGTGGCGCCGATTTAGGCGTGACCGGACTTGACACCTTGATCGAACACGGTGGTGATTGGGCGGGCAGTGGCACCGGCCTCTACCAACCCCTCGATTTAAAAATCGCCAAATGCCGCATGAGCGTGGCGGTGCGCGCAGACTTTGACTACGTCGGCAAGGTCAAGCAAGGCGCGCGATTAAAAGTAGCCACCAAATACACCACGATTGCGCGCGATTTCTTTGCCAGCAAAGGTGTACATGTCGACATGGTGAAGTTGTACGGTTCGATGGAATTGGCGCCTTTAACGGGTTTGGCCGATGCCATCGTCGACTTGGTGTCGACGGGTAACACGCTCAAAGCCAACCACTTGGTCGAGGTGGAGCGCATCATGGACATCAGCTCGCGTTTGGTGGTCAACCAAGCCTCGCTCAAAATGAAGCAAGCGCAGATCCGTCCCATCATTGACGCTTTTGCAAAGGCGCTGGCCTGAACATGCCCCAGCCGCTTCGTCTGTCAACGGCTAGCCCGAACTTTGACGCTGACTTCAAAGCGCGCTTGCATTGGTCGGCCGATACCGACGCCGCCATTGAGCAACGCGTGGCAGACATCTTGGCGGATGTGAAACAAAGTGGCGACGCCGCAGTCATCGCATACACCGAGCGCTTTGATGGTTTGAAAGCCCCCAATATGGCCGCTTTGGAACTCACCCAAGCCGAACTCAAAGCCGCGTTTGACGGTCTGCCCGCAGTTCAGCGCACGGCATTAGAAGCGGCGGCCGCGCGCGTGCGCAGCTACCACGAGGCCCAGAAAAAAGCCAGCGGCGAGAGCTGGACATACCGCGATGCAGACGGCACTTTGTTGGGACAAAAAGTCACGCCGCTCGACCGCGTGGGTATCTATGTGCCCGGCGGAAAAGCCGCGTATCCATCGAGCGTGTTGATGAATGCGATTCCTGCGCATGTGGCGGGTGTGCAAGACATCATCATGGTGGTGCCAACGCCGCATAACGAAAAAAACGCATTGGTGTTGGCCGCCGCCTATGTCGCAGGTGTTAGCCGTGCTTTCACCATCGGTGGCGCGCAAGCTGTGGCTGCCTTGGCTTATGGCACGCAAACCATTCCAGCGGTCGACAAAATCACGGGTCCTGGCAATGCTTATGTAGCCGCCGCTAAACGCCGCGTATTTGGCACCGTGGGCATCGATATGATTGCGGGCCCTAGCGAAATTTTGGTACTGGCCGATGGCACAACCCCCCCTGACTGGGTGGCGATGGACTTGTTCAGCCAAGCTGAACACGACGAACTCGCACAAAGCGTGTTGCTGTGCCCCGATGCAAGTTACATCGACCAAGTGCAAGCCGCAATGGAAAAGCTTTTGCCCCTCATGCCACGCCGCGAAATCATCGTCAAGTCGCTCAATGGCCGTGGCGTGTTGATCCACACCCGCAGCATGGAAGAGGCTTGTGAGATCAGCAACCGCATTGCCCCTGAACATTTGGAAGTGTCTAGCCAAGACCCGCACCGTTGGGAGCCTTTGTTGCGCCATGCGGGCGCGATTTTCTTGGGCGCATTCACCAGTGAGAGTTTGGGCGACTATTGCGCGGGACCCAACCATGTGTTGCCAACCAGTGGCACAGCGCGGTTCAGTTCGCCTTTGGGCGTGTATGACTTTCAAAAACGCAGCAGCTTGATTGAAGTCAGCAGCCAGGGCGCACAAACGCTGGGCCAGATTGCCTCGGTGCTGGCGCATGGCGAAGGTCTGCAAGCCCACGCCATGGCGGCTGAAATGCGCATGCAGAAAGACGCGCCATGACCACGCCTTTGCGTTTTATCCGCCAAGACGTGCAATCGATGCATGCCTATGCGATCCAACATTCGGAGGGCATGGTCAAACTCGATGCGATGGAAAACCCTTTTTCCTTGAACGCAGAGCTACAAGCTGAATTGGGTCAACGCTTAGGCACATTGGCGATCAACCGTTACCCTGGTTCACGCATCGACGATTTGCGCACCGCCTTGTCGCGCTATATAGATTTACCGAAGGGCTACGGCCTGATGCTTGGCAACGGTTCTGACGAGTTGATCTCGCTGTTGGCCATGGTGTGCGCCGTGCCTGGCGCCAAAGTGCTAGCGCCAGAGCCAGGGTTTGTGATGTACGCCATGAGCGCCAAGTTGCAAGGCTTGCCTTTTGTGGGCGTGCCCTTGACGGCAGACTTTGCCTTGGACGAGAGTGCCATGTCTGCCGCGATTGCGCAGCAGGAACCCGCGATTGTTTACATCGCCTATCCCAATAACCCGACGGCTAATTTGTGGGACACGCAGGTGATCCGTCGTTTGATCGCCCAAGTGCGTGGCTATGGCGGGCTGGTGGTGATGGACGAGGCGTATCAGCCGTTCTCTAGCCTGAGTTGGCTCGATGAAATTCGTCGCGATCCTGCCAGTAACCAACATGTGTTGTTGATGCGCACGCTCTCTAAATTTGGACTAGCGGGTGCGCGCTTGGGCTATATGTTGGCGCCAACGGCTTTGTTGAACGAAGTCGACAAACTGCGTCCACCTTACAACGTCAGCGTGCTCAATGCCGAGTGCGCTTTGTTTGCGCTGGAACATGCCGACGTCTTCGCAGCGCAAGCCAAAACCATTTGTGAAGAACGCACAGCCCTGACCCACGCTTTGCAAGCGATGCCGGGTGTGACGCCTTTTCCCAGCGATGCCAATATGTTGCTCGCGCGTTTTGACGGCGACCCCGATACGGCTAGCCGCGTTTTCGAGTCGCTCAAGGCGCAAAAAGTCTTGGTCAAAAACGTTTCTAAAATGCACCCATTGCTGACCAATTGTTTGCGTCTGACCATCGGCACCCCGCAAGAAAACCAACAACTGCTGGATGCTTTGGCAGTGGCGCTCAAATAAAAATACGTCACACCTCTTTTTCCACGCTTGGGCGCTTTTTCTTTTTTGCTTGCTAACCGTTCTACTGAAAGCCATCCATGACCGCTCGCATTGCCGAAGTCAGCCGTAAAACGGCCGAGACCCACATCACCGTCAAGGTCAATCTGGACGGTACGGGCGTGTCCAAACTGTCTACGGGCATTGGTTTTTTTGACCACATGCTCGATCAAATCGCGCGCCATGGTTTGATCGATCTGGAAATCCAAGCCGATGGCGATTTGCACATCGACGGCCACCACACCGTGGAAGATGTCGGCATCACCTTGGGCCAAGCGGTGGCCAAAGCCGTGGGCGATAAAAAAGGCATCACCCGTTACGGGCATGCCTATGTGCCCTTGGACGAAGCCCTAAGCCGGGTCGTAGTTGACTTCTCCGGCCGTCCTGGCTTGGTGATGCACGTGCCGTTCAAGGCCGGCATGATCGGCGAGTTCGACAGCCAGTTGGCCTACGAGTTTTTCCAGGGCTTTGTGAACCACGCCTTGGTGACATTGCACATCGACAACTTGCGCGGTGAAAACGCGCACCACCAAGCTGAAACTGTTTTCAAAGCCTTTGCCCGCGCTTTGCGTGCTGCGCTAACACCTGACCCCCGTTCGGCGGGCGTTATTCCTTCGACCAAAGGATCTCTTTGAACACCATCGCGGTGGTTGATTACGGCATGGGCAATTTGCGCTCAGTGGCGCAAGCGGTGATCCATGCTGCGTCTGTGGTGGACCATGCAGAGGTCATCGTCACGTCCGATCCGCAAGTGGTGCGCGACGCACACCGCGTTGTATTGCCGGGCCAGGGCGCGATGCCAGATTGCATGTCGGAGTTGAAAGCTTCTGGATTGCTCGAAGCGGTATTGGATGCGGCCACTAAAAAACCCTTGTTCGGCGTATGTGTGGGCATGCAAATGTTGCTAGACCACAGCGCCGAAGGCGATACCCCGGGATTGGGTTTGATTGCTGGAGAAGTCGTCAAATTTGATTTAGCAGGACGAACCCAAACCGACGGTAGTCGCTTCAAAGTGCCGCAAATGGGGTGGAACCAAGTGATCCCGAAGCAGCCCCATCCATTGTGGGAAGGGGTTCCTAGCAACAGCTACTTTTACTTTGTGCATAGCTTTTATGCCCAACCTAAAAATGCAGTGCATGTCGCGGCTGAAACCGACTATGGTGGACTTTTTGCGTGTGCCATTGCCCGCGACAACATTTTTGCGACACAATTTCACCCCGAAAAGAGCGCGGCGCATGGCTTGGCCTTGTACCGCAATTTCATCCACTGGAACCCTTGAACTCCACCCGCCATCATGCTTCTCATCCCAGCCATTGACCTCAAAGACGGACATTGCGTGCGCCTCATCCAAGGCGACATGAACCAGGCTACCACCTTCAGCGAAGATCCTGCCCAAATGGCGCTCGACTGGGTGGCTAAAGGCGCACGGCGTTTGCATCTGGTGGATTTGAATGGCGCGTTCGCGGGCAAGCCGCAAAACAATGCCGCTATCAAAGCGATTTTGCGGGCTGTGGGTGATGACATTCCGGTGCAACTCGGTGGCGGTATCCGTGACTTAGACACCATCGAAAAATACATCGATGCAGGCATGCGCTACGTCATCATCGGCACTGCGGCGGTCAAAAGCCCTGGCTTTTTGCAAGACGCTTGCTCGGCCTTTGGTGGCCACATCATCGTTGGCTTAGACGCCAAAGACGGCAAAGTGGCTACCGACGGTTGGAGCAAATTGACGGGCCACGAAGTGATCGATCTCGGTAAGAAATTTGAAGACTACGGCGTCGAATCCATCATCTACACCGACATTGGCCGTGATGGCATGTTGAGTGGCATCAACATCGACGCGACAGTCAAACTAGCGCAAGCGCTCACCATTCCCGTCATCGCTTCGGGTGGTTTGTCCAATATGGCAGACATCGAAAAACTCTGTGAAGTAGAAGACGAGGGCGTCGAAGGCGTGATTTGCGGACGCGCGATTTACAGCGGCGACCTCGACTTTGAAAAAGCCCAAGAGCGCGCGGATGAACTCAATGGTTGAGTATTTCCGCAACCTTCCCTGCTACCGTTTGAGCCTGGCCTGTGGCGATAGTGTGTTGATTGCTTTGCAAGGCGCACAGGTGTTGTCATGGGTGTCGCAAGGGCGTGAACGTTTGTTCCTCAGCCCTAACAATAAGTTTGATGGACACACTCCCATTCGTGGCGGTGTGCCGATTTGTTTCCCCCAGTTCAACCAACGCGGTCCTTTGCCTCGGCATGGTTTCGTTCGCACGATGGAGTGGGACGCGCATGATCGGGTGGAATCGCCTGATATCGCTTTTCAAGACTTCTCTTGCGCTACCCAGGCGCATACCTTGGCGCATTGGGAGTTTCAGTTTGTAGCGCAATACCGCGTCGAAATTGAACCCGGCCAACTCAACCTCACATTGCGTGTGACCAACAACGACTCCAATACCCTGCAATTCACGGGTGCCCTGCACACCTATTTGGCGGTGGACGACATCGCGTTGACTGAACTGCGTGGTTTGGATGGTTTGCCCGAATGGGACGCAGTAGAGGATGTACACGCCATTGCCTCGCCTAGTTTGCACTTTGATGGCGAGTTTGACCGCGTGTACCACGCTGGTGACAACGCCTTGCATTTGCAAGACGGCAGCAGCTTGTTACAAATTGAGCAAAGCCCCAGCTGGGCGCATACCGTGGTGTGGAACCCTGGCCCTGAAAAATCCGTAGAACTGCCAGACTTACCTGATGACGGCTTTGCCCGCATGTTGTGCGTCGAAGCGGCCCAAGTATTTGAGACCGTGCACCTCGAGCCGCAAGAAGAGTGGCAAGGCTGGCAACGTTTGCGCGTGGTCGGCTAAAAATGCTCGCCAAGCGCATCATCCCTTGCTTGGATGTCACAGGCGGTCGCGTTGTCAAAGGCGTGAATTTTGTGGAGTTGCGTGACGCGGGCGACCCGGTTGAAATCGCCGCCCGCTACAACGACCAAGGCGCTGACGAACTCACCTTTCTTGACATCACTGCCACCAGCGACGCACGCGATGTCATCTTGCACATCATTGAGGCGGTGGCTTCGCAGGTGTTCATTCCTTTGACTGTGGGTGGTGGTGTGCGTACCGTCGAAGATGTGCGCCGATTGCTCAACGCTGGTGCCGATAAAACCAGTTTCAATTCTGCCGCTATTGCCAATCCGCAAGTCATTCGCGACGCTTCTTCCAAATACGGCGCACAGTGCATCGTGGTGGCCATAGACGCCAAACGCCGTAGCGCGCAAGACGAGCAACGCATCGGTGCCAACGGCTTACCCTTGGGACCAGGCTGGGATGTGTTTAGCCACGGTGGGCGCCAAAACGTAGGGCTAGACGCAGTGGCATGGGCGGTGCAAATGGCGGAATTCGGTGCGGGTGAAATCTTGCTCACCAGCATGGACCGTGATGGCACTAAGGCGGGGTTTGATTTAGAGCTTACGCGTGCCGTGAGTGATGCGGTCAGCGTTCCCGTGATTGCTTCGGGTGGTGTGGGCAACCTTGACCATCTAGCTGACGGTATTCAAAAGGGTGGAGCAGATGCGGTGCTCGCCGCCAGTATTTTTCATTATGGCGAGTTCACGGTGGGGCAGGCTAAGGAGCGGATGCGGGAGCGGGGGATTGCGGTAAGGGTGTGAGTCATAGCTGAGAGCAGTTTTGTCATTTAGTTAATATATTAGAATTAATTTCATTAAATATTATTAAAATAAGTTACTATTTCTTTTTTCTGTGCAACAGCGTTCTGTTGTTGGCTTTCCGTTAGTTATCTTTCCATTGATCAAGGATTTGTGATGGAGTTGTACGTCGATTCAAACTATGTCTCACCTTACGCCATGTCTGTTTTCGTGGCTCTACACGAAAAGAAATTGCCTTTTAAAACCACTCTTCTGGACTTAGCAAGCGGTGCGGCTAGCGCACCTCTATTTGCCAAGTTGTCGATTACCCATCGAGTACCCACGTTGGTAGATGGTGACTTTTCGCTATCAGAGTCGTCGGCAATTACTGAGTATTTAGACGAGACCTATCCTGGACAGGCGTTGTACCCTGTAGAAAGAAAAAATCGCGCCCGTGCCCGCCAAGTTCAGGCGTGGCTACGTAGTGATTTCATGCCTATTCGTTCGGAGCGAACTACCATGGTGTTGTTTTATGGGCCTTCTGCAATCCCACTTTCTGCTGAAGCTCAAAGTGCAGCGCAAAAATTATTTGCAGGTGCATCTGCGCTACTGTCGCATGGCTGTCCCTATTTATGCGGGACAGATTGGTGCATCGCAGATGTCGATTTAGCCATCATGTTGAATCGTTTGGTGCTCAACGGTGATGCAGTTCCACAGCACTTAGTTAACTTCGCTTCGCGCCAGTGGGAGAGGGCGTCTGTGCGTTTGTGGGTTGATCAAGAGAGGTCGTCAACCTAATTTGGAGATCGGTTGTTTTGTCCACTTCAACACAATTTTGAAAACAAGCAATGCTTGTACAATAATATGTACATATAGATATTTTGAGGAGTAAGCATGGACGCTATGACATACAGCACAGCCCGAGCCAATCTTGCAGGTGTTATGAACCGAGTATGCGAAGACCATGAACCCATGATCATTACTCGCAACGGCGATCAGTCGGTAGTGATGCTTTCCCTCGAAGATTACAAAGCATTGGAAGAAACTGCTTACCTTTTGCGAACTCCTAACAACGCTAGGCGATTGATCTCTGCTGTCGCACAACTCAATGCGGGTAAGGGTGTACAACGTGAGTTAATCAAGTGAAATTGGTGTTTGCTGATGAGGCTTGGGAAGATTACCTGTATTGGCAGAAACAAGACCGAAAACTGGTTGGCAGGATTAACAATTTGATAGAAGCCACCAAGCGTGACCCCTATGACGGTGTGGGAAAGCCCGAGCCTTTAAGACATGCGCTAGCTGGTTATTGGTCGCGGCGCATTACAGATGAGCATCGCATGGTTTACCGAATTGAAGGTGGTCAATTGCATATCGCTCAATTGCGGTTTCATTACTGAAATCTCAAAGCCATTAACATTCCATCATGCACTGGCTAGACAAAATCAAATACGACGACAAAGGCCTTGTCCCTGTCATCGCCCAAGAGCAATCCACCGGCGACGTGCTGATGTTCGCTTGGATGAACCGCGAGGCGCTTCAAATGACCGCTGCATTGAAGCGTGCGGTGTACTTCAGCCGCTCGCGCAACAAACTGTGGTTCAAGGGCGAAGAGTCGGGCCACATGCAAACAGTGCACGACATTCGTATCGATTGCGACAACGACGTGGTCTTGCTCAAGGTCACGCAAGAAGGCCACGATCCCGGCATTGCCTGCCATACGGGCCGTCACACTTGCTTTTACCAACGTCTAGAAGGCGAAACGTGGCAAGCCTGCGAGCCCGTGCTCAAAGACCCTGAATCTATTTACAAGTGAACACTATGCGTTCAAACCCAGCCAATACTTCTGACACTTTGATGCGTCTGGCCGACGTCATCGAAACGCGCAAACCCGCCAATGGCGGCGACCCTGACAAAAGTTATGTCGCCCGTTTGCTGCACAAAGGCCCGGACGCGTTTTTGAAAAAAATTGGCGAAGAAGCTACGGAAACGGTGATGGCTGCCAAAGACATCGACAACGGTGGCGACCGCGCTAAGTTGACCAATGAGGTAGCAGACCTGTGGTTCCACAGCATGATCGCGCTAGCCCATTACGGCTTAACGCCTGCCGATGTGGTTGACGAACTTGCCCGCCGGGAAGGCTTGAGCGGTTTAGAAGAAAAAGCCTTGCGCAAAGCGCAACAACGAGAGGACACTGGGGAATAAGCATGCAAGACGCAAACTGTATTTTTTGCAAAATCATTGCGGGACAGATTCCCTCGCGCAAGGTCTATGAGGACGATGAGATTTTTGCGTTCCACGATATCAACCCCTGGGCACCCGTGCATTTTTTGATGATTCCTAAATTGCACATTCCCTCCTTAGCCCAATTGGAGCCAGCGCACGAGGCATTGATCGGCCGCATGATGGGCTTGGCTCCTAAGCTGGCATTGCAAGAAGGCGCAAGGCCTTACCCTGAGGGGGGGTTTAGGGTTGTGACCAATACTGGCAAAGAGGGTGGGCAGGAAGTGCACCACCTGCATTGGCACGTCATGGGTGGTCCGCGCCCGTGGTTGCGTGGCTGATTAGAATCTGCTGAATTGTTTAGGAGTTTCGTATGGGTTCGTTTTCGCTTTGGCACTGGTTGATCGTGCTTGTGATCGTGATGCTGGTCTTCGGTACCAAAAAGTTGCGCAATTTAGGCTCTGACTTGGGTGGCGCTGTGAAAGGCTTCAAAGACGGCATGAAAGAAGGCAGCGCGCCTTCCGAAGAAAAACCTGCAACGCCTGCACCCGCAGTGGGTGGCACTCCATCAGCCTCTGAAAAAAACACCATTGACGTAGAAGTCAAACACAAGTCTTAAGACCTGTGTGATCGTGCGCTGTGATTGATCTTGGCATTTCCAAAATGGCACTCATTGGTGCCGTGGCATTGGTCGTCATCGGGCCCGAAAAACTGCCAGCTGTAGCCCGTACCTTAGGCGCACTGATTGGCAAAGCCCAGCGCTATGTGGCCGATGTCAAGGCCGAAGTCAACCGTTCCATGGATTTGGAAGAGTTAAAGAAAATGAAAGACAGCGTCGAAAACGCTGCCCGTGATGTTCAAAACTCAGTGCAAACCGCCAGCAACGAATTTGAAAAAGATTGGGCTGATACAACCGCGCAACTCACCGGCGAAAGCTGGGCTGCCAATGTCACCGCACCCGTCCCCGAATACCAAAACCCCAAGAAAAAATGGCGCCTCAAACGCGGCGCAACGCCCCATTGGTACAAGGCCCGTATGGGTGTGCGAACCAAGGCTTTGTCTGGCGCGGCCCGCGTTGCTAAGTTTCGTCCCGGTATAAAACCGAATGTCTGACAGCACCCCACAAGACGAACTCGCGGGTAGCGAGCAACCGTTCGTCCAACACCTCATCGAGCTACGCGACCGCTTGGTCAAAGCGTGTATTGCTATTGGTGTGGCGGCTGTGATCTTGTCGTTGTATCCCGGTCCTGCCGAGCTCTACGACATCTTGGCTGCGCCTTTGATCGCTCAATTGCCAGCTGGCGCGACGTTGATCGCCACTTCGGTGATTTCGCCGTTTTTAGTGCCACTCAAAATTTTGTTGATGACGGCTTTTCTTTTGGCCTTGCCTGTCGTGCTGTACCAAATGTGGGCGTTCGTCGCGCCCGGTTTGTATGCACATGAGAAAAAGCTGGTCTTGCCTTTGGTCGTATCGAGCACCGTGCTGTTTTTTATCGGCGTGGCGTTTTGTTATTTCTTTGTCTTTGGACAGGTTTTTAAATTCATCCAAAGCTTCGCGCCCAAGAGCATCACGGCCGCCCCTGATATCGAAGCGTATTTGGGTTTTGTGATCACTATGTTCATTGCCTTTGGTTTGGCATTTGAGGTGCCGATTGTGGTGATCGTGCTGGCGCGTTTGAACGTGGTCTCCATCCAAAAGCTCAAAGACTTCCGCTCGTATTTCATAGTTTTGGCTTTCGTGATCGCGGCTGTCATCACGCCTCCAGATGTGGTGTCGCAATTGGCGCTCGCGATTCCCATGTGTATTCTTTACGAGGCGGGTATTTGGGCTGCGCAGTTGTTTATCAAACACACCCAAGCGCCTGAAGCCGAACCAGATGCGCCTGGCAGTGCGCCGTAGGTGCGCTGCAGCCATGCTTCGAATTTCCAAACGGCGTTTTTCCTAGCCTGATTTGCATGAAACGTTATTGGTTGCTGTTTTCCCAAGTGGTCACCGTTTTATTGGCGGTGTGGTTTGTGCTCGTCACACTAAAGCCCGAGTGGTTAAACCGACGCGCATCTTTGCAAGGCGTGACCTTGCTCGAGGCGCCATCCAACGCTGCGGGCACAGTGATGCCCGGCAGCATGAGCCCAGCTGCAAAACGCGCAGCGCCTGCGGTAGTCAGCATCGCCACCACCCAGGCGCGCACTGCGCATCCGTTGGCCAACGACCCATGGTTCAGGTTTTTTTACGGTGACCGCGAAGACGATAGCCCGCAAATGGGATTGGGCAGTGGTGTGATCGTTAGCCCAGAGGGCTATATCTTGACCAACAACCATGTGGTCGAGGGTGCGCAAGAAATCGAAGTCACCTTGAGCGACAGCCGACGCACAACAGCCAAAGTGATTGGTACCGATCCCGATACTGATTTGGCGGTGTTGCGCATTACTTTGGATCGCTTGCCTGTCATCGCCATGGGCAACTCCGACACGGCGCAAGTGGGCGACAAAGTTCTGGCGATCGGCAACCCGTTTGGTGTGGGCCAGACTGTGACCGGCGGCATTATTTCTGCATTGGGGCGCAACCAACTTGGCATCAATACCTTTGAGAACTTTATTCAGACCGACGCGGCGATCAACCCTGGCAATTCGGGCGGTGCCTTGGTCGATGTGAACGGCAGTCTGTTGGGAATCAACACCGCGATTTATTCGCGCTCAGGCGGCAATATGGGAATCGGATTTGCCATCCCTGTGAACACAGCGCGGCAGGTTCTGGAAGGCTTGGTGCGCGATGGCCAAGTCACGCGCGGATGGATTGGCGTCGAGCCCGTCGAGTTGAACTCTGACTTGGCTGAGACGTTTGGCATCAAACAAACCGAGGGTGTCATCGTCACGGGCGTTTTGCAAAATGGGCCCGCATTCCAAGCGGGCCTGAAACCAGGTGATGTTTTGTTGACCGTTGGCGATAAAGATGTGCACAACGTCAGCGAGTTGCTCACACTCATCGCTGCGCAAACGCCTGGTACCGCCGTCAAGATGCGTATCAAGCGGCGCAATGTCGAAATGACGTTGGACGTCACGCCTGCTCAGCGGCCGGTCGCCAAGCTCAACAAACCCCATAAATAATCTCGGTGCGTTTAAGCTTGAACCAGTCCTTAACTTCAAGCAAGAGAAATCTGAGAAGTACCTGCCCCACCCATATCGCCAAAAGCTAACCATGACGCATAAAAACATCAGCCGAAGCGAATTGCTCAATGCCTTTCAAGTTTTGTTGCAACCCGACAACTTCAAAGACTACGGTCCTAACGGACTGCAAGTGGAAGGGCGTGAGCGCATCGGCCATATCGTCTCTGGTGTCACGGCAAGTCGTGCACTGATTGATGCTGCGATTGAAGCGAAAGCCGATGCAATATTTGTGCACCACGGTTTGTTTTGGCGTGGCCAAGACGGCACAGTGACGGGTTGGATGAAGCAGCGCTTGCAACGCTTGTTGCAGCACGACATCAATTTAATTGCCTACCACTTGCCGCTAGACGCGCACCCTGAATTGGGTAACAACGCACAACTCGCCAAGCTGTGGGATTTGGATGTTGTCAGCCGTTTTGGTGATCAAAACTTGGGGCTGATGGGGCAACGTAAAGATGGCCAAGCTTTCGAAAGCGCGCACGCTTTAGCTGAAGCCATCGCCAAAACCTTAGGACGAGCCCCCACCGTAGTCAGCGAAGAAGCCAAGCCTCTGCAAAAAATTGCCTGGTGCTCAGGCGGTGCGCAAAGCTATTTCGAAGACGCGATTGCCGCTGGCGCGGATGCTTTCATCACGGGCGAAATCTCAGAACCCCAAGCGCATTTGGCGCGTGAAACTGGCGTTGACTTTTTGGCCTGCGGCCACCATGCGACAGAGCGTTACGGCGCCCCAGCCGTTGCTGACCATGTGGCGCAGATGCTCGGGCTCACGCACCAGTTCATCGACATTGACAACCCTGCTTAAGTGCTTGCGCTCGCCTGACCATGCACGCTGACAAGAAACCCATCGCCATCACCATCGGAGACGCGGCGGGTATTGGTCCGGAAATTATTGTCAAAGCCTTTTGCCAAGCCCCTGAGCAGTTTCACAACTGCATCGTGGTCGGCGACAAAGCTGTCATGCAACGGGCGTGGCAAGTGGTCGCTGCAAAGACAAGGCCACTGTCTGAGTCAATGCCTATGCATATGCCTTTGCAGGAAGGACTTTCGATCCAACAGGTTGGAAACCCACTTGCACTAGAGCAACTTCCCGCTTTCGGAAAAATCAGTGCAGTGGCCGGTCAATTGGCCGCAGAAAGCATCACCTGGGCGACCCAAGCTGCTTTGCGTGGTGAGGTGTCTGCAGTCGTCACAGCGCCGCTGCACAAAGAGGCCTTGTCATTGGCGGGCGTCAAGTTTCCGGGGCACACCGAAATGCTGCAAGCTTTGGCAGCGCAGCATCTCGGCAAAACCATCGCGCAGTTGCCCGTGCGCATGATGCTAGCCAATCGGGAACTCAAAACCGTGTTGGTCTCGATCCACCAACCCCTGCGCCAAGCGATGGACGCGATCACGGTGGACAACATTCTGGAAACATTGCGCATCACCCACCGCGCCGAGCTGGTGTCTACTGGGCGCGCGCCACATCTTGCGGTGGCAGGTCTTAATCCGCATGCGGGCGAGGGTGGCTTGTTGGGGCGCGAAGAGATCGACACCATCCGACCCGCCATAGAACTCGCAATGGCAGAGGGGATGACGGTCAGCGGACCTTGGTCGCCCGATACCGTTTTCATGCGCGCGCGCGCTGAGCACGATCAACCTGGCGCTTTTGATGTGGTGGTCGCCATGTACCATGACCAAGGGTTGATTCCCGTCAAGTATTTGGGCGTGGAGCAGGGCGTCAACATCACCCTCGGCCTGCCCTTTGTGCGCACCAGTCCCGACCATGGCACCGCCTTTGACGTGGCAGGCAAGGGGGTGGCAGACCCATCTAGCCTGCTGGAAGCCTTGGCAGTGGCCCGAAGGCTCACTGGGAATGGCTTGGGGGCTTGATTCGGGTTTTCCCGCTCGGATACAATGGGCGGTTAACCCCATTTGTGGCACAAAGCTCGAGGAATTTCATGAGTGACACCCCAGTAGATAGCAGCAAACGCACGTGGCTGATCGCCTCCACCTGCGCTGGCGCTGTAGGCGGCGTAGCCGTCGCAGTCCCCTTTGTTAGTACGTTCCAGCCTTCCGAAAAAGCCAAAGCTGCCGGTGCCGCTGTCGAGGTAGACATTTCCGCTTTGGCCCCCGGCGAAAAAATGACCGTCGAGTGGCGTGGCAAGCCCGTTTGGATCGTCAAGCGCACGCCTGAGCAGGTCGAGTCCTTGAAAAAAACCGAGTCCCAGTTGGCCGACCCCAAGTCCGAGCGCAAACCCAGCGAACTCACACCTTCTTACGCCTTGAACCAAGCGCGTTCTATCAAGCCTGAAATTTTTGTGGCCGTTGGTATTTGCACCCACTTGGGTTGCTCGCCTTCTGACAAATTCCAAACGGGCGCACAACCTTCGTTGCCAGATGACTGGAACGGTGGTTTCTTGTGCCCATGCCATGGTTCTACCTTCGACATGGCTGGCCGTGTTTACAAAAACAAGCCTGCACCAGACAACCTCGAAATCCCGCCACACATGTACCTGTCAGACACCAAGTTGCTGATCGGTGAAGACAAAAAAGCCTGATCGGACGCAACAACATGGCTAACTTCAAAGAGATTTCCCCCGACGCACCCGTGGCAGAAAAACTGCTCAACTGGGTAGACAACCGTTTCCCCGCATCTAAGCTTTACAAAGAGCATTTGTCGGAGTACTACGCACCCAAGAACTTCAACTTCTGGTATTTCTTTGGTTCCTTGGCCTTGTTGGTCTTGGTCATTCAAATCGTTACCGGCATCTTCTTGGTCATGCATTACAAGCCTGATGCTGCGCAAGCATTTGCCTCGGTCGAATACATCATGCGTGATGTGCCTTGGGGCTGGTTGATCCGCTACATGCACTCCACGGGCGCTTCTGCGTTCTTCATCGTGGTCTACATGCACATGTTCCGTGGCTTGATTTACGGTTCTTATCGCAAGCCCCGTGAGTTGGTGTGGATCTTCGGTTGCGCCATCTTCTTGTGCTTGATGGCAGAAGCCTTCATGGGTTACTTGTTGCCTTGGGGCCAAATGTCCTACTGGGGCGCACAAGTGATTGTGAACTTGTTCGCTGCTATTCCTTTTGTCGGACCTGACTTGGCTTTGCTCATTCGTGGCGACTACGTGGTGAGCGACGCTACTTTGAACCGCTTCTTCAGCTTCCACGTCATCGCAGTGCCTTTGGTATTGCTTGGCTTGGTCGTTGCCCACATCATTGCTTTGCATGAAGTTGGATCGAACAACCCTGATGGCGTTGAAATCAAAGGCCCGAATGCGCCGAAAGACGCAAACGGCCATCCATTGGACGGTATTCCTTTCCACCCTTATTACTCTGTGCACGACATTTTGGGCGTGACGGGTTTCTTGGTGGTGTTCAGCGCAATCATCTTCTTCGCGCCTGAGTTTGGCGGCTACTTCTTGGAGTACAACAACTTCATTCCAGCCGATCCATTGAAGACGCCTTTGCACATTGCGCCCGTTTGGTACTTCACGCCTTTCTATTCGATGTTGCGTGCTATCACCAGCGAAATGATGTATGCCTTGATACTTTGCGTATTGGCTGGCGCCTACTTCGGCGCAGTGCGTACCCAACTCTCGCAAATCATCAAAGGTGGTGTTGTGGGTGCAGCAGTTGTCGTGTCTGTTTTGATGCTGTCAATTGATGCCAAGTTCTGGGGTGTGTTGGTGATGGGTGGTGCGGTCATCATTCTTTTCTTCTTGCCTTGGTTAGACAACTGCGCAGTGAAGTCCATTCGCTATCGTCCAGACTGGCACAAATACCTCTACGGCATCTTTGTGATCAATTTCGTGATCTTGGCTTATCTGGGTACACAACCACCATCTCCTATTGGTGAACGTGTGTCACAAGTGGGTACTTTGTTCTATTTCGGCTTCTTCTTGTTGATGCCTTGGTGGAGCACGATTGGCGAGACCAAGCCAGTGCCTGACCGCGTAACTTTCACGCCTCACTGAAGAATTGACGGAGCAGACTTAACATGAAAAAAATTCTTCTCAGCCTCGTCCTAGCATTCGGTGTAGTGGCAGGTGTTCGCGCCTCCGGTGGCGACAGCATTGCATGGGACAAAGCACCCAACAAGACCAACGACCTTGCAGCTTTGCAGCATGGCGCCAAATTGTTCGTGAACCACTGCTTGAACTGCCACTCAGCGGCTTTCATGCGTTACAACCGATTGAAAGACATCGGTTTGACCGAGCAGCAAATCAAAGACAACCTGTTGTTCACCACTGAAAAAGTTGGTGACACCATGAAGTCCAACATCGATCCCAAGCAAGCCAAAGAATGGTTTGGTGCAACGCCACCAGACCTCACCTTGATTGCGCGCTCACGATCTGGTTCAGGTGGCTCAGGTGCTGACTATCTCTACACCTATATGCGTACCTTCTACCGTGACGAGACCAAGGCCACGGGTTGGAATAATTTGGCTTTCCCCAATGTAGGTATGCCACACGTGTTGTGGGAAATGCAAGGTGTTCGCAAGCCTATCTATGAAGAACATGAAGGCCATGGCGGTCACGCCACCAAAGTGTTCAAAGGCTGGGAGCAAGTGACACCCGGTACGGTCAGTCCCTTGGAATACGACCAAGCCATTGGCGATTTGGTCGGCTACTTGCAATGGATGGGCGAGCCTGCCCAAAACACCCGCGTGCGATTAGGCGTATGGGTTTTACTGTTCCTCGGTTGCTTTATGGTGATTGCTTGGCGCTTGAATGCGTCGTTCTGGAAAGATATCAAGTAATCGCTGTTCATTCGATGGCAGACCGTCGGTTTGCCATCACCTCACGGAGTGACAAACCAGTTTGTCACTCTTTTTGATTTTTAGGAGACACCCATCATGATGGTGCTTTATTCGGGAACTACGTGTCCTTTTTCTCATCGCTGCCGTTTCGTCTTGTTTGAAAAAGGCATGGACTTTGAAATCCGCGATGTCGACCTCTACAACAAGCCAGAAGATATCAACGTGATGAACCCTTATGGCCAAGTGCCAATTTTGGTCGAGCGCGATTTGATCTTGTACGAATCCAACATCATCAACGAATACATCGACGAGCGTTTCCCACATCCGCAACTCATGCCGGGTGACCCTGTGGATCGCGCCCGCGTCCGTTTGTTCTTACTGAACTTTGAAAAAGAGTTGTTCACCAACGTCACGATATTGGAATCACGCACCGCCAAGGCCAATGAAAAGGCTTTGGAAAAAGCCCGCGCACACATCCGCGATCGTTTGACGCAGTTGGCGCCAGTGTTCTTGAAAAACAAGTTCATGCTCGGAGACAACTTCTCTATGCTCGACGTGGCAATTGCACCATTGCTCTGGCGTTTAGACCACTACGGCATTGACCTCTCGAAAAACGCAGCGCCTTTGTTGAAATACGCAGAGCGCATTTTTTCGCGTCCTGCCTACATCGAAGCCTTGACACCTTCTGAGAAGGTGATGCGCAAGTAATTGCTATGTTGAACGCCCCTGACGCTTCGTCCACCCGTCCCTATCTGTTGCGCGCACTGCATGAGTGGTGCACGGACAACGGGTACACGCCCTACATTGCGGTGCAGGTCGACGAGATGGTGCAAGTGCCACAGGAGTATGTCAAAAACGGTGAGATCGTCCTCAACGTCAGTTACGACGCTACCAGCAGTATGTCTTTGGGCAACGACGTGATTGAGTTCAAAGCAAGATTTGCAGGCACGCCGCGTGAAATCATTGTGCCTGTTGACCGCGTCCTGGCGATTTACGCTAGAGAAAACGGACAAGGCATGGCATTCCCCATGCATGCCAAAGGCGGTGCAGAGTCTGGCGTAACAACTGTGGTGCCTGCGCCAGAGTCGCGTGCACCATTGGCAGCAGTCACTACTTCAAAGCCAGCAAGCGAGTCATCGGACGACGATACGAATCCGCCCACTCCACCCAGTGGTCGGCCCACTTTGAAGCGTGTGAAATAAAGTTCAAAGAGCACAGTAAAATATTCAACATTGCCGCTTTAGCTCAGTTGGTAGAGCACCCGCCTTGTAAGCGGTAGGTCGTCAGTTCGAATCCGACAAGCGGCACCACACGCAAGCCAGTTCTTCCACAAGAAGAACTGGCTTTTTTGTTGTTCATTTATCTTGTCAGCGCATAAACGGCCAACCCCAGCCATTCATGCAAAGCGATTTGCCAGCGCATCAAACTGCTGGCCAGTGAATACTCCGTCCACGCGGTCGTGCTTGAAGTCTGAAAGTCAACTGGGTAGGG
>Ga0228703_1000368_pt1 | contig 34344 bp, 33 predicted proteins | sample McNCre217_Aug_MG_3_FD_178020 | JGI IMG/M metagenome (GOLD analysis project Ga0228703, IMG submission 178020) | Freshwater microbial communities from McNutts Creek, Athens, Georgia, United States - 29-17_Aug_MG | ecosystem: Environmental > Aquatic > Freshwater > Creek | place: USA: Georgia...
GCCTGTCGGCCTATGCCCGGCAGTTTTTGCAGCTGATGGACAAGCCCGATGTGGACCTGATCGAGGGCCTGTCGCCAGCCATTTCCATCGAGCAAAAAGCCACCAGCCACAACCCGCGCTCCACCGTAGGCACCGTGACTGAGATCCACGACTACCTGCGCTTGCTGTTTGCCCGCGCCGGCACGCCATATTGCCCCGACCACAACCTGCCCCTGCAAGCGCAGACCGTGAGCCAAATGGTGGACGCCGTGCTGGCCCTGCCCGAAGACACCAAGCTGATGATCCTCGCGCCCATTGCCCGCGAGAAAAAAGGCGAGTTTGAAAAAGTCTTCGAGCAAATGCAGGCGCTGGGCTATGTGCGCTTTCGCATCAATGGCCAGGCCGTTGAAGTGGAAGACCTGCCCACGCTCAAGAAGACCGAGAAGCACAACATCGACGTGGTGGTGGACCGCATCAAGGTTCGCTCGGAGGAAGACGCCAAGGCCAGAGATGCCCTGCGCCAGCGCTTGGCCGAGAGCTTTGAAGCCGCGCTGCAACTGGCCGAACACCGCGCCGTAGCCATCGAGATGGACACGGGCACCGAGCACCTGTTCAACGCCAAGTTCTCCTGCCCGGTGTGCACCTACTCGATCAGCGAGCTGGAGCCACGCCTGTTTTCGTTCAACTCGCCCATGGGCGCTTGCCCCACTTGCGATGGCATCGGCACGATGGAGTTCTTCGATCCGGAACGCGTGGTCGCCTTCCCGAGCCTGAGCTTGGCCAGCGGCGCCATCAAGGGCTGGGACCGACGCAACGGCTTTTACTTCAGCATGCTCGAAAGCCTGGCCAAGCATTACCAGTTCGACATCGAAACGCCCTTTGAAAAACTCGCGCCGATTCACCAGCAGGTGCTGCTGTACGGTTCGGGCGACGAAGAGATCAAGTTCAGCTACACCATGGAGTCCGGCGCATCGCAAAGCAAGAAGGTCAGCAAGAAGCACCCCTTTGAAGGGATCATTCCCAACATGACGCGCCGCTACCGCGAGACCGACTCATCGGTGGTGCGCGAAGACCTGGCGCGTTACCGCAGCACCCAGCCCTGCACCAGCTGCCACGGCACGCGCCTCAAACGCGAAGCACGCCATGTGCGCATTGGCGAAGGCGCACAAGCCCGCGCCATTTACGAGATCAGCCACATCAATCTGGGCGAGTCGCAACAGTATTTTCAGGGTCTGCAACTGCATGGGGCCAAGGCAGAGATCGCCGACAAGGTGGTGCGCGAGATCGCCTTGCGCTTGAAGTTTTTGAACGACGTGGGCCTCAATTATTTGAGCCTGGACCGCAGCGCCGACACCCTCTCGGGCGGCGAAGCCCAGCGCATCCGCCTGGCCAGCCAGATTGGCTCGGGCCTCACTGGCGTGATGTATGTGCTGGACGAACCCAGCATCGGCCTGCATCAGCGCGACAACGACCGCCTGATCGGCACGCTGCAACACCTGCGCGACATCGGCAACAGCGTGCTGGTGGTCGAGCACGACGAAGACATGATCCGCGTGGCCGACCATGTGATCGACATGGGGCCGGGTGCAGGTGTTCACGGTGGACGCGTGATGGCGCAGGGCACTTGCGCCGACATTCTGGCTGCACCCGATTCGGTCACCGGTCAATACATGTCCGGCCGCAAAAAGATTGTCATCCCCGAGCGCCACAAGGCCGGCAAGGACTTCATCGAGATCTTAGGTGCCAAAGGCAACAACCTGAAAAGCGTGAACGTGAAGTTCCCTGTGGGCTTGCTCACCTGCGTGACGGGTGTTTCCGGTTCAGGCAAATCAACCCTGGTCAACGACACGCTTTACACCGCCGCCGCGCACCAGATCCATCGCGCTCACGACGAAGCCGCCGCTCACGACGAGATCAAAGGTCTGGAGCACTTCGACAAGGTCATCAATGTGGACCAGTCGCCGATTGGCCGCACCCCGCGCAGCAACCCGGCAACCTACACGGGCCTGTTCACCCACGTCCGCGAGCTGATGGCCGAGGTGCCTGCAGCCCGTGAGCGCGGCTACGGCCCAGGGCGCTTTTCCTTCAACGTGGCCGGTGGCCGCTGCGAAGCCTGTCAGGGCGATGGCGTGGTCAAAGTGGAGATGCACTTTTTGCCCGACGTGTACGTGCCCTGCGACGTGTGCCGCGGCATGCGCTACAACCGCGAAACGCTCGAAGTCCAATACAAGGGCCAGAACATCGCGCAGATCCTGAACATGACGGTGGAAGCCGCGCACCAGTTCTTCAGCGCCGTGCCCAACATCGCCCGCAAGCTGCAAACCCTGCTGGATGTGGGCCTGACCTACATCCGCTTGGGCCAAAGTGCGACGACCCTGTCCGGCGGCGAGGCGCAGCGCGTGAAGCTCGCACTCGAATTGTCCAAACGCGACACGGGCCGCACGCTCTACATCCTGGACGAGCCCACCACCGGCCTGCACTTTGCCGACATCGACCTGCTGCTCAAGGTGCTGCACCAGCTGCGCGATGCGGGCAACACCATCGTCGTCATCGAACACAACCTCGACGTCATCAAAACCGCCGACTGGCTGATCGACATGGGGCCCGAAGGCGGCGCGGGCGGCGGCACCGTGGTGGGCGAGGGCACGCCCGAACAGCTGGCCAAAAACAAAGCGAGTTTCACGGGTCATTATTTGGCGCGTTTGCTGTAACGCGTCGGGCCTCTCCATTCATCCCTTCAGAAAATTCAAGCCTCCATGAAAACCGTCATCCGTGCTTTCTTCCGAACCCTGCGCATCGTGCTGGGCCCCGTCATGCTGCTCAAAGAGCGCCTGACCCAGCCCAAGGGTGTGGTGCGCGAAGCTGCGGCGCAAGCCAGCGTGGACCGGCAGTGCCAAAGCCTGGCGCTGTACCAGTTCAGCACCTGCCCGTTTTGCATCAAGGTGCGCCAGGAAATGCGCCGCCTGTCGCTGCCCATTGAAAAGCGCGATGCGCAGCACCACGCCACGAACCGCAATGAATTGCTGCAAGGCAGCGGGGCCAGCAAGGTGCCTTGCCTGAAGATCACCGAAGCCAATGGCCAAACCCGTTGGCTGCAAGACTCGACCGCGATCGTGACCTATTTGCGCGAGCGCTTTGCCTGAAGGTCGGCAGAGACAACACGCCTGTAGGTCGGCAGCTTCAACTCCGACAATCTATTTGACGCCGCAATTCGTCCATGGAAACCGAACTCAAACTCAGCCTTTCAGAGACTGATCTGCCTAGCCTGCTGGCGCACCCACTGCTGGCTCAAGCGGGTGACACGCAACGCCTGCTCAACACCTATTTCGACACCCCCGAATTGGCCCTTCAACAAGCCCGCATGGCGGTGCGCGAAAGGCTAGCGGGCGACCAATGGTTGTTGACCGTCAAGACCGCAGGCCACAGCAGCCAAGGCCTGTCACGCCGCCAAGAGTGGGAAGGCCCGACCACGCCCGGCGCCTTGCAGTTCGACGCCTTGGTGGACGACGAGGCACTGTGCAGCACGCTGATGGCCATGCGCCCCGCACTTCAGGCCATGTTCTGCACCGACTTTGAACGCCAGCGCTGGGTCATCGCTCATGCCGGCGCACAGATCGAAGTGGCGCTGGACCAAGGCCGCATTCATGTACCCGGCACTTCGCTGAGCGAACCGCTGCTGGAACTCGAACTGGAGCTGCTCAGCGGGCCGGATGAAGCCCTGATGGCGCTGGCCGATGTGCTGCGCCAAACACCGCAAGGCCCGGTGACGCTTGCGCCCAGCGATGCGAGCAAGGCACAGCGCGGGATGGCGCTTTGGCATCAAAAATGATGCGCGTGGCGCGACCTCGTCACGGTTGCTTTAGGTGATACCTCCTCCAGGTTGACTGGTGTACAAAACACCCTTCAACCGGAGGCCCCGATGACTGCACACCAACCCTTGCCCCACGCCCACCCCGCCGATGTGGGCCTGTGCCCTGAACGCACCCAACGCCTGATGGACGTGCTGCGACGCGAAGTGGCCAGTGGCCGCCTGCCCGGTGCGGTGGCCATGATCGCCCGGCGCGGGCAGATCGGCTTGTTCGAGGCCGTGGGCCAGCAAGACCCCGGCACAGGCACGCCCATGAAAACCGACAGCATCTTCCGCATCTATTCGATGACCAAGCCGGTCGTGTCGGTGGCGGTGATGATGTTGGTCGAGCGCGGGCAGTTGCTGTTAAGTGACCCGGTCAGCCGCTGGTTGCCTGAGTATGCCAACCAACAAGTGGCGACCGCTGATGGATTGGAGCCGGTCAAACAAGAGGCCACTGTGCAAGACCTGCTGCGCCACACGGCGGGGCTGACGTATGAGTTTTTGGGTGCCTCGCCCGTGCAGCGCCAATACGGCGCGGTGAAGATCGCCTCACGCGAGCGCACCAATGCCGAGTTTTCTCAAGTGCTGGCAGGCGTGCCCCTGCAGTTTCAACCCGGCACCGTGTGGGCCTACAGCCGCGCCACCGATGTGCTCGGGCGATTGGTCGAGGTGGTCAGCGGGCAAAGCCTGGGCGCATTTTTGCAAGCCGAAATCTTTGGCCCGCTGGGCATGGTGGACACCGGCTTTGCCGTGCCGCCCGAGCAGCAGCACCGCATCGCCGAGCCTTTTGCGCACGACCCCGACGGCGGCGTGCCGATGAAGGTGTTGGAGCCGCGCCAAGTGCCCGCCATGGAGGGCGGTGGCGGCGGCCTCATGTCGACGGCCATGGACTACACCCGCTTTTTACAGTGCCTGCGCAACCGGGGTGAATTGGATGGTGTGCGCCTGCTCGGCCCCCACACGGTGGACTACATGACCGCAGACCATCTGGGCGGCATGCCATCCGATGGAACCTTGCTTCCGCCCGGCCATGGTTTTGGCCTCGGCTTTGCGGTGCGCACACACCTCGGTGTATCGCCTGTGCCCGGTTCGGTGGGCTTGTATTACTGGGGCGGCATCGCGGGCACCACCTTCTTTGTGGACCCGGCGCTCGACATGTACGCCATGCTGATGATTCAGGCACCCAATCAGCGCGACTACTATCGGCCCTTGTTCCGCGACCTGGTTTATGCCGCTTTGATTTGAAGCCCAACCGCCATCGGTCTGCTCAAGTCAGTTGCATTGCCCAGCCTTGTTTGCTGACTTTTCGAAACTCCAAAGGCGTGCTGTCACGCCAACGCCGAAAACTGCGGCTGAAATTGGTGTCATCTGCAAAGCCCAGCCTTTCAGCAATGACGCTCATGGGCAGGCTGGTGTTTTGCAGATACCAGCACGCCATCTCACTTTTTGCCTCATCCAACAGCGCCTGGTAGGTCAACCCTTCACTCCCCAGGCGACGAATCAGGGTGCGAGGTGACATCGCCAATCGATCTGCAGCCGCCTTGAGACTGAGCCAGCTTTGTTGCTCGTCGGGCATCATCGTGCGCAAGCGCGACACCAGCCCCCCGTCGATGACGGCCAGCTCTTCTTCGCAACTGCGGCACGCACTGGCGTAGAGCTTCGCATCGGCGGTGGGTGAGGCTTTGCGCGCAATCGCAGCAGGTGCGCGCAACACAGTTTGGGGCTGACCGTAGTGCATTTGCATGGGCACATCGAGGGGCACAGCGCCGTCCCAATGCGCGTCAAAATGCATGAGTGCAGACGCCTCATCGCCCGCCACGCCCTGGATCATCTTGAACACCGAGACGGCGGTGCCAATTTCGCAAAAGGTTCGCAGCGGCCCCAAAGGCATGCGCGGCGCCAGCACCAAGCGTGTTTCTGCATCATCGCTTTGACATTGGTAATGGAAAAAGCGGTTGCGCATCGAAGCGTAACGCGCCAGGGTGTGCATGGCTTCACCCACGGTGGGGCTGGACACGACCGCATAGCCCATCGCGCCATGGGCAGATGCCGGAATGAGACTGCCCAGGTCAATGCCCAGATACGGGTGGCTGGCTGCGCCAAGTTGCTCCAGCAAGGGCATCACATCGAGCACCGACAACATGCGAGCGCCATCAGGCAAGCGCATGCCGACCACCAAGCCCATGCGCTCGGCCAGTGCCATGGCCATGCGCACATAGGCCGGGTGGATCACACCTTCGCGCCAAACCGCAGGGGGAAACTGTTCGTTCATGCGCGTGAATTGTCACTTAATGAGGAAATGTTGTCACTTGCTGAGCTGTCCGAAAAGTGACCACTCCGGACAATGACCGTTCCAACCCACGCTTGTCGGCATGCCGCCCGAGCGAACGAGTGAGACAAAACCATGTCATCGAACGCGTCTTCGAAAAATCCGATCCCGGTGGCACCGGAGAAAAAAGCCGAGCTGTACCGGCTGACCAACCCGCCTGTGATCGCTTGGCCCACCTTGGCCATCCTGGTGTTCATCGTGGTGGGCATTGTGGGCACCGACACGCTGGCTTTGCAGGGGCATCTGCCGCTGTGGGGCGCGGCCATGCTCAATGTGCTGTTCATGTACCCGATTTTTCATGTGGCGCACGACGCCACGCACCGCAGTGCCTCGTCGAATGTGCAGCTCAACGACTGGATGGGGCGCATCGCATTGCTCATGATCGCGCCGCAGGTGTCGCTGAGCACCTTTCGTTACTCGCACATGATCCATCACCGCTTCACCAACGACGCGCAAGACCCGGACCACTACGCGCACGGCCCTTGGTGGAACATCGTCTGGCGGTGGATGACCTTTGACCTGTCGTATGCGGTGTACAACTGGCGCTCAGGCGACCCTCGGGGCAAGAAGACACTGAAAGACACTTTGCCACTGGCGGCCCTGACCGTCGCGGTCGTGGCGGCCTTGGTCTATGTCGGCAACGGCTTGGAAGTGGTGATGCTGTGGCTGATCCCGGCCCGGATCACCACGGCCCTGATCGGCTTTGTGTTCTTGTGGCTGCCGCATTTGGACGGCGATGAGCACGGCCAACTGCAGCACATCACCACCGCTGCATCCACACAGAACAACTTAACCGCTGGCACCACGCTGCGCATGGGTCATGAGCCTTTGATGGATGTGCTGATGCAGTGGCACAACTACCACCTGATTCACCACCTGTGGCCCACCACCCCGTCCTATAACCACCGCAAGGTCTGGCAGCTGATGGAGCCCGAATTGCGCACGCGTGATTTGCGCATCCAGCACGGCTTTGCGCTCATTCCCACCTTCCATCCGGGCGGCACCACCACCATCGGATCGCATTGACACCATCACACACAAAGGCTGCCATGAAGAAATACCGCTGCGCATATTGCGCCCATGTGTACGACGAAGCCCAAGGCGATCTCGACATGGGCATCCCGCCGGGCACGCCTTTTGAAGACCTGCCAGACGATTGGTGTTGCCTGGAGTGCGGCGCCATGAAGTCGGACTTCCACCTGATCGAAGATTGAGTTGAAGCGCCATTCGAACAAGCCACAAGGAGACAAGCGCATGAAAAAATTCCTGAAAATCACAGCCATCTTGGTGATCGCCCTGATCGCATTGGTGGTCGCAGCGGTGCTCTGGGCCACATCCCGGCTGGCCCACGACGACCCCAGCATCTCCCGCCCAAGCTACAAGCACTACGAGATGGGTCAAGGCGCTGCCGATGGCACGGTTGCACCCAGTGCCGTGGGTTATGTGGTCGACAGTGCTGGCCGTGGTCGCATCGTGCCGCCCATGCCGCCCGAAAAGCCCATGGACATCCACACTGCGGCCAACCACAAAAGCAATCTGGCGCTGCGCTCGTGCTTTTGGCCAGGCCCACGCGCCCGCAACGGGGTCTTCACCAACGATGCCAACTCCTTCTCTTTGGAAAACCAATTCCCGGACACGGCCACCACCTACATCCCCACAGCGTTCAAATTGCCAGAAGGTGCCCAACTGATCGTGCAGGGCGAATTTCCGCACATGCGCCACTGGAACTTCAACACCTACAACCCGCGTGGCGAGCCGCAGGATTCACTCAACGATGTGGAGATTGCGCCCGATACCGGCTCGGTCAACCCTTTCTTGCCTGGCGCGCCACGTGACGCCCAAAACCGACGCTACACCTTCACCATCGTGAACGGCAAACCTGCCTCACCCCGCCCCGCAAACACCCTCTACACCAACGCCGCAGCAGGCAGCGAAGTGTTCATGTGGATGCGCAACTATGTGCCCGATCACAGCACCGACTACCTGGGTGCAGTGCCTCTGCCCAACGTGACCCTGGTCATGGCCGACGGCAAACGGCTGGAAGGCGATGCCGCTTGTGAAGCCAGCAACACGCCCATGCGCGGCAAACAATTGCCCAGCTCGGTCGATGGCCGCGCCTGGGTTTTGCTGACCCACCTGCCCTGGGTAGACACCGCCAACGTGGGCGCAAAAGATGTCGAGGCGCGTCCTCTGCAAGCCTTCTTCAACCGCAAGCAGGTGGTGACCGATTTGTTCTTCCCCATGCTCACCGCCAAAGAGCCCGAACAAGTGGGCGGCTGGTGGAGCAACAAGGTCACCCGCTACGGCTACACCTACCTGAGCCGCAATTTTGGTCAGGTCTATGTGATGACTGCCAAGATGCCGCGCACCCCGAAAAACTGGCACGGAGAAAAAGACAACCCGTCGGACTACGACATGCGTTACGCCTCGATTTGCACGGGGGGCTCCTTGACGGCCGCCAGCACACCCGACTGCATCTACGACGAGCAATTGGCCGCCAGCGCAGACGACACGGGCCGTTATGCCCTGGTGATCTCGCGCCAAGAAGACCGCCCCAGCAACGCCAATGCCCAATGCGGCGTGGCCTGGATCGACATGGGCAACGGCGACGGCATGGTCAGCGGCTCACCTCAATTTGCATCGCTCATCAACCGCCACACGCAAGTGCATGCGAATTTCAAGCACAGCTGGTTTGCTGTGACAAAGCCCGGCACAGAAAAAGAAGCCATGGGCGAATACCTGCCTTATGTGCTGAACATGAGAGCCAAAAACCGATTTGAAGCGCTGGGCTGCCCGGTCGACAAATCCAAACTTTGGGCCATGCTGCCCAAGTGACAAAACCTGGGCCTGCTACTGCGTAGCATGGCCCACAAAGATCGGAGACAAGCATGGACATGGACTACATCGTGATTGGTGGCGGCTCTGGCGGCAGTGTGATGGCCGGCCGCTTGAGCGAAAACGCTGATGTGCAAGTGATGCTGCTGGAAGCAGGTGGCCAAGGAGACAGCTGGCTGGTCAACACGCCTGCGGCAGCGGTGGCCATGCTGCCGACACGCATCAACAATTACGCATTCGAGACCTTGCCACAAGCAGGTCTGAACGGCCGAAAGGGCTACCAACCACGCGGCAAAGGCTTGGGCGGCTCATCGGCCATCAACGCCATGGTCTACACCCGCGGACACCGCAACGATTACGACCACTGGTCCGAGCTCGGCAACGCGGGTTGGTCGTACGACGAACTTCTGCCCTACTTCAAACGCAGCGAAAACAACAGCCGCATTCAGGATGAATTCCATGGCAGCGATGGGCCCCTGCATGTGTCTGATCTGCAAACCCACAACCCGTTTCAACAGATCTACCTGAATGCAGCGCGTGAAGCGGGGTTCCCCGTCAACGATGATTTCAACGGGGCCTCCCAAGAGGGGTTGGGCATCTATCAGGTCACCCAACGCAACGGCGAGCGCTGGAGTGCCGCCCGCGGCTACTTGCACCCGTACATGGGCAAACGTCCCAATCTGCATGTGGAGACTGGCGTGCAAGTCACGCGCATTGTGTTTGTAGGTAACCGCGCAGTGGGTGTGGAATGCATTCAATCCGGCCACAAGCGCCTGATCCGGGCGCGCCGCGAGGTGATCTTGTGTGCCGGCGCTTTTCAGTCCCCGCAGTTGCTGATGGTCTCTGGTGTGGGGCCGGGGGCACACCTGCAACAACACGGCATCAAGGTGCTGCACGATCTGCCTGGCGTGGGACAAAACCTGCAAGACCACCCCGACTTCATTTTTGGCTATGCCGCCAAGAGCACTGACTTGATGGGCATCTCGCTGGGCGGCACAGCGCACTTGGCCAAAGAGGCCCTCAAATACATCCGCTCTCGGCAAGGCTTCATCGGAACCAACTATGCCGAAGCCGGTGGCTTCTTGAAAACCGATCCTGCTTTGGCCGCCCCCGATGTGCAACTGCATTTTGTGGTGGGCTTGGTAGAAGACCATGCCCGAACACTGCATGCGGCGCACGGCTATTCCTGCCATGTGTGTGTGCTGCGGCCCAAGAGTCGGGGGCAAGTCACCCTAACCCACGCTGACGCACGCAAAGCACCGCTGATCGATCCGGCTTTTCTGGCACATGAAGACGATCTGGAAACCCTGCTCAAGGGCTACAAACTCACACAGCGATTGATGAACGCCCCCGCGTTGGCCAGCGTTCGGCACAAGGATGTATTCACTGCGGGCGTGCAAACGGATGACGAGATTCGCCAACTGTTGCGTGATCGATCAGACACCGTGTACCACCCGGTGGGCACCTGCAAAATGGGCACCGATGCCATGGCGGTCGTTGACCCACAGCTCAAGGTCCACGGCATCGAAGGCCTGCGCGTGGTGGATGCCTCGATCATGCCCACCTTGATCGGGGCCAACACCAATGCCACAGTGATCGCCATCGCCGAAAAAGCAATTGACCTGATGCGCTAAATCCACGACTTCTGATCGGTATGATCGATTCCACCGGTGCATCCTGACCGACTGCGCCAGTACAAATTGAAAAACCATCCAAAAAGAGACAAAACCATGCCCACATCCGGCCTCATGATGAACCGCCCCCTGCTCATTTCGGGCATCCTCGAACACGGCGCTGCCCAATTCGGCGACCAGGAAATCGTCTCGCGCGAGACGCACGGCCCGCTGCACCGCACCACCTACGCCGAGACCGCCAAACGCTCGCGCCAGCTGGCCAATGCGCTGGCCCAGATGGGCCTCAAGGCAGGCAGCGCGGTCGGCTCGATCGCCTGGAACAACCACCGCCATCTGGAAGCGTATTACGCCGTCTCGGGCAGCGGCATGGTCATGCACACCTGCAACCCGCGCCTGCACCCGCAGCAGCTGATCTATGTGATCAACCACGCCGACGACGAAGTGGTGCTGTTCGACGCCACCTTCGCGCCGCTGGTCAAAGGCATTGCCGCGCATTGCCCCAAGGTGCGTGCCTGGGTGTGCCTGGCCGACGCGGCCAACACGCCCGCCATCGAAGGTGTGAGCGTGATGAATTACGAAGGCCTGATCACCGGTCATAGCGACACCTTCGACTGGCCCGAGTTCGACGAACAAACCGGCGCAGCGCTTTGCTACACCTCGGGCACCACCGGCAACCCCAAGGGCGTGCTGTACACGCACCGTGCCATCGTGATGAACGCGACCACGGCCTGCCTGCCCGATGTGCTGGGCCTGTCCACGCAAGAAACCATCTTGCCCGTGGTGCCCATGTTCCACATCAACGCCTGGTGCATCCCCTACGCAGCACTGGTGGCAGGTGCCAAGCTGGTCTTGCCAGGCCCTAGGCTCGATGGCCCCGGCTTGTTTGAACTGATGGACACCGAGCAGGTCACCATCAGCGCAGGCGTGCCCACCATCTGGATGGGCTTGATCCAGCACGTTGAGCAAAACAATTTGCGCTTTGCCCACATGAAGCGCACCTGCGTGGGCGGCTCGGCCATGCCCATGGCCCTGATCGCCAAGTTCATGGACAACTACGGCGTGGAAGTGCGCCACGGCTGGGGCATGACCGAGACCACCGCCGTGGCCACCATGAGCAACCTGGGCCGCGCCGACCGCCTGCGCCCCACTGCCGAACAACACGCCATCGTGGCCAAGCAGGGCAAAACCGTCTCGGGCATCGAGATCAAAGTGGTCGATGAAAACGGCGCAACGCTGCCCCGCGACGGCACCTCACAAGGCGAGCTGATGGTGCGCGGCCAGTGGATCGTGGAGCGTTACTACAAGGCCGAGAAAACCGCGCTGGTGGACGGCTGGTTCCCCACGGGCGACATCGCCACCATCGACGCGCAAGGCACCATGCAGATCCGCGACCGCACCAAGGACGTGATCAAAACCGGTGGCGAGTGGATCAGCTCCATCGACCTGGAAAACGCCGCCATCGGTCACCCCGCCGTGGCCATGGCCGCCGTGATTGGCGTCAAACACCCCAAGTGGGACGAGCGGCCCCTGCTGTTCATCGTGCGCAAGCCGGGCCAAGCCTTGGAGAAGCAGGAAATCCTCGACTTCCTGACCACCAAGGTCGCCAAGTGGTGGGTGCCCGACGATGTGGTCTTCCTCGAATCGTTACCCGTAGGCGGCACCGGCAAGGTTCAAAAGAACGATCTGCGCAAGGAATACGGCGGCGTGTTCAGCTGATCCACCTCAGCCCATCAAACCTTGGCGCTTGGCCGATCGTTCATGCGATCGCGCCAAGCCTGCAAGGCATGCATGCCTTCGTCACCGGGCACAAATTTCATCAGACCGCGTGCAAACTCCAGCGCGCAAAACGCGGTGATGTCGGCGATGGTGAAACGCTCGCCCGCGATCCAGGGCTGGCTTTGCAGGCGCTGGTCAAACCAGCGGGCGACGTCGCGCACCTTCTCGGCCTGTGAGCGGCCAAACTCGGGAAACTGCGGCTTTTCCAGCGCGGCCAAACCCGGGTGGCTGTGGCGGATCGCGTTGGCGATGCCACCCAACAAATACAACTCCACACGGCGGTCGGCCATCTCGATGAAACCGCGCTCGTCGCCGTCCACGCCCATCAGATTGGGCTCGGGGTAACGGCCTTCCAGCAAGGTGCAAATCGCCCGCGTCTCGGTGATCACGCGGCCGTCGTCCAGCTCCAGCGCGGGCACTTTGGCCAGCGGGCTCTTGGCCAAATATTCAGGCTGGCGGTGCTCGCCGCCGTTCAGGTCCATGTTGACCATCTCGATGTTCGTGATGTTTTTCTCGACCAAAAACATCAGCACCCGGCGGGGGCTGGGGGCGCGGTGGGCGGTGTAGAGCTTCATAGTTTGTCCTTCTTGGCTTGGCCCATCTCGACCATCTTGCGGGCCTCTTCAGAAAACTTCTTGGCGGCATCGTCACCGTCTTTGGTCAGGTTGATGCGCGACGGCGGCGCTTCGATACCGCGCAGCACCGCCGGGCGCTGCCGAATCGCATCGAGCCAACGCTTGAGATGCGGCAAGTCATCCACCTCCACGCCCGACCAGCGGTGCGTGCGCACCCAGGCCCAGTTGGCGATGTCGGCAATCGAGTAATCGCCCGCCAGGTATTCGTGGTCTTTCAGATGGCTGTCGAGTACCGTGAACAGGCGCTTGCTCTCGCCCTGGTAACGGTCAATCGCAGGCTGGATCTTTTCAGGAAAGTAGCGGAAGAACACATTGGCCTGCCCCATCATTGGCCCGATGCCGCCCATCTGGAACATCAGCCACTGCAGCACACGCGAGCGGCCCTTGGCGTCGGTAGGCATGAGCTGACCGGTTTTTTCTGCGAGGTAAATCAGGCAAGCGCCCGACTCGAACACCGCAAAGTCATCGGCCCCGCGGTCCACGATGGCGGGAATGCGGCCATTGGGGCAGATGGCCAAAAAGTCTGGCTGCTTTTGCTCGCCCTGGGACAGGTCCAACACCTTGAGCGTGTAGGGCAGCGCCAACTCTTCGAGCGCGATGGAGACTTTGTGTCCGTTGGGCGTGGCGGCGGTGTAGAGGTCGATCATGGGGAAAGGCTAACAGCCACGCCCCTGCCACACTGGCACCCACATGACAGGCGGTGATCAGCCCTTGGCCGCTTCCAGTGTGTCCCGCGTCTGCATGGCCACCTTGCGGGCGGCTTCGGCAAAGTCTTCGCCGCTCGACGCGTAAAGCACGGCGCGTGAAGAGTTGACGATGACCGATCCGGCGCTGGAGCCGTCGGCGTTAGCACGCCAGCCGGCTTTGACGGTGGCCACGGCATCGCCGCCTTGTGCGCCCACACCGGGAATCAGCAGGGGGAGGGTCGGAGCCAGTTCGCGCACGCGCTCAATCTCTGCGGGGTAGGTCGCACCCACCACCAGGCCCAATTGGCCATTCAGGTTCCAGGGGCCTTGGGCCAGACCTGCAATGTGTTCGTACACGCGGGGTTGGCCATCGACCGTGGCCAAGCGCTGGTTTTGCAGGTCGTCACCGCCGGGATTAGAGGTGCGGCACAGCAGAAAAGCGCCTTTGCCTTCGTACTTGAGGTAGGGGGCCACCGAGTCCCAGCCCATGAAGGGCGAGAGGGTCACGGCGTCGGCACCATAGCGCTCAAAGGCTTCTTTGGCGTATTGCTCGGCCGTGGAGCCGATGTCGCCGCGCTTGGCATCCAGAATGATCGGCACATGGGGGGCCACGCGGCGCATGTGCTCCATCAGGCGTTCGAGCTGGCCTTCGGCGCGGTGGGCGGCAAAGTAGGCGATTTGGGGTTTGAAGCTGCTGACCAGATCGGCCGTGGCGTCCACGATGCGGGCGCAAAAGTCGTAGATCTTGTTGGCGTCACCCTTCATGCCCGCAGGGAACTTGGTGGGTTCGGGGTCCAGGCCCACACAAAGCATGGAGCCGTTTTGGCGCTCGGCGGTGCGCAACATGTCGAGGAAGGTCATGCACCGATTTTAAAGGCGCAGGCTAAGATGCCCGCCATGCACAAGCTCACACCGCGTCAATGGACTGTTCTGGTTCTGCTCACCCTCGTTTGGGGCGTCAACTGGCCGATCATGAAAATCGGCGTGACGGGCTTTCCGCCGCTGACGTTTCGCACCATTTGCATGTGGCTGGGCACGCCGGTGCTGGGCTTGGTGCTGTTGGCGCAGGGCGTGCCGTTTCGCATCGAGCGCAAGCACTGGCGCGAACTGCTGACGCTGGCCACCTTCAACATGTTTTTCTGGCACGGCCTGATCATCGTGGCGGTGCAGTCGCTGTCCAGCGGACGGGCGGCGATTTTGGGTTACACCATGCCCATGTTTTCTGCGGTGCTGGGGGCACTGGTGTTTGGCGACCAGCTGGCCAAGCGGGCTTGGCTGGGTGTGGGTGCGGCCTCGCTGGGCGTGGTCTTGCTGCTGTGGCACGAGATCTCCAACCTCACGGGCAAGCCGGTGGGTGTGTTGTTGGCACTGGGCGCGGCCAGCACCTGGGCGCTGGGCACGCAGCTGCTGCGGCGCACCCAGATGCCGGTGCCCACGCTGACGATTTCTTTTTGGATGGCTTTTTTGACCACCGGGGTGATGACGGTGCTGGCCCTGCTGTTGGAGCGTGAGCAGTGGCATGCACCGTCGCCAGCCACTTGGGGCGCGATCGCTTTTAACGCAGTGCTGGTGTTTGGCTTTGCGCAAGCGGCCTGGTTTTACCTGGCCCGCAGCTTGCCGCCGGTGGCCTCAACCCTGAGCGTGATGCTGATTCCGGTGCTGGGCGTGTTCACCGGCGCGGTGTGGCTGGGCGAAGTCTTGCACTGGCAGGACTGGGCGGCGGTGGTGTTGATGATGGTGTCGATTGCAGCGGTGCTGTGGCCCAAGAAAGCCAGATGAGCAAGCTCAACCCTGAACGGTCTTGAGTGCCAGCACCAGATCGGCCCAGGCCTTGGCTTTGTCGGCGGGGTTGCGCAGCAAATACGAGGGGTGGTAGGTCACCACCACCGGCACGCCCTGGTGGGTGTGCACCTGGCCGCGCAGCTTGCCCAAGGGCTCGGTCGTTTGCAACACCGACTGCACTGCAAAGCGGCCCATGAGCAAGATGATCTTGGGTTGCACCAAGGCCACTTGCCGCGCCAGATAAGGCGCACAGGTGGCCAGCTCTTCGGGGCTGGGGTTTTGGGTGCCCGGTGTGCGGCATTTGGTCACGTTGGCGATGTAAACACCGCCTGCCCCCTGGGCCTTGCGACTCAAGCCGACGGCCTTGAGCATGTTGTCGAGCAGCTGACCCGCTTGGCCCACAAAGGGCTCGCCAGCCAAATCATCTTCTTCGCCGGGGGCTTCGCCCACGACCAGCCAGTCGGCTTGCACATCGCCCACACCGAACACCGAATTTTTGCGCTGCTCGCACAGGCCGCAGGCCTGACAGGCGGCAGCCGTTTCCTGCAAAGCGGCCCAATCCATGCGGTCAACACCGTCGGCCAGAGGCTTCACGTTGAGTGCCTGTGCCGCAGCGCGGGCAGGGGGCGGCGTCACAGGTGCTGGCTTGGGTGCTGGCTGTGTCTCCACGGGGGCTACAGCCACCGGGGCTGGCGCAGCACTGGCCACAGGCGCTGCAGCAACAGGCGCCGCCTCAGTCTGGGCTGGCGATGCAGGCCACCACACGCGCACACCCATCTCGGCCAGCATGGCGCGTTGGCGGTCGTCCAGGTCAAATCGGGTAGGGTCGCTCATCAGTCAATCCGGTTCACAGCTTCAAACTCATCACCACCGCATGCTCGCGCTGCTGGCGGTCTGCTGGATAGTAGTCCTTGCGCAGGCCGACACGCACAAAACCGTAGCGCTCATACACCTGCAAGGCGCGGGCATTGCTCTGGCGCACCTCCAACCACAGCGTTTGCGCCCCCATCTGGCGCGAGATCAGGCACAGAGCATCGAGCATCATGTGCGCCCAGCCTTGACACTGGCGGGCCGGGGCCACGGTGATGTTGAGCAAATGCATTTCTTCCACGCCGTGCATGGCCAAAAAATAGCCCAGCAGTTCATCGCCCAGCCACAGGCATTGGGCCTCTAACAAAGGGTTCAATGAATCGCGGAAATTGCCGCGTGACCACGGGTGGCTGTAGGCCGCCTGCTCAATGGCCATGACGGCATCGAGGTTCTCGGGCGTCATGGTCCGCAAGGTCACCGCGTTGCGGACGGCTTCGGTGGGTTGGCTGGCCGATGGCATGACGGCACTCATGGCGCTTCTGCAGCCTTGGCCAAGGCGGCCTGGGCCTTCATGGCTTCGCGCTCGGCGGTGGTGTTGGCCACTTTGTCGCGGATGTACAAGGGCATGGCCTGATCGGCTGGCACAGCCAGGCCTTGCGCCCACAGGGCGGGTGCCAAGCGCAACAAGGCCGACGCTGTGGGCAAGGCCACGCAACGTTCACCCTCGGCGACCAATCGCGGACCATAGGCTTCAAACACATTGCCCGCGAGCAACGCGGCCGTGGCGTTCACTTGGTCTGGCGCACTGACCTGCAAAGCCGACAAGCCCTGCCAGGTCTGGCTGGCCGCAGTCCATTGGTAAGCGGCGCTGTAAACCTCGTCCATGCGGGCGTCCAGCAGGGCCAGCACCGACACGTCGGCATCGGCCGCGCCGGCTTGCAAGCGCTGCCAGCGGGCTTCTTCGGCCACCGCCAACAAAGTGTCCACCGGCAAGACGGGAATGTCCGCCCCAAAGGCCAAGCCCTGGGCCACAGCGCACGCCGTGCGCAAACCCGTGAACGAACCTGGACCCCGGCCAAACACGATGGCCGTCAACGAGGCCAGGGGCATGTCGGCCTCGGCCAGCATGTTCAACACCGCCGGGATCAAGCCACTGGACGACTGTGCGCCGCCGGGCAAGGTCTGCGTCCAGACCCGGTCGCCCCGGGCCACGGCCAATGACAGCACATCGGTGCTGGTGTCAAACGCCAGCCAGCGAAACTCACTCATGATTTGATTTCCTCTGCCGCAGCAGGTTTGGCCTGTCGCACGCCAAACAAAATACCGCCGGTGACCAGCGCCAGCCCGGCCAGCAAATTCCAGTGCATGGGCTCACCCAAAAACCACACCGCGCCCAGAGCCGACAAGCCTGGCACCAGCGCCGTGATCATGGTCGAGCGCACAGGCCCGAAGTGGCGCACCATCTGCGTGAAGGTGATGCCCGAGATCACCACCGAGCCCACGCCCTGAAAAGCGGCTTGAAACAAGATCTCGGACCCCGGTGCTTGGTTCAAATGGGTCGGCAAGATGCCCAGCCCAATCAGCACCAAATAAGCGGGCACAAAAAACACAAAGGCGAACGCCGTGATGGCCATGGTGGCACGCACCGCGTCCAGGCCAAAACGGCGCACGGTGACGCTGTAGGCCGCCCAACTGCAGGCGGCGCACATGAACATCACATCACCTTTCCAGACATCGCCACCTTCAAAGGCCCGCAGCAAACTCAAGCCCCCGACCAGCAAGTCGCCCAGCACGATGAAGCCCAACCCCATCGCACGCGCAGAAGAAATTTTTTCACGCAACACGAACCAGGCCAGCAAGGTGGTCCACAGCGGCAAGCTGCCAGGCAACAGCACCGAAGCATGCGCTGCGGGCGCAAAAAAGAAACCGCTGTAGGCCAGCACGGCATAGAGCAGGCCACCAAAAAACCCGGCACGCACCGTTTGCACCAAGGGCAGAGGCGACAAACCCAACAGAGAACCGGTCTTTTCTCCGCGCTGGCGGGCAGGGCGCATGAGCCACCAGGCCCAGGGCAAGAGCACCGTGCTGGCACCCACAATGCGGGCTAGGGCAATGTCCAGTGGCAACAGCCCCCGCGAAGCTGAAGCCCGCGCAATGACAATGAAACCGGTCCAGATCAGCACCGTGATGATGGCCGAGGCCAAGCCCACGGTTCGAGAAGAAAATCGCATGGCCCGAATCATACGGCCCCGTCCGCATGCGCGCTGACCGTTAGACTTGTTGCATGAAGTTTCTCGCCTCGGGTTTGCGCCCTTTTGCCCTCTGTTGCGCCGCTTTGTTTTTGGCCTTGAGCAGCCATGCGGCTGACTTGCCCCCCGCTACACTGCAGGCACTGCGCCAAGCCAATGTGCCCCCCTCGGCCATCAGTGTGCAGGTCACCCCTTTGGGCAGCGCCACCCCACGCCTGGCGCACCGGGCACACGTGGCGTCCAACCCCGCCTCGGTGATGAAGTTGATCACCACCTACGCTGGTCTGTCTTTGCTGGGGCCGGACTTCACCTGGCGCAACCGCGTCTATGCCGATGGGCCGATCAAGGACGGTGTGCTGCAAGGCCACCTGATCGTGCGCGGCAGTGGCGACCCCAAGCTGGTGATCGAGCGGCTGCAAGATTTGATGGCCCAGCTGAGCGCCTTGGGCCTGCGCGACATCCGGGGCGACATCGTGCTCGACCGCAGCGTGTTCGACATCACGCCGCGCACCGAAGCGTTTGATGACGAGCCCCTGCGCCCCTACAACGTGAGCCCTGATGGGCTGCTGCTCAACTTCAAGGCGCTGATCTACACCTTCACACCCGACGCCAGCGGTCAAGTGGCTGTGCGGGTGGAGCCCCCACTGGCAAGTTTCGATGCGCCCAGCCGCGTGACAGCCAGCAGCGGCCCCTGCCAGGATTGGCGCAGCCAGTTGCGGGCCGACTTCAGCCAGGCCCATCAGGTGCGCTTTGCGGGGACTTACCCACTCAGCTGCGGCGAACGCCCCTGGCCTGTGGCCTACCCCGCACCCGAGGTGTACGCCCCCAAACTCATTCAGGCCGTGTGGCTGGCCACGGGTGGCCGCTTGGGCGGTCAGGTGCGCTACGGCCCTTTGCCCGCCAAAGCCCAACTGTTGCTGGACGCCCCCTCCTTGCCGCTGGCCGAGGTGATTGCCGACATCAACAAGTTCTCCAACAACGTGATGGCGCAGCAGCTGTTTTTGACCTTGTCGAGCGACATGGGCGCGCCCGGGCGCTTTGAGGCCTCGCGCCAACGTGTGCTGCAATGGTGGCGTCAGCAGTTTCCGGCGCAAGCCGAGCCGGTGCTGGACAACGGCTCGGGCCTGTCGCGCAGCGAACGCAGCAGTGCCGAGGCCCTGACGGCCTTGCTGCAAGCGGCCAGCAAAGGGCCGCATGCCACAGCGTTTCAAAACTCTTTGTCTCTGGCCGGCGTCGATGGCACCAGCGCCCGCCTGCGCGATCGCAACCCCAACTCCCCGGTGATTGGCCAGGCTTGGCTCAAGACCGGCTCTTTGCGCGATGTGGCTTCGGTGGCCGGTTATGTGCAAGGCCAAAGCGGCCAGCGCTACACGGTGGTCGCCATCATCAACCACCCCAACGCCAGCCAGGCCCGCCCCGCGCTGGACCAACTGCTGGAGTGGACGGTACGAGACGCGAACAACCCTGACAGCCCCCGTCCAGTGGCACAACGCCAGCGACAATGACCCCATGAATTTGATTGACTGGGTCGGCACTGCAGCCGCCATCCTCACCACCGCCAGCTTTGTGCCCCAAGCCTGGCACACCTTCCGCACACGCGACGTGAGCGGCATCTCATTGGGCATGTACAGCCTGTTCACCGTGGGCGTGGCCCTGTGGTTGGTCTACGGCGTGCTCATGGTGGCCTGGCCCATCATCATCGCCAACACCATCACCACCAGCTTGGCGCTGATGATTTTGGTGATGAAGCTGCGTTACCGCTGAATCGATCTCAGGCGGCCGCCCTTTGCAGGCGGTCGCGCACGCCTTCCCACTCGGGGGTGTCTGGCGGCAACTGCACCCAGATTTGCGAAACGCCACGGGCGTCCAGATCGCGCAGCACGCTGAACAAATCGTGCGCGGCTTGCTCGGCGCTGGTGGACTGTTCGCGCCAGACCACGCCAGCGCCTGCGTCGGGCCGCAGGGCGGACCACACCCCCAGGTTGTTGGCGTGCGGACCCAGGGCTTGCAGCTTGGCCTCGATGTCTTGCGCGGCCATCAAGCGTACTTTGGCACGCGGTGCGTAATGCGATTCGAGCGTGCCTGAGGCACGCGGCGCGGCTTGGGCCACGGCGTCTTTGCCGAGCACCGGGCGACCGCAAGCGGCTTCAATTTGCACACGGGTGATGTGTCCGGGGCGCAGCAAAATCGGCTCGCCACGGGTGCAGTCGATGATGGTGGACTCGATCCCCACCGGGCATTCACCGCCATCCAAAATCAGCAAGTCTTGGCCCAGCTCAGACTGCACATGCGCCGCAGTGGTGGGGCTCACGCGGCCGAAGCGGTTGGCGCTGGGGGCAGACACGCCGTGCACGCCCAAGGCCGCGCACGCGTGCAAGAGTTGCTGTGCCACTGGGTGCGAGGGACAGCGCAAACCGATCGAGTCTTGGCCCCCGGCTGATGCGGCGGCCACACCGGGCTGACGCGGCAAGATCAGAGTCAAAGGGCCGGGCCAAAAGGCGTCGATCAAGGCTTGCGCAAAGTCGGGCACCTGCGCAGCAAACAGCGGCACTTGCGCGGCACTGGCCACGTGCACGATCAGCGGATGATCGGCCGGGCGGCCTTTGGCCACAAAGATTTTCGCCACCGCCGCGTCGTCGGTGGCGTTGGCGGCCAGGCCATAGACGGTCTCGGTGGGCAAGCCCACCAGCTGGCCGTCACACAAGGCCTGCGCGGCTTGCGCGATGGCGCGATCGTCTGCGGTCAAGATCATTTAAAACGCTTCGATGCCGAGCAAGGCCGCCGCCTGCAAAGCCGTGCTGCGCACGGCCTCGGGTGTGGCTCCGGTGATGTTCAGGTGGCCCATCTTGCGACCAGGACGTGCAGACAGCTTGCCATACAGGTGCAGGTGGGTGCCGGGCAAGGCTAGCACTTTGGCCCAGTCAGGGCTGCCACCTTCGGGCCACAAGTCACCCAGCAGGTTGAGCATGATGGCGCTCGAATGCTGGCGCGGTTGCGTCAGCGGCAAGCCCGCCAGCGTGCGCACCTGCAGCTCGAATTGCGACTGGTCGCAGGCGTTCATGGTGTAGTGGCCGCTGTTGTGCGGGCGCGGGGCCATCTCGTTGACGACCAGCTGGCCGCCTTCGAGGATGAAAAACTCCACGCACAGCACGCCCACATAGTGGATGCCTTCGGCAATGGCGCGGGTCGCGATCACGGCCTGTGCGGCCAAGTCTGCAGGTACCGCGCCTTCGTGCACGCTGGTCACGGCCAGAATGCCTTCGCGGTGCAGGTTCAGCTGCACCGGAAAATTCACCATCTGCCCATCGGCCCCACGCGCCACGATGACCGAGCACTCGGCTTTGAGTGGCAACATTTTTTCGAGCACGCAGGGGACGTTTTTGAGCTGGTCCCAGGCATCGGCCAGCTCTTGCGCCGTCTTGACGCGGATCTGGCCCTTGCCGTCGTAGCCCATGCGGGCGGTCTTGAGGATGCCTGGCAACAAGTCGGCCGAAACGGCCGCCAATTGCGCGGGCGTAGCAATCACCGCATGCGGCGCGACGGGCACGCCACAGCGCACGAAGTGGGCTTTTTCGGCAGCGCGGTCTTGAGCAATCGCCACGGCATCGGCGCTGGGGGCCACAGGGCGGTGTGCGCCCAGGGTCACCAGCGCAGGCGCGGGCACATTCTCAAATTCGGTGGTGATGGCCGCGCAACGCTGCATCAGCTGGGCCAAGCCTTGCTCGTCCAGATAGTCGGTCTGAATGTGGTGGTGGCTCACCAGTCCGGCCGGGCTGGCCGCATCAGGGTCGAGCACCGCCGTGAAATAGCCCATGGCCTGCGCCGCGTGCACGAACATGCGGCCCAATTGGCCGCCGCCCATCACGCCCAGGGTGGCGGGTTGGCCGTTCACGACCGAGCCTGGCAAAAGCGCTTTGTGCAAAGGCTTGTTCATGCTGAACCCACCGGGGGCAAGGTCATGGCACGGGCGGCTGCAGTTTGTTCGGCGCGGAAGGCTTCCAGCTTGGCACGCAAGGCCGGGTCGTGGTTGGCCAGCATGGCCACCGCAAACAGGGCCGCATTGGCCGCACCGGCGGCGCCAATGGCAAAGGTGGCCACCGGCACGCCCTTGGGCATTTGCACGATGCTGTGCAGCGAATCCACGCCCGACAGGGCCTTGGTTTGGACCGGCACGCCCAGCACCGGCACCACGGTCTTGGCCGCGATCATGCCGGGCAAATGCGCCGCGCCGCCTGCGCCTGCGATGATGACCTGCAGGCCACGCGCAGCGGCTGTCTGTGCATAGTCGAACATGTCGTCGGGCATGCGATGGGCTGAAACGACACGGGCGTCGTGAGGAATGCCAAACTGTTGGAGAATCTGGACTGCGTGCTGCATGGTGTCCCAGTCGGAGCTGGAACCCATGACCACGCCGATGAGCGCTTGAGTCATTGGGTGCTTTTCGTTGTCAATATCGAATTTTAAGGTTTCAGGCCAAGCGGGTCTGAAACACAACCCGGAACACTGCCCCCATGATGGACGTCACCCTGCAAAATTTTGAAACCGAGGTCATTGCGGCCTCCATGGCCACGCCCGTGCTGGTGGATTTCTGGGCCCCGTGGTGCGGCCCCTGCAAATCGCTCGGCCCCGTGCTGGAAAAGCTCGAAGAAAGCTACGAAGGCCGCTTCAAGCTGGTCAAAATCAATTCCGACGACGAGCAACAGTTGGCGCAGGCCTTTGGCATTCGCAGCATCCCGACCTGCATCCTGATGATGGGCGGCAAGCCCGTAGATGGTTTCATGGGCGCTCAGCCTGCAGGGCAGATCCAGCAATTCCTCGACAAACACCTACCGCCTGCCGATGCGCTGCAAGCCCAAGCGAGCGAAGATGCTGCGGCCGACTCCGACGGCGCAGGCGAGCCCGACCCCCGCGCTGCTCTGGAGCAAGCCCTGGCCACCGATCCGGGCAATGACGATGCCCGCTTTGACCTGGTGAAACTGTTGATTGGTTTGGGCGAGTTGGCCGAAGCCGCCGCCTTGTTGGCTCCGGCCATGAGCCGCATCCCGGTGCCATTGCGCTTTGAAGCCCAAACCCAGTGGCTCAATGCCCTGGAATTTGTGACCACCGACCCACGCGGTGGCTGGACACTGGACCAATTCGACGAACTGATCGGCCAGAACAAGCGTGACTTTGAAACCCGCTTTGCCAAAAGCCGCCTGCTCATCGCCATGGGCGAGTGGGAAGCGGCCATGGACGAGTTGCTGGAAATCATCATGCGCGACAAGAAATGGGATGACGAGGCCCCGCGCAAAACCTTTGTCGCCCTGCTGGAGCTGATGACCCCGCAAAAGCCCAAAACCCAGGACGCCACCGGCAAATCGGCAGGCGGCATCGAGCTGATGGGTAAAGCGGCCGTGGAAGAAGACCCCTTGGTCGCGATGATCGCCAGCTACCGGCGCAAGCTGAGCATGGCGCTCAACTGAGCGGCTGTCGCCAGTCCGAGTGCAGGTCGGAGCCGTAGGTCGGAGCTTCAGCTCCGACGATTTCCGCTCCGGCACAGACCCCACGTCGGGGCTGAGGCCACCGAACTACAGCCAACGTCCCAGGTCATCGATGAGCACAAAGCACTTTGTATGGCCTCAGCGCGAAGGACCTGCCTGCCGTTCGATGGCCATGCGCATGGACGACAGAAGCCCGATGGCCATCAGCACTTCACCCACGACGAACATAGGGCCGACCAACAGGCCGACGATGTCGTCCACAAAAGCGGGTTTGCGGCCTTCCCAGTAGTGGCCGACGAACTGGATGATCCAGCCGATCACAAAGACGGCCAAGCCCAACTGCCAGCCTTGCAGACCGACTTGGCCCGCCATGGGTGCCAACACATGTGCCAAGGCGATCAGCGCACCGTTGACCAGCGCTGTGACCAAGCCCAGCAAGAAGTTGCTGCGTGACAGGTACCACAGGCTGGTCAGCCCCCACACCAGCCAGGCGGGCGTGACCACACGGTCGGCCACCACCCATTCAGGCTGGGTCAACATGATGCCGATGGCCATGAAGATGAGGGGCACCCCCAGCAAATGGGTGGCGATGTTGCGGCGGTCGCGGTGGTAATGGGCGTACTGAACCATCAGTGCGGTGGCGGGACGGAAAAAACTCATCGTGTGTCTCTTTCTTGTTGCCATGCCGCCCGTGTTGGCCACGGGCATGCCCATTGGATCGGCCTCAGGGCGTGCTGTCAACCCACCAGGCGCTGCAAGGCTTCCTGGTATTTGGCGGCGGTTTTCTCGATCACCTCGCGCGGCAAGCGCGGGGCCGGTGGTGTTTTGTCCCAAGGCTGGCCGTTGACCAAAGCGGTTTCCAGCCAGTCGCGCAAAAATTGTTTGTCGTAGCTGGGCGGGTTCGCACCTTCAACATAGCTGTCGGCAGGCCAGTAGCGCGAGGAGTCGGGGGTGAGCACCTCGTCCATCAACACCAAGGTGCCGTCGGTATCCAGACCAAACTCGAATTTGGTGTCCGCAATGATGATGCCCTTGGTGGCCGCGATGTCACGCGCCGCCTTGTACAGCGCGATGCTGATGTCGCGGATGCGGCCTGCCAGATCGGCACCGATCATGGCCACGGTCTGCTCAAAAGTGATGTTCTCGTCGTGCTCGCCCACAGCGGCTTTGGCAGCCGGGGTGTAGATCGGCTCGGGCAGCAAGCTGGCATTTTTCAGGCCCTCGGGCAGGGGCACGCCGCACACGGAGCGCGATTCCTGATATTCCTTCCAGCCACTGCCGGCCAGATAGCCACGCACCACGGCCTCCACCGGAATGGGTTTCAAGCGCTTGACCAGCATGGAGCGGCCCGTGACCTGCGGCACTTCAGCAGCCGAGACCACGCTCTCGGGCGCATCACCGGTCAGGTGAATGGGGCAGATGTTCAGGCCCTTGGGGCCGAGCTTGTCAAACCAGAACAAGGCCATTTGCGTGAGCAGCACACCTTTGCCCGGAATGGGCTCGCCCATGATGACGTCAAACGCGCTGATGCGGTCCGAAGCCACCATCAGGATGCGGTCGTCGCCCACAGCGTAGTTGTCGCGCACCTTGCCGCGTGCAAGCAAGGGCAGGGAAGTCAGGGCCGAGGTGTGGAGCGCAGAGGTCATGGCAAAACAGTCAAAGCAGAAAAGAAAAAGGCCCGTTGAACAGTCAACGGGCCATTCGGGTCAATTATCGCAGGCTCTGGGCGCGATCAGTTGACCACCTGGGCCAGCTCGCCCTTGGCGTAGCGGGCGGCGACCACTTGCAGGGTCTCGCCTTTGATCTTGGGGGCCTGGCCTTCGCAGCCGAATTCCAGATAACGCTGTTTGCACAGCTGTTTGGCGGCTTCGCGGGCGGGCTTGAGCCACTCGCGGGCATCGAACTTGTCGGGGTTCTCGAACAAGAACTTGCGGCAAGCGGCGGTCATGGCCAGGCGGATGTCGGTGTCGATGTTGATCTTGCGCACGCCGAACTTGATGGCTTCCTGGATTTCCTCGACGGGCACGCCGTAGGTTTCCTTCATCTTGCCGCCGTACTGGTTGATCAGCGCCAACAGCTCTTGCGGCACGCTGGAGGAGCCGTGCATGACCAGGTGGGTGTTGGGGATGCGGGCGTGGATTTCCTTGACGCGGCTGATGGCCAGGATGTCGCCCGTGGGCTTGCGGCTGAACTTGTAAGCGCCATGGCTGGTGCCAATGGCAATGGCCAAAGCGTCCAGACCCGTGGCCTTGACGAACTGGGCCGCCTCTTCGGGATCGGTCAACATCTGGCTGTGGTCCAGCTTGCCCTCGGCGCCGATGCCGTCTTCTTCACCGGCTTCGCCCGTTTCCAGATTGCCCAGGCAACCGAGCTCACCTTCAACCGACACGCCCATTTTGTGGGCCATGTCCACCACGCGGCGGGTCACGTCGACGTTGTACTCAAAGCTGGCGGGGGTCTTGCCGTCTTCCATCAGCGAGCCGTCCATCATCACCGACGAAAAGCCCAGGTCAATCGCGCCTTGGCAAATGGCAGGGCTTTGGCCATGGTCCTGGTGCATGACCAGCGGGATATGGGGCCACATCTCGGTGGCCGCCTGAATCAGGTGCTTGATGAAAGGCTCACCGGCGTACTTGCGGGCACCGGCGCTGGCTTGCAGGATGACCGGGGCACCGACTTCGTCGGCGGCGGTCATGACGGCCTGAACTTGCTCCAGGTTGTTGACGTTGAAAGCTGGAATGCCGTAGCCGTTGACGGCCGCATGGTCCAGCAGCTCGCGCATTGAAACGAGTGCCATGGTGGTGATTTCCCAGAGAGTTTAAAAATCGGGCAAAGCCGGGCATGTACCCGGCTTGTAACTGGGCTGAATTTTATAGGTTTCGGTCTGACAGGGGACTGAATCGCCCCAGACCGGGGGCTGCAGCCTGTGTGGGCCGCAGCAGCGCAGGCTCAACCCACGCGGCAGATCTTGAGCATGTTGGTGCCGCCGGGCGAGCCCATGGGCTCGCCACAGGTGATGGCGTACACGTCACCCGTGCTCACGATGTTGCGCTTTTTGAGGTAACCCTCGGTCTGCATCAAGGCGGTGTCGCGGTCGGCGCTGGTGTCCATCAACAAAGGACGCACATTGCGGAACAAAGCCATCTTGCGCTGCGAGGACAGCTTGGTGGTCACCGCGTAGATCGGGATGTGCACGCGGCGACGGCTCATCCACAAGGCGGTGGAGCCCGATTCGGTCAGCGCCACGATGGCTTTGGCCCCCAAGTGGCTGGCGGTGAACAAGGCCCCCATGGCGATCGACTGGTCGATGCGGTTGAAGGTTTGGCCTTTGAAGTCGGCATCGATCTCCCCATCTTCAGCGCCCTCGGCAGCCAAGCAGATCTTGGCCATTTCTTCCACCGTCTCCAGCGGGTACTTGCCGGCAGCGGTTTCGGCGCTCAGCATCACGGCGTCGGTGCCGTCCAGCACGGCGTTGGCCACGTCCGACACCTCGGCGCGGGTGGGCACGGGGTTGGTGATCATGCTTTCCATCATCTGGGTGGCGGTGATGACGACTTTGTCGTGCACCTTGGCCAGCTTGATCATGCGTTTTTGCAGGGCGGGCACGGCGGCATTGCCCACTTCAACGGCCAAATCGCCTCGGGCGACCATGATGCCGTCGCTGGCCATCAGGATGGCTTCCAGGTGCGGAATGGCTTCGGCGCGCTCGATTTTGGCGATCAGGCCGGGCTTGTGGCCGTATTCGGCACCGGCCACATTGCACAGCTGGCGGGCCATTTCCATGTCGGTGGCGTTTTTCGGAAAGCTCACGGCCACATAGTCGGCCTGCAGGCTCATGGCGGTCTTGATGTCGTCCATGTCCTTGGCAGTCAGCGCGGGGGCGGTCAGGCCGCCGCCTTGTTTGTTGATGCCTTTGTTGTTGGACAGCTCGCCGCCGAGTTTGACGGTGGTGTGCACCTGCTCGCCTTTGACGGCGACCACATTGAGCACGATCAGGCCGTCGTTGAGCAAGAGCACGTCACCGGCTTTCACATCGCGGGGCAACTCTTTGTAGTCCAGGCCCACGCCGTGGATGTCACCGGGTTCGGTGCGTGAGGCGTCCAGCACAAAAGGGGCACCAGGCTCGAGCATGACTTTGCCTTCGGCAAACTTGCCCACGCGGATCTTGGGGCCTTGCAGGTCGGCCATGATGGCCACTTCGCGACCAGCGCGTTGCGAGGCTTCACGCACCAAGCGGGCGCGGTCGACGTGGTCCTGGGCTTTGCCGTGGCTGAAGTTCAAACGCACCACGTTGACGCCGGCACGGATCATGGCTTCGAGCAGAGCGGGATCACTGGAAGCAGGGCCTAAGGTGGCAACGATTTTGGTAGCGCGACGCGACATGCAGGGGTCTCCTTGTAACTTGGTTTCAATTTTCACATGGAATCGGTTACATGCCCGGTTCTTTCGGAGGCACTCTGGCAGGCCTGCCGTCTGAAATCCCGAAAAATGAGCATCAAACCATTCAAAATCCGCATCTTCATTCTTTTCGGCTTGATCCTTGTCAGCCCAAGGAAAACCCCTAGCGACTAAACTCGGGGGTAGCGAATTACCCTGATCGAGCGTCATGACCGCAAGCAATACACAGCCTTCCAACCAACCGATCCCTCTGGATCAGCCCCTGCCCCACCGCAAAATCATCCGCGAGTGGCTCATTCCCCTGTCACAGCGCACCACACTGCTGGCCTTTGTGCTGCTGATCGTGGACTACGCCCTGTTCTTTGCCCTGATCGCCGGCACCATCGCCTTTGACGCGGTTTGGGCCAAGCTGCTGTGCGGTCTGGCTGCCGGCTTCGTGATCGGCCGCCTCTTCATCATTGGCCATGACGCCTGCCACCAGAGCCTGACGCCGCACCGCGAGCTGAACAAGGTTTTGGGCCGCATCGCGTTCTTGCCCTCACTGACCCCCTACAGCCTGTGGGACACCGGTCACAACGTGGTGCACCACGGCTACACCAACCTCAAGGGTGTGGACTTTGTCTGGACACCCCTGACCGCCGCCGAATTTGAAGCCCTCTCGCCCCTGCAAAAGTTGCTGGAGCGCGCTTACCGCAGCGGCTGGGCCCCCGGTCTGTACTACATGATCGAGATCTGGTGGAAGCGCGAGTTCTTCCCCAACAAGACCCACATGCCCACACGCCGCCCGATCTTCTTCAAAGACAGCTCGCTGGTCACCGTGTTCGGCCTGCTGTGGATCGCGGTCATCGCGGGTGCCGCTGTGGCCACGGGCCAGTCGGTCTGGTTGTCGCTGCTGTTGGGCTTTGCCGTGCCCTTCTTCTTCTGGAACAGCATGATCGGCTTTGTGGTCTATGTGCACCACACCCACGTCAAAGTGTCCTGGCACGACAACAAAGCCGCCTGGACCAAGGCCGCGCCTTTCGTGTCCACCACGGTGCACCTGACCTTCCCCTTCAACATTGGCGCGTTGATGCACCACATCATGGAGCACACCGCCCACCACGTGGACATGAGCGTGCCCCTGTACCGCCTCAAAAAGGCCCAGGCCAAACTCGAAGAGATGCTGCCCGGCCGCATCATCGTGCAGCCCTTCTCGTGGAAGTGGTACTTCGAGACCGCCAAGAACTGCAAGATGTACGACTTCACACGCGAGTGCTGGACCGACTTCAAGGGCAACATGACCAGCCCCGTGCGCGGCAACCTGCCACCGGCTGCGCAAGCCTGATCAGGGCTTCGGCCTCCACAACAAAAAACCCCGCGATGCGGGGTTTTTTGTTGGGTGAATCGGAAAACTGTGTCGGGGCTAAAGCCGCCGACCTACCGCTCATCGTGTAGGTCGGCAGCTTTAGCTCCGACGCTCCATCAAGCCGCAGCGCGTTTGGCCAAGATCTCAAAAGCTGGCAAGGTCTTGCCTTCCAAAATCTCCAGGAAAGCACCGCCACCGGTCGAGATGTAGCCGACCTGCTTTTCAATGCCGTATTTGGCAATCGCAGCCAAGGTGTCGCCACCGCCTGCGATGCTGAAGGCACTCGACTCGGCGATCGCCTGGGCAATCACTTTGGTGCCGTTGGCAAACTGGTCGAACTCGAACACGCCCACTGGACCATTCCAGACGATGGTGCCTGCCGCTTTGAGCTGGGCGGCCAGCTGGGCGGCGGTCTCGGGGCCGATGTCCAGGATCATGTCGTCATCGGCCACGTCGGTGGCTTTCTTCACGGTAGCCACGGCGTCGGCCGCGAAGGTCTTGGCCGTCACCACGTCGGTCGGAATCGGCACTTCAGCGCCACGGGTCTTCATGGCCTCGATCACGGCTTTGGCTTCGTCCACCAGATCGGCTTCGGCCAAGCTTTTGCCGATCTTCAGACCAGCCGCCAGCATGAAGGTGTTGGCGATGCCGCCGCCCACAATCAGCTGGTCCACGTTTTGGGACAGGCTCTTCAAAATGGTCAGCTTGGTGGACACCTTGGAGCCCGCCACGATGGCGGCCAGTGGGCGCTTCGGGTTGGCCAATGCTTGGCTGATCGCGTCGATCTCGGCGGCCAGCAAAGGGCCAGCACAAGCGATGGGCGCGAACTGGGCGATGCCATACGTTGTGCCTTCGGCGCGGTGGGCGGTGCCAAAAGCGTCGTTCACGTAGATGTCGCACAACTGAGCCATCTTGCGGGCCAGCTCTTCGTTGTTCTTTTTCTCACCCTTGTTCACGCGGCAGTTTTCGAGCAACACGACCTGGCCGGGGGCCACGGTCACGCCGTCCACCCAGTTGGCGACCAAGGGCACTTCGCGACCGAGCAGCTCGCCCAGGCGCTTGGCCACGGGGGCGAGCGAGTCTTCGGCTTTGAATTCGCCTTCGGTGGGGCGGCCCAAATGGCTGGTGACCATGACGGCGGCACCAGCGGCCAAAGCCATCTGGATGCAGGGCACGCTGGCACGCACGCGGGTGTCTTCGGTGATGCTGCCGTCATCGGCTTGCGGCACGTTCAGATCGGCGCGGATGAAAACACGTTGGCCGGCAGCTTTGCCGCTGGCGCACAAATCAGAAAAACGGATGACGTTCATGGTGAGACAAGTCCTGTATCGGGAAAACTGTTCTCATTTTAAAAGGCGCATCTGACGCGGGCTGACAAAGCCCGGGTAACGTCACTGGAACAAATCCAGACTCACCAGCCCAAGCCCAGATGCAAAGGCAGGTACACCGCCATGCCGGCCAGGATGGTCAGCAGCACATCGCGGCGCCAAAAGTAAATGCCTGCGCCCATGAAGGCGGCAAACAACCGGGCGTCTTGCCAAGTGCTGATGAGCGTGCCCTGCACGGTGATGATCTCGGGAATCACCACGGCCGACAAGGCGGCAATGGGGGCGTATTGCAGACCGCGCTGCGCCCAGTGCGGCAGCTGCCAGTTTTTGCTCGAGATGAAAAAAAAGCTGCGCGTGAGCACCGTGACCAGCGCCAGCCCAACGATGACGGCCAAGGTCCACAGATCGGTGCCGTTCATGCCTTGGCCCCCGCTTGTGGCTGAATTTTCTCGACCGTCAGGCAAAGAATCACCGCCACGGCAATCGCCACCACGATGTTGAGCTTGAGCGGCAAGCTGTAGGCCACCACGGCCGCCGCACCCGCCACAGCAGCCGACAGCATGCGCATGCGCGAGCTGGCCAAGGAGCACTGAATGCCCAGCAGGCACAAGATGCCCGCAAAGCCCAGCCCCCAGCTGGTGGGGATCAGGTTGGCCAGCGCGATGCCGATGAAACTGGCCACGATCCAGGACAACCAGTTCAGGAAATCATTGCCCGCCAGATAGGCTTCCTGCTCCAGTCTCCCCTGCGCGGTCTCGGCCGGGTGGGCGTATTTGCGGGTGAACAGCACATAGCTGATGTCGGCCGTCAGATAAGCGTGCAACATGCGCTGCCAGCGCGGCAGGTGGATCAAAAAGGGGCGCAAATGCAGGCTGAACACGACAAAGCGCAGGTTCACGCAAAAGCCGGTTGCCAAAATCACCCAGGCGGGGGCACCCGCCACGATGAGCGGAATGGCCGCCAGCTGCGAGCTGCCCGCGAACACCAGCAGCGTCATCGCGCTGGCCTCGAACACGCTCATACCCGACTTGACCATGGCCACGCCCGTCATGAGGCCCCAAGCTGCAATGCCCGGCGACTGCGGCGACACCTCGCGCATGCCCTGCACAAAAGCCGGGTGCCGGTTCAGGCGCGACAAGAAGAACATCAGGCCGCAACCAATCGCTGGCCCACTTGCAGGGGGCAGCCGCGCAAAAAGTCGGCCGCGCTCAAACGCTTGCCACCCGGCCGCTGCAATTGGGTGAGGCACAACTGGCCTTGGCCGCAGGCCACGCGCACGCCGCTGGCGTCCGCCTGCACCACGGTGCCGGGCTCAGCCGACTGCGCCAAAGGCTCAGCCACGGCTTGCCAAAGCTTGAGGGTTTCCGTGCCGCCAGCGGTCGTCAAAGGCACAGTCATGCCGGGGAAGGGGTCAAAGGCGCGGATGCGACGCGCCAGCACCTCGGCGGGCAAAGCCCAGTCTAGCGCGGCTTCGGCTTTTTCGATCTTGTGGGCGTAATTCACACCCTCGGCCGGTTGCGGCACGCGCTGGAGGTGGTCGATGCCGGCCAGCGCCTGCACGATGGCCTCGCCACCCAGCGCGGCCAGGCGGTCGTGCAGCACGGCGGTGGTGTCGGTGGGCAAGATGGTCTCGTTGCGCACCAGCAGCATGTCGCCGGTGTCCAGGCCCGCGTCCATTTGCATGATGGTGATGCCGGTCTGCGCATCACCCGCCTCGATGGCGCGGTGAATGGGGGCCGCGCCGCGCCAGCGAGGCAAGAGCGAGGCATGAATGTTGAGGCAGCCCCGCGGAGGCAGGTCCAGCGTCCACTGCGGCAGGATCAAGCCATAAGCGGCCACGATCATGACGTCGGCTTGGACGTCCAGCAAGGCTTGGCGGGCAGCGGCCGCGTCTTCGGGGTATTTGCCATCGAGCCGCAAGCTGCGCGGCTGGGCCACGGGCACGGCATGGTCCAAAGCCCATTGCTTGACGGGCGAAGCCTGCAGCTTCATGCCTCGACCGGCGGGCCGGTCAGGTTGCGAGAGCACCAGCACGATCTCGTGACCGGCGGCGTGCAAAGCGGCCATGGCCACCTGGGCAAATTCGGGCGTGCCCGCAAAAATCAGACGCATACCGGGTCAGCGCTCGGCTTTTTGGGCTTTGACCAGCTTGGTCTTGATGCGGCCTTGTTTGAGGGGCGAGAGGTATTCCACAAACACCTTGCCCTTGAGGTGGTCCAGCTCGTGCTGGATGCAGATGGCCAACAGGCCTTCGGCTTCGATGTTCTGGGTTTGGCCATTGCGGTCAAGCGCCGTGGCCTTGACGGCAGTGGCGCGTTCCACGCCGTCGTAAATGCCGGGCACCGACAGGCAGCCCTCGTCGCCCTTGACGCGCTCGTCACTCATCCAGGTGATTTCGGGGTTGATCAGCACCATGGGCTGATTGCGCTCTTCCGAGGTGTCGATCACCACCAGGCGCTGGTGCACATCGATTTGCGTGGCGGCCAGACCGATGCCATTGGCGTCGTACATGGTCTCCAGCATGTCATCGATCAGGGTTCGCAGACGGTCGTCCACCGCAGCCACAGGCTGGGCCACCTTGTGCAGGCGTGGGTCGGGATAGCAAAGGATGGGAAGCAGGGCCATGGGTCAAATAGGGCAAGGGTCAAACCAATCCTCTATTGTCCCTAATTTCCAATGGGCTTGCCGCTCAACGGCCAGCCGCACAAGCCCCAAACACATTCAGCTCGGGTTTGGCCAGGCCTGTGCCCACCTGGCTCAAGTCCAGCATAGAGTGAAACAGGCTGTCGTGCGACCAGGACTTGTCGGCCTGTGCCTGCAGGCAGTCCATGCGCCAGCCGCGTTGCTGCTGCATGGGTTTGGACAGCCAGGCCAACATGGGCACATGCTTTTGTTCGCGGGGTGCCATGCGGTAGGGCATGCCGTGCAAATACAGGCCCGACTCGCCCAGCGACTCACCGTGGTCAGACAAGTACATCAGGGCGGTGGGGCGGTTTTGTGATTGCAGCCACTGGACCGTCTTGGACACAAAGTGATCGGCATACAGCACCGAGTTGTCGTAGCCGTTGACGATCTGCTCCACCGGGCAGTTTTGCAAAGCGCTGGTTTTGCATTCCGGCTTGAATTGCTTGATGGCTTCAGGCGAGCGCTTGTAATAAGCCGGGCCATGGCTGCCCATCTGGTGCATGACCACCACCGTGCCCTTGGCGCGCTTGGCCGGGTCCAGCA
>Ga0228703_1000371_pt1 | contig 34248 bp, 26 predicted proteins | sample McNCre217_Aug_MG_3_FD_178020 | JGI IMG/M metagenome (GOLD analysis project Ga0228703, IMG submission 178020) | Freshwater microbial communities from McNutts Creek, Athens, Georgia, United States - 29-17_Aug_MG | ecosystem: Environmental > Aquatic > Freshwater > Creek | place: USA: Georgia...
CGGCACTTATTTGCAGTACCAACAAACGGTTAAAGAGTATACAAAAAACTCAAAATTGTATAACGATGATTTTGAAGTGACACTGAAAGGTATGACGGATAATTTTCAAAAAGGAAATGTCAGTGTTATCGAATTCGTCGATTTCTTTGAATCATATAATAATGCCTTATCAGAAATGGCTAGAACAAAAATTCAATTAGCCACTTCGATCGAACAAATCAAATTAAGTACAGGGAAAGAACAATTTTAAACATGAAAAACACTACCATAGTCCTATTAGCCGCGCTTTTCTTAGCAAGCGCTTGTACGAAGGAAAAAAAGGAAACAGAACAAGCATCGGCCTTTCGCTTAAGTGACACCATGCTGTCGAAATGCGAATTTTATACGGCAGATGAGAAAGAAGTGAAGAATGAATTAAGGCTTTTTGGCAAAATTCAAGCCGATAATAACAAGCAAGCACAGGTCTATTCTATCGTGGGTGGAAACGTGATTAAAATCAATGTAGAGCTAGGCGACTATGTTCAAAAAGGACAAGTACTGGCAGTCGTTCGAAGTGGAGAAGTAGCTGCTTACGAGCGAGATCGTTTAGATGCTTATGGCGATGTGGCAGTAGCAGAAAAAAACCTACAAGTAGCTAAGGATCTATTTAAAGGGAAATTGTCTTCTGAAAAAGATGTCATTGCGGCGCAGCGAGAGCTCGAAAGACAACAAGCCGAACTTGCGCGCATTAATGAGGTATTTAGCATTTATAATTTGAAGAAAGGGTCTTTATACAATATCACTGCTTCTATGAGCGGGTTTATTGTGCAAAAAGAAATCAATATCAACGAGCAAATTAGAGCAGATAAATCCGATGTGTTGTTCTCCATTGCAGAGATCAATGAGGTTTGGGCGATGGCAAATGTGAATGAAAGTGATATTCCGCGCGTGAAGGTTGGATTTGATGCCTCCGTTTCGACTTTAAGTTATCCAGATGAAGTGTACAAAGGGAAGATCGATAAAATCTTTACTGAAATTGATCCAGATACCAAAGCCATGAAAGTGCGCATTCGTATCCCCAATGCGAATTACAAATTAAAGCCAGAGATGAATGCGACAGTGAATGTGGCTTATTCGGAACACGAACAAATGATCGCTGTTCCTTCTTCTTCTGTGATTTTTGATAAGAGCAAAAACTGGGTGATGATTTTCAAAGACCGAGCAAATATCGAAACACGTTTAGTAGAAGTGTATCGCCAACTTGGAGATATTACCTACATCAGCTCTGGCCTTGTCAAAGGAGATAAAGTGATCTCAAAAAATGGGATGTTAATTTACGATGCGCTCAATGACTAAGTGGTTTTCCTTTCTTTTAGTGCCTTTTATCGGATATAGTCAATCGGATTCGACTTCGTCTAAATACAGTCTGCATTTTCAGCAGACCGCTATTTATCAATACCACGATGCCTTTAGTGCGCAGTATTCGGGGGATAATAGCCTACAAAATGGAGAAGAAGGGGCGATGTCTTTGACCTCTACGATGTTCTTTGATATGCCGCTTTGGAAGGGAGCCAATTTTACATTTAATCCCGAGTTATCAGGAGGGAAGGGTTTATCACAAGCCAAAGGCTTGGGCGGTTTTACGAACGGAGAAACGTTCCGAATTGGAAATCCAGAACCTGTGGTTTATTTGGCGCGCTTGTTCATCAGCCAAGATTTTAAGTTAAAAAACGATCGGAATATACAAGTGGTGATTGGGAAGTTTGGTCTTGCAGATTATTTTGATTTTAATACCTATTCGCACGATCCGCGCGTTCATTTCATGAACTGGTCATTGATGGCACAGGGAAGCTGGGATTATGCGGCCAATACGCGAGGTTATACGTCGGGAATTTATGCAGCCTATTCTCATCCGAAATTTACAGTTCGTGGTTCCTTTACCGCCGTTCCGACTTCGGCTAACGGCCCTGATTTGGATTATCATTATGATCAGGCAAATGGAATCAATGTAGAATTCGAGAAGCCATTTAAAGTGAATGAATCTTATACAGGCGTCATTCGTATGTTAGCATTTCAAAACAGAGCTGGAATGGGAAATTATGACCTGGCTAATGCGCAAGCAGGGACGAAGCCTGATATCACCTTGAGCCGGAGCCCCTTTCGCACGAAGCGAGGCTGGGGGATAAACGCTGAATTAACGCACAAAGACCTTTGGGGAGCCTTCGCTCGCTTGGGTTGGAATGATGGAAAGAATGAGACCTGGGCATTTACGGAAATTGATGCAGCCGCTTCTTTGGGTTTTCATTTCTGGGGTAAAATGTGGAAAAGACCGAAAGATTTCGCAGGTATTGCATGGGTTTCAAATGGATTGTCTGCCTCACACCAAACCTACCAAAAATTAGGAGGGAATGGTTTTATGATTGGTGATGGGAATCTCAATTATGGTCAAGAAGGCATTTTAGAGGCTTTTTATTCCTTTGAAGTACCTAATACATCCGTGACACTTTCACCCGATTTTCAATATGTGGTGAATCCAGGTTATAATAAAGATAGAGGGCCCGTAGCTGTTTGGGCCATTCGAGTACACACTGAATTTTAATAGATTAAGATGAATAAATTCATTAAAAACTTACTAGCCTTTTCACTCAAGAATAAGTTCTTTACTTTTTTCTGGGTGAGCATTTTGACCTTAGGGGGAATTATTAGTTATGTGAATATCCCGATCGAGGCATTCCCAGATGTGACGAATACTCAGATTATTGTGGTGACGGAATGGAATGGCCGAAGTGCGGAAGAAGTCGAACGTTTTGTCACGACGCCCATCGAAATTGCAATGAACTCTGTCCAGCGCAAAACGAATGTGCGGAGTATTACGATGTTTGGGCTTTCCGTGATTAAGGTCATTTTCGAAGATGATGTGGAGGATTTCTTTGCCCGTCAGCAAGTGAATAATTTGCTCAATACAATTCAGCTTCCTGAAGGAGTTGATCCAGATATACAGCCTCCTTATGGCCCTACTGGAGAAATCTTTCGTTATACCTTGCAGAGTAAAGATCGGGATTCAAGGGAATTGCTAACGATCCAAAACTGGACGATTGACCGGCAATTACGTGCCGTTCCAGGAGTGGCAGATATCGTCGCTTTTGGTGGTAGAGAGAAGACCTATGAAATAGCCATAGATCCCGTTAAGTTGCAGAAATATGATTTAACACCTCTAAAGCTTTATGATGCGATTACAAAATCTAATTTGAATGTAGGTGGCGATGTGATCGAAAAAAATGGACAGGCATTTGTTGTGCGAGGGGTTGGTTTAGTGAAAACGATTGAAGACATTGAAAATACCATTGTAGATAACAATAATGGCAATCCACTCTTAGTAAAAAATGTAGCCTCAGTCGTTATCAGTAACATGCCGCGTGTTGGTCAAGTGGGCCTAAATGAAAACGATGATGTGGTAGAAGGGATTGTGGTGATGCGAAAAGGCGAAAACCCAAGTGACGTTTTGGCACGCCTAAAAGTTAAAATAGACGAGATAAATGAAAAGATTCTTCCTTCTGATGTGAAGATGGTGACTTTTTATGACCGGGATAATTTGATGGCTTATTGTACTAAAACAGTCATGCATAACCTATTAGAAGGAATCATATTAGTGACCTTAATCGTGTTCATTTTTATGGCAGATTGGCGGACCACGGTGATTGTTTCGATCATCATTCCTTTAGCCTTATTGTTTGCCTTTCTTTGTTTAAAATTAAAGGGAATGTCAGCGAATCTATTGTCTTTAGGGGCTGTGGATTTTGGGATTATTATAGATGGTGCTGTCGTTATGGTGGAAGGCTTGTTCGTGGCGCTGGATCACCGCGCTAGCCAGGTAGGCATGCCTAAATTCAACAAGCTGGCGAAGATGAGTTTGATTAAAAAGACAGGAACAGGCTTAGGAAAGGCCATTTTCTTCTCGAAATTAATCATCATTTCTGCCCTATTACCCATCTTTGCTTTCCAAAAAGTAGAAGGGAAAATGTTCTCTCCTTTGGCCTATACTTTAGGTTTTGCCTTGTTAGGGGCATTGATCTTTACACTGACTTTGGTGCCTGTTTTAAGCTCCATTTTATTGAATAAAAACGTCAAAGAGAAGCATAATTTCTTCATCGATTTTATCAATCGAATGGTAGGAAAAGCCTTTACGTGGACTTTCGCTCACAAGAAAATAACCATTTTATTTTCGGTAGGATTATTCGCGTTTTCTGTGTTTTCTACGCGCTGGTTAGGTTCGGAGTTTTTGCCGCCCTTAAATGAAGGAGCACTCTGGGTGACAGCTGAATTACCCATGAGTACCTCTTTACCAAAGAGCTTAGAAATGGCCACCGTAATTAGAAAAGAATTGAATTCGTTTTCTGAGGTAAATGATGTACTTTCTCAAACTGGCCGAAGTAATGATGGTACGGATCCTAACGGGTATAATTTCCTTCAATTTCAAGTTGATTTAAAGCCAAAAGAGGGCTGGAAAAATCACAAATCAGTTGACGATTTAGTCAATGATATGGATAGTAAATTGAAACAATATCAAGGTGTTACCTATAATTATTCTCAACCTGTAATAGATAATGTGGCGGAAGCAGTTGCAGGGTTTAAGGCATCTAATGCAGTCAAAATTTATGGAGAAGATTTAGATAAATTAAATGGTTTAGCGAATAAAGTATTAGAGCAAGTCAAGAATGTTCCAGGAGTAAAAGATGTAGGAATTCTACGAAATATTGGTCAGCCTGAAGTGAGTATTTTATTAGATGAGGAGAAAATGGCCATTTATGGTGTGACAAAAGCAGATGCCCAAGCCGTTATAGAAATGGCTATAGGTGGAAAAACAGCAACGATTAAGTACGAAGGAGATAAACGTTTTGATATTCGTCTTCGGTATTTAAAGGACTATCGCAAAACGGAAGAGGATATTATGCACTTAATGATTCCTACGATAAAGGGGGCTAAAATTCCATTAAAAGAAATTGCTGACTTAGATCGATCTACTGGCCCTGCATTTATTTACCGCGATAACTTAAAGCGTTTTATCGGAGTAAAGTTTTCTGTAAGGGATCGAGATTTAGGGGGTACCATCGCTGAAGCGCAAGACAAGGTAAAAAACAATGTAAAATTACCAGATGGCTATACCGTGGGTTGGGCAGGGGAATTTGAGAATCAAGTGCGTGCGACTACCCGTTTAGGCCAAGTGGTTCCCATTAGTTTATTATTGATTTTTGTATTGCTTTTTATTCTTTTTGGAAATGCCAAAGATGCCGGTTATGTGTTAATCAATGTTCCTTTTGCCTTAATTGGTGGGATTTTTGCGCTTCATTTTACAGGGATGAATTTTGGGATTTCGGCGGGTGTAGGATTCATTGCTTTGTTTGGTATTTGTGTCCAAAATGGGGTGATTTTGATTTCTGAAATCCATCATCAATCAAGCGTAGAACCAGATTTAGCAACGGCCATTTTTAATGCGGTAAAACTAAGAACTCGTCCTGTGATTATGACAGCCATGATGGCCGCTATCGGGCTTTTGCCTGCCGCAGTAAGTACGGGAATCGGCTCTGAAAGTCAAAAACCATTAGCCATCGTTATCATAGGAGGATTAGTGACTGCGACCTTATTCATTCTACTAGTATTTCCTTTAATCTACCACGGGGCTTTGAAAAAGCGTTTAGTCCGTTAATTCTAGTCTCTCCTAATTTTATCATTAATGAGAAAAATACTGTTCATCTTGCTTTTTTGTGGATTTAATGCCTATTCCCAAAGCACTATTCAATCGCGCATTGTGGACAAAAATGCTCCAGTGGAATTCGTCAATGTGTTATTGTACAGCGCCTCAGATTCAGTGAAGATTCTGAAATATGCGACGTCGGATAGTTTGGGAACCTTTACCTTAACGGGTTTAACGGAGGGGAAATATGTGCTTAAAACACAGATGATGGGTTTTGTTTCTGCTAAAATTCCGGTGTCCTTAGCCGGTTCTCAGGCCTTGCATTTGAATGATATTTCATTGGTAACGGATAGCAAAATGTTAGCCGCGGTAGAGGTGGTTTCGCAGAAGGAATTAGTCCAAAAAACGACGCAAGGGTTTATCGTTAAAGCAAAAGATAATTTAACGCAAGCGGGTGGCTCAGCGACGGATTTATTGAAAAGTATTCCGACAGTAGTCGTCGATGCAGAAGGAGCCATTACTGTGCGAGGAAAGGGGCCACTTATTTTAATTAATGGTAGAACTTCCGGTATTTCATCGACAGATTTGATTCCCGCGAGTAGCGTGGAAAGTGTGGAAATTATCAATAATCCTTCTGCTCAATATGATGCAGACTCTGAAGGTGGAATTATCCATATTACCTTGAAAAAAGCAGCGAAGAGTGGTACGAATGTGACGGCCTCGGTGGGTGGTGGTTTTGGCGCGAAAGGTAGAGGAAGTGCGGCATTTAGTCTAAACAGATCTGCAGGGAAATGGAATGTAGGCTTGTCGTATGATATGCGTATTTCTGAGAGAACTAGAAAAGCGAATACGACGCGCACGAGCTTTAATCAGTCCTTGAATTATTTATTGCTTCAAACCCGAAATGACAACCGCACGGAAAGTACGCAGAATTTGAAGTTCAATTTGGACTACGCCGCTTCGGAGAAAGACATCTTCAATTTTGAGGTATTGTCTAATTTTGAAGGGCAGGATAATGATGAAGTTTTGGGATCCCAATTCGCTACTCAATTAGGGGCATTTAATTCGCGCAACGTCCGGGAATCCATCGAATTAGAAAAGGGATTAAATGTAGAAGCGGCAGCGACTTACAAACACCTTTTCACAGATAAAAAGGAAAAATTAATCATTAATGCGAGCACTTCTTTAGGGCGTGATAACCAAGATACGGATATTAATACTAAGGCATTAACGGAAAGTGGCACTGCCTTCGGCGCCACCTTTTTACAACGTACTTATAGCTACTCGAAACCGCAGACGACTAATTTCAAAGTAGATTATGCGAAACCTGTTTCGGCTACGACGACAATTGAAACCGGGTATAAAGGAATCTACCGGGCGAATAACATCGACTTCCAAAACCAAACATTTACGGGTTCAGCGTATGTGAAAAATCCTGCTTTGAGCAATATTTTCGATTTCAAAGAACAAATTCATGCAGCCTATGTGCAATTAAAATCGGAACCATCCGAATCGTTTAAGTACGACCTAGGTTTGCGGGCTGAAAAAGTAATGAATGAAGGAACTTCGATTTCTAATTCCTCCATTTCGTTTCAACGCGACTATTTCAATCTGTTCCCCACGGCGAATTTCGCTTACTTTTTGAACAAATCAGATTTCCTGAAATTCAGCTATAGTCGCCGCATTAATCGCCCCGGTTTAGGGGAATTGAATCCCATGATTGACATAACGGATTCCTTGAATCAGCACGGTGGAAATCCGTATTTGAAACCCGAATTAGTGAATGCGTTTGAGGTGGGCTATAACAAAGAAGGCAAGGATTGGAGTCTATCGAGTAGCGCTTTTTACCGCTTGTCGAATAATATCATTCGCACGTTTATAGACATGAAGCCGAATGGGGTAGCCATCACTACGCCTCAGAACTTTGGTAATGCAACGACTTATGGATTAGAGGAAATTGTCGATTGGTTCCCGGCGAAGTTTTGGAGTGTGAATACGAGCGTTTCTATTTTTGATCAAAAAATAGACGGCAATGTAGTGAGTACAGATGTGGCCAATGAAGTAGTCAGCTGGTATGGTAAAATGATCCACAATTTTACGCTTTCTAAGCAATCTAAACTCCAGGTTATTGGTGTATACAATGCCCCTACTGCGATGGCGCAAGGAACGAGAATCGCCGTTTATAATGTGGATTTAGGCTTTCAAATGAAGATACTAAAAGGCAAAGGTGGCTTAGGAATTGTTGTCAGTGACATCTTTAATATGCAAAGTAGCGGATGGGATTTATATTCCCCGTCTAATTTTGCGTTAAGAAGAACGATGAAAGTAGATACGCGTGCCGTATTTGTCACGTTCGCTTATTCCTTTGCGAATATATTTAAAGAATCATTATTGGATAATTTATTCTCGAATAACTAGATATATCTTCTACCTATTCCAAACAAAATGACGTTCGCTAAAACGGCACATCCCACAATCAGGATTGCCATGGTAAAGGGTGTTCCATCAAATAATAAGCCCACCAAAATAGAGCAAATTGCTCCCCAAGCCATTTGAATAGATCCCAACATTGCAGAAGCGGTTCCGGCGCCTCTGTGGAAAGGACGTAAGGCAAGGGTCGCCACGTTAGGGAAATTGAATCCTTGACAACCCATAATCAGGAACAAAAGCCCAATATTTAATTCCATTGTTAACAAGTCTAGCTTTGCTAAAATGGACAATAAAATCCCCAAAATTAATTGCGTAGGTAAGGTTACTTTCAAAATCTGTAAGCTTGAATACTTTTTCAAGACAATCCTATTCAATTGGCTTGCGGAGATAATACCGGACGCTACGATCGCGAAAATAAAGCCAAATTTAGACTCATCTACCTGATAATAGGTCAAGAAAGTCAAAGGTGCTCCCCCCACAAAAGTGAAAATACTTCCCGCACCGATCGCACCTGTGAAAGCGAAAACCAAGTATTCCTTTTCTTTGAATAAATTTCGGTAAGCCTTTAAAATGGTTGTGATTCGGAATGGTCCGCCGTGTTCACGATTAGTCTTTTCCGGCAACCACGTTTTGATTAAAAAGATAATGATTAATAAGATGGCAGCTAGCACTAAAAAGATGGCTTTCCAGCTCGCTGTCACTAATAATAAACTTCCTAAAGACGGTGCTAAAATAGGCGAAACCCCTAAAATTAAGATCATTAACGACATGATTTTAGGGCGTTCTTTTTCTTCAAATGTCTCGCGAATCACCGCATTAGGGGCCACCATTCCCACACTTCCACCTAAGGCTTGAAACAAGCGAAATACCACTAACATTTCTACGGAAGTTGAAAAGGCACAGGCAATTGAACTCAACACATAGAGAGATAAACCGATATACAAGACGTTTTTGCGTCCGAAATGATCTAATAAGGGCCCACTAATTAATTGTCCTACACAAATCCCGAAGAAGAAACTCGACAGCGTATAGCCCATCTCCTCTTGTGAGCAGTTCAGCGCCAGCGCAATATTTTTAAAGGCAGGTAAATACATATCGATGGATAAGGGTCCAATGGCCGATAAGATTCCCAGTATTAGGATGATTTTAGTGCGGTTAGCAGAATTGGGCATGGCTGAGGGGTATTTTGAAGACGCAAAGGTACGCCCAATATTCCTAAATTAATACCCCCGCACTTGCTTGTAATGCATAGATCGTTTTAAATAGGTAAGCTTTCAGCTCGGTTAATTTTTCTGCTGCCTCCATAGCCTTGGTTTCGCGGCTATTGATTAAAAACAAGGAAGACTCCCCTTGTGCGAAGCGTGTTTCCTCTGCTTTGACGAGTGCTTGGTAGTTTGCCAAAGCCTTCTCCTGCGTTTGAATCTGCTTTTTCAGGCTTTCCATTTGCTTATAATAAGCGTTCACTTTCACCTGTATTTGTTGTTTTTTTTGTGCAAGGTTCAGCGACTCTTCTTGTATTTTTAATTTCGCTAGGGCATAATCTGCACGTCCTTTGGAGAGTCGTAGAGGCATTTCAAATTTGATACCGTATTGGTAATTGTTTTCGAACAATGGCCGCACTTCTAAACTAGGGGCAAGTCCCTTGGACAAGGCATTATAACTCACATCGAGTTTTGGTAAAAGGCTTTGGAATTTTAACCTCTTCTCTACTTGCAGCCCCTCTATTTTGTGTTGGTATGCGCTTAGGTCCGGATGATTTGCATAGGCTTTTTCTAAAAGGGACGAAAGATCTAAATCAAAGTCAGAGATCCAGGCAAATTCATTCGGTGATTCTCCCGGCTGCACCTCCGATGGTAATTCTAAGGGACTGTTATTTTCTTGCCATAAATAGACTGACAAAGACAGGCGTGCATTCTCCCTTTCTAACCATTTCGCTTGGTAAAGATTATCAAAATACTGTCTTTGCGTAGTGGCTTCTAGCGTATCCACGGCAGGTCTTTCACCTAGTTCCACACTACGTTTCACGAACGAAACGCGGGCCTCTGCAATCTGCAAATTCTGCGTGACTATTTGTAAGACGCGTACACTTTTTACCCAATTCCAATAGGAGGACATCGCCTCAGAAAAAAGGTCATTAAGGACACTTCTTTGCTGTTGGATGGCCATTTTGTTTAGTAGCTTCGCTTGTTGTAAACTAGCTCTCCGCTGGTCCATGAATAGGTTTTTTGCGAGTGGAACACTGATGCCTAGATAGCTCGTTTCCCCTAACGTTTGGCTTGGATTAAGGCGTGAACCTCCTAGGTTTTCTATACCTGAACTAAGTTCGATTCCATACCAGGTAGGAATGCTCAGTGCGGGGGAATGGTATTCGTAGTAGTTTTTACCATCAAAGGTTTTTTGCGTGCTGTAATGACTTAGAATTGGATCAAAACCACCTCGCGCTTGTAGGATTTGAGCCTCTGATTTTTGTACACCGATGCTGGCCTGCTTCGCAACGGGATGGTAGGTTTGTACGATTTTTAGAAATGCCTCTGGGTATAAAACCGGCGATTGGGCAAAGCTCGCAAAACGTAAAAGCAAGAAGAACAGTAGTTTATTTTTCATCCTTTTTTACTGTATAAAAATCCGCGGGGAATCCGTTAATATTTCGCCATAACTCATACCAAAGCGGTACATCATTTAATAGCGCAATTCCTTGGGCACCAGCCCCCATTTTAATTTGCTTGGGCCACTTTTTCTCTTGGGTATTTTCCACCACAATCACCCGAAACAATCCCTTTTCATCGATGTTATTTTCTACCGCTCTTACTTTACCCGCAAAGGTTCCAAAGCTCTGATCAGGCCAGCCTCCCGCAAATACAATCGCCGGGAAACCATCAAAAATAAACCGCACATCTTGTCCTGGAGACACCAATGGCAAATCCACTGGTCGCACATACATTTCCACTGCATAGTGGGTGTTCTGTGGGACGATGGTTAATAACTCTTCGCCATCCTTCAGGATTTCGCCGATGCCCGCTTTTTTGGCATTAATGACCTGTCCACTTTGTGCGGCTAAAATATAGTACATGCCATCTCGGATGGTATAACTTGCCACTTGGTTTTCGAGTTTTGCGACCTCCCCTTTACCCGTTTCGATCATCCCCAAACTTTGGAATTTTTCCCCTGCTGCTTTATTCATTTTCTCGCTGTATTCTTGATCTACGCCGCTTAATTCGATCTTCGTGTTTTGGATCTCTTGCAGGGTTTGATTCACCTTGTTTTCAGCAATGGTTTTCTTCGCTAAAGTATTTTGCATAGCCGCATTTCGTTGCTGAAATTGTGTCTGTGAAATCAGGCCTTCTTTGTACATTTTTTGGTTTCGCTCGAATTGGTCTTTTGCCAAAGTATATTCATTCGCAGTAGCGTCTAACTCTGCTTTTTCCCCCGTTAACTTTTGCTGCAAAGCGGTGATTTTATTGCTTAATTGATCTTGTTTTAAGGCTTTCGAAGTGCTTAAATTAGCAATTTGAGCCTCTGTTGTTTGGACTTTTTGTTCGTAAAAAGCCACTGAACCCTTTTTCGCATCTAGCTGCTCTTGGGTTCTGGAGATTAAGTTAGGGTCCAAATACTCCGCTTTAATCTCAGAAATTTTAGCTAAGGTGTCCCCTTGTTCTACAAAGTCCCCTTCTTTAACCCACCAGCGGCTAATTTTACCCGCAATAGGGCTGTAAATCTTTTGGGGTTTTTGCTCCTGAAAGAGGCTGGTAATCTGTCCCTTTGCCCGGATGTTTTGGGTCCAGGGCAGGAACAATAATCCGAGTAAAATGAGACTTAAGCCGATTAACCATGGCTTTGTCGCAGGTCCTTTGTCCCGTAAATAGATCTGCTGAAATGACTTAAATTTTTCCATTGTTGATAACGAGTTTATGTTCAAATCCTGCTGGATCGTTTGTCGAAATGATAACCGTAGCGTTCTCTTTTTTCACTAAATAAGCTCGCAATTTCTCTGCTAGAGGGGTATCTAATCCACTCCAAGGATTCTCTAATAAAAGCAATCGCTTATCTCCACACAAAGCCCTAAGCAAAAGGATTTTTTTCACAATGGTTTGTGGGGTCTTTTTGCCTAGAGGCTCGATGGCTGTGTCAAATCCCAAGGGGAAATGATTCAAGAAATCTGCGAAACCTAATTCATTGGCCGTGTCAATAATGCTAGCAGGACTGATCTCTTTATTGCCTAGGCTGATATTTTCCCAAACAGTTCCCCCAAAAATCTCTTGATTCTGAAGTAATATCCCGGTGTGCTTGCGCAGACTTTCTAGACTGTAATTTTTTATGGGTACCTGATTGATTAGTAAGGTGCCTTTGAAATCAGTGTAATTACCCGTTAATACACGCATCAAAATGGACTTGCCAGATCCCTCTGGTCCCGTAATTTGAATCTTATCGCCTGATTTTATCTGCAAATGGACAGCGTCCAACACCGGTTTCCCTGGTTCGAATTCAAAGCTAAAATTCTGCATATTGATCGCCAAACCTTCTGATGAAGAAAGAGCTAATTCTCCACTTTTTTCCAATGGGCTATCTGTTATACTTCCTAGCTTCTCTAATCCCGTTATCACATCATACGCACTGTCTAGACTAATGATCAGTTTTTCAACGGCACCAATGACTAATAAGATAACGATTTCAGCGGCAATAAACTCGCCCACATTGAGTTGTTGATTGATTAGCAAATAGGTACCTAAGGTTAGCATGAGCGTAGTTAAGGCCACTTTAAAAAAAAGGAGCGATTTGTATTGGAATAAAAGCACTTGAAAATGTTTGGTTCTTGCACCTAAATAGCCCAAGACATTTTCATCGGTTCGAGTTAAATTGAGATCAGAACCTTGGCTAAATTTGAAGGTTTTAATGGTTCGTGCAATCTCCCCAAAAAACTCTGCCACACCATATTTATAATTAGATTCCTCGATACTTGTTTCGATTCCTTTTTGGGAGGTTTGGTAAAGAATCAAACCTAATAAGAGTAGCAAAACAAGGCCTAAAACAATGAAAAGCGGATGGTAAAGCGATAAAAGTACAATACCAAACACAATCTGTACCGAAGCTACGGGGATATCTAACAATAGCTTAGCAAAGCCTTTTTGAATATTAAGGGTATCGAAAAAGCGATTCACTTTTTCTGGAATATGGTATTTATCCATTTGTTTCAAATCCAAGCGAGGCACCTTGTCAGCAAAGGCATAGGCATAGTGGGCAAAGATTTTTTGCTGAATAGATTCGATGATTTTCATTTGATTAATTTGGAACAAACCCATCAGAAAAACACCCAATACCACTAGAAAAATAAGTACATAGATCGAGGTTACCATCGTAGCACCCATCACTAATCCGATGATCGTTTGGACGCCTAAGGGTAAACTTAAATTCACAATACCTCCTAAAATGGAAAATAGGTAAATGGAAGTAATCTCCTTTTTGTGATCCTGTATTAAGGCCCGAACTCGTTTTAATGGACTAATCTGTTGCATCGCTTGACGTTTATGTTACAAAACTAAAAATACTTTTTTAAATAATAGTAATACTATTATTAATAATTGTTAAAATATCTTTTGTGTTAGCTTTTCTATTATTAACTTTGTGCTATACAAAAGGCAAAAAACGATGGATTATTCACTCAGTTTTAAGGTAAACGAAAAGATCTATTTACGGGATCCAGAGAACACGGAATTAGGGAAGCAAATTGTCAAAAATGCGATTGACTTAATTCATACATTAGGTTTTGAACATTTTACCTTTAAGAAGTTAGCAAAGGAGATGAATACAACAGAGGCATCGATTTACCGTTACTTCGAGAATAAGCACCGGATGTTGCTATATATATTGAATTGGTATTGGTCTTACATGGAGTATTTAGTGGTGTTCCAATTGCAGCCTTTGGCTAATTCAAAAGCGAAACTAGAGCGCCTCATCGAATTATTAACACATCCACTGGCGGAAAGCGAGGGTCAGTCTGATTATAATAAGCAGTTTTTACACCAAATCGTGATCACAGAAAGCACGAAAGTGTACCTGGTGAAAGAAGTCAAGCAAATCAATGAAGATGCTGTTTTCAAGCCTTACAAGGACCTATGTGCGCGCATTTCTGAATTGATTCAATCAGAAAATCCTGCTTATGAATTCCCTCATTCATTGAGTAGTACCTTGATCGAGACGGCCCATTCGCAGCTCTTTTTTAGCCAGCACCTACCTAAATTGACAGATGCTGGCAAAAAGCATAAGACGGAATTCGTTGCTCGCTATTTGAAGGATTTGTTATTTAAATCCTTATGTTAATAGTCTGTCCTAAACGGCGAAGCGGGCAGCCCCTCTACATTGATTAAATTCGCCCCCTCCGGGTTATCAGCCCAGGCGTAACGAACGTACATGGGCTCCGCAATCTCATCGCTCCAAACCACCACTGTATTCCGTTCAATCATTGCTTTAGCCCACACGAATTTCTTGTCCTTCCCGGCGATTGCAAATTGCATTAACTCGTCTTCGTCCTGCTTGTTTATCACAAGTCCACTTCCTGTTTCCCGGAAACGAATACGGATGCGGTTGCCTTCGATTTGATTGGACTCATAAATCGGGCCGGATGAAACAAGGTTCTCTCCAAAGGCTAATTTGCGAGCCGCGAGGGCAAGGCGCTCGCCTATCGGCTTTTTAGACAGCGGGTGAATGTCATTCCATTCGCCCAGGTCAAGTGTCACCACCATCGCACTGCGTGGGATGGACAATCCCTTCAACTGACCTTCGCGTAGGATGGCCATCGCACTTTCTGAAGGGAGAAAATTTCGGTCTTGAAAACCAGGTAATTGAACGTATAAAAAGGGAATGTCAGGTTGCTTGAATTGCGTGCGCCAGTCTTTGGCTAGTGCGGGGAGGAGTTTTTCGTAGACTTCCGGTTTCCCTACATTGGACTCACCTTGGTACCAAACGAATCCCTTTAATGAATAAGCGATAAAAGGAGCGATCATCGCATTGTATAATGCGGTAGGGGTAAAGTTAGATGTAGCAGGCTTCTCCACTACCGGTGGGAACACCTCGCCCACTTTGTAAGCCCAATCCCCTTGGAGATCGAAGGTTTGATCACCCACGATCAATTCGTAGCGTTTATCTGGGACAAAACCGCCTTTCCCAGCCGTGTTTGTCACGCGAATGACGATCAAGTTTTTACCCGCTTTTAACAGTCCATTTTTTACGGTATATCTGCGTGGAGGATATTGGTAAGTGATATTTCCTACTTGCTCGCCGTTCACAAATACCTGGTCTGCATCCACAATACGACCCATAAATAGGTTAGCAGGTAATCCCGCTAAGGATGTGGGGATTTCGATTTCTCGTCTGAACCAAACTACGCCATTTAAATCTTTTAAACCCTGATCTTCCCAAAAACCGGGGATGGCGAAGCGCTTCCAGCCTTTGGGGGTATAGCCAGGGCTTGCCCATTTTTCAGTTAATCCTCGGTCAGCAGATTTTCTAGGCACTGGTGGCGCAGGGCTCGTATGCGTTGTGTCTTTTACATAAGCTGGAAACGCTTTTAATCCAGCTTCACTGATCCAAGATTCAATGGGGGTTCCGCCCACGCTGGAATTGATAATCCCGATAGGAATATGGTATTGGGCATATAAATCACGCGCAAAGAAATAGGACACGGCACCCATTTGTAATACATTTTCTGGGCTCACAGGAAGCCAAGAACTCGCGGGCAAATCATTGCGAACTTCTACCTTAGAAATGGCGGTAGGGATAAAGAAATTGCGGATTTGGGAATTGTTTGCAGTGGCAATATCGGCTGGGTATTTCTCTTTTACCCGCTCCATATTGATGACCATATTGGATTGTCCCGCGCACAGCCACACATCCCCGAAAAGAACATCTTTCACGAACTTTTCGTTGATCTGAATTTCATACGGACCACCCGCTGGGGTCGCTGGCAAGGTACTGGACCAATTGCCTTTTGCGTCTGCTGCGGTCCGGATTTTTTTCCCCTTAAAAATGACGGTCACCTTTTCTCCAGGATCAGCCCAGCCCCAAATTTTCACAGGTGCATCCCTTTGAAGCACCATTCCATTGCTGACTAATGCAGGTAGTTTGACTTCTGAAAAAGCGGTAAAGCTGATAAGTAGGAAGAGAATTTTTTTCATAGGTTATCGATCGTAACGCTAAGATAAGGAATTCTACATTTAAGGAGGACCTGCCCTGATAATTCCCCATAACCTATTGTATATCAGTGAAATTCTTTTTTCCTTGTGGGTAAATCTAAACCAATATGAAAAAATTAGCCCTTTTATCTTTGGCAGGGATGCTAACGCTCGCTGTTTTGGCCTCCTTTCATTCTATTTCTACTCGTACTTCCCCTCATCTGGACACTTTGAAAATTCCGGAAGGGGTAGATCCCAATGACGAAAACTGGAAGGGAATTGATTTAGCGCCTAAAGATCCGGTGCAGCCTTTGACCATCGATGAGCAGTTAAAGAAGTTTTTACTGCCGGTGGGCTATCAAATGCAACCCGTTCTAACAGAGCCGCAGATTCAACAACCGGCAGAAATCGTGTTTGATGGAAATGGGCGAATGTATGTGTTGGAGTTAAGATCTTACATGTTAGATGCAGATTCTAAAAATGAATTAGAGCCTACTAGTCGAATCTCCCGCTGGGAAGACAAAAACAATGACGGGATTTACGAGACTGGAACAGCCTTTGTAGATGGCTTGATTTTCCCTCGTTTCGTCCTGCCATATGGCAAAAACAGTGTTTTGACGATGGAGTCTGATCAGGATAATATTTACAAATACACGGATACGAACGGTGATGGGAAAGCAGACAAAAAGGAGTTCTTTACGAACAAATATGGTCGCTCCGGAAACGTGGAGCACCAGCAGGCGTTCTTATTTTATGGAATGGATAATTGGCTGTATTCTACTGTAAATGCTTTCCGAATCCGAGAGACACCTAATGGCATTATTCGAGAAAAAACAGGAGCAAACCGCGCGCAATGGGGAATTACTCAAGACGATGATGGAAAATTGTTTTTTCAAGGAGGAGCTTCAGGCGTCCCTTCTTACTTCCAATTCCCGATTCAATACGGAAATTTCGAGGTACCGAATGAATTAGCATCCGGTTTTGTGGTGCCTTATGGGGCGGCCGTAAAAGTTTCCGATATGCAAGGAGGTATGGATGAAATTCGCCAACCTGATGGATCCCTTAATCGCGTAACAGGTTCAGCAGGAAACGATATTTTTAGAGGTGATCGCTTGCCCGCTTCTTTGCGTGGCCAGCTGTTTTATGGAGAACCGGTGGCCCGTATTGTGCGCCAAATTAACCCAGTGAAAACCGAGGGTTTGACGACTTTACATAATGTGTACCAAGATCAAAAATCCGAATTTATTCGTTCAACAGATCCTTTATTTCGTCCTATTGATATGGCAACTGCGCCAGATGGAACCATGTACATCGTAGACATGTACCATGGGATCATTCAGGAAGGCCAATGGACCCCTAAAGGATCGTATTTGCGGACGAAAATCGAGCAATATAAATTAGACAAAGTAGTGGGATTAGGGCGTATTTGGCGGCTAAGTCACGAGGGTTTTAAGCGGGACACGAAACAACCGCGGATGTACGATGAAAAATCAGCGACTTTAGTTACCTATTTAAATCACCCCAACGGCTGGTGGCAAGATATGGCGCAGCAAGTGTTAGTGCAACGCCAGGATAAATCGGTGGTGTCTGCCTTGAATGCGTTGGCCTTGAAAGGGACAAATGTGAATGGTCGTATTCACGCGATTTGGACTTTAGAGGGACTAGGGGCTTTACATTTGAGCACTGTAACAAAATTAGTGAGGGACGTAAATCCACGTATTCGTATTCAAGCCTTGAAAGCATCGGAAACGCTGTACAAAGCGGGAGAAAAGGGATTGGCGGAGCTTTATACTAAAGCGTTGAAAGATGCTGATAACGAGGTGGTGATGCAGGCGATGTTTACCCAAAAATTCTTGAAAGTTCCGGAACATGAAAAAGGAATCAAAGAGACCTTAGCCTCGAATAAATCGGCAGGGGTGAAATTGATCGGTGAACAAATTATTGCACCGCCAAAACCTCGGATGAATGGACCTTTCAATGCACCAGAACTGAGCAAGGAGCAGAAGGGAATTTTGGAACGAGGAGAATTAGTTTTTGCAGAGCTTTGCTCGCAATGCCATGGCAATGATGGAATGGGTAAGCCGATGGGGAATGGGAAGCTGTTAGCACCTGCTTTGGCAGGATCCTTCCGAATCCAACAGCATCCAGAATATGCCGTTCGTGTGCTATTGCACGGTTTAGAGGGAAGTATCGAAGGTAAAACCTATGCAGGGGGCTTAATGCAACCGATGAAAGAGCAATCAGATCAGTGGATTTCTGATGTTGTTTCTTATATCCGAAACGGCTTGTCAAATGACGCGTCTTTCGTAAGCCCTGCACAAGTTGCAGCGATTCGAGCCAATACAAACAAGCAAGCAGGAATGTATAAATTTGAGTCACTGATAAAGCAGGTTCCTGTAGAATTTGTGCCTGATCAGAGCTGGAAATTCTATGCTTCCCATACTGCATCTACTCGCGTAGGTGGAAATGCTTCTCCTAAAAGTGCCTTTAATTACGAAGGCTGGTCTACCGGTAAAACGCAAGAAAAAGACATGGTTTTCCAAGTGGAATTTCCGTCAGAATACACTTTCACTGAATTCCATTTCACCTCCACCTCTAATTTTAAGCGAAGCCAACGTCCTAAGCCAGGCGAAACACCTGAATTCACGCATACCTATCCACGCAATGTAAGCGTGGAGGCATCATTGAACGGGTCTGATTGGAAAGTCGTCCAGGCGAATGTGAAAGGAACGCAGGGGGACAATATCATTTCCATGGCACCCACGCGTGCTAAGTTCATGCGCTTAAAATTAGCGGAGGGAGTTAATGCCGCCGCTGACGATGTAACTCCGTGGGCAATGCGATCTGTAAAGATTTATGGGTTGCGTTAAGAATGGTTTTTAGAGTCTTTTAAACCGCTTATTGAAGGTGTAGTTCAAGGCGATATTCCAGACAAAATCATCTCCTGGAATGTCTGAATTGAGGCGCTTGTTGAAAATCGTGGATACCGTGAAGGGCCAATTTTTATGCGATAAAGTCGCGGTGTCCGTGATGTAATATCCTTGTTTTCCATCCATATTCAACACGTAAATTTGTGGATAGATACGAAGCGCTACATCCTTGGCGATGGGAATATTTGAAATGGTGGTATTCAGAGTCAAGAAATTGGTCCAACCTGTGGCTCCATCACTTATCCCACGAGAAACGAGGTAATACATTCCTACACTCACATTTTTTGAAACTTGGTAAGTGGGAATCCATTCGGTAGCGATGTATTGTTGGTGTCCTAAAATAGATTTAGGATTGCCTTGGGCATCAAATAAATTCGATGTTCGGAAGGCTACCGATGGGTGTGCTCCCACATTAAAGCGGAATTTCTTCGTGTTGATGGCCTTGTATCTAAACCAAAAAATGAATGACCATGGCTTTCCTTCCATGGAAAAGCGAAACTGCGGTTCGAAGGTTAATCGACTATTTCCCACGGATAAATCAAAAATCAAGGCAGGTTTACCCAGTGTGAACATCGGTAAAAGCGAAATCCCATTATTGGTGGCAGTAGCACCCCCTGAAACGTGAAAGGTAGAGTCCGTTGTTTGGGCTTTTGCCGTTAATGAGGCAAGGATGAAAAGGAGGATAATTTTATATTTCATGTAAAAAGGCGAATTTGTGAAACAAAATTCGGAAATTTTAATGGCTTTTGATACAATATTCAGATATATCCTACCTTGGATATGAAGGCTTTCTGTGTAAATTTGGCCAAAACCAAAACGCGAATCGAATGAAAATTCCAGGAAAAGTAATTGTAATTACCGGTGCCGGAAGTGGTATGGGTCGTGAAATGGCCTTGCAAATTATCGCAAGAGGAGGCAAGGTGGCTGGACTCGATAGGCTCCTAGAGGCTTTGGAAGAAACGGCTAAATTATCAGGTGCGCGTGTAGAGAATTTTCTTTCGATCGAAGCGGATATTGCGGATTTAAAACAAATCAATAAGGTACCTGAAAAGGTGATGCAGCATTTTGGGTCTGTAGACGGAATTATCAATAATGCGGGAATTATTCAACCCTTTGTGAAGGTTAATGACCTATCGCTTGATTTGATGCAGCGCGTCATGGATGTAAATTTCTTTGGTTTAGTGAATGTTACGAAGGCTTTTTTGCCCTTATTGCTCGAGCGGCCTGAAGCGCACATTGTGAATATCTCTAGTATGGGAGGTTTTTTGCCAGTTCCGGGTCAAAGCATTTATGGCGCTTCAAAAGCAGCGGTCAAGCTTTTCACGGAAGGTTTGTATGCTGAATTGAAAGATACCCATGTGAAGGTATCTACAGTTTTTCCAGGAGCCATTGCCACGAATATTACGGCTAATTCCGGTGTGGATATGAGCGGAATGGAAAAAAAATCGAGTGGAATGACCTCGCTCCCGGCTACGGATGCCGCGGCTATCATCCTAGCTGGAATGGAAGCGGATCGCTTTCATATTTTAGTAGGATCTGATTCGAAGTTCTTGTACTACCTGAGCCGTTTGGCACCAGAATACGCTACGAATTTTATTGCCAAAAAAATGAAAGCACTACTCGCTTAATTCGATTCTACGATCATTTCATAGTCACCTGCGGTAAGGTCGAAAATCATTCGATCTCCGTTCGTATTTGCTTTAACGCCACCTTTCAACAATTTGCCCAAAGGTAGCTTTACTTGAGCGGAAGTGTTTGCCGGAATACGGAATCGATAGGTCGTTTTGGCCCCTTGTTTTATCCACTCACTGCTGATTTTTCCATACATCGTTTCTACATACCCTTTCGCATAGCTAATCTTTCCTGAAGGATCTGGTGTAGGCTGCAAAATGAAGTGTTTGTAGCCTGGGGATGTTTCGTCTCGTTGAATTCCCAGCGAATGGGTGTACATCCACGCTGCCACTGCCCCAAAGGAATAATGGTTAAAGGAGTTCATACTGTTGTTTCCTCCGAACCCATTTTCAATCGTATATGAGTTCAATCTTTCCCAAATACTCGTCGCTCCATTCGCCACCGAATACAACCAAGAGGGATAGGTCTTTGTGGTCAATAAGCCATAGGCGATGTCATGTTTACCGTTTGCAGAAAGTGCTTCTGAAATGGAGGCCGTTCCGATGAAACCAGTCATTAGCGAGTAAGGAGGTCGAGCGATGTTTTGGTCATCTTTGTTTGAACGCGTGATAGTTTCTACTAAATGAGCTACTGCGTGTGGGGCATTGTTTGCGTTGAAGACGTTTAATGCCAAAGGTATTGCATAGGAAGCTTGTGTATCCATGGCTTGGCCTTTGTCTGAAACATCAGGTGCTACATTCGCATTAGGTGGCCCCATAAAGCCCGTTTTTACACCGGATTTGATGGTTTTGAAATTTGTTTTATCTACATAAATCGCATTGAAATCGACTTTCTTTGCTTCGCTTTGGGCCATATATGCCTCAGCATCCGTTGTAAAACCTAAGATGCGAGCCACCTTTGAAACAATGGCTAAATCGGCAGCTTGGTAAGCCATCCAGAAAAGGGTATTGTCATTTTTATTACCTTCTGGACTTAGCCAATCACCTAATGGCCCCTCGTTTAAAATGCCGTCTTTTACTTTTGAATCTAGGAAAGTCATGTAGCGTTTCATTGCCGGATAATGTTCCGCCAACATGGCTTTGTCGCCATATTGCAAATAGGTTTCCCAAGGAATCACAATTCCTGCACTACCCCAAAGTGTCCCACCAAAACCTCCACCCATAGGTGCAACATCAGTAAATCGTCCGTCTGCACGTTGTACATCGCGCATGCCTAGTAAGTGACGGCGCATAAAATTATTCACCGGCGCCATCATCGTGGCTGTTTTTGAGAAAACATTGATATCTCCACTCCAGCCCATTCGTTCATTTCTTGCCGGGGTATCGGTCGGAATAGAAAGGAAATTTGAGCGCATGGACCAAGTGATGTTTGACCATAATTTATTGACCATGGGGTCAGAAGTCTCGTAAGAAGAACTAATGTTTTTCACAGAAGAAAGAACAATGCCAGCTACCTGTGTTAATTCGGGGGCCTTTTCCATTCCGGTAATTTCTAAGTAGCGGTAGCCGTGGAAGGTAAAACGCGGTTGGATGTATTCGTCACCACCCTTTAAAATGTGGATGTCTTGTGCCAAAGCCGCTCGGATGTTTTCGAGCATAATCATTCCTTTTTGGCCAGCATACTCTGCTAAATCGGGGTAAAGTACCTCGGCATAACGCAGAGTGATCGCCTGACCTGGTTGACCATTTTTGATGAAAATTTTAGGAAAACCGACCATGTTTTGGCCCATATCATAGACAAAAACCCCTTTTCTAGGTTCTGCTATCGATTTAGCTTGCAACACTTGTTGTACTGTAACACGGTCATCTAGGTGATTAACCAGTTTCATTCCTTGGTAATCGAGTGCAAAACTCGTTCCCTCTAAGCCTATTTTCGCCGCTGGCACCCAGTTATTATCCTTAAAATGGGTGGTTGACCATCCTTCTATGGCCGCATTTTTTTGCGCATCATAGACTTCACCTTGGAAGAAACTTCCCACGCGAATGGGTCCATCACTAAACGTTTTCCAAGTGGAAGGTTGGGTTTGAATGACTTGCTCCGTTCCGTCTGTGTAGCGAATTTCGAGTGAAGCTAATAGCGATTGACGATCCCCAAAATAGTTCCAACTATCTCCACTATACGTGATATTTCCACTCCACCAGCCTTCACTTAACCAGGCTCCCCAAGCATTTTGGCCATTTTGAAGGAGCGAAGTCACATCAAAAACCTGGTAAGTATGGGTCTTGTTGTATTGGGTTAAACCGGGATTAAAGAACTCATCCCCCACGCGTTTCCCATTCAAATACAACTCATAAATTCCGCGTGCTGTCGCATAAATGCGGGCACTTTTGATCGTTTTGCCAGCGCTGGATGCAAAGGAAGTACGTAACATAGGTGCAGCCTGACGGCTCGGATTGGCTACACTGAATTTGCCTGCAACCGTAAAACTGTTACCATCGAAAGGTAATTCTTTCCAAAGTCCCGGATTTTCTTTCGCTTCAAACAAGGGATTAGAGGGAAGACGGAAATGGCGAATAATGACATCAGAGAAGCGGGCTGATTCTCCTGTTTCTGTGGAAAATCCGATCTCCGAAAGCATGGGAAAACTAATAAAATTATTTCCAGCCCCGATGGGGTTTAAATTTAATCCAGAGGGCGCAAAAGGGCTTGCATTTTTAGGAGCGGGATTAATTTTGTGCTCCTTATCCACTTGGTCAATGTAGAAATCAAAAACACCAAAATTACATTCTGCAAATACGGTGTGTTTCTGAGACTGATTCCCTTTGCTGATAATGCTGGTGGGTATTTTAAAGCTTTTAAAGGCTTTATTCGCTTGGTCTTTTTTGTCATAACCAACTCGGTAAATATGTAAATGGGCTTGTCCTGTATCGGATGTTGCTATACCAGCAAGATCTAACTCGAGGCGTATATAGGATTGATTTTTGCCGTTTGCTACCTCTTGAATATTTAGGTTTCGGTTCTGAAGACGTGGATCGTTTGCCCCAAAAACAAAGCTCGCTTTTGTCCCTTTATCAATCTGAAGTCCAAATTGAAACTTGTAAACGGATAAATAGTCGGAGTAGAATGGCAATGTATTAGACCCAATCCATTCCGCGCCCTTCCAGGCCTCAATACTTGGATTCATCAGTCCTGTTTCGAAAGCGGAAACCTGTGTTGACTTTTGATTTTTTTCATTCCACACTTCCAGAGTCCAGCGATAGGCCGTTTTTGCTTTTAGCGATTCGCCAGCATAGGAAATTCCGAGCGAAATGTCTGTGTTTTGTTTTTTGGAATCCCAAAGTGTTTGGCCAGATTCATCCCGAACGACTATTCGATAAGCATTCTGTTTTGCCCCGCGTAACGCAGAGTTCATCTGCCATGAAAAACGCGGATGTGCTTCATCTAATCCAAGCGGAGCTTTTTGGTATTCTACCTGTAAATTTTGTAGGGAAAATTGTGCTTGAGCGACATAAGAGAGCGTAATTAGCACGAGGGCAAGGATCGACTTTTTCATATTCAATAGGTTTCAATCGAATTTACGAAAAGAATTGGAAGCGGGTGTCCTAAGGGAGAGTAGGATGGGGAAATTTTTTTATTACCTTGCTAAAAATATAAACCCTATGAACAAAATTACACTCAGTTTCATCTTGATGCTTGTGTTTGCACTAAGTGCGTTAGCACAACCTAAAACAGAATTAATTCAAGCCCGAATTATTAATGGTAATTGCAAAGTCAATTATTCCAAAGTAACCTCAGACAAGGGTCAAGAACACTACGAAGTGACTTTGGCTTTTGTGAGTACCCGAAATCTTTGGTTCACTTTAACATTGGATACACCGGAAAAATTCCGTCGTTTTAACAACGATTTACTTAACCGAACACGGGAAACAACGAACGAAGACAAATCAGCCTATCTAAGTGAGACGCGTAAAGATTATTATATCTCGAAAAATATGAAGACGGACAACATTGAAATTATGTTGTTAGCCAATCAAGAACGTTGGATTTTGATGAAGGAGGTGGCGAAAGAATTATCATTGTACGTGAACACGATTCCTTACGGAGACATGAAGTAAAAAAATAGCGCAGCGTCCGCAGGACGCTGCGCCAAAACCTTTATTTAATTAATTCTGTGAAAGCGGTTTTGTCATAGATTAACCACTCTTCTACTTGCTTGCCCTCTTTGATCGCATCGACAGAGAAAATCACTGTTTTTGCCGTTTTGTCACCTCTGGTGAAAGTAAACGTAGTGTAGGCCATTACGAAATTAGAAATGCCTTTTGCGTCAGGCTTATCGAATTGGTTTTCCCAAACTGGTCCCACTTCAATTTTAACTTTAACGCCTTTTTCAGCGAATAATTTGAACATCGCCATATTTCCATCGATACCCATCGAATCTAAATTATCGTGGAAAACGACATCTGGTGTATACGTTGCGCGGTAGGTAGCCGTATCACCTGATTCGATTGACCCAATAGCTTTTCTCACTAAATCCGTGTTAGCGGAGCTGTCAATGGTAATTCCGTTTTGGCCTTTTGCGCTAGTGGATGCTGCAGCTCCTTCTTCTTTTTTAGAACATGCGAAAATGCTTCCCGCAAGTGCAAATAATAGAATGATTTTTTTCATTTCTTTGGTTGTTTAAGGGGTTAAAAATTTTGCCAAAGAAAGGTGAATTCTGACCAGCGCAGTAGAAATGTGCACCCATTTTTGTTCCGTTTTGGGATTTAGGAACAAATTCTATTTTTTAATTCGGGCCGCCTGCCCCTCCGTCAAGCCCCACCTGGCTTGGACAATAGGTTCCTTTTGCCAAAGGTTGTAATCATTCAAATGTGTTGATAAAAAGGGGATCAATGGGTGATGAAAACGGGGGTTCCTTTTTTCTAAACGATTCCAAAGCTGCTTTAAAAAGTGCAAATCGTGTATTCCAATCTTTTTTCGTTTTGAAAATGCCTTTTTCAGATCAGCTTGGCTATGTTGATCAAATCCGCGCCAAATCCGAAACTTAGCTTCGCGAAGAGGCCGAACGAGGAAGAGTTTAAGTGTTTTATTTTGGCCAATGAATTGAATGACAAACAACAGATTTACGAAACAAAATAGGTCATAATCGAACCAAAGATTGACTTCTGAATGGTTAGGAATCTGCTGTATTTTTTCGAACTCTTTAATCGTTTTTTTATTGTATTCTTCTGTCGGAATGGCATACGTTTTTGCTAAATAGTCTGCTCTTATTTGGAAAAAAGCCTCCCAAGAATCCGCCTTTATAGGCCCTTCCACCAGCATTTCGCGAACGATCAAGGCATTTTCTGCCTGCAAGCTAGCTTGCAGGCAATCCCCATTTAGTAGGTGTATTTTCATCTATGCATCTACCGAATCATACACGATTACCTTTTTCCATAAATGGGAATAGTTCTTCACAAAATCCACGTGTATAGGGTGATCTTGGTACACTTTTTGACCAGCTTCGTCATCGAAAAACATGAGTTCCGAGACATCCCAGCTGGTGTCCACCACCTCACGTTTTTCAGTAGAAGCTAAGGTGCCTATGTGGATTTCTTTGATGGTTGGGATCCCCTTTAAGGTTTTTAGGCCTTTGATTAATTGTTGTTTGTCTTCAGCAGAAGCGGGGTTGTTTAGCCAGAAAAACACGTGGTGTAATAAAGGTTTTTTTGCTGATGTGATCGTTGTTCCCGTGCTCGTGAGTAAGCCAGCCGAAGCAATAAAGTGACGTCTTTTCATAGGATGTAGGTTTATACTTTTTCGTTTAAGGTTGTTACGTCGAAGCCCGCAACTTGCTTGTAATGAGTCATTACTTGCTCGAGTTCTTCGTGTGGAATCTCTGCTTCGCTAAAGCCACCTGGGAATCGATCTTCCATTAAATCCATAATGAAATCGGGACCTTTTTGACGGTTTTGCAAGACCACTTTCGCTGTGGCTGGTACGCGTTCTTGATCATAGTTTTCCAGTGCTTGAATGATGTCTTTTTCGGCTAGTAAAGCTAAGGCCAATGCATCAGCATCCAAAATCGCCTGCGATGCACCGTTTGATCCGATGGGGTACATGGGGTGAGCCGCATCACCTAAGAGTGTAACCCGGCCAAAAGACCATTTTTCCAATGGATTTCGGTCAGACATGGGGAATTCAAAAATTCCGCCATCGGTCTTTTCAATCATTTCTGGCACATCGATCCAGTCAAATTTCCAGTCTTTATATAAAGCTAAAAGAGGCTCTTTCGCCACTTTTCGATTCCAGTCTCGAACCGTAATTTTTGCACCTTCAGGCTCCCGAACATTGGCCACCCAGTTAATGACCTGATTTCCATTCGCATCAGGCTCACCAATGGGGTAAATAACCATTTTTTGCTTCATGGAGCCAATCATCGCCATTGAAGATCCTGTTTTATAAGGCTTCATCATGGCCGTTCCGCGGTATAAAATATTGCCAGAAAACACGACTCCTCCTTCCTTGGGATATAAAATCTTCCGAATGACTGAATTAATTCCATCTGCCCCTATTAATACATCACCCTCTTCTTGCGCAACCACGGCTCCCGTCTCTTTATTAATGAAAGTTGCCGTGATTTTGTCTCCTTTTTCTTCAAATGAAGCTAGGTGGCAATTTGATTTCAAGTTCTTTGCACCGAGGGTTTTCAAGGTTTCTTCCCAAAGCATCACTTGGAATTTTCCGCGGTGAATGGAGAACTGTGGCCAACGGTAGCCAGCGAATTTTCCGCGCGGCTCAGACCAGAAAAACTGCCCAAACCGGTTAGCATATACTAATTCTTTCGTCTCTACCGCGATTTTGGAAAGCTTTTCTAATAACCCGATGTTCGTTAAAACGCGTACCGCATGGGGGAGTAAATTGATCCCTACGCCTAAGGGTTTTACCTCTTCTACTGACTCAAATACTTTCACCTCAAAACCGGCTTGATGCAATCGCATCGCCGTCACTAAACCGCCAATTCCTCCGCCGGCAATAATTATTTTCATAGGGGTAAATTTTGTAATAAATCCACTAAATGGTTTATGCTAGCCAATGGTTGACCGTTATAAATGGAGGCTCTAAATCCTCCTTTGGTAGGAAAACCTTTGATTCCTACGATGTCATTTTGTTCTAAAAAGAGATTGATTTTCTGATCCATTTCCGGTGATTGACTCTTGAAACAAGCGTTCATCACGGAACGATCTTCTGTGGCCACGATACCTTCTAACAGTGGGTTTCGGTCAATCTCCGCATAAATGAGTGCCGATTTTTGCTGGCTTAATTGTTGCATGGCCACTAATCCACCTTGTTCATCGATGTAACGTAGCATCAATAAGGCCACATAGACGGGATAGGTTGGGATAGTGTGGTAAAGCGAGTTTTCTGCTATATGGGTGTGGTAATCGAAAATCTTGGGAATGTTACGACTGTTCTTCTCCGGTAAAACGGCCTTATTGACCAGTACACAGGTAATTCCTGCTATCCCAAAATTTTTCTGTGCAGACGCGAAAATCACGCCAAACTTCTCCATCGGCAAAGGTCTCGACAGAAAATCAGAGGTCATATCAGCCACCAAAGGCACATCGACTTCTGGAAATTGATGGTATTGCGTTCCGTCGATGGTTTCGTTAGAAACAACATGTAAATACCGCGCCCCTTGCACGTCCGTGATTTTGGGGATTCGGTCATAATGAGTCTCTTTGGAGGAATCTAAGTAGAAGGCATTCGCTTCGTTGGCTGCTGCCTCTATGGCTCTTCCAGCCCAAAAACCAGTATCCACAAAGGCGATTTTGTCTTCCGGCAGGGTCAGATTCATGGGTGCAACAGTCAGTTGACTAGAGGCACCCCCAGGCAACCAAAGCACGGCCCAATCATCCCCAAGGCCATATAGTTTTTTGACGATCGCATTGGCTTCGTCTAATAAATCGGTAAAAATGGGAGATCGGTGGCTGATTTCCGCAATGGAAACGCCCATCCCTTGGTAGTCTAAAAGACCTGCTGCTGCTTCTTGAATGACTTCAAAAGGGAGCGTCGCGGGCCCTGGAAAGAAATTGTGTTTGCGCATTAGGAAATGGTTTTGGCGCTGATTTTAAAAGTAATAATTCCGGCAATCAAGGAAGGTAAGGCGAAGAAAAGGAAGCTTTCAGCCATTCCCAATCCTACACCCACTAAGATCCCGCCCAAGATGGGCCCTAAAATGCCTCCCAAGCGGCCCATGCCGATCGCCCAACCAATACCGGTCGAACGAATTGCCGTAGGATACATCCTTGCGGCCACCGCATACAAACCGACGAAGCTCCCTTGTACCCCGAAACCGAGGAAAAACAAAACAACTAAGATCAAATTGGATCCAGAAAACTGCCCAAAAATTCCTAGTAAAACGGCTGTAATTAACAGCAGCGTTCCGATGGATTTTTTCAGTCCAAAGCGCGTAGAAAAATAACCTTGCACGGGAATACCCACGATAGCCCCCAAGTTAAAGATGGTCCCAGAATAAATGGCCAATTCCATCGATAGACCTGCATTGGAAGCCAGTTTTGGAATCCAATTCATTAAAAAATACAAGGTAGTAAACGATAAAAACAAGGCACTCCAAAGCTGCCAAGTACTCCATTTATACTCAGGTGTAAACAAGGCACTGAGCTTAGCGTCTTTTGGCTTTGCTTTGGCCTTAAAATCATCGGATTCCTTTAACAGAAAAAACAGGATAGGGATGGCTAAAAAAGTAAGCAACCCTGCTAACTCAAATAAATGCTCCCAACCCCTTTCTTCCATAATTTTCGCGGAAGAAATTCCAGTCAAAACCGCACCTGTAGGATAACCCGCCACCACCGTACTTACCCAAAAATCGCGCGTAGTCGATGGTGCATATTCCGCTGTAATCGCCGCCGTACAGGCCATCATCGTTCCTATGCCTAATCCACTAATGAAGCGATAAACCATCAATAGGTTCACATCCGTCGCAAAGGAGGTCAAATAAATACAAGAGCCCATAATGGCCGCAGCCAGAATCATTAATGGCTTACGCCCAAAACGATCCGCCAGCGGAGCTAAAAAGATGGCTCCCACGGTCATGCCCACCAGTCCAGAGCTAAATACAATTCCCAAATTCGCGGGAGAAATGCTCCAGGCTTTCGCGATCGCCGGAGCCGTATAGGAAATAATCAGCACATCCATGCCATCCAGCATGTTGCACATAAAACAGATGAGGATGATTAAAAATTGTATCGCTTTCATGGGCATTATAGTACTTTCCAAACACGAATTAATACCGCATCCGGAAGGCGTTCTCCCGTGCATACGAATAGGCTATTGTTGATCCAATCGTATTTCCCTTTTGGCGCTTCAAACTTAGGTACCGCACGGAAATAATATTCGCTGGCGTCTACCTTTTCGCCTCGAGCTAATTTAGCAGCCACTTCTGGCGTAGCTGCACGGAGGCCTGTGTTTTTGACATATATCAAGGTGCCATCGTCCGTTCTAAATTGATAATGTGCCTCTAATTCCATTACTCCATCTTGCCGTAAAACCTGCCAATCGGCTCCCCCATTCAGTATTTCCCCTTTGATTTTAGGACCATCTACTGTACCTCCTACAATAGGAATAATGCGACGCGTACCATGTGGTGTTTCGCCCACGACTAGGGCAGGATTCAGTTTTACTTTTAATTCGCAGAAGAAATCGAGAGCCGGCGCAGTTTGGGCCTGGGATAGGGAAATGCTCATAAAGAATAGGAATAGTATTTTTTTCATAGGTTTTGTTTTTATCAAGGCAATCCTTGCTGAAAGGTAATTTCAGTGGTCAATCCCATGGCACTAAATCGAAATGCCATCGTACGCGCTTGAGAAGGATTTGTAATTTTATCACAATGAGGGCCTTTTTCCAAAAAATACACGTAATATTCCTGATTTCGGTCCGCTAATTGTTGAATATCGGGTTTTCCGAGGATGTCTTCCAAATCATTCGAGCTAACTCCTTTCCAAGTCATTTTGTGTGTTTTCAGCCAGTCAATTTGCTTTTCCCTGGTTCCCCCACAGCTTCCACGGTCCTTTTTAAAGCTCTCTATGTCAAAACCTGTCAAATCAGGTTGATTCGTGCAAGAAACGGAAATCAAAAATACGAGGGTAAGGGCTGTCAAAATTCTCATACCTTAAATGTAAGGAATTGTGGCTAAATTGCGGCATAAATCCATCGCTGTGCACATTTTAATCTCACCTGATAAGTTTAAAGGCTCTCTTTCTGCCTTACAAGTTTGTGAAGCACTTGAAAAAGGGATTAAGAAACGTCGTCCCAAAACGGTTTTCACGGCCCTTCCTCTCGCAGATGGCGGCGAAGGTACCTTAGAAGTGATTCAGCAATTGCATGGAGGTAGTTGGGTGACTGTAGACACTGTGGATCCCTTAATGCGTCCTATTCAGGCAGATTATTTATGGTTAGCAGATCAAAAAACAGCCTATATTGAAATGGCCCGCGCCTCCGGCCTTGCTCTTTTATCGACAAAGGAACGGAACCCATTAAAGACCACGACATTTGGTACGGGAATGCTTATCGCGGATGCCCTTAAACGAGGCGCCACGCACATTATCCTCACCATAGGCGGTTCTGCCACCAATGATGCCGGCATGGGTATGGCTGCAGCGCTTGGCTGGACTTTTTTGGATGCTAATGGAGCGCAAGTAGAGCCTACAGGGGAGAATTTGGTCCATATCGCTTCCATTCACCCGGGAGCATCGTTATCTTGCCTCTTCACGGTAGTGACGGATGTAGCGAATCCACTGGCAGGAACTTCAGGTGCAGCCCATGTTTTCGCAGCACAAAAAGGGGCCACCACGACAATAATTAAACAATTAGATAAAGGTCTAAATAATATAACATCTATATTTGGGTCCATTGCTTCAGAGCCGGGCGCAGGAGCCGCTGGCGGCTTAGGAGCAGGTGCACGCTATTTTTTGAATGCTAAAATCGTGGCAGGTTCCAGCTGGATAATGGACAAAGTCCACTTTAATCGCGCGCTATTAAAAGCGGATTTTATTATCACAGGAGAAGGAAAGATTGATGGGTCCACTTGGGGCGGCAAAGTCGTATCGGAAGTGGTGAAACGATGTGACAAAGTCTTCAAGCAAACCATTCTGGTCTCTGGTGACTTCGAAAGCTCTGCGAATTTCCCTCTCTTCTTAGATGAAAACGAAGTGTTTACTATTGCCTCTCATTCTTTGAATACGGCAGACGCAATGTCGCGTGCAGCTGAGATTTTAGAGCAGATTGGGGAGGAAATTGCTTTAAAGTATTTGAATTAAATTAGAGCCCTACCACTATGTATGGCTTCATTTTCAAATGATTCTTTTTTCTCTTGTAGAATCGCAAACAAATGTTCCAATTGGATTTCCATATTAATGGAAGTTATAAAAATTTGAGCGCCTGTCATTTTGTAGTTAATTTGCTCAATTAGTCTTTTTAGTTTTCTAGGAGAATTCATGAATTTAATTGAGTCATGTAGCTGAATGGCTATATATTTTGAATATAACCAGTTTTTCTTCAATTGAATAGTTCTAATTTCGCCCCAAGTAATGAACTCTCCCGAAACGTGATCGTGGTAACCTTCATTCGTAATCGTTAATAGTGCTTTAGTTCCTTTTTTAAACCATAATATTAAGTTTGGAATAAGTCCAAACAAAAATAGCCCTAGGCTACCCAAAACAATGTCATATACAGTTTTAGGATTATTAACGGTCTCCTTATGAAAAAGGATGTAGAGGGATGCCGTGGACATTGCAATGCTGTAAAGTATTATTAAGTAATTGCTCCAGACAGGGAATTTTTTTGGACCAATTTCAATAATTTCTCTTGGTTTCATAGTGGTGGTTTTACAGGAGTATCTATTTTAGATTGATTCATGTAAACTAAAAAATCTCAATGCATTAGTTTACATTAAAAGTTTGTTGGCTGAACAGATAAGCCTAATCGATCGCTTCGGCCGAAGTAAATGTAGGATTGTTTTTTTGAGGAAATAGTAGAAAGGTTAGATATCCTCTCAAATTATCAAGAAACTGATAATTCTCTTTAAGAAATGGTTGTAGTTTAAATCACGTTAACTAAGCGTTTCGCTGCTTCCACCAGCACCTCATCTTCTTTCGCAAAACAGAAGCGCAAAATTTTATCGCCTGGATCGGTTTCGTAGAAAACGGAAACCGGGATGGAGGCCACTTTGATTTCGCGGGTCAAGCGATCAGCTAGGTCCACATCTTTTTCATTTGAAATGTCTGAATAATCGAGGCATTGGAAGAAACTTCCGGCACTTGGTAGGACTTTCCATTTGCTTCCTGCGAATTGGGAGGCGAATAAATCGCGCTTTTTTTGGTAAAAGTGACTTAATTCCAGATAGTGGGAAGGCTCTTTTAGGTAGTCCGCTAAGGCGTATTGCAGTGGAGTTGCGCTCGAAAAAGTGACCCACTGATGTAGTTTCCTGAATTCAGCGGTAAGAAAGGCAGGGGCTATGCAGTAGCCTATTTTCCAACCGGTAATGTGGTAGGTTTTGCCAAAAGATCCGCATACAAAACTTCGTTTTCGTAATTCCGGATGCAGCAAAACACTGGCGTGCTTCGCACCATCAAAAACAATGTGCTCGTATACCTCGTCTGAAACTAGCAAGATATTAGTCCCTTTGACAATCTCTGCCAAAGCATCTAAATCGTCCATTGACCAAACAGCGCCGGTCGGATTGTGTGGACTATTGACCATAATGGCCCGTGTCCGAGGTGTGATTTTCGCCGCTAATTCTGCCCAATCGATCGCAAAATTTCGGGATGCTTTTAATGGAATATGGACGGGTATTCCACCCGCTAACCGAACGATGGGATCATAAGCGTCATAACTTGGATCAAAAAGAATGACTTCATCCCCCGGAGAAACACAGCAATGAATCGCTGCAAAAAGGGCTTCTGTAGCACCAGAGACAATCGTTACTTCCGTGTCTGCCACTACTGGAATGTCGTAGAATGAGGATGTTTTTGAGGCTAGTGATTGACGCAAGACGGGAACGCCAGCCATAGGGGCATATTGGTTATGACCTTTGGCATAAAACTGCAACAAATCTTGCAAAGCAGGGGCACAATCAAAACCAGGAAAACCTTGTGACAAATTCAATGCCTCGTGCTCCATGGCTAGGGCGGACATTTTCGTGAAAATAGTGGTCTGAACCTGTGGCTGCTTCGAAGGAAATGAAATCATAATCTAATTTAACAAGGCTTTTCCATCGTACCAAACCTGCACCACCTCCAGCTTCGGATTCAGCTCTACAAAACAAGCCCTTTTCCCCACCTCAATACTACCTAAATCATGTAAATTGGCCACTTCCGCCGGATAAATGGTCGCCATGCGAATCGCCTCTTCCAGGGGTATTGAAGTCTGCTGAACACAATTTTGGATGGCCTCTATCATCGTCAAAGAAGATCCAGAAAGAATC
>Ga0228703_1000372_pt1 | contig 34108 bp, 32 predicted proteins | sample McNCre217_Aug_MG_3_FD_178020 | JGI IMG/M metagenome (GOLD analysis project Ga0228703, IMG submission 178020) | Freshwater microbial communities from McNutts Creek, Athens, Georgia, United States - 29-17_Aug_MG | ecosystem: Environmental > Aquatic > Freshwater > Creek | place: USA: Georgia...
AAAGCCCTCCGCCAGGGAGGGCTTGAAGGGTGCCGTCTAGGTTACCCCAGTTGGCTGACGCCTATCAGTCGTGTTCGTAAATGTCCACGTCTTTGGTTTCTTTCACAAACAACATGCCGATGACGAAAGTCATACCCGCGATGATGATGGGGTACCACAAGCCGTTGTACATATTGCCAGTCTGCGCCACGATCGCAAAGGCCGTGGTGGGCAGCAAGCCGCCAAACCAGCCGTTACCGATGTGATAAGGCAAAGACATGGAGGTGTAGCGGATGCGGGTAGGGAACATTTCCACCAACATGGCCGCAATTGGCCCGTACACCATGGTGACCAAGATCACCAAGTAGGTCAGGATGATGGTGACTTTGACAGCGTCCACTTTGGCAGGGTCCGCCTTGGCAGGGTAACCGGCATCTTTCAACGCGTCGCCCACAGCCTTCTTGAACTCAGCCGCCTTGGCTTTGGACTCTTCGGCAGGCAGGCCTTTGGAGCTGTAGCTAGCGATTTCAGTTTCACCAATTTTGATGGTGGCAGGAGTACCTGCAGCGCCTGCAGCGTTTTCATAGCTCACCGAAGCACCGGCCAACACTTGTTTGGCAATGTCGCACGAGCTGGTGAACTTCACCGTCCCTGTGGGGTTGAACTGGAAGGAGCACTCGGCAGCGTCAGCTGTCACCACCACTTTGTTCTTTTGCTGCGCGGCATACAAATCGGGGTTGGCCGCCTTGGTCAGCGCTTCGAACACAGGGAAGTAAGTCAACACGGCCAACAAGCAGCCCAACATGATGATGGGCTTGCGGCCAATCTTGTCAGACAGCGAACCGAAGATGATGAAGAACGGGGTACCGATCAACAAGGACACAGCCACGAAAATGTTGGCCGCTGCGCCGTCCACCTTGAGCGCTTGTGTCAAGAAGAACAAGGCATAGAACTGGCCCGAGTACCACACCACGGCTTGGCCGGCGGTCAAACCGATCAGCGCCAAGATCACGATCTTCAGATTTTTCCATTGACCGAACGACTCAGACAATGGCGCCTTGGATGTTTTGCCTTCGGCTTTCATTTTGGCGAAAGCAGGCGACTCGTTCATCGACAAACGGATGTAGACCGACACGGCCAACAAAGCGATCGACACGATGAATGGCACGCGCCAACCCCACTCGGCAAAAGCAGCTTCGCCAACAGCAGTTCGGGTGCCCAAGATCACCATCAGCGACAGGAACAAGCCCAGCGTTGCGGTGGTTTGAATCCATGAGGTGTATGCACCGCGCTTGTCGTGTGGTGCGTGTTCTGCCACATACGTCGCCGCACCACCGTACTCACCACCGAGCGCCAGACCTTGCAGCAAGCGCAAGCAGATCAGGATGACGGGAGCCGCCACACCAATGCTGGCGTAGTTGGGCAAGATGCCCACGATGAAGGTCGACAAACCCATGATCAGAATGGTCACCAAGAAGGTGTACTTGCGGCCAATCATGTCGCCCAAGCGGCCGAAGAAGATAGCACCGAAGGGGCGGACGATGAAACCAGCGGCAAAAGCCAGCAGCGCAAAGATGAACGCAGACCCTTCATCCAAACCGCTGAAGAATTGCTTCGCAATGATCGCAGCCAATGAACCGTACAGGTAAAAGTCGTACCACTCAAAAACAGTTCCCAAGGAAGAGGCGAAGATCACCTTCTTCTCCTCAGCCGACATGGGTCGGTTCGCGTCTAGTGTTGCCATTCAGTTTTCTCCTTCGATTTTTTTGTTCCAGCCCCCGGATACAGGCGCTGTGCGGAGCAACTATCTGTGTGCAAACTGACCGCATTCTGACGGGTTGAATACAAAAATAATCACCAAAAAGAGAAGCCTGAACGAAAGCAAGTAGAAACCCACAGGCGTTTTTTCTAGATGCGAAATATGAAACCCATTAGGCGGTAAAGACGCGTTTTCACAAGCGAATGAGCATAGGGGTTTACGCTAGGAAAATTTGTCTATTTTTTCAGCATCTCCCTCTGAAAACCATCACATTACCCTTGCCTTACGTAAGGACTTGGTCAGTACTCGTTCCCACAATCCGCAACGTCAATGAAGGACTCTCCTTCTTGCGTTTTCATCAACCCTTATGGGAGATTCACAATGAGTGATCCAGTGGTCGACAAGATCCAGAACCACCCGAAATACCACGCCTTGCGCGCCAAGCGCAACGGCTTCGGCTGGTTCCTTGCTGTGCTGATGTTGGTCGTGTACTACGGCTACATCGCATTGATTGCATTCAACAAACCATTCCTCGCTCAGCCGTTCGGCGCGGGCGTCACCACCGTGGGCATTCCATTGGGCATGGGTGTGATCATCTTCACCATCGTGATCACAGGCATTTATGTGAGCCGTGCGAACAGCGAATACGACACGCTGACCAAGGAAATCTTGGAGGACGCAACCAAATGAAAAAAATCTCCACACTCTTAGCCGCCTTCTTGGCCTTGGCTGCAGGCACGGCCTTCGCAGCCGGTGGTGACTTGGGTCAAACCACCAAGCAAGCGACCAACTGGACAGCCATCATCATGTTTGGTGGCTTCGTGATCGCCACCTTGGGCATCACGAAATGGGCCGCAGCCAAAACCAAATCAGCGGCCGATTTCTACACCGCAGGCGGTGGCATCACGGGCTTTCAAAACGGCTTGGCCATCGCGGGCGATTACATGTCTGCCGCGTCCTTCCTCGGTATTTCTGCCGCGGTGATGGCCTCAGGCTATGACGGCTTGATCTACTCCATCGGCTTTCTGGTCGGTTGGCCTGTGATCACATTCTTGATGGCCGAGCGTCTGCGCAACTTGGGCAAATTCACCTTTGCTGACGTTGCAGGCTACCGTTTCAAGCAAACCCCCATCCGCGCCTTTGCGGCCTCTGGCACCTTGGTGGTGGTGGCGTTCTATCTGATCGCTCAGATGGTCGGCGCAGGCTCCCTGATCAAGCTGTTGTTCGGTTTGGACTACTGGGTGGCTGTGGTGCTGGTCGGCGCCTTGATGATGATCTATGTGTTGTTCGGCGGCATGACCGCCACCACCTGGGTGCAAATCATCAAAGCCATCATGCTGCTCGCCGGTGTGACCTTCATGGCCTTCATGGTTTTGGCGCAATTCGGTTTCAGCCCTGAAGCCTTGTTTGCCAAAGGCGTTGAAGTGAAAACTGCTGTGGCTGGCGTTGCCAAGGAAGCTGCGATTGCAGCCGCCACGGCATCGGCTGCCGCAGCGGCAACACCAGAAGCTGCCGCCGCCGCTTCAGCTGCCTTGGACAAAGCCAATGCCACAGACCCTGCGCAAGTGGGCCTGTCCATCATGGGCCCAGGTGGCTTCATCAAAGACCCGATCTCGGCAATTTCGTTCGGCATGGCCTTGATGTTTGGTACCGCTGGTTTGCCACACATCCTGATGCGCTTCTTCACCGTGCCTGATGCCAAAGAAGCCCGCAAGTCTGTGTTTTGGGCCACTACCTGGATTGGCTACTTCTATGTGTTGATCTTCATCATCGGCTTTGGCGCCATCACCTTGGTGATGACCGATCCCGATCTGAACGCGCAGCTCAAAGCCGGCGGCGCCAACATGGCAGCGGTGCTGGTGGCGAAAGCTGTTGGCGGCGACGTGTTCTTCGGCTTCATCTCGGCTGTGGCCTTTGCAACCATCTTGGCCGTGGTGGCTGGCTTGACCTTGTCGGGTGCTTCGGCAGTGTCACATGACCTGTACGCCACCGTCATCAAAGAAGGCAAAGCGGACAGCGCCTCTGAATTGCGCGTGTCGCGCATCACCACGATCGCCTTGGGCATCATTGCGGTGGTGTTGGGCATTGCGTTCGAGAAGCAAAACATTGCCTTCATGGTGGCCTTGGCATTCGCAATTGCTGCGTCAGCCAACTTCCCCGTGTTGTTCATGTCGGTGCTGTGGAAAGACTGCACGACCAAAGGTGCCGTGATCGGTGGTTTCTTGGGTCTGATCTCCTCCGTCGGCTTGACCGTGGTGTCACCTGCGGTGTGGGAAGCCACCTTGGGCTACCCCAAAGGGTCGGCATGGTTCCAGTACAGCTCACCTGCGCTGTTCTCGATGACCATCGGCTTCGTGGGCGTGTGGTTGTTCTCTATCTTGGACAACAGCGAACAAGCGAAGAAAGAACGCGCTGCATTTGCTGCACAGCAAGTGCGGTCAGAAACAGGCTATGGCGCTTCGGGCGCTTCGGGGCATTAAGCCCTTTGGCACGGAGTCCTTCGGGGCTCCGTCCTCTGAAAACCGAGCATCCGTGCTCGGTTTTTTTACGCCCGCAGTTGGCGTAACTTCATGAACGCCATCGCTGCCATCACTGCATCGTTGAGCGCATCATGTGCCTCACGCACGGGCAAATTCAAGTCAGACATGAGCGTGGCAAAGCGCAAATCAATGTTCGGATTGGTCTGCTGCTCGTAGGGCAGCATCTGACGAAACTTGTGGTCGTAATACATGGCCGAGACTTCAATTTTGGGCTGAGGCAACCCTTGGCCCAAGAGCGGCCAAATGGCGCGGTTGAGCATGGCCACATCAAACTCCAAGTAATAGCCCACCAAGGGGCGGCTACCAATGAAGCGCATGAGTTGCTTCATGGCTTCGTCAATCGGCAGCCCTTGGGCCACATCGCGTTCGCGCAAACGGTGAATACGCACGCTGTCGGCCGACACACCGCGCTCCGGACGGACCAACAACTCCAAACGCTCGCTGGTCATGATGCGATTGCCCACAATACGCACGGCACCGATGGAAATGATCTCGTCATGGTTGACGTCCAGCCCCGTGGTTTCGCAGTCCAGCGACACCCACTCATTGGGTGGCGGCGTATCGAACATGAAACGAAACTCGGGCAAGCCCAAGTGGTAGATCAACCACTCTCGCTTGAGAGTGCGCCACCAGTGCGTTGGAGAGATCAGCGACTTCATCACAAAGCGTCAAGTTTGAACCGACTGCGCATCAACACTTTAAAGTGCTTGACCACACCCAGCGCGTCTTTGAGCAAGTCGCGCTCCAGGGTTGAGAGTTTGGACACATCGACGGAGCCTGACACCTCGCGCTGGGTTTCTAGCTCGGCCAAGCCGGCTTTGAGTTTCAAGCCCATCAAAAAATGCAAGCTCTGCGTGAGGTCGGCCCCCAAGGCTGGGGTGATGACGGCTTTGGCCACCAGCGCCTCAATGCGCGCGGTGGTGCTGGTGTCTTGCAAATGTTCGGCCAACGCCAAACTGCGCACGCCGTGCACCAAAGGAAAGATGCCCTCTTTCTTGAGGTGCAGACCTTTTTGATCATCCAATCCCAACAAACGGTTCCACCAACCTTGGCTGTTGCCAAACGCGTCGATCGAAGCCGCAAAACGCGCCAGCATGGCGTCGTTGTCGGTGGCCAAGCGTGTCAACACCTGTTGCGCATGTTCAAGCAAATGTGCATCACCGCACACGGGATGAGCATCCAAAAAGATGGCCAGATTCATCAAGCTGTCGGCATCGGGCATGAGCAACCACTTTTGCACCATCTGTCCAAAGTCATAAGCGCTTTTGCGCCACATCGGATTGCTGACCATGATGTGGCCTGGGCACTCGGGATAGCCAAAGCGTCCCAGGGCTTGAGAAAACTGTTGGCAAATAGCTTCCAGATTCTCAGGTGGTGTGTAGCCATCGCGCAAGATCAACCCATTGTCCTGATCGGTTTTGAGCAGTTGCTCGCCCCGACCTTCACTGCCCATCACAAACAAGCAGCTGTTGGCCACCAAGTCAGGTGGCGCGATCAATTGCCAAGCCCGCTCAAACAAGCGCGCATTGAGGTCTTGCACCAAGCGTGCAATCAAGCTCACGCGGGTGCCACTGCGGTAAAGCGCGGTGACCATGCGCGTGATTTGACTCGCCGCTTGCGCCAGCGCCTCCATGTCGTTCGCGGTATCGACTTGAACAGAAATCAAATGCGAGTGGTTGGACAAAAAGCTGAACACATCCAAGGCTTCAAGCACACCCACGATCTGATCGTCATCGGCCACGATCAAGCGGTGCACGCGGTGACGCATCAAGGCGGCGAGTGCATCGCCCACCTGGTCTGAGGGCTTGACCGTGAACAGTTCAAAGCTGGTGAAGGATTGAACAGCCAATTCGGCCAAGGGCGTGCCATCCAAAATGGCACGCTGTAAAGAAGTGGTGGTGAAGATGCCCAAACGCGAGGGCGACACACTGGTGTCACGCACCAAGACTTGCTTGGTGCGCTGGGCTTGAAACACCTTGACCACTGACAACACATCGGTTTGTGCATCCACAAAATGCACCGGGCGCAAAAACGCCTCGTCCACCCGCGACAGGGTGAGCGACTGCAATTCATGCTGGCTTTGTCGCTGCGACAAGGCGCTGAGTTTGTTGCTCAGATCCGAAAACAACAAAGCACCAAAGGTGGCGTTGTCGGCAATCAAATCGGTGACGGTTTGACGCGCCAGCTGATAAGCCACCACCTCTTCCATGGCCACGAACCGGTTGCTGGTTTTACCCGCCACCAGACCTCGGCCATCGAAAGTGTCGTCCGGCCCATAGGTGGTGATCACCTCGTCGCCGTCGTACTGCGTGACATAGCCCTTGATGATGACCAACAAATGCGTGGGCTCGGTGCCCACATCCAAGATGACTTCGCCCTCGGGGTAATAGGCCACATCCACACTGTCGCGCACCAAGCGCTGCTCAGTGGGGGTTAAACAGTCAAACGGCGAAGCGGAGAAATTAAAAGCGTTGGGCATGCGGCAGGCCTTAAAGCAAGACCTCTATTCAACGCGTCACGCCTTGCGCAATGCTTGCAGCGGCATTCCACGCATCGTCAAACCAAGGGTCACCGTCCAGATACGCGCGCATCATGGGCAGGGCGTCCAGGCCCCAAAACAATTTGTCGTCCACACAGAAGGTGGGTACACCAAACGCGCCGCAGGCAATCGCCTCTTCGGTGTTGGCCTTGAGCTGGGCTTTCACGTCTGGCGCATCGCTGGCGCGCGCGGGCTTGAGCTGCTGCACCAACGCTTGCAACCTTGTGGCGTCATCCGCAGCGGCACCGCCTTGCCACACATGACGAAAAATGGTTTCGCAGACGTAGCGGTTAGGCGCGCCGTCCGCGCTGCATGCCACGGCCAAGCGCAGCAAGGCCAAGGGGTTGAACGGATGGGCTTGCGGCATATCGAACGGCACGCCCAATTGTTTGGCCTGCCACAGCACTTGACGATAGGTCCACTCACGCTTGCCTGCAATTTCAGCGGGCCCGAGTTGTCCGTGGTGCTTGAGCATGCCAGCAAACAAGACGGGCTTGTAGACCATGCGATGGCTCACACCCATCAGCTGTTGTGGCAAGGCCTCAAACGCCAAATAGGCATAAGGCGAAATGAAATCAAGGTAGCAGGTGATGGTTTTCATAGACAAATCTCCAGCCAGGTACTTGAGGGATTAGACAGCGGCTGCGTGTGCGGCTAAACGCTCGCCAATCAAAGCCCAGACCGCACGTTTAGATTCGGGCTCACGCTGGGCCCAGCCACCAATTTCGTCCAAGGTGCGCCAGCAGCCTTGACAGTAGCCCGTGTCATCCGACATGCGACAGACTGAAAGACAGGGCGACGGCGGCACTTCGGTGCTTTGCAACATGCGCCGTGACAGCGCTTGCAGACGCAGATCCGAGGGCGTCAGGCCTTGAGGTTTGGGGGTGAGTTCGCTGCCACACATGCGGTCAATTGTCGGTGAGACGCGGAGCTCACGCCGCGCGCTTGTTCAAAACCGCCGTCGCCACCCGTGAATTGGGTTTACGGCCCAAGGCTTCGCTGATGAACACACCCGCATCAATCAAGCGGTCCAAGTCAATCCCCGTGTCAATGCCCATGCTGTTGAGCATGTAGACCACGTCTTCGGTGGCCACGTTGCCGGTGGCGCCTTTGGCATAAGGGCATCCCCCCAGGCCCGCCACCGACGACTGAAAATTCCACACCCCGAGTTGCAAAGCCGCCAAGGTGTTGGCCAAGGCCTGCCCATAGGTGTCGTGGAAATGGCCCGACACATCGTTGAGCGCATAGTGCTTCAGGGTGGCTTCAATCGCCGCTTGCACCTTGCGTGGTGTGCCCACGCCAATCGTGTCGGCCACGTCCACGCGCTGCACGCCAATGCCCTTCATCAGCCCGGCCAAGTAGCTCACGCGCTCTGGAGCAATGTCGCCCTCGTACGGACAACCCACAGTGCAGCTCATGGCACCGCGCACGGCAATGCCGGCATCGCGCGCGGCTTTGACCACGGGGGCAAAGCGTTCCATACTCTCAGCGATTGAGCAGTTGATGTTTTTTTGGCTGAAGGCCTCGCTGGCGGCACCGAACACCACGATCTCGTCGGGTTGGGTTTTCAACGCCGCTTCAAAGCCTTGCACATTGGGGGTGAGCACCGAATAGCGCACTCCCGCTTGGCGTTGAATGCCCGCCATGACCTCGGCGTTGTCGGCCATTTGCGGCACCCATTTGGGCGACACAAAACTGGTGACTTCAATTTCCTTCAAGCCTGCCGCTTGCAGGCGATGCACCAGCTCGACCTTCACGGCGGCAGGCACGGGTTGTTTTTCGTTTTGCAGGCCATCGCGTGGACCCACATCAATGAGCTTGACGCGATGCGGAAGATTCATGGTTTTCATGTCAATACCCTGTGCGCCGATCGACCACACCCGAAATCGGATGCCCTTGTGCGAGCGCTTTGATTTTGTTGGCAATCTGCGCCGCACTTTCTTCGCGCAAGGTGCGCGCCGACGTGTGCGGTGTGACGGTGATTTGGGGATGCGTCCAAAACACATGCTCAGCCGGTAAAGGTTCGGTGCGAAACACATCCAAGGTCGCACCAGACAAATGGCCGCTCTCAAGCAAGGCCAACAGGTCTTCTTCCACCAAATGACGACCACGCGCCACATTGATCACATAAGCCTGTGGCGGCAACTTGGCCAAGTTGGTTTTATTCAGAATATTTTCAGTCTCTGCTGTCAATGGCAAGAGGTTGACCAGCACGCGGCTGCTGGCCAAAAACGCATCCAGCTGTTGTGTGCCTGCAAAACATTGCACACCGGGCAGTTGCTTGGCGCTGCGGCTCCAGCCGTTGACGGGAAATTCAAACGCCTGCAATGTTTTGGCAACCCGTGCACCCAGCACGCCCAAGCCCATCACGCCCACCGAAAAGTCTGAGCGCAAGTGAGGTTTTCGGTACGACCACTTGCCTTCTCGCACATCGCGTTCATAGCCATCAAATTCGCGGTAGTGGCGGATCACCGCATGGCACACGTACTCGGTCATTTGCACCGACATGCCGGCGTCGTCTAACCGCACCACCTGCAGCCCGGGCGGTAGGCGCAGTTGCAACAAGGCATCCACCCCGGCGCCAATGTTGAACAAGGTTTTCAACCCCACTTGTGCATCGATGAATTCTTGCGGTGGCGCCCACACCACCGCATGGTCAGCCACTGGGCTGCCGGGTTGCCAGGCAAACACGTCGGCCTCGGGCAGCAAGGCTTTGAGGTCCGCGACCCAAGGTTCGGGTTTGATGTGGGTCAGGCAAGTCGCAATTTTCATTCGCACATTATGTTGCGAGTTTGAGCAACTCCGCGCCTTCGGCCACTTGATCGCCAGGTGCATACAGCAGCTCCAGCACTTCGCCATCGGCAGGAGCGGCCATGGTGTGCTCCATTTTCATTGCTTCCATCACTGCCAAGGCCTGTCCGGCCTTGACCTTGTCGCCCACCTTGACAGCAAACGACACCACCTTGCCCGGCATAGGTGCGGTCAATCGACCACCTGCCTCTTGCACTTCACCGGCATGGGCCAAGGCGTCGACCACACTGATGCGGGTGGCGCCGTGGGCGGCAAACACATGGGCCACCTCGTCTGCGCCTTCGCTGTGCATGAACACCTGCACCCGCGCTTGTTGGCTGGCAAAGTTGATGACCAACTGATCGTTCTCGGCACGCCAGCGCAACGGGCCTGAGATCTCCACCGCCATCGAAGAGGCCTCTTCAAGTTGCTCCGTCAAACTCAAATGAGGAACACCATCATGACCATAGGTGAGCAACACCGATTGCGCTTGGCCATGAAACACAAAGCCAAAACGGCGCGTCGCCACACCATAGGCACGCCACCCGTCGCGACTGCTGAAGGGATCGTTGCCCTTGAAGGCTGCCTCTTGGTGCAAGGTGTGTGCCACCACGGCAGCGGCCGTCAACGCAAGGCCCAAAGGCTCTTGAGCAAACAGCACTTTTTCTTCACGTTGAATCAAGGCCGTGTCGAGCTTGGCGCTGGCAAACGAATCGGTCTTGAGGATGTGACGCAAAAACTGCACATTGGTCGTCAACCCAACGATGCGAGTCTGCGACAACGCTTGGTCCAAACGTGCCAGCGCTTGTTCACGCGTGCCGCCATGCACGATGAGCTTGGCCACCATCGAGTCATAAAACGGGCTGATGCTGTCGCCTTCGCGCACCCCATCGTCAATGCGCACACCAGCATGCACATCGTTGGGCAACGCGAAACTGCTGCATGCAGGCTTGCGATACACCGCCAAAGTGCCGGTGGCGGGCAAGAAGTTGTTGTCGGGGTTCTCAGCGCAAATGCGCGCTTCAATGGCGTGCCCCTGAATACGTAACTGGTCTTGACGCAAAGGCAAGGGCTCGCCACTGGCCACACGCAGCTGCCACTCCACCAAGTCCAGCCCTGTGATCGCTTCGGTCACAGGATGCTCCACCTGCAAACGTGTGTTCATCTCCATGAAATAAAACTTCATGGACTCAGGCTTGTCGTAGGCCGTTTGCTCGACGATGAACTCCACGGTGCCTGCACCCACATAGTTCACCGCTTTGGCAGCGGCCACAGCAGCCTCGCCCATTTGCTTGCGCAAGGCTTCGGTCATGCCGGGTGCAGGGGCTTCTTCCAGCACTTTTTGGTGACGACGTTGCACAGAGCAATCGCGCTCGAACAAATACACGCAGTTGCCATGGGTGTCGCCAAACACTTGAATTTCAATGTGTCGTGGGCGTTGCACATATTTTTCAATCAGCACTGCGTCGTCGCCAAAGCTGTTGATGGCCTCGCGCTTGCAACTGGCCAAGGCATCGGCAAAGTCTGCCGATTTGTCGACCGCACGCATGCCCTTGCCGCCTCCGCCCGCGCTGGCTTTGATGAGTACGGGGTAACCGATGCGGTCGGCCTCGCGTTGCAACAAGGCTGGATCTTGGTCTGCCGCGTGATAGCCAGGCACCAAAGGCACGCCTGCTTTTTCCATCAGTTGTTTGGATTCGGCTTTCAGGCCCATGGCCAAAATGGCCGAAGCTGGCGGGCCGATGAAGACCAAGCCCGCAGCGGCACAGGCTTTGGCAAAGTCTTCGTTTTCGCTCAAGAAACCATAGCCAGGATGCACCGCTTGCGCACCCGTGTCTTGTGCGGCTTGCAAAATGCGCTCCCAGCGCAAGTAGCTGTCTTTGGGCGCGCTGCCGCCAATGTGCACGGCTTCGTCACACACCTGCACATGCTTGGCCTGGGCATCGGCGTCGGAATACACCGCCACGGTTTGAATGCCGAGCTTGCGGGCTGTGGCTGCCACACGGCAGGCGATTTCGCCACGGTTGGCGATCAGAATTTTTTTGAACATGGTTGCTTCCTTGGTTCGCCAGCGCTCACAACAGCCACGACGGCTTGCGCTTTTGTAAAAACGATTGCACGCCTTCTTTGCCTTCGGCACTGGCGCGAATATCGGCAATGCCAGCCACCGTGTGGGCAACCAGCGCATCGTCTATTTCGCGCTCGGCCACGTCTTGCACCAATCGCTTGCACACGCGCACAGCATTGGGGCTGGCACTGACCAAGGCATTGGTGAGCTCAGCCACTTTGGCATCCAGCGCGTCGGCGTTCACCACCTCGTGCACCAAGCCCACACGATGCGCCTCGGCTGCGTTGAAACGTTCGGCCGTTAAAAAATAACGGTGCGAGGCACGTGGGCCCATGGCACGAATCACATAGGGACTGATGGTGGCAGGGATGAGCCCCAGCTTGACCTCGCTCAGGCAGTAGGTGGCCGTGTCCACGCTCACGGCCATGTCGCAGGCCGCAACCAAGCCCACGCCGCCCGCAAACACATCGCCTTGCACGCGGGCAATGGTCGGCTTGGGGCATTCGTAAATCACACGCAACATGGCGGCGAGTTGGCTTGCGTCAGCCAGGTTTTCGTCACGCGTGTAGTCGGCCATGCGGCGCATCCAGTTGAGGTCAGCACCGGCGCAAAACGCGGGGCCAACAGCGGCCAGCACCACACAGCGCACGTCTGGCGCTTGCGCTGCGGCATCGAAGGCGGCTTTGAGTTCGGCAATCACCGTGTCGTTGAAGGCGTTGCGCACATCGGGACGGTTGAGGGTGATGGTGCGCACGGCCCCCTGGGTGGAAATCGTCAGTGCAGAAGCGTCAGATGTGGTCATGTCATTACCTTCCATCACATGCGGAACAAACCAAACTTGGTGTCAGGGATGGGCGCATTCAATGACGCACTCAAGCCCAGGGCCAGCACACGGCGGGTGTCTGCCGGGTCAATCACGCCGTCGTCCCACAGACGTGCGGTGGCGAAATAGGGATGACCTTGGTGTTCGTACTGTTGGCGAATTGGGTCTTTGAAGGCTTGCTCTTCTTCTGCGCTCCATTGGCCGCCCTTGGCTTCGATGCCATCACGCTTGACGGTGGCCAACACGCTGGCGGCTTGCTCGCCGCCCATGACCGAGATACGTGCGTTCGGCCACATCCACAAAAAGCGTGGGCTGTAAGCGCGACCGCACATGCCGTAGTTGCCCGCGCCAAAGCTGCCCCCGATGATGATGGTGAACTTAGGCACTGCGGCAGTGGCCACGGCCGTGACCATCTTGGCGCCATTGCGTGCAATGCCTTCGTTTTCGTACTTACGGCCCACCATGAAGCCGGTGATGTTTTGCAAAAACACGAGAGGAATTTTGCGTTGGCAGCACAGCTCGATGAAGTGCGCGCCCTTCAAGGCCGACTCGCTGAACAAAATGCCGTTGTTGGCGATGATGCCCACGGGCATGCCCTCAATGCGCGCAAAGCCGCACACCAAGGTGGTACCAAAGCGGGCTTTGAATTCGTCGAACTCTGACGCATCGACGATGCGCGCAATGATTTCGCGCACATCAAACGGCTTGCGAGTGTCGGTGGGAATCACACCGTACAACTCTTGTGCATCAAACTTCGGTGGCACAGGTGTGTGTGTCGCAATGTTGGGCAGCTTTTGGGCGTTGAGGTTTTTCACCGTTTGACGTGCCAGCGCCAAGGCGTGCACATCGTCTTGCGCCAAATGGTCGGCCACACCGGAGAGGCGTGTGTGCACATCGCCACCGCCCAAGTCTTCGGCGCTCACCACCTCACCCGTGGCGGCCTTCACCAAAGGTGGGCCACCCAAGAAAATGGTGCCTTGGTTTTTGACAATGATGGTCTCGTCACTCATGGCGGGCACATACGCGCCACCTGCCGTGCAGCTGCCCATAACCACCGCGATTTGTGCAATGCCTTGCGCACTCATATTCGCTTGGTTGAAGAAGATGCGGCCAAAGTGGTCGCGATCCGGAAACACCTCGTCTTGGTTGGGCAAGTTGGCGCCGCCGGAGTCGACCAAGTAAATGCAGGGCAAATTGTTTTGCTGCGCGATCTCTTGCGCACGCAAATGCTTCTTCACCGTCATGGGGTAATACGTGCCGCCCTTCACGGTGGCGTCGTTGCACACAATCATGCAATCCACACCGCTGACGCGGCCAATGCCCACAATGACACCCGCGCACGGGGCGTCGTTGCCATACATATTGAGTGCGGCCAAGGGCGCCACTTCTAAAAAGGGTGTGCCAGGGTCGAGCAACATTTGCACGCGGTCACGGGGCAAGAGCTTGCCCCGTGCAGTGTGCTTGGCGCGTGCGGCCTCGCCGCCACCGACGGCGATTTTTTCCAGATGGGCCTTCAAGTCATCCACCACCGCGCGCATGGAAGCAGCATTGGCCAGGAATTCGGCAGAGCGGGGATTGAGCTGGGTGTGCAACAAAGCCATGAGATTCTCACTTCATCAAATCAACCCACAGCTTACGTTGGAACGGGATGATGCGGGCATTTACATGGTTGCAAATCCTGCCACAATAATCGCAAATCATGACCACCCCCAGCACACCTCTGATTTCCTCACCGGCACAAGGTCGGGCAGAGACGCCAATCGCTTTCATACAGGCGATCGCACAGGCTTACGCCTTGCGTGGCATGAGCCCGGACAAGGCCTTGTCAACGGCACAAATTGAGCCAAAACTTTTGACAAAAAATACCGCCCGCGTGACCGCCATGCAAATGGAGCTGATGTCTGGTGCGGCCATGCAGGAGCTGGACGATGAGGGCTTGGGTTGGTTCAGCCGTCGCTTGCCCTGGGGCAGCTACGGCATGCTGGTGCGCGCCTCGTTAACAGCGCCCAATTTGGGCGTGGCGCTCAAGCGTTGGTGCAGACACCACGCCCTGCTGACCGACGACATTGGCTTGCACGTCCACGAACACAGCGGCAAGGCCATCTTGCAGCTCGACGAAGCACGCGACTTGGGGACATTTCGCGAGTTCTGCATTGTCTCGGTGCTGCGCAACGCCTTGGGCGTGGCGTGCTGGTTGACCGATTCGCGTATTCCTTTGCAAGCCACCACGCTGCGCTTTGCGCCGCCGGTACACCGCGACAGTTACAGCGTGCTGTTTGAGGGCGTCACCACATTTGACGCTCCCACCAACAGTTTGCAGTTTGATGCGGGCTATCTGGCCTTGCCTGTGCGCCGCGATGAAGCAGCCCTGCAATACATGCTGCAACGCGCTTTGTTGCTGACAGTGCGCCCCTATCGACGTGACCGCTTGTTGATGGAAAAAGTGCGCCACGCCCTGGCACACCACCCCGAGCATTGCCGCAATGCAGACGACTTGGCGGCCTGGCTGCACTTATCGCCGCGCACCTTGCACCGACAGCTCAAAGAAGAAGGCGCGTCGTTGCAAGCGCTCAAAGATGCGGTACGTCGTGACGTTGCCATGGATTTGTTGTTGCGCACCCAGCGCCCGATCAAACAAATTGCCCAAGCCGTCGGGTTTCAGAACGACAAGAGCTTTATTCGCGCGTTCTCGCAATGGACAGGGCGTGCACCCCACGCGCTGCGGCAAGAGGTAGCGGCTCAAAAATCGCCGCTCACAAAGAGCCCACGAAATCCTGTGCGCTGACTTAGCGCACGGCCAACAGCGCAGGCAAATCTTTCATCGAGGTAAACACATGCCGTGCGCCCGCAGCACGTAAAGCCTCTTCTTGTCCATGCGCGGCATACCCCCACACCTCAGCCCCTGCTGCCACACCAGCAGTCACCCCCACGGGCGTGTCTTCCACCGCGAGGCAACGGGCGGGGTCTTTGCCCAAATGGGCGGCGGCGGCCAAGTACACATCGGGCGCAGGCTTGGTTTGCGGCACTTCATGGCCGCTGAAAATGCGGCCATCAAAGAAATCAAACAAGCCCACCTTGCCCAACATGAGGTTGATCTTGAAACGATCAGCACCTGAAGCGCAAGCGATCTGACCACCAAAAGCATCGAACACATGTTGCACGGCTTGGTGCACATGGGGAATGGCGGTGATTTCGTTTTCCAGTCGCACATTGCGGCGTTGGTAAAACTCGCTCATCCAGGCTTCGGTGAGGGGTTGACCTGTGTTGGCCTCGATCACATCGCGACGGTTGCGCACGGTGTGGCCTAAGAACTCAGCCATGCACGCTTGCAGGCTGAGCACCCAGCCCTGCTCTTCGAGCATGTCGCGCAGCACACCACAGGTGATGGCTTCGCTGTCCACCAGCACGCCATCGCAATCAAACAACACAGCTTCGAATTTCATGCTTGGATTATGGGTTAAAGCGCATCCCCATCGACATAAAACCAACGCCCGTCTTCGCGCACAAAGCGGCTGCGCTCATGCATGCGCACAGCGCCGCTGGGCAAACGGTAGCGCGCAACAAATGTGACTTCGGCCGTGTTGTCGCCCGTCATGTGGTGCGAACGCACCTCCAACCCTAGCCACTTGGCACCCGCATCAAAGTCTAAGGATGCAGGGCGTGTACTGGGGTGCCAGGCGGCCAGCAAATAGTCCGCTCGCTCACGCACAAACGCGCTGTAGCGCGAACGCATGAGGCGCTCGGCATCTGGTGCGGGCGTAACGTTGAAATGATCGACATAGCGGCCGCAACAAGCCGCATAGCCCACGGCGCGCTTTTGGGCCTCGACGCGCCCGCACGGGCAATCTGAATTGGCACTCACGCCAAGGCGCGCTGGATGATGATTTTTTGCACGTCGCTGGTGCCTTCATAAATTTGGCATACGCGCACGTCACGGTAAATGCGCTCCACAGGGAAGTCGCTCACCACGCCGTAACCGCCCAAAGTTTGGATGGCCACGCTGCACACCTTCTCGGCCGTTTCGCTGGCAAAGAGTTTGGCCATGGCCGCTTCTTTGAGGCAAGGCAAACCGGCATCACGCAAAGCGGCGGCGTGGTACATGAGCTGACGCGCGGCTTCGAGCTGCGTGGCACAGTCGGCCAAACGAAAACCCACGGCTTGGTGGTTGAAGATCGCGGTGCCAAAGCTCACGCGCTCTTTGCTGTACTGCAAGGCCGCTTCAAATGCGCTGCGCGCCATCCCAATGCTTTGTGCGGCAATACCGATGCGGCCGCCTTCCAGAGCCGACAGGGCAATTTTGTAGCCCTCACCCTCTTGACCAATCAAGTTCTCAGCCGGAATTCGGCAGTTGTCAAAGTTGATTTGGGCTGTGTCGCTGCTGTGCTGGCCGAGCTTGTCTTCCAAGCGCGCCACGTGGTAGCCCGGCGCGTTGGTGGGCACGATGAAAGCACTCATGCCTTTCTTGCCCGCACCTTTGTCGGTCACCGCGATGACGATGGCCACATGGCCGTTTTTGCCGCTGGTGATGAATTGTTTGACGCCGTTGATGACGTACGCATCGCCTTCTTTGGTAGCCGTGGTGCGCAGAGCCGATGCGTCAGAGCCCACATGGGGTTCGGTCAAACAAAATGCGCCGAGCATATGACCCTGGGCCAGTTCAGTGAGCCATTTCTTTTTCTGCGCATCGTTGCCGTAGCGCATGAGGATGGCGTTGACGGGGCAGTTGGTCACGCTGATGGCAGTGCTGGTGCCGCCATCGCCAGCGGCAATCTCTTCCAGCACCAAGGCGAGGGTGAGGTAGTTCAAGCCTGCGCCGCCGAGCTCTTCAGGCACACAAATGCCGTAGGCGCCTAGTGCGGCCAACCCCTTGTGCACCTCGTGCGGGAAGGTATGTTCCTTATCCCACTGGGCAGCTTGGGGCCAGAGTTCTTGTTGAGCAAAGTCGCGCACAGCATCGCGAATCATGATTTGGTCAGGGGTGAGCAACATGGCTTGATCCGTTGTGAAATGGAAGGGTTACTGAATGCGCAAAGAACATCACCAAGCAATGGTGCTGCCGTCGTAAGACAAGAACTGCCCGCTTTGCTCGGGCGTGAGGTGCGCCAAGGTTTGGCGCATGCGCGTCACGGCCTCTTCTGACGTGAGCGTGGCATTGGCGCCGCCCATCTCGGTTTGCACCCAACCTGGGTGCATCGCGACCAAGCGTGCGCGTGGGTACTCGGGCTGCGAGGTGCGCACCACCATATTGAGCGCAGTCTTGCTGATGCGGTAGAGCGCTGCATCGCTGCTGCGCGTGCCTTGCAAGCTGCCCATCACACTGCTGATGCAGGCCAGTACACCGCCAGCCTCTTCGACCATGGGCGCAATTTGGGGAATGACCATCATGGCGCCCATGACATTGGTGTGCATCACACGATCAAAGGCGTCCTGCGTGGGTGGCGTGCTGGCACTGGCGCGATCCATCACGCCCGCGACATACAAGGCCAGATCGAGTTTTTCGCCATCCAGCAACCACGCCAAAGACGTGACGCTGGCCGGGTTGGCCACATCCACGCGCAAGGCTTGCACGCCCATGCTTTGGAGCTGGCCCAAGCCCGCCTCATCACGCGCGGTCGCAATCACGCGCCAGCCGTCCGCCAGGTATTGACGCACCAACTCGCGTCCGATGCCGCGCGACGCGCCGATGATGAGTGCGGTTGGCATGTCTAAAACTTAAACGAGTTCAAGTGCGACCGCTGTGCCTTCGCCGCCACCAATGCACAAGGTAGCCAAGCCTTTTTTCAGACCGCGTGCTTTGAGTGCATGGATGAGCGTGACCATGATGCGCGCACCCGAGGCGCCGATGGGGTGTCCCAAAGCACACGCGCCGCCGTTGACGTTGACCTTGTCGTGCGAGACGTTGAGCTCTTTCATCAAGGCCATGGGCACCACAGCGAAGGCTTCGTTGACTTCCCACAGGTCCACATCGGCCACGCTCCAACCGGCTTTGGCCAAGGCTTTTTGTGTGGCACCCACAGGCGCAGTGGCAAACCACTCGGGCTCTTGCGCATGGGTAGCATGACTGACGATGCGGGCCAGGGGCTTGCAGCCCAATTTCTTGGCGGTGCTCTCGCGCATCAACACCATGGCCGCAGCGCCGTCGTTGATGGATGAGCTGGAGGCTGCGGTGATGGTGCCGTCTTTTTTGAACGCCGGTTTGAGCGACGCAATTTTGTCGAGCTTGACTTTGCCTGGGCCTTCGTCAATCGACACCACGGTTTCACCGGCACGGGTCTTGACGGTGACGGGCGTGATTTCTGTCGCAAACGCACCGCTCTCGGTGGCTGCCTTGGCGCGTTGCACACTGGCGGTGGCGAACGCGTCTTGTTCGGCGCGCGTGAAGCTGTATTTGGCCGCGCAGTCTTCACCGAAAGTGCCCATGCTGCGGCCAGGTTCGTAAGCGTCTTCCAAACCGTCGAGCATCATGTGGTCAAAGATGCGGTCGTGGCCCAAGCGGTACCCGCCACGGCCTTTGAGCATGAGGTAAGGCGCATTGGTCATGCTCTCCATGCCGCCGGCCACCAGCACCTCGTGTGTGCCCGCCAACAGCATGTCGTGCGCAAACATCGCAGCGCGCATCCCCGAGCCACACATCTTCGACAAAGTCACAGCGCCAGCACTCTTGGGCAAACCGCCTTTGAAACCCGCTTGACGTGCAGGGGCTTGGCCTTGACCGGCCATCAAGCAGTTGCCAAACAACACTTCCGTCACCCGCTCGGGCGAAATGCCAGCGCGTTCCACCGCAGCCTTGATGGCGGCACCGCCCAAATCGTGGGCGGCCAAGCTTGAGAAATCACCTTGAAAGCTGCCCATGGGGGTCCGTGCAGCGCTGACGATGACGATGGGGTCTTGTTGAGAGGTACTCATGAGGGTGTCCTTTGTATCGAAAGAAAAAGGGGAATGCAGGAGCGATCAGGCTCCGCGCGGATAGCGTTTGAGGCCGTTGCGAAACACGCTCATCACCTCACCGGGATGGCTCATGCTCACGCCCAAGTCTTTGGCCATGCCGTCTTTGAGGCCGTAGCACCAACCGTGTACCGACACTTTTTGGCCACGGGCCCACGCGTCTTGCAGCACATTACTCAAGGCCACGTTGCCGACTTGTTCAATCACGTTCATCTCGCACAACACATCTTCTTGCACGGCCACGGGCAAGTGGTCAATGCGGCGGCGGTGGCGAATCTTCACATCATGCACATGGCGTAACCAGTTGTCGGCTAAGCCCACGCGCGCACCACGCAAGGTGGCCAGCACGCCGCCACAACCGTAGTGGCCCACCACCAAGATGTGCTCGACCTTCAAGAAATCGACGGCGTACTGAATGACGGACAAGGCATTCAAATCCGAGTGCACCACCACGTTGGCCACGTTGCGATGCACAAACACCTCGCCGGGATCCAGGCCGGTGATTTGGTTGGCAGGCACGCGGCTGTCTGAACAACCGATCCACAAGTACTTGGGATTTTGTTGCTGCGACAGGCGGGCAAAAAAGCCAGGCTGCTCGCGCTCCATGCGCGTGGCCCATTCGCGGTTGTTGTCAAAAAGATGTTGCAGTGCGTGTGACATGATGTGTTCCCTGTTGCATGGATGGATGATCCACCCCAGATGCTACGCAGGGCGAGATATCCTTACATTGTCTCGGCAAACAATTCGCGGCCAATCAGCATGCGACGAATCTCGCTGGTGCCTGCACCAATCTCATACAGCTTCGCATCGCGCCACAAACGGCCCAGTGGGTATTCGTTGATGTAGCCATTGCCACCAAAAATTTGTACGCCTTCACCCGCCATCCAGGTGGCTTTTTCAGCCGTCCACAAAATGACGGAGGCGCAGTCTTTGCGCACTTGACGCACGTGGTCGGTGCCGAGCAAATCGAGGTTTTTGGCCACGGTGTAGGCAAAGCTGCGACCGGCTTGCAGCACGGTGTACATGTCGGCCACTTTGCCTTGGATGAGTTGGAACTCGCCAATGCTTTGGCCAAACTGCTTGCGGTCGTGGATGTAGGGGATGACGTTGTCCATCACCGATTGCATGATGCCCAGAGGGCCGCCGGTGAGCACGGCGCGTTCGTAGTCCAAACCACTCATCAGCACCTTGGCGCCCATGTTGAGGCCGCCCAAGATATGACTTTCCGGCACCTCGACGTTTTGAAACACCAGCTCGCCGGTATGGCTGCCGCGCATGCCCAGCTTGTCGAGCTTTTGCGCGATGCTGAAGCCCTTCATGCCTTTTTCAATCAAGAAGGCCGTGACGCCACGTGCGCCGAGCTCTGGCTCGGTCTTGGCGTAGACCACCAAGGTATCGGCGTCGGGGCCGTTGGTGATCCACATCTTGCTGCCGTTGAGCAGGTAGTAGCCGCCTTTGTCTTCGGCTTTGAGCTTCATGCTGATGACGTCAGAGCCAGCACCGGGCTCTGACATGGCCAAGGCGCCCACGTGCTCGCCGCTGATGAGCTTGGGCAAATACTTTTGGCGCTGCGCATCGGTGCCGTTGCGTTTGATTTGGTTCACGCACAAGTTGCTGTGCGCACCGTAGCTCAGGCCCACGCTGGCCGAAGCGCGTGAGATTTCTTCCATCGCAATCATGTGGGCGAGGTAGCCCATATTGGCGCCACCGTACTCTTCGCCCACGGTGATGCCCAACACGCCCAGGTCACCCATCTTGCGCCACAGGTCCATGGGGAACTGGTCGTCACGGTCGATTTGCGCGGCACGCGGCGCAATTTCGGCTTGCGCGAATTCGCGTACGGCGTCGCGCAAAGCGTCAATGTCTTCCCCCAATTGAAAGTTCAGTCCGGGCAGGTTGTTCATGGTGGTCTCCTGTGAATCTCAGTAGGTTTGCTTGACGACAGCCAAGGTTTGTTGCATCAAGGCGCAAGGCGATTCACCGCCGTCATCGTCCAGATGCACGACCTCGGCCGTGGTGATGATGAGTCGCTTGCCTGCACGCACCACATGGCCACGGGCTCGCAATTCGCCACCCGAGAAGGCGGCTAAAAAATTAATCTTGTATTCGACGGTGGCCACCTCTTGGCCTTCAGCCGCAAGGGTCAGGCCCGCGTAGCCTGCAGCAATGTCGGCCAGCGCGCCCATCGCACCACCGTGGTAGCCCCCTTGTTGCTGGGTGACGCGCTCGGAGTAAGGCAAAGCAATTTCCACCTCGCCCGGGGCTACCGCGACCAAACGTGCACCGAGGTGCTTCATCATGCCTTGGCGCACAAAGCTGGCTTCGATGCGGGCATACAACTCGGGATGCGCGATGTGGTCTTGTGTTTGCGTACTCATGATTTGCTCCCCTTCGTCGCTTTGGCGGCAGCCTGCTTGGCCAGCAAGCTGCGCGCTTCTTTTTCGTGCACCTTGACTTCGTCGAGGTTGGCTTCGATCTCAGCCATTTGCGCTTCAAGCTGGCGGCGGTGCTCGGCCAGCACCACCAAAAATTTTTCCAGCTGCGGTCCCGTATCACGCGGGCTGTCGTACATGTCGATGATGTCTTTGGCCTCCGTCAGCGACAGGCCCAAACGCTTGGCGCGCAAGGTGAGCTTCAAGCGGGTGCGGTCGCGGTGGCTGTAGACACGGTTGCGTCCGCCTGGGCCCGATCGCTCCGGCTGGAGCAGCCCCATGTCTTCGTAGAAACGGATGGCGCGGGTGGTGAGATCGAACTCTCGCGCCAAGTCGCTGATGGAATAGGTGGTGGCCATGTTTGAAGTTTACGTTTACGTAAACGTCAATTATGACGGCAAATTACCTGAAAGCCAATCAAGACCAAGGAGGTAAGGGTTCATCCTTAAGAACCCGGCGGCGTTGCGCGTAGTCGGGCATGACACTTTGGACGGTGTCCCAAAAACGCGGGCTATGGTCCATCACCCGCAAATGGCTGAGTTCGTGGGCCACCACATAGTCAATCACATCCAGTTTGTGGTGCACCAGACGCCAGTTGAGCCGAATGGCACCGTTGGCGCTGGCACTGCCCCAGCGGGTGGCCGCACTGCTGAGCGATACCCGTTGCCACTGCACGCCCAAAAGCGGCGCAAAGTGGTTGAGCCGCGCTACAAACAGGGCTTTGGCTTGACGCATCAGCCAGGCTTGCACCGCATCGCGAATTTGCTCGGGCTCAGCATTGAGCGGTAGACCTAGGCGCAAGGTGTGGACTTGCATGTGGGCGAGAGAGGATGCATCGCTCGGCTCATCTGGGCCGCAGGGTTGGCGACTTACAACCGCAGAGGCCGGCGCCAACTCTAGCTGGGCGTTGCTTTTTTTCAAGACAGCGGTGGAGTCGAGCACGACCTGCAGCTGATCGCCCAAATAAGGAATGACCACGCCATCACACCACACGATGCGGGCTGCGCCGAGTTGTTGTTGACGCTCGCCCATCTCGACCAGTTTGCGGGCGATCCACTCCCCTTTTTCGCGCAAAGCCGACTCCACCTCACCCAGCGTGACCCAGCGCGGGGCGCTCACCTCCAAGCCATCGGGCCCCACGGCCATGCCGATGGTGCGGCGCTTGCTGCGGCGAAACGCATAGGCGACATCCGTCGTGCCCAGTTGGATGCGCCGTGTCGCACGGGGATGGACGTATTGCGCTTTGGGCAGCACCTGGCCCAAAGGCTCAGAAGGTGGATACGGACCTTGTACCGACTTGGGCGCAGGCAAGTGCGCATCAGGGGGGAGTGGTTTGGGTGTTGCCGGCGCAGGAGCGTCAAACAAATCGAGCACGAGTTGCAAGAAGCGGCTCATGCGATGGCGCTCATGGCTTGGTACTCAGGCGTGGATGCACACGAACAGGTTCACGGGTGCTTGGCGTAAGCCTCGGGGTCAAGGCGTTGCATTTCTGCCTCGATCCATTGTTCGACTTCGCGGGTCAACTCGTCGGCATCACGTCCGAGACTGGGGATGGGTTGCCCAATCGACACATCGACAACGCCTGGGTATTTGATAAAGGCTTTACGCGGCCAGCATTTGGCCGAGGTGACGGCCACAGGAATGACAGGAGCGCCGGTGGCGATGGCCAAACGTGCACCACCACTCTTGTAGCTGCCACGTTGACCACGCGAAATACGCGTGCCTTCGGGGAACATGATGACCCACACGCCTTGCGCCAACAGCGCTTGGCCTTGCTCCACCACTTTGGCAAAGGCCTTGGCGCGCTGGCTGCGGTCGATGTGAATCATGTCGAGCTTGCCAATCGCCCAGCCGAAAAACGGCACATACAGCAGCTCGCGCTTGAAAACATACGCGAGCGGGTGCGGCATGATGGCGGGCATCAAAAAAGTCTCATAGGTCGACTGGTGTTTGACCAACAAAATTGCCGGGCTGGTGTCGCCCACAGGCAAGTTGTCTTGGCCGTGGATTTGGTAGCGAATGCCCATGATGACGCGGGCGGCGTCAATGCTCAGGCTGAGCCAGCGTTGCGCGATGAGATAAAGCTTTTTGCCCGGAGTGCCGAGCAACGATGCAACCACGATGAGCAAGGCGTAGGGGATCACAGTGACAAACATGAACGCCATGTGCAGCGACGATCGAATCAAAGCCTTCATGCGCTTGCTCCTGGTTTGGATGTGCTCTTGGCCGCAGGTTTGCCATGGGGGCCAGGCTGCGCGATCAACCAGTCAGCAAAAGCGGACAAGTCGGCATGCACTTGTGTGCCCGTCGGAAACTCGTCGGGCAAGGCCTTGTCTTTGAATTTTTCACCTTTGCCAGTGAGCACCAGGTGTGGGCTGCAGCCGACCGCAGCACCGGCTTGCAAATCGCGCAAGGTGTCACCGACGGTTGGCACCCCGTGCAAGTCCATCCCATAGCGCTCGCCAATTTGTTCGAACAAGCCCGAAGCGGGCTTGCGACAGGTGCAGCTTTCTTCGGGACTGTGCGGGCAATAGAAGACGGCATCAATGCGCCCACCAGCCCCGCCCAAGAGCTTGTGCATTTTGCTGTGCATGGCATTGAGTGCGGCCACATCAAACAGCCCACGGCCCAAGCCTGACTGATTCGAGGCCACCGCCACGTGCCAGCCGGCATGGTTCAAACGCGCAATCGCCTCCAGCGCGCCGGGCAAGGGGATCCATTCATCCGCAGACTTGACGTAGTCGTCGCTGTCTTGGTTGATGGTGCCGTCGCGATCAAGGATGACGAGTTTGGTGAACATGGGATGGGCAACCTTGGATCAAAGGTACATCAAGCGGCAAGACATGACAAATCGGCCACACGGTTCATGGCCAAGTGCAAGCACTTGAGCAGGCCTTGGCGGTTCAAGCGCAAGTCCATCTCTTCGGCGTTGACCATGACGTCGTCAAAGAACGCATCCACGGGCGAACGCAAGGTGGCCAAGGTTTGTAGCGAGGCTGTGTAGTCACCTGCATTGAACTGCGCCTCTGACTCGGGCAACAGCTTTTGCATGACGGCATACAAGGCTTGCTCGGCGTCTTCTTTGAACAAGGCGGTGTTGACGTGTGCGTCGACCTCGCCTGCTTTTTTGAGCACATTGCCAATGCGTTTATTCGCGGCAGCCAAAGCAGCGGCTTCAGGCAATGCCGCGAAAGCGCGAACGGCAGTGAGGCGTTTGGCCACATCGCTCAAGCGTTGCGGGCGCAAGGCCAACACGGCTTCGACTTCTTGTGCTGAGTAACTTTGCTCGCGCAGGCCGCCAGAGAGGCGGTCGTAAATGAACGAGGACAAAGCTGCAGCGGGGTCGGTGATTTTGTCGCCGAAGGCGGGAATGGCTTGTGCGATCAGCGCGTCCAAGGCCACATCCAAGTTGGCTTCGCTCAACATGCGCACCACGCCCAAGGCATGACGACGCAAGGCAAACGGATCTTTGTCGCCTGTAGGCAAATTGCCAATGCCAAACATGCCCACCAAGGTTTCGAGCTTGTCGGCCAAAGCCACCACCACACCCACGGTGTTGCGTGGCAATTCGTCGCCCGCAAAGCGGGGCTTGTAATGGTCTTCGATGGCTTGCGCTGTCGTCTCGCTCAAACCATCGTGACGGGCGTAGTAGCCACCCATGATGCCTTGCAGCTCGGGGAACTCGCCCACCATGTCGGTGAGCAAATCGGTTTTGGCCAGTTGCGCGGCGGTGTCCACAGCCTGCACAAAGCTTGCGTCTTTGGCTTGTGGCAACAAGGCGGCAATGCCTTTGGCGATAGCGCGCACACGGTCGGTTCGCTCGCCTTGGGTGCCGAGCTTGTTGTGATACACCACCTTGGCCAAGCCCTCCACGCGCGAGGCGAGTGTCTTTTTGCGGTCTTGGTCAAAGAAGAATTTGGCATCGGCCAAACGGGGGCGCACCACGCGCTCGTTGCCGCCAATCACTGCGGATGCGTCATCGGGCGTGATGTTGCTGACCACCAAGAATTTATTGGTGAGCTTGCCTGCGGCATCGAGCAATGGGAAGTATTTTTGATTGGCCTTCATCGTGAGGATGAGGCACTCTTGCGGCACGTCGAGGAATTGTTTTTCAAACTCGCACACCAACACATTGGGGCGTTCGACCAAGGCGGTGACTTCGTCGAGCAAGGCTGCGTCTTCAATGGGCCGGAGCGCGCCGTGCGACTTCGAACCTTCACCGCCGCCAACTTTGGCTGCGGCGGCTTCGAGTTGGCGCGCAATCTCAGCACGACGCTCGGTGAAGCTGGCGATGACAGCGCCGTCTTTGGCGAGTGTCTCGGCGTACACATCGGCGTTGGCCAACACAACGGGCGACACTTTGGCTTCAAAGCGGTGGCCCTGTGTGTTGTTGCCCGCAGTGAGCCCCAAGGCTTTGACAGGCACCACGGTGCTGCCGTGTAAGGCGACCAAGCTGTGCGCAGGACGCACAAAGTTGACGCTGCTCCAGCCTGGCAATTCACAGTCGGTTTCGAGCTGGTAGCTCATCACTTTAGGGATGGGCAATTTGGCGATGGCTTCGGTCAAGGCTTTTTGCAAGCCATCAGCCAAGCTCGCGCCTTTGACGATGCTGTCGTAGAACAAGGCTTCGGCTTTGCCGTCGGGCGCGCGTTTGAGTTGCGCCACGGCTTCGGGGCCTGCGCCCAAGGCTTGCAGTTTTTTCAACAAGGCAGGTGTGGCGTTGCCGCTGGCGTCTAAGCCCACGGCGGTTGGCATGAGTTTTTGCTGCACAGCTTTGTCAGCAGCCAAGGCCGATACAGCGGTGACGTGCGCGGCCAAACGGCGTGGCGAGGCGTAGGCAGTGACTGCGGAGTTGGCCGCGGTCAAGCCTTGGGCTTTGAGTTGTTCAAACAGCACGCTAGAAAAAGCATCACCTAATTTTTGCAGCGCCTTGGGCGGCAGCTCTTCCACGAAGAGTTCGATGAGGAGGTTGTGTGTGGTCATGTTCTGGTGTCCTGCGCTCATGCGGCCTTCTTGGGCATTTGTTCAACCCATTCGCGCGGCGCCATGGGAAACCCCAAGCGCTCGCGGCTCTCGTAATAGCTTTGCGCGACGGCACGGGCCAAATTGCGGATGCGGCCAATGTAGGCCGCACGCTCGGTCACGCTGATGGCGCCACGGGCGTCTAGCAAGTTGAAGGTGTGTGCTGCTTTGAGCACTTGCTCGTATGCGGGCAAGGCGAGTTGCGCACCCATGAGGTGTTGCGCTTGTTTTTCGTGCGCGCCAAAGGCGGTGAACAAGAACTCGGCATCGCTGTGCTCGAAGTTGTAAGTGGATTGCTCCACTTCGTTTTGTTTGTAGACGTCGCCATAGGTCAAACCTTCGGTCCACTGCAGGTTGTAGACGTTGTCCACACCTTGCAGGTACATGGCCAAACGCTCTAGGCCGTAGGTGATTTCGCCGGTGATGGGTTTGCAGTCAATGCCGCCGACCTGTTGGAAGTAGGTGAACTGCGTGACCTCCATGCCGTTCAACCACACCTCCCAGCCCAAGCCCCATGCGCCCAAGGTTGGGTTTTCCCAATCGTCTTCGACGAAGCGGATGTCGTTTTTCTTGAGATCAAAGCCAAGGGCTTCGAGCGAACCCAAGTACAGCTCCAAGATGTTGCTGGGCGCGGGCTTCAACACCACTTGGTACTGGTAGTAGTGCTGCAAGCGGTTGGGGTTCTCGCCGTAGCGGCCGTCTTTGGGACGGCGACTCGGTTGCACATACGCCGCTTTCCAAGGCTCTGGGCCTAAAGCACGCAAGAAGGTGGCGGTGTGCGAGGTGCCTGCACCGACCTCCATGTCGATGGGTTGCAACAAGGCGCAACCTTGCTCGGCCCAGTAGGATTGGAGTTTGAGAATGATTTGTTGAAAGGTCAGCATAAAACCAGCGCCAGCTTGTGAGCCAGCTCAGTAAGCGCAGGGCCAAATGCCTGCAAACCTTTGATTTTACGGGCCGAAACGTCTGTGGCCGTGGCGGCGTTGCGAAGACTGCCACGCCACCACAACAAACACCCCCAGGCAAAGCGCCACCAATGGCCACAGCCCCCAGGCAGACACCCAGCGGGCATAGGGGGTCACCGGACCCTCCACGCCTTGGACCGAGGCGGTTAGCGCGGCCTGGACACCGCTGGGCAAACGGTGTGTGACTTCGCCGTGCGCACTGATGATGGCGGTGGCACCGGTGTTGGTGGCACGCAGCATGGGCCGCGCGAGCTCCAAGGTGCGCATGCGAGAAATTTGTAAGTGCTGATCAATGGCCACCGTGTCGCCAAACCAGGCAATGTTGCTGAGGTTGAGCAGCAAGGTGGGCGCGGCGGCCGGGTCGGCAAAGCTTTGAGCCAGTTCTTCGCCAAACAAATCTTCGTAGCAAATATTGGGGGCAATGCGTTCGCCACGCCAAACCAAAGAAGGTTGGGCGACCGCACCTCGGGCGAAATCACCGAGAGGAATGTCCATCAGGCGCACAAACCACTGGAACAGGGGTGGCACAAACTCACCAAAAGGCACCAAGTGGTGTTTGTCGTAGCGGTAGGCACTGTGGGCGTCACCGGCTTGCAAGGCCAAGGCGGAATTGGTGTAACGGCGGGTGCCGTCGGGGCCCGTCTGACTCATGGGCAAACCGATCAAGGCGACTTGCCGGCTGTGGGCATAGCGTTGTTGCAGTTCGGTCCAATAGGTACCCGGCAACTGCTCGGGCAACACAGGAAGCGCGGTTTCGGGCAAGACGATCAGATCGGACGTGTTGCGGAGCAAGGCGGCGCGGTAATCTGTCAAGGCCCGCCCGACGCCTGCACCGAATTTGAGGTCTTGCGGTACGTTGCCTTGCAACAAGGTGACGCTCAGCGCAGGACGCGATGGGGTTTGCTCAGATGCGGCTTCACGCGATGCGCTGAATCCGACAAAACCCACCGCCCCCAAGGCAATCACAAAGACCCCGCGCGCGCGCCATCCCAGCGGCGCCGCACGTCGGTCTTGGCGTTGCGCGGCAAGGGCCATGGCAAACCAAGCGGCCAAACCACACACGCCGTAAACCCCGATCCAAGAAGCCCCGTGGTGCAACACGCTGTCCACATGCGCATAGCCAATGGCACCCCATGGAAAACCGGTGAACAAGGTTCCGCGCCCCCACTCGGCCAACACCCACAGGGCGGCAAAAGCACTGGCGCGCGACAACACCCCCATGCCTTGCACGCACTGAGCACGGTAGGCCCACATGGCGATGGCATAGAACAAGGCCAGACTCGTGCCCAGCAGCACCACAGCCAGCGCCGCTAACCCAGCAGGCATACCGCCATACACATTCATGGAAATGAACAACCACCAGGTGCTGCCGATCAACCAAGCAGCAGCAAACACAATGCTTTGATAAAAAGCTTGCAGGGGGTTGCGACTACGGTCTACACACCCGGCCAAAACGGCCAAGGTCAAAATTTGCAGCCAGCCTTGTGGTTGACCTTGCCAGCTATCGTGGAGGGGCCAAGCGAGGGACCATGACTGCGCCCCCCCCGCCAATAGCAACACCAGGCCTTGCCCCAAGCCTACTGAGGCCGATGAGGCGTCTACCACCAAGCGTGAAGAGCGATGGCGCGCCATGAGGCTTAAGGCGCCTCAGGCTCGACAGGCACGGGATAGACCTTGAACCACTTCACCGCCCCCGCCTTGGTGTGCAGGACTTCAAAGCGCAATTCGTTGACATCAAAGCGTTCGCCTCGGCGTGGCACATGGCCCATGGCGTGTGCAATCAATCCGCCAATGGTGTCGAACTTGTTATCGGCGTTGGCGTCTGCGTGTGCGATCTCCAGCACGGTGGAGAAGGCTTCTGCCACGCGCTCAATCGAGGTATCGCCGCTGACGCGGTAGGTGCGATCGGCCAAGGCAAAGATGTCGCCCGCATCGTCCTCTTGGTCGAACTCGTCTTCGATGTCGCCCACGATTTGTTCCAGCACGTCTTCGATCGTGACCAAGCCCGCAATGCGTCCAAACTCGTCCACCACCAAGGCCATGTGATTGCGTGTGTTGCGAAACTCGCGCAGCAAGTCATTCAGCCCTTTGCTCTCGGGAATGAACACCGGGGGGCGCAGCAGCGTGCGCAAATTCAGCGCGGGTGCGCGTTGCAGTTTGAGCAAGTCTTTGGCCAACAAGATGCCCACAATGTTGTCGCGCTCGTTCTCGTAGACCGGGAAACGCGAGTGCGCCGTGTCAATGACTTGGTGCATGCTTTCATCCAACGAGGCGTCGATGTTGATCAAGTCCATGCGGGGGGCAGCGACCATCACATCGCCGGCGGTGAGGTCGGCCATGCGCAGCACGCCCTCGAGCATGAGGCGGCTTTCAGGGCCAATGACTTGGTTGTCTTCTGCGTCGGAGAGGGCGTCCAGCAGCTCTTCGCGAGAGTCAGGGCCAGGGTGTATGAATTCAAGCAAGCGCTGCCAGTAGCTGCGTTTATCGCTTGCGTCTTGATCTCGAGAATGCGGGGAGGTCACTGTGGTGCGGCAATTGCCGCGAGAGTCTGTCAAGCCTCAAGCATAGCCCAAGCGCGTGTCAGGCTCGGTTATTCAGCGGACTGATGGCGGCCTTCGCGCACACCTTTGCGAATTTCTTGCACTTCGGCCAAGAAATCCCAAAACTTTTTCGCATCTTCTTTGATGCTGTAGTTGGTTTTGGCAAATTGATCTGCCACCAATTCGGTGACACGGCTGTCGAGGTTGCGTTTGGGCAAGCTCAAATAAGCCTCGGTTTCAGAGCCATCGCGCTCCAGCGTCGCACCGCTTTTTCGGGCAATGCGGATCATGGGAGCGTTTTCACTCAGTGCATGAATGTAGATTTGCGAGACTTTTGCGTTGCGTGCATGCATGACCGCGCGTTCAAATAAACGCGCGCCATAGCCACGGCCTCGGGCAGCGGATTTCACCGAGACACCAAACTCGGCAATGGAGGGGCGCCCTGGTTCTTTCATGATGGCCAAATGGGCCATGGCCACGATGTCAAGGTTGCGGTTGAAGATGCCGTAAATTTCATCGGTCCCGAACTTCAAGCCATCGATGTAGCGGTTGATTTGTTCATCGGTGGCGGCATAACCAAAGCGCAAATAACGGTCATGCGGCGCCAAAGCCAACATATGCACTTTCATGGCTGGTACATGCTCAGGCCCCAAGGGGCAGATCGGAATCAACACCCCTTCTGTATCAGTCGACAACGCTTGCGGTACCCCAGACAGGCGCAGCAACTGACGGCCAGCCTCTGCCGTGGTGCGTGCAAGTGTGTGTGCGAGTGTCATGAATACGAGTATAAGGGTTTTCACCTACTCTTGCAAGAAACTGACGAATTCTTGTCTGGCAGGGGACATTCCGGATGGTGCCTGTCTACAGAGCCAAGCAGAATGCAGGGAAGGAGATAAATAAAAATGACACAACCGTGGCTGCAAGCTTATCCAGAAGGTGTTCCGCACGACGTGCATCCCGAGGAGTTTCGATCCGTGGCGCATTTGCTGGAGGATTCGTTCAAACGCAATGCGGGTTCACGCTTTGCCGTCTGCATGGACCGCTGGATGACTTACAGCGATGTGGACCATGCGTCTGCAGCAGTCGGGGCTTGGCTTCAGCACTTGGGGCTACCAGCAGGCTCTCGGGTGGCCATCATGCTGCCCAATGTGCCCCAATTTGCGGTGACGATGGCAGCGGTGTTGCGCGCAGGCTATATCTGTGTCAATGTGAACCCGCTCTACACACCCCGCGAGTTGCAACACCAGCTCAAAGATTCAGGCGCCACCACGATTGTGATTCTGGAGAACTTCGCCAAGATCTTGCAAGAAGTGATTGACGAAACGCCCATTGAACATGTGGTGGTAGCGTCAATGGGCGATATGTTGGGTTTTGTGTACGGAAACTGGATCACGTTTGCCGTTCGTCATTTAGCACGCATGGTGCCAGCGTTCAAACTGCCACGTCAGAATAAGTCTGGGCTTGAGCGGACCTTGGTCACGTTCAAGCACGTGCTGGCAGCGGGGCAGCGAATGTCTCTCAAACCAACGACCGCCGACCTGAACGCCACTGCGTTTTTGCAATACACAGGAGGCACCACAGGCTTATCCAAAGGCGCAGTGCTCACGCATGGCAACATCGTAGCGGCCATTTTGCAGGCCGAAGCGTGGTTCACCCCCGCAATTCGTCGGGTGGGCGATGTGCGCAGAATCAACTGTATTGCGGCTTTGCCGCTGTATCACATCTTTGCGCTGACCTTGTGCCTGCTGTCAATTCGATGGGGCGCGCACATGACCCTGATTCCGAATCCGCGCGACATTGACAAGTTTGTAGAGGTGCTGAAAAAACGGCCATTCCATTTGCTGCCTGCCGTCAACACGCTGTTCAACGCGCTGTTGCAACATACGCATTTCAAATCCTTGGATTTTTCGAGTTTGTGCGTGTCACAAGCGGGTGGCATGGCCGCCTCCGAGGGCACAGCCAAGCGCTGGCAAGAGGTCACAGGCTGCGCCATGGTCGAAGGTTGGGGCATGAGCGAGACCTGTGCGATTGGCACCAATAACCCAGTCACGGCCACCCACTTCAGCGGCAACATTGGGCTGCCATTGCCTAGCATTGAGATTGCCATCAAAGACGATGCTGGTGCTAGCCTAGCGTTGGGAGAGACTGGCGAAATCTGCATCAAGGGCCCGAATGTGATGACGGGCTATTACATGCAGGCAGAAGAAACAGCCAAAGCATTTACGACCGATGGATTCATGCGGACCGGAGATATCGGGGTCATGGATGTGCACGGTTTTACACGTATTGTGGACCGCAAAAAGGACATGATTTTGGTCAGCGGATTCAACGTCTTCCCGAACGAATTGGAAAATGTGATTTCACTATGCCCAGGTGTGATCGAGTGCGCAGCCGTGGGTGTTCCAGACGAGAAGCAAGGTGAATCGATCAAGGTGTTTGTTGTGCGCAGCGATGTGACGCTGACAGAAGAAGACATTGCGAAATACTGCCGCGAGAATTTGACGGGCTACAAGCATCCGAAATACATCGAGTTTCGCGACGAGTTGCCCAAAACGAATGTGGGCAAGGTGTTACGGCGCGAGTTGCGGGCACATCCTTGAGCACCATGATCAACTTGCCCATAGAAGTGAGCTTCTGGGAGCGCGGATGGCTGTCGTCGAACAACATCTTGTTGCGTGATGTATCTCAAGCCATTTTGATTGACACTGGTTATTGGACGCATGCCGAGCAAACACTTGAATTGGTGCAGGCGGCACTGGGTGCACAGCCGCTGACAGGGATCATCAACACGCATTTGCACAGTGACCATTGCGGCGGCAATGCGCATCTACAGTCTGTCTATCCTGCAGCTACCACGCGAATCCCACCTGGCCATGCGGATTACGTATTTGATTGGAATCCCGCCGCACTGACGTACACACCAACAGGACAGCATTGCCCACAGTTTATGGCCACGGATGTGATTCGTGACGGTGATTGTTTTGAAGTAGGCTCAATGCGTTGGAATGCGTATGCGGCACCTGGGCACGACCCGAATTCCATCGTGTTGTTTTGTGAAGCCTCACGCCTGTTAATTTCCGCTGATGCGCTGTGGGGCAATGGCTTTGGCGTTGTCTTTCCCGAGATTGAAGGAATTTCGGCCTTCGATGAGGTGGGCGCAACCTTGGATCTGATTGAAACGCTCCGCCCTGAAATCGTTTTACCTGGTCATGGATCAGCATTCACCGATGTTCCCGAAGCCATTGCAAGAGCACGAAAGCGATTGGCAGGCTTTAAAAGCAACCCAGACAAGCACGCCATGTATGCAGCCAAGGTGTTGCTGAAGTTCAAACTGCTGGAGTTTCAACGTATATCGGTTGAAGATTTTCTGCATTGGAGTGCACAGAGTGCCTATATGCAGGAACTGAAAACGCGCTACGTCAGCCACCAGTCTTTTGACGTTTGGTTTGAGGAGCTTTGTTTAGGTTTGCAATCCAGTGGCGCAGCGACACTCGAGAATGGCTTTATCTCCAATGGCTAGAGATAAACGAGGCGTTGAGCCTCGAGTCACTGATCACTGATACGCGGTAAGCAAACCCACAAAAACAAAAACCCCCACTCGTTAGAGCGGGGGTTTCTGAGGCTTAAATAGCCTGACGATGTCCTACTTTCACACGGGAACCCGCACTATCATCGGCGCTAAGTCGTTTCACTGTCCTGTTCGGGA
>Ga0228703_1000373_pt1 | contig 34051 bp, 30 predicted proteins | sample McNCre217_Aug_MG_3_FD_178020 | JGI IMG/M metagenome (GOLD analysis project Ga0228703, IMG submission 178020) | Freshwater microbial communities from McNutts Creek, Athens, Georgia, United States - 29-17_Aug_MG | ecosystem: Environmental > Aquatic > Freshwater > Creek | place: USA: Georgia...
CACGTACTCTCACGCAGCGTCGATTGGGCACGAGTGGGGGTGGCCTTTGGCGGCGCACAAAAGAACATTGGCCCTGCGGGCGTGACCTTGGTCATCGTGCGCGAAGACTTGTTGGGCCATGCGCTCAAAGCCTGCCCCAGCGCGTTCAACTACAAAACCGTGGCCGACAACGGCTCGATGTACAACACGCCACCGACGTACAGCATCTACATGGCGGGCTTGACCTTCCAGTGGCTCAAGCGCCAAGGTGGCGTGGCCGCCATGGAGCAACAAAACATCGCCAAGGCCAAGCTGTTGTACGACTATCTGGACAACTCCAGCTTCTACAACAACAAGGTCGCGCACGACTGTCGCTCGCGCATGAACGTGCCCTTCTTCCTGGCCGATGAATCGCGCAACGACGCCTTCTTGGCCGGCGCAAAAGCCGCAGGCTTGTTGCAACTCAAAGGCCACAAGTCGGTCGGCGGCATGCGCGCCAGCATTTACAACGCCATGCCCATCGAAGGCGTGCAGGCGCTGATCGCTTACATGCGCGACTTTGAAACCCGCCAGGCTTGATGGCCGAGCGGTTCTCCATTTGAGGGACTCGACATGAGCCAACCCATCCAGTCCGAAGCCCTGGGCGCCTTGCGCGTTCAGATCGATTCGCTTGACAAACAGCTGCTGCAGTTGCTCAACGACCGCGCCAAAGTGGCCGAAAAGGTCGGTGAAATCAAGCGTGCAGAAGGCTCGCCTTTTTTCCGACCCGACCGCGTGGCCCAGGTCATCGAGAAAATCACACACGCCAACCCAGGGCCCCTGCACAACGAGCATGTGGCCTCGATCTGGCGTGAAATCATGTCGGCGTGTCTCGCGCTTGAAGCCCCTCAGCGCGTGGCAGTGCTCGGCCCGCAAGGCACATTCTGCGAACAGGCCGCGATCGAGTTCTTTGGCAGCGCGGCCAACCTGATTTACTGCACCAACTTCGACGAAGTCTTCCACGCCACCGCCGCAGGCACTGCCCAGTACGGCGTGGTGGGCATGGAAAACTCCACCGAAGGTGTGGTGGCCCGTTCGCTCGATTTGTTTTTGCGATCGCCCGTGCATGTGGTGGGCGAAGTCAGCTTGCAGGTGCGCTTCAACCTGCTGCGTCAGCTCAATTCGGATGCAGGCATCGAAGTCGTGATGGCACACCCTCAGGCCCTGGCTCAATGCCAGGGTTGGTTGACCAAACATTTGCCCCATGTGGAACGCCGCGCCGTGTCAAGCAATGCCGAAGGTGCACGCCTGGCCGCCACCAACCCGGCTTGGGCGGCCTTGGCCAGCGAGCGTGCAGCCAGTCAGTTTGGCCTGCACATCGTGCACCACGCCATCCAGGACGAGGCCTACAACCGCACCCGCTTTGCGGTCATCGCATTGCCGCAAACCCTGGCCACACCGCCCGCCTCGGGCAAGGACTGCACCAGTCTGGTGGTCTCGGTGCCCAACCGCCCCGGGGCCGTGCACGACTTGCTGGTGCCGCTCAAGAACAATGGCGTGTCGATGACGCGCTTTGAATCGCGCCCAGCCAAATCGGGTCAGTGGGAGTATTACTTCTACATCGACATTCAAGGCCACATCAGTCAGCCGCATGTGGCAGCCGCACTCAAGGAACTGCAGGGCCTGTGCGCGTTTTACAAAGTGCTGGGGTCTTACCCCATTTCTGAATGATGTTTCAGCGACTCGCCCTCATTGGCTGTGGCCTGATGGGCGGCTCGTTTGCGCTTGCGCTGCGCCAGGCAGGACTGGTGGCGCACGTGGCGGGTTTCAGTGCATCCGAGGGAACCCGTCAGAAGGCACTCCAGCTCGGCGTGATCGACTCGGCCTGCGCCAGCGCCGCACAAGCGGTTGAAGGCGCCGATCTGGTGCTGGTGGCCGTGCCGGTGCGGGCCACGGAAGACACACTGCGCACCATCGACCCGGTGCTTGCACCCCATGCACTCGTCATGGACGTGGGCTCCACCAAGGGCAATGTGGTGACCGCCGCCCGCAACGCTTTGCAGCGCAGCCTGAGCAACTTCGTGCCCGCCCATCCGATTGCAGGCAAAGAGGTGGCCGGCATCGAACACGCCGAAGCCACGCTTTACCGCGACCGGCAACTCATCCTCACGCCCTTGCCGGAAAACCCGTCGGCACGCGTACAACTGGCGCGTCAAGTGTGGCAAGCCCTGGGCAGCCGTGTGCTGGAACTCAGCCCCGAAGCACACGACGCCAGCTTCGCCGCTGTCAGCCACCTGCCCCATCTGACCGCTTTTGCGCTGGTCAATGCCGTGGCCCGCCAGCCGCAAGGAGCCGAGCATCTGTCCATGGCGGGACCAGGTTTTCGGGATTTTTCGCGCATCGCCGCCAGCGACCCCAGCGTCTGGCGTGACATCTTGCTGGCCAACCGCGATGAAGTGCTGCGCCAAAGTAACCTCATGCGAGAGGCCCTGCATGAATTCGAAACGGCCATGCACTTGGGAGACGCAGAGCGCCTGCAGGCTCTGATCCATGAAGCCAGTCAGACCCGCAGCCGCTGGCGCCTGGGTGGAGCGGATTCGGACGTCTGACGCCCGCCGCGTCACCTGCATGACGCCCTGCCCTCAAGGCAGGCACTAGAGTGGTGCACATGAACACCGCCCCTGCCGACCCTTCCCTGATCGACTCTCGCACTGCCGCCTGGCGTCTGCTCACTGTGCTGGGCCTGGTGGTGCTGGGCAACAGCAGCATGTACGTGGTCTCGGTGGTGCTGCCTGCAGTGCAGGCCGAATTCGGCATTGGCCGCGCCGACGCGTCTTTGCCCTACACCTTGATGATGATTTGCCTGGGCCTGGGCGGTCTGTGGACCGGCAAGATGGCCGACAAGCATGGTCTGACCCCCGTGTTGCTGCTGGGCTCAGCCGCTGTGTGTGCCGGCTTTGTGGGCGCAGGCATGGCGAGCAGCATCTGGTGGTTCGGCCTGGCGCACGGGCTCATGGGCCTGATTGGCAGTGCCGCCACCTTCGCGCCCCTCATGGCCGACACCGCCCTGTGGTGGAACCGCCGCCGGGGGATCGCGGTGGCGATCTGCGCCAGCGGCAACTACATCGCAGGCAGTTTCTGGCCTCCACTGGTGCAGTACGGCATCGACACCATCGGTTGGCGCAACACCTACACCGGCCTGGGCCTGGTCTGCGGCATCGGCATGGCCCTGCTGGCCTTGCGCATGCGCCAGCGGCCACCCATGGTGCTGGCCTCAGCCCCAACGCCAGCGGGCCAAGCACCCGCACAAGATCGCACCAGGCCGTTTGGCATGCCCCCCGGACGCGCCCAGCTGCTGCTGTTTGTGGCTGGCGTGGCCTGCTGTGTGGCCATGTCCATGCCGCAGGTGCACATCGTGGCGTATTGCACCGACCTGGGCTTTGGCGCAGCACGCGGCGCTGAAATGCTCTCGCTCATGCTGGCCAGCGGCATCGTCAGCCGCCTGGTCTCGGGCCTGATCTGCGACCGCATCGGCGGCATCCGCACCTTATTGCTGGGCTCGGCCCTGCAGGGCATTGCGCTCCTCATGTTCCTGCCCTTTGACGGTCTGGTGCCGTTGTATGTGGTCTCGGCCATGTTTGGCCTGTTCCAGGGCGGCATCGTGCCGTCTTATGCCATCATCATCCGCGAACACTTTGACCCGCACGAAGCGGGTGCCCGCGTGGGCTCGGTCATCATGGCCACACTGCTGGGCATGGCCCTGGGTGGCTGGATGTCGGGCTGGATCTTCGACCTGACGGGCAGCTACAAGGCGGCCTTCCTCAACGGCCTCGGCTGGAACCTGCTGAACCTGTCGATCGCGACCTGGCTGTTCCTGCGCCTGCGCAAGCAGGGTACGAATCGCTGAGCCGATCCTGAAACCGGGCAGGCATCGGGGACAATAGCGCTTTTGCCCCGTTGCTGAACAGGGTGACCCGCCTCAGCCTGCCCGACCATGTACGCCATTCCTTTCCTGGACCTGCCTCCACTCACCGGTGCCTCCGGTGCCGTCACCCTGCCCGGCTCCAAAAGCATTTCCAACCGCGTGCTGCTGCTGTCGGCCCTGTGCGAAGGCACGACCGTGGTCCACGATCTGCTCGACTCGGACGACACCCGCGTGATGCTGGCCGCGCTGCGCCAGCTGGGCTGCGGGGTCGATGTGCAGGGGACCACGGTGACCATCACCGGACTGGGCGGTCGTGCCTGGCCGCAGCAGGCGATTGAGTTTTTCATGGGTAATGCAGGCACCGCCATGCGCCCGCTCACGGCGGCACTGGCCGTGCACGGCGGTGACTTCACGCTCAAGGGCGTGCAGCGCATGCACGAGCGCCCGATTGGCGATCTGGTGGACGCCCTGCGTGAGCTGGGCTGCGCCATTGATTACTTGGGCAACGAAGGCTACCCTCCTCTGCGCGTGCGCCAACCTGCGCTGCAGCTGGACAAGCCCATTCCGGTGCGCGGCGATGTGTCCAGCCAATTCCTCACAGCCCTGCTGATGGCGCTGCCTTTGGCGGCTCAAGACCGTGCCATCACCATCGAAGTGGTGGGCGAACTGATTTCCAAGCCCTACATCGAGATCACGCTCAACCTGCTCTCGCGCTACGGCATTGCCGTGGAACGCCAGGCCTGGGAACGCTTTGTCATTCCTGCGGGCAGCCGCTACCAGTCACCCGGCAGCATCCATGTCGAGGCTGATGCATCTTCGGCCAGCTACTTCATCGCGCTGGGCGCCATTGCCGAGGGCACGGGCATCCGCGTCAATGGCGTGGGCGCCGACTCGATCCAGGGCGACATCCGTTTTGTGGAAGCCGCCCAGCTCATGGGCGCCCAAGTCACCAGCGGCCCCAACTGGCTCGAAATCACCCGCGGTGCCTGGCCCCTCAAGGGCATCACGCTCGACTGCAACCACATCCCCGATGCCGCCATGACGCTGGCCGTGATGGCGCTGTACGCCGACGGCCCGACCACGCTGACCAACATCGCCAGCTGGCGCGTCAAGGAAACCGACCGCATCGTTGCCATGGCCGCCGAATGCCGCAAGCTCGGCGCCACAGTCGAAGAAGGCCCGGACTGGATCAAGGTCCACCCACTGCCCACAGGGGCCTGGCGGCACGCCAGCATCCACACTTACGATGACCATCGTGTAGCCATGTGTTTCTCGCTGGCCGCCTTCAATGCAACCCAAGTGCCTGTGCGGATCGAAGACCCCAAGTGCGTGGCCAAGACCTTCCCGGATTACTTCGAGACCCTGTTTGAGGTGGCCACGGCCGACACCAACCGCATTCCGGTCATCTGCATCGACGGCCCCACCGCCTCGGGCAAGGGCACACTGGCCAGCCGCGTGGCGGCGCAGCTGGGCTACCACTACCTGGACTCGGGCGCGCTCTACCGCGTGACGGCCCATGCCGCCCTCCAGGCCGGCCTGACACTCGAAGCCGCCGACGAAGCCCGCATTGCCGAACTGGCGCGCCACCTGCCCGTGCGCTTTGAGGGCGAACAGGTGCAGCTGAACAACGTTGACGTGACCGACGCCATCCGCAGCGAGCAAGGCGGCATGAACGCCTCCAAAGTCTCGGTCTTGCCCGCCGTGCGAGAGGCTCTGGTGGATCTGCAGCACAGTTTTCAGCGCCTGCCCGGTCTCCTGGCCGATGGCCGCGACATGGGCACGGTGATCTTCCCGGACGCCCCTTTGAAGGTCTTTTTGACTGCCAGCGCGGCTCAAAGGGCCGAAAGACGGCATAAGCAATTGATTTTTAAGGGTTTTTCGGCTAATATTGACAGTCTTCGCGCTGATCTGGAAGCGCGCGACGCCCGGGACATGTCCCGCAGCGTGGCGCCTCTCAAACCCGCGCAGGATGCCTTGCAACTGGACAACTCCAGCCTCTCCATCGAAGCCTCGGTGGCGCAGGTTCTGACCTGGTGGCAAGGCAAGAGCCGCTGACCTGTCAGCGGCTCGCAGTGGTCCACACCGCTCCCTTCCGTGCCAGCAGGCACATCGGCGGTGTGGGTTGTTCAACCTGACCGCGGCTCACGCCGCAAACCAATCGCCACAGTCAGCTCCTGGTAACAACGCATTTCGCGCTCGTCAGTCCTGTTTGTGGATGAGGAAATCACATGTCTGAATCTTTTGCCGCCCTCTTTGAGGAATCCCTGCAACGTACCGAAATGCGCCCTGGTGAAGTCATCACCGCTGAAGTGGTGCGCATCGAACACAACTTCGTGGTTGTCAACGCCGGTCTGAAGTCCGAGTCGTATGTTCCCCTCGAAGAGTTCAAGAACGACCAGGGTGAAGTTGAAGTCCAGGTCGGCGACTTTGTTTCAGTGGCCATCGGCTCCATCGAAAACGGCTACGGCGACACCATCCTGTCGCGCGACACCGCCAAGCGTCTGGCCTCCTGGCTGTCACTGGAAAAAGCCCTGGAATCCGGCGAATTCGTCACCGGCACCACCAGCGGCAAGGTCAAGGGCGGCCTGACCGTTCTGGTCAACGGCATCCGCGCTTTCCTGCCCGGTTCGCTGGTCGACACACGTCCTACCAAGGACCTGACCCCCTATGAGAACAAGACCCTGGAATTCAAGGTCATCAAGCTCGACCGCAAGCGCAACAACGTGGTGCTGAGCCGCCGCGCTGTGGTGGAAGCCTCCATGGGCGAAGAGCGCGCCAAGCTGATGGAAACACTGAAAGAAGGCTCCATCGTCCAAGGCGTGGTCAAGAACATCACCGAATACGGTGCGTTCGTGGACCTGGGCGGCATCGACGGCCTGCTGCACATCACCGACATGGCATGGCGCCGTGTCCGTCACCCTTCCGAAGTGGTCACTGCTGGTCAGGAAATCACGGCCAAGATCCTCAAGTTCGACACCGAGAAAAACCGCGTGTCCCTGGGTCTCAAGCAAATGGGCGACGACCCCTGGATGGGCGTGAACCGCCGCTACCCACAAAGCACCCGCATGTTCGGCAAGATCACCAACATCGCCGACTACGGCGCGTTTGTGGAACTGGAACCCGGCATCGAAGGCCTGGTGCACGTGTCTGAAATGGATTGGACCAACAAGAACGTGGCCCCTTCCAAGATCGTGTCCCTGGGTGACGAAGTCGAAGTCATGGTCCTCGAGATCGACGAAGACAAGCGCCGCATTTCTCTGGGCATGAAGCAGTGCCGTGCCAACCCATGGCAAGAGTTTGCTCAGAACACCAAGCGCGGCGACCGCGTCAAGGGCCCGATCAAGTCGATCACCGACTTCGGCGTGTTCGTGGGTCTGGCTGCCGGTATCGACGGTCTGGTGCACCTGTCCGACCTGTCCTGGAACGAGTCCGGCGAAAACGCCGTGCGCGAATTCAAGAAGGGCCAGGAAGTCGAAGCCATCGTGTTGGCCGTGGACGTGGACCGCGAGCGCATCAGCCTGGGTATCAAGCAGCTCGACGGCGACCCCTTCACCACCTTCACCTCGGTGAACGACAAGGGCTCCATCGTGACCGGCAAGGTCAAGACCGTGGATGCCAAGGGCGCTGAAATCGATCTGGGCGAAGACATCGTCGGTTACCTGCGCGTCAGCGAAATCTCGCGTGACCGCGTGGAAGACGCCAGCCACGTGCTGAAAGTCGGCGACGAAGTGTCTGCAGTCGTGGTGAACGTGGATCGCAAGACCCGCAACATCCAGCTGTCGATCAAGGCCAAAGACCAGGCCGACCAGCAAGAAGCCATGGCTTCCCTGTCGCAACAGTCCAAGAGCGAAAACGCTGGTACCACCAGCCTGGGCGCTCTGCTGCGTGCCAAGCTGGACAACAACTGATCACGCATCGGTTGTGACCCCATCAAGCCTGCCCCTCGGGGCAGGCTTTTTTTAGGGCCTGATGTTTCAGACCCACCTGCCGTCCCGATTTGCCATGACACGCTCCGACCTTGTTGAAGAACTGGCTGCCCGCTTCTCGCAGTTGACCCACCGCGACGCCGAACTGGCCGTCAAGACGGTACTCGACGCCATGAGCGATGCACTGGTGCGTGGCCACCGTATTGAAATCCGGGGCTTTGGCAGCTTCTCGATCAACCGCCGCCCCCCGCGTGTGGGCCGCAATCCGCGCTCCGGCGAGAGCGTGATGATTCCCGAAAAGCGCGTTCCGCATTTCAAACCCGGCAAGGCCCTGCGCGAAGCTGTGGACGCAGGCACACCCGCCACCTCGACGCCCGCCTCAAACTGAGGCCCGGTGCACGAGCCCCATGGCCTGTCCCGTTAGAATGAAATCAGGCTTCAAGGTCTTCACATGAAACGATTGCTGCGGCTGCTCCAGTGGCTACTGAAAGCCGCTGTTTTCTTCACCCTCTTTGCTTTCGCGCTGAACAACCAGCAGGAAACGCGTGTCAATTTCTTTTTTGGCACGTACTGGCCTGCCCCCACTGTACTGGTCGTATTGACCGCCTTTGGCTTGGGCGTGGCTGTGGGCGTGCTGGGCATGGTGCCTCGCTGGTGGCGTCAGCGCCAGGCCGCGCGCCGCGCCCAGGAGCCGCAAATCAGCCCCACCCCACCCACACAGGAGCCGCCCGTTGGAGCTTGACCTGACCTGGATCCTGATTGGTCTGCCCCTGGCCTTTGCCCTGGGCTGGATCGCCTCGCGCCTGGACCTGCGCCAGCTGCGCATCGCCAACCGGCAAGCGCCCCGTGCGTATTTCAAAGGCCTGAATTACCTGCTCAACGAGCAACAAGACCAGGCGATTGACGCTTTCATCGAGGCCGTGCAAAACGACCCCGACACCTCTGAACTCCACTTTGCGCTGGGCAACCTGTTTCGCCGCCGGGGTGAATACGACCGCGCCGTGCGCGTGCACGAGCACCTGCTCTCACGTGGCGATCTGGGCACTGCCGACCGCCAACGCGCCCAGCATGGCCTGGCACTGGACTTCCTCAAGGCGGGCCTGCTCGACCGGGCAGAAGACGCCCTGCGCAAGCTGGAAGGCTCGCCCTTTGAAGGCCAGGCGCGGCTGGCCCGTCTGGCCATTTACGAGCGCTCGCGCGAATGGCCCGAAGCCGCGCAGGTTGCGGCCTTGCTCGAACGGTCGGGCGAAGCCAACTTCAGCATTCGCCAGGCCCACTACCGCTGCGAACAAGCCCGTGAGGCCTATGCCAAAGGCGATGCCGCGCAGGCCCTGGACATCCTGCTCAAGACCGTTGCACAAACACCCGAGGCCCCACGCGCTCGCATCCTGCTCGGTCAGCTTTACCTGTCGCAAAACCAGCCCGACAAAGCCTGTGAATGCCTGGCCCCGCTGTTCACCCAGCACGATCCTTCGGCACCTTTGGCAGCAGCCACCCTGGTCAAGGCCGCACAAGGCGCCTGTCAGGAAGCCCAGGCACAAGCCTGGCTGCGCAAGCACTACCAGCAGCAACCGTCTGTGGATGTGCTGGATGCCCTGACCGCCCTGCACGCTCCTGTTGAAGCGGGCACGCCCGATGCGCGCCAGCTTTACCTGGACCATTTGCAAACGCACCCCTCGCTGATCGCCGCCACCCGCTGGCTGGGCAGCGCCCCTGCGGACCAGTCACCGCCTGCCGCCGTTCAAAAAGCCCTGGAAACGGCTGTGCGTCCGCTGGCCCGCTACCGCTGCGCCGCCTGCGGCTTTGAGGCCAAAGAGCACTTCTGGCACTGCCCGGGTTGCCAGGCCTGGGACAGCTACCCGCCGCGGCGCGTCGAAGAACTCTGAGCCCTTTTCTCTCGGGTTCCGTTTCTGCACAATGGGACACGGCCATGCACCCCATGGCTGCAGGGAGAACAACATGAAGCACCGCTTCGCACTTGGGCTGCTGCTGGCCGCCCGCTTGGCCAGTGCGCAGACGCTGGACATCGCACAAGCCCGTGAAATCGACCTCGATGGCCTGCGTGGCCTGGGGCCTGCCACCACCCGGCTGATCCTGCAAGAGCGGGAACGCCAGCCTTTCAGGGACTGGAAAGACCTGATGCAGCGCACGCCGGGCATCGGCCCCAAAAAGGCGGCGCAGCTGTCCGAACAAGGCCTGCGCGTGCAGAGCCAGCCTTACCCGGCTGCCCCTGTGGGAGCCCCGCCCCCGGGGCGATGAACGGCTTGCAGGCTAGCCTTTGATCACCGTGGAGTCGCGGCTCCTGAGCTGATGGGGTCACTACAGGGCACCGTAGCCGCCACCGCCCGGCGTGTGGACCTCGAACACATCGCCTTCGGCCATCTCGGTCTGCCCGATGTGGCCCAACACCTCGGCTTGCCCCTCTGAACGCACCACGCGGTTGATGCCCGGCTGGCCTGGCTGGCCACCTGCAGCGCCAAATGCCGGATGCACCCGCCCGTTGGACAGGATGCCCGCCGTCATAGGTTCGAGGAAGCGGATGCGGCGCACCCCGCCGTCGCCGCCCTTCCAGCGCCCGGCGCCACCCGAGCCTTTGCGAATGGCGTAGCTCTCCAGCCGCACCGGGAAGCGGAACTCCAGCACCTCCGGATCGGTCAGGCGCGAATTGGTCATGTGGGTCTGCACCACCGAGGTGCCGTCAAAGCCGCCCACCAAAGCCCCCGTCTCGTCAAATCGCCCACCCGCACCACTGCCGCCCGAGATCGTCTCGTAGTACTGGTAGCGTGCATTGCCAAAGGTGAAGTTGTTCATCGTCGGCTGGCTGCCCGCCATCACGCCCAAGGCGCCAAACAAGGCGTTGGTGATGCAGGTGGACGTTTCCACATTGCCCGCGACCACCGAAGCCGGCGGCAAGGGGTTGAGCATGGAGCCTTCGGGGATGATCACTTTGAGCGGCTTGAGGCAGCCCGCATTGAGCGGGATGTCATCATGAACCAGTGTGCGGAAGACGTAGAGCACGGCCGCCATGCAGACCGCACGCGGCGCGTTGAAGTTGTTGGCCAGCTGCGTGCTGGTGCCGGTGAAATCGATCTCGGCGCTGCGCCCGGCGCGGTCGACGCGCACCGCCACCTGGATTTGCGCACCGTTGTCCAGCGGCAAGGTGAAGCTGCCGTCTTTCAGGCGCGTGATGACGCGGCGCACTGATTCTTCGGCGTTGTCCTGCACATGGCGCATGTAGGCCTGCACCACGCCCAGACTGAACTGATCGACCATGCGGCGCAGTTCCTGCACGCCTTTTTCATTGGCGGCGATCTGGGCTTTCAGGTCGGCGATGTTCTGCTGCGGGTTGCGGCTGGGGTACTGACCGCTTTGCAGCAGCGCCACCATTTCGGCTTCGCGCAGGCGACCCGCCTCGACCAACCTGAAGTTCTGGATCTGCACGCCCTCTTCTTCGATGCGCGTGGAAAACGGCGGCATCGAACCCGGTGTAAGCCCGCCCACGTCGGCGTGGTGCCCGCGTGAACCCACATAAAACACCAGCTCGGCGATGCCATCCAGAAACACCGGCGTGATGACCGTCACATCGGGCAGGTGCGTGCCGCCATGGTAAGGGTCGTTCAGCACATACACATCGCCCGGCTGCATGCGCCCAGCGTTTTCGCGGATCACGGTCTGGATGCTCTCGCCCATGGAGCCCAGGTGCACCGGCATGTGCGGCGCGTTGGCGATCAGCTGCCCTTCGGCGCTGAACAAGGCACAAGAAAAGTCCAACCGCTCCTTGATGTTGACCGAGTAGGCCGTGTTCTGCAGCTGCAAGCCCATCTGCTCGGCGATGTTCATGAACAGGTTGTTGAACACCTCCAGCAGCACCGGATCGACCGTGGTACCCACCGCAAAGGTCTGCGCACGCGGCACCCGGCGCTCCAGCACGATGTGGTCCAGCTCCGTCAGGCGGGCCGTCCACTCGGGCTCGACCACGGTGGTCGCGTTCTTCTCGGCGATGATGGCCGGGCCTTGCACCTCGTCGCCGGGGCGCAGGTCTTCGCGCACCACCAGCGCCGCTTCGTGCCAGGCCCCACCGCTGTACAGGCGCACCGTCTCGCGGCGCGGCACGGTGCGTGCGGCTTGCAGGGCGTGGCGTGGCTCGGCGGGGGCATCACCCGCCACCACGGCTTCGACCGACACGGCCTCGGCGATCAGCCGCTTGCCCTGCATCAGGAAAGCAAAGCGCTGGCGGTAAGCGGCCTCAAAGCCGGACTGGATCGCGGCCAGATCGCCAAAGGGCACCACCAGCGCCGAATCGGTGCCCTCGTAGCGCACATGCACGCGGCGGCGCACCTGCACGGCAGACTGGCTCAGTTGCTGCGCTTGCAAAGCCTGGCTGGCTTGCGCGGCCAGCGCATCGAGCTGCGCAGCCATCTGCGACAGGGCGTTCGGCTCCAGCGGCAACTCCACCGCCTGCTCGCGGATCAGGTTCTGGTCGGCCAGGCCCATGCCGTAGGCCGAGAGCACGCCGGCCAGCGGGTGCACCAGCACGCGCGTCATGCCCAGGGCATCGGCCACCAAGCAGGCGTGCTGCCCGCCCGCACCGCCAAAGCACTGCAGGGTATAGCGCGTGACGTCGTAGCCGCGCGCCACCGAAATCTTCTTGATCGCGTTGGCCATTTGCTGCACCGCAATCTGGATGAAGCCTTCGGCCACATCTTCAGCGCTGCGACCGGTCTGCTGTGCCAGCGCGTCAAACTTCTCGCGCACCGGCTCGGCACTCAGCGCCTCATTGGCTTGCGGGCCAAACACCTTCGGAAAGTAGGCGGGCTGAATCTTGCCCAGCATCACGTTGGCATCGGTCACGGCCAGCGGACCGCCGCGCCGGTAACTGGCCGGGCCAGGGTTGGCGCCCGCGCTCTCGGGGCCGACGCGAAAGCGTGCGCCGTCAAACGCCAGGATCGACCCTCCACCAGCCGCCACGGTGTGGATGCTCATCATGGGCGCGCGCATGCGCACCCCAGCCACCTGCGTCTCGAACTCGCGCTCGAACTCACCCGCAAAGTGCGACACATCGGTCGAAGTGCCACCCATGTCGAAACCAATCACCCGCTCACAACCCGCCAGCTCGGCCGTGCGGGCCATGCCCACAATGCCGCCCGCCGGGCCGGACAGGATCGCGTCCTTGCCCTGAAAGGTGTGGGCATCGGTCAAGCCGCCCGAAGACTGCATGAAAAACAATTTGACGCCCGGCATCTCGCTGGCCACCTGATCCACATAGCGGCGCAGGATGGGCGAGAGGTAAGCGTCAACCACGGTGGTGTCGCCCCGGCTGACGAACTTCATCATCGGGCTGGTTTCATGGCTGGTGCTGACCTGGGTGAAGCCCACTTCGCGTGCGATGCGGGCCGCCGCTTTTTCGTGGTCGGTGTAACGGTAGCCGTGCATGAAGACCACCGCTGCGCTGCGCAAACCGGCGTCGTAAGCAGCCCACAGGCGCTCGCGCAGGTGCGCTTCGTCCAAAGCCTCCACCACCTCGCCGTGCGCGCCCATGCGCTCGCAGGCTTCAACCACACGCTCGTACAGCAACTCGGGCAGCACGATCTGGCGGTCAAACAGGCGCGGGCGGTTCTGGTAGGCGATGCGCAGCGCATCCCTGAAACCCCGGGTCGTGATCAGCAGCGTGGGCTCGCCCTTGCGCTCCAGCAAGGCGTTGGTGGCCACGGTGGTGCCCATCTTCACGCACTCGACCAGCTCGGGCGTGACCGCTTCACCGGCCTGGAGACCCAACAGGTGGCGAATGCCCGCCACCGCCGCGTCGCGGTACTGCTCGGGGTTCTCGCTCAAAAGCTTGTGCGTGACCAGCGTGCCATCGGGGCGCTTGCCCACCACATCGGTGAAGGTGCCGCCACGGTCGATCCAGAATTGCCAGCGGAAAAAATGTTGAGGTGCGTTCATGGTTGGGCCATGTTACCCGGCTGTCGCGCACGGGGCAGTCTCTCAGGGGAATCACCCATCTCCTGGCCTCACCTTGTCGCCTACAGTCGTACTCAGCCAATGCACCGTCCTGGCGCACAGAGCGGGTACGCATCTTGCCCGGTTTCCACATCCCCTTTCTGGAGTTCCTTCATGAAACGTCGCACCTTGAACCTGGGCCTGATGGCCGGTCTGATCGCTTTGTCTGCCACCGCGCAGGCTCAGACCAAATGGGACCTGCCCGCCGCTTACCCGGCCAGCAACTTCCACTCGGTGAACCTGGCCCAGTTCGCGGCCGACGTGGACAAGGCTTCGGGCGGCAAGCTCAAGATCACGGTGCACGCCAACGCCTCGCTGTTCAAAGCCCCTGAGATCAAGCGCGCCGTGCAAGGGGGTCAGGCGCAGGCCGGTGAAATCCTGCTGGCCAACTTCAGCAACGAATGGCCCATCTACGCCGCCGATGGCCTGCCTTTCCTGGCCGACAGCTACGACGAAGGCATGAAGCTGTACAAAGCCCAAAAGCCCCTGATGGACAAAAAACTGGCCGAGCAAGGCATGGTGCTGCTGTACTCGGTGGCCTGGCCGCCCCAAGGCATCTACAGCAAAAAAGCGATCAACAGCGCCGCCGACCTCAAGGGCATCAAGTGGCGCTCCTACAGCCCGTCCACGGCCCGCATTGCCGAGCTGGTGGGTGCACAACCTGTGACTGTGCAAGCGGCCGAGTTCACCCAGGCCCTGGCCACCGGCGTGGTCGAATCGACCATGACGTCGGGTGCCACCGGGGTGGACAGCAAGCTCTACGAACACCTCAAGTACTACTACGACGTGCAGGCCTGGTTGCCCAAGAACGCGGTGATTGCCAACAAGAAAGCTTTTGACGCGCTCGACAAAGCCACGCAAGACGCCGTGATGAAAGCCGCTGCGGATGCCGAAGCCCGTGGCTGGACCGAATCACGCAAAGTCAACGACACGACGCTCGCTACCCTCAAGGCCAATGGCATGACGGTGACCGCGCCCTCGCCCCAGCTCAAGACCGACATGAAGAAAGTGGGGGACACCATGCTCAAGGAATGGCTGGAAAAGTCCGGCCCCGAGGGCAAGGCCCTGGTCGACGCCTACAACCACAAGTGACCCGACATGCCTGAGCAAGCCAGCTTCACCCGGCGCCTGCTGGATGGTCTGTACGCACTCGGCGGCCAACTGGCGGCCCTGTGTGTGCTGGCCATCCTGATCCTGATGATCGCCGCATCCGTGGGGCGTGTGTTCGAGTGGCGAGTCTCCTGGGTCAACGACATCGTGGCCTGGCTGTGCGCGGCTGCGGCCTTTCTGGGCATGGCCTACAGCTTTCGCAACGGCGACTTTGTGCGCGTGACGCTGGTGCTCGAATCGGTGTCTGCGCCCGTGCGTCGCTGGCTGGAACTGGTCTCATTGGCCGTGGCCGCTGTGGCCATTGGCTACCTGGGCTACTGGGCCGCGCGCTTCACCTGGGAGAGCTACGAGTTCAACGACATCGCGGGCAATATGGTGGCGATCCCGATCTGGATTCCGCAGATGAGTTTTGTCATCGGCTCGGCCATTTTGGTGATTGCCGTGCTCGACGAATGCGTGTGCGTGTTCCGCGGCGGCAAGCCGAGTTATGTGGCGCGTGTTGAAGAGCGCCACGCCCGTGGTGATTTTTCTGAGGAGATGTGATGGGCCTGCTGGAAATCGGGGGCCTGCTCCTCTTTTTGATGCTGCTGATGCTCAGCGGTGGCGTGTGGATCGCCATGACGCTGGCCATCGTGGGCTGGGTGGGGCAAGCGTTTTTCACCAACACCCTGCCCGGTAAAAACCTGTTTTCGTCCTTCTGGGAAACCTCGGCGAGTTGGGAGCTGGCAGCCCTGCCCATGTTCATCTGGATGGGCGAAATTTTGTACCGCACCAAGCTGTCCGAGCAGATGTTCGACGGCCTCTCGCCATGGTTGTCCAAAGTGCCAGGTCGCCTGATGCACACCACCATTTTGGGCTGCGGCATTTTTGGCTCGGTCTCGGGCTCGTCGGCGGCGACCTGCGCCACCATTGCCAAGGTGGCCTTGCCTGAACTCGAAAAACGCGGCTACGACCGCAACATCGCCTTGGGTTCGCTGGCCGCTGCCGGGGGCCTGGGCATTTTGATTCCCCCCTCCATCACCATGGTGGTGTACGCCGTGGCTGCTGACGCCAGCGTGATCCGCTTGTTTCTGGCAGGCTTCTTGCCCGGCTTTTTGTTGATGGGTCTGTTCTCGGGCTACATCATCTGGTGGAGCCTGCGAAATCCTGACAAAGTGCCCCCTCCCGAGGCACCGACCACCTTCATGGAAAAAATGCGGCGCTCGGGCAGTTTGATCCCTTGCTCCTTGCTGATCGTGTTCATTGTGTGGGTGCTGGTGGCCGGCATCGCCACCGCCACCGAATGCGCGGCCTACGGCGTGCTGGGCTCGCTGACCATTGCTGCCGCTGGCCGCAGCCTGACCTGGGAAAACTTCTGGCAGGGCCTGGTGGGCGCCACCCGCGTGAGCTGCATGATCATGTTCATCCTGGCGGGCGCCGCGTTTCTCACCAAGACCATGGCCTTCACAGGCATCCCACGCGAGCTGGCCGAATTTGTGCACGGCATGAATCTCTCGCCCTTTGGCCTGATCGCCGTGCTGGTGGTGGTGTATTTGATTTTGGGCACAGCACTTGATGGCATCTCGATGATTGTGCTGACCAGCGCGGTGGTGCTGCCCATGATCCAGAAAGCCGGTTTTGACCTGGTCTGGTTCGGCATCTTCATCATCATGCTGGTCGAGATCGCCGAAATCACGCCGCCCGTGGGCTTCAACCTGTTTGTGCTGCAGAACATGACCGGCATCGACAGCAACCGCATCGCCCGCGTGACCCTGCCGTTTTTTGCCTGCATGATCGTGGGCATTGGCCTGATCACGGTGTTCCCGTCCATCGTGACCATCGTGCCGGACCTGCTGATGGGCGTGGCCCGCTGAAGCAGCCCCATCGCTTGCAGGGCAAGCTCCTACAACCCCTGTTTCTGTAGGAGCCAGCCCTGCTGGCGATAAAGCCCCCCCAGGCATCACGTAAGATCGCCGCTCTCCCAAAGGAATGGCATGTTCAAGAATGTGATGGTTTACCGCATCGGCGAAGGCTTTGCCCCGACGCTGGCGGATGTGCAAGCGGCGCTGGAGCCCGCCCAATTTGTCGAGTGTGGCGCGAGCCAGGAAAAATCGGTCGGCTGGATTCCCCCGCGCGGTGAGGCTTATGGCCCGCTGGTCGAGTCCGTGGGAGGCCAATGGATCATGAAGTTGATGATCGAGTCCAAAGCCGTGCCCGGCAATGTGGTGCGCCGCAAGCTCGATGAGCGCGTCTCTGAAATCGAGGCCGCCACCGGCCGCAAACCTGGCAAAAAAGAAAAGCGCGATCTGCAAGACGACATCTTGCTGTCGCTGCTGCCCCAGGCCTTTGCCCGCCAATCGACCGTGATCGTGTGGATGGACCTGGAAAACCGCCGCCTGGTGCTCAACTCGGGCAGCCAGGGCAAGGCCGACGAAGTCATGTCGGCGCTGATGAACGTGCTGGCCGGTCTGTCGGTCACCCTGATCCAGACCGTGACCTCGCCCCAGGCGGCCATGACCCAGTGGCTTTTGGCGCCCACCGAAGACGAATGGCCTGCCGACCTGACGGTGGAACGCGAAACCGTGCTCAAGTCGACTGGCGAAGACGCCGCCAGCGTGCGCTTTACCCGCCACCACCTGGCCAACGACGACGTGCGCAAGCATGTGCTGGAAGGCAAGCTGCCCACCCAGCTGGCGCTCAGCTGGGACGGCCGCGTCGCCTTTGTGTTGACCGAAACCCTGCAACTGAAAAAAGTGCAATTCCTCGACGGCGTGATGGACGAATCGGGCACCGACAAGAACGAAGACCGGTTTGATGCCGACGTGGCCTTGTCCACCGGCTTGCTCGGACCCGTGATCGACAGCCTCATCGAGGCCTTGGGCGGAGAGATGGAGCTGGGTGCAGCGCAAGCTCCCTCAACAACAACCACAGCAAGCACCGCCACACCCGGCGCGCCCGCCGAAGCGGACGACGACGATCCACCTTTCTGACGCGCAAGCCCTCTTGCCCTGAATGAGCCATGATCCAAGCCACTGAACACTTTGCGCTGCTGCGTTTTGCCCTGAAATGGCTGATGCTGGCTGCAGTGGTCGGTGTGCTGGCCGGGTCGGCCTCGGCTTTGTTCCTCTGGGCGCTCGATGCTGCCACGCACTACCGCGAGGCTCACCGTCACATCGTCTGGGGCCTGCCCTTGGCAGGCTTTGCCGTCGGTTGGGTTTACCTCCAAGTCGGGCACGGCGTGGATGCAGGCAACAACCTGCTGATCGACGAGATCCACGACCCCAAAAAAACCGTGCCCCTGCGCATGGCGCCGCTGATTCTGGTCAGCACGGTGGCGTCCCACCTGTTTGGCGCCTCGGTCGGTCGGGAAGGCACTGCGGTGCAAATGGGCGGCTCCCTGGCCGACCAATTGACCCATGCCCTGAAGCTGGACCGGGACAGCCGCCGCATCGTTTTGATGGCAGGCATTGCGGCCGGTTTTGCATCGGTCTTTGGCACACCCTTGGCGGGTGCGATTTTTGCGCTCGAAGTGTTGGCCATCGGCCGCATGCGCTACGACGCCTTGTGGGCCTGCACGGTGGCTGCCGTGGTCGGCGACCAAACCACTGTGCTGTGGGGCATCCAGCACACGGCTTATGCCGCCGGAGCCATCCCGCCGCTGACGGTGTGGAGCCTGGGCGCTGCCGCTGTGGCGGGTGTGGTGTTTGGCCTGGTGGGTCGGCTGTTTGCCCAAGGCAGCCACAGCGCCAGCAGCGCCATGAAACAGCGTATCGCCTATGCCCCTTTGCGTCCTTTCATCGGCGGCACTGTCATCGCTGCAGCTTTGTGGTTTCTGGACGCCTGGCGTTATGCAGGTCTGGGTATACCGGTGATGGTGGAGGCGTTTGCACAACCGCTGCCTGCGACCGACTTTCTGGGCAAGATGGTGTTCACCATCGCCTCACTGGGCAGTGGCTTCAAGGGGGGTGAAGTCACGCCCTTGTTTTACATCGGTGCCACGCTGGGCAATGCACTCGCCCCGGTGCTGCAGCAACCTTTTGCCTGGCTGGCGGCGCTCGGTTTCGTGGGTGTGTTTGCCGCAGCGGCCAACACGCCGCTGGCATGCACGCTGATGGCCATCGAATTGTTTGGCGGGGGCATGGGCGTTCATGCCCTGGTGGCTTGCGTCATGAGCTACCTGGTGTCAGGGCACTCGGGCATCTACAAGGCACAAAAGGCGCCGCACAGCAAACACGGCGCCTCACCCCCCGCCGTAGACCCGTATTAACCCTAGGCTCAGTCGGTCAAGGACATAATGTTCTCAGCTTGAGAGATTTTTGATCTGCATGGCCCAGCCCTCCCCACTTCCTGACCGCCTCCAAAGCATTGCGCACGCCCGCTCGCTGGTGCTGCAAGACCGCACACCGGCGCCGGTCACCGGGCTGCCGTCCTGGATCACCCAATCCTGGCAGCGCTGCCTGGACATGGGACTGCAGCCAGGTCAGGCCATCGGGTTTGATGCGGTCTCTGCCCAGCACATCCAGCACGTGCAGGAAGCCAGCCGCCCGCTCGTGCAAGCGGCTCAACCCGTGCTGCTCGAACTGGCCCGGGCGATTGCCGACATCCGTTATTTCGCCATCCTGACGAATGCCGAGGGCATTGTGGTCGATGTGCATGGCGCCATTGACCGCCAGGACCGCCGCGCCGATGCGATTGCCCGCATTGGTGTGGACCTGTCCGAGCGCTCGGTCGGTACCACCGCCATCAGCGCCGCCTTGCGGGAGCAGCAACCCGTGTGGCTGCACCGGGGCGAACATTTTTTCAAAGACACCAGCATCTACAGCTGCGCAGGGGCACCCGTCTTCGGCCCGGACGGCCAGTGCGCCGGCATGCTGGACCTGACCGGCATCGAAACGGTGGAGCGTCCGGCTCTGAAACACCTGGTGCGCAGATCGGCCCGCAGCATTGAAAACAGCTGGCTGCTGTCTTGCGCGCATGCGTTGACCTTGCGACTGAACTGGCCAGGCAACCAGCCCGGCGACGACAGCGACGGCCTGCTGACGCTGGATGCCGAAGGCCGGATCTTGGGCGCCAACCCCACCGCACGCCAAATGCTTTCACTGGAGGTGGGCATGCCCGCGCACGCCAGCGATGTGTTTGCCACGCCCTGGGAGAGTCTGTTCGATGCGGCGCACCACCAGGCTGCAGCGCAGGAAATCCCCTTGTGGTCAGGCTTGCGTTTGTTGGCGCAGGCCATGGTGCCCGGCCGTCGGACAGTGCATGCCAGTGCACACGCCAGCAGCGGCCCACTGCGCGATGTTCAGAGCGCCATGATCCGAGATGCGGTGCGTCAGGCCAAAGGCAATGTGGCCGAGGCCGCACGCCTGCTGGGCATCAGCCGCGCCACGGTTTACCGCAAACTCGGCGCCCGCTAGCCCTGCAGTCGTTTGATCGCTTGCTTTCTTGTAGGAGCCAGCCCTGCTGGCGATAGGGCACCCACAAACCGCCTCAGCGCGCGGCGTTCGGGAAGAACAGCTGCTCGCCACCGATCTTGTACTCGGCAATGCTGGCCTGACCGGCAGCCGAGGTCACCCAGTCCACAAACTTCTGCGCTTCGGCCTGTTTGACATGCGGGTGTTTGGCCGGATTGACCACCATCACGCCGTACTGGTTGAAAAGGCGTTGATCGCCCTCCACCAGCACCGCCAGGTCTGCGCGGTTCTTGAAGCTCAGCCAGGTGCCGCGGTCGGCCAGCACATACGCGCCCGATGAAGCAGCGATGTTGAGCGCAGGCCCCATGCCGCAGCCGCACTCCTTGTAGCCACTGCCTTTGGCGTTATCCAGGTTGGCCATCTTCCAGAAGCGCAACTCGGCGGCATGGGTGCCGCTCTTGTCACCACGCGAAACAAACCCGGCGTTGTGCGCGGCCAGCTTGGCCAGCGCCGCCACAATGTCTTTGCCCTTGGTGCCAGCCGGATCGGCCTTGGGGCCGACCAGCACAAAGTCGTTGTACATGACCGCAAAGCGCTTGAGGCCAAAGCCATCGGCGACAAACTTTTCTTCGGCCACCTGGTCATGCACAAACACGACATCGGCATCGCCACGGCGCGCCATGTCGAGCGCCTGCCCGGTGCCCAGCGCCACGACTTTCACATCGGTGCCGCTGGCCTTTTTGAACGCGGGCAGCAAGTGGCTGAACAGCCCCGATTGCTCGGTCGAGGTGGTGGACGACATCACGATGGACTGGGCCTGCGCCAGCAGCGCACAAGCGCCCAGCAGGCCCGCCAGCAAGGCGCTACACAGGGTACGGAAAAAATGCGATCGGGTCTTCATCATTGCTCTCCTTGAACAAAAGCATGCGCCGCAGGGCTGTGCGCTGCCAGCACGGCTTCATTGAAAAAATCATCGACAGGCAGGTTCGCCAGCAGGCGACCGCCCTCCAGGTAAATGACACGCGTGGCCAGGCGCTTGACCTGCCCCAGGTTGTGGCTGGCCCAGACCAGGGTTCGGGGCTGGCCATGCTGGCCCAGCGCAAAAGCCTGCATCAGGCCTTCCACCTCGCGTTTGGCATGCGGATCGAGGTTGGCCGTCGGCTCGTCCAGCAAGAGCACCTCGGGCTCGCGGGCCAAGGCACGCGCCAGCGCTACACGCTGCAACTGACCACCCGAAAGCTGGCGACCGCTTTGCGCTGCCACCGCTTGCAGGCCCACACGGTGCAAGGCCTCCATCGCCCGCACACGGGCGGCCGCCCAGGAAAGTTTCAAAGACCGGTCCAGCCGCAGGCCCAGCGTCACATTGGTCAGCACCGAAACCTGGAGCAAATGCGGCCGCTGAAACAGCATGGCCTGCTTCAGGCCTGCCGAGCATTGCACCTGTCCTGCACCTGCAGGCAACAGGCCATGCAGGGTGCGCAGCAAGGTGCTTTTGCCGCTGCCGTTGGCGCCCACCAGCGCCACCCGCTCACCGCCTTCGATGCGCAAGGACACCGCTGTCAAGGCGGCCACAGCACCCAGCCGCACCGAGACCTGATCGAGTTGCATCCAGGCCTGCATCACACCACCCACCCCTGTGCAGCAGAGACGCTCTGACCTTGCCGCGACGCGCCCCAGTACCGGAGCCCGGTCACCAGCGCATTGAGCAGCAAAACCACCGACAACAGCACCAGACCCAGACCAAGTGCCAGCGGCAAATCGCCCTTGCTGGTTTCGAGTGCAATGGCCGTGGTCATGACGCGGGTGTAACCCTCAATGTTGCCGCCCACAATCATGACAGCACCCACTTCAGAAATCGCCCGACCGAACGCCGCCACCGCGATGGTGAGCAGCGCCAGTCGCTCGTCCCAGGCCAGCAGCAAACTGCGCATCAGCGGCCCGGCACCCAGCGACACCCACTGCTCGCCGTGTTGGCGCTCCACATCTTCGACCACCTGACGTGTCAGGGCCATGACCACCGGCAGCACCAGAATGACCTGCGCCAACACCATCGCCTTGAAGCTGAAGAGCCAGCCCAGAAAGCCCAGCGGCCCACTGCGCGACAGCAGCAAATAGACCACCAGACCCACCACCACCGAAGGCAGCGCCAGCAAGGTGTTGAGCCCGAGCAGCAGCACAGCACGCCCTGAGAACCGGGCCACCGCCAGCCAGGCGCCCAGCACCACCCCAACGCCATAGGCGATCACGCAGGCCGTGGCACTCACCGCCAGCGAGCGGATAACGATGGCCCACAACAACGGGTCCAGCGATGCAATGAGGTTCAGCGCGGCCAGCACGCTGTCGGAAAAAGTGTTCATCAGATCCGTGGATGCTACCGGACGGCCATCCGCATTCCGGTGAGGGATATTCGTTATGAAGTCGTTTGCATAGTTCGCCCCATCACCCGAGCGCGTGTACAGGCTTGAGGCACACTAACGGCGTGCGACACATCGACCTCTCTTACCAATGGAGCCCGGCATCGGGCACCTCTGCCCCCCAGCACCCGACCTCCCCATTGCGCAACCCGCTGATGGACCTGCTGCAGGCCGTGAGGTCTTGTGGCTCCATCTCGGGCGCAGCCAAGTTCCTGGGCTTGTCTTACCGCCACGTCTGGGGAGAGCTCAAGCGCTGGGAAACCCTGCTCAGTCAGAACCTGATCGTCTGGGAAAAAGGCCAATCGGCCCGGCTGACCGAGTTTGGTGACAAGCTGCTGTGGGCCGAGCGACAGGCCCAGGCCCGGCTCGCACCGCAAATCAGTGCCTTGCAAGCCGAACTCGAGAAAACCTTTGCAGCCGCCTTCGACCCTCAGTTGCACCTGCTGACGCTGTTTGCCAGCCACGACGATGCGCTGGTGCATCTGCAACAGTTCTCTGCGCGCCAGGCCCTGCACCTGGACATGCGCTTTTGCGGCAGTGTGGACGCGATCCGCGCCTTGAACGAGGGGCGCTGCAACATCGCAGGCTTTCACGCCCCCTTGCACCCCTCGCCCCAATCCCTGATTGCCCGCACTTACAAGCCTCTGCTCAAAACCGGGCAACACAAGATCATGGCCTTTGCCCTGCGCCAGCAAGGGCTGATGGTGGCTCCGGGCAACCCCTTGAGCCTGCACAGCTTGCAAGACCTCACCCAAGCACCGGTGCGGTTCATCAACCGCAGCCTGGGCACGGGCACACGCTTGCTGCTGGACGATGGACTGGAAGCCGCAGGCATCTTGCCCCAACGCATCCAGGGCTACGACCAGGAAGAGTCCTCCCACGCAGCGGTGGCAGCCTGTGTGGCGTCGGGCCAGGCCGATGCGGGACTGGGCATCGCCTCCGCGGCACGCTCACAAGGGCTCGACTTTGTGCCCCTGTGGCAGGAATGCTACTGGCTGGTCTGCCTCAAGTCGGTGCTCGAATCGGCGCCGGTGCAAGCCTTGTCCAGCCTGCTGCAGTCACCAAGCTGGCAAACCCTGCTGGCCGACATGTCGGGCTATGACCTGGCAGCAGCCACGGGACAAGTGCAGTCGCTCAAGAAAGCGCTGCCTTGGTGGCAGTTCAGAACGCCTCACACCCCCAGCTGAAAACCAGCTCACACAAGTGGCTGAGGCCAAAAAGTCCAATCCACGCAAGCACTTACAATCGTCCCCATTGTTTTTGGGAGACGATCGTGTCTGCACTGCTTAAATTCGCCTTCGGCATCGACTGGCTCAACGACCGTTTGGGTCGGCTGGCCACCTGGACTGTTTTGCTCGCCGCCCTCATCAGCGCAGGCAACGCCTTCGTGCGTTATGGCATCGATTGGAGCTCCAACAGCCTGCTGGAAATCCAGTGGTACCTGTTCGCCTACATGGTCATGGTCGGTGCGCCCTACGTGCTCAAGGTCAACGAGCATGTGCGGGTCGACTTGATGTACGGCAAGCTCAAGGGCAACGGCCCGGTGTTTGTGGACATTTTTGGCTTGGCATTTTTTCTTTTGCCGGTCATGGGTTTTCTGGCCTGGATTTCCTTCCCCTATTTCTGGAACACCTTCGTCACAGGTGAATTCAGCAGCAACGCGGGTGGACTGATCCGTTGGCCTGCCACCTTGTCCATGCCTTTGGGCTTTGCCATGGTCTGGCTGCAAGGCATTGCGGAACTGATCAAGCGCATCGCATTCCTGCGGGGCGAATACGCCATGGACACCCACTACGAAAAACCACTGCAGTGAGCGACCACGCCACAACTGCTCTCTGACTCGCTGCAAGGAAATAAAAAATGCAAATGGAAAACTTTGCGCCCATCATGTTCGTGGGCCTGGTGTTTGTGATGCTGATCGGCTTTCCGGTCGCCTTCTCGCTGGCTGCACTGGGCCTGGCCAGCGGCTTTTTCGCCATCGAAATGGGTTGGTTTCCGCAAGCCTTTTTGGGCAACTTGCCCATCTCGATCTTCTCGATCCTGAACAACGACCTGCTGCTGGCCATTCCTTTCTTCACTTTCATGGGCACCATCCTTGAAAAGTGTGGTCTGGCCGAAGACATGCTCGATGCCATGGGCCAGCTGTTCGGCCCCATCAAAGGCGGTCTGGGTTACTCGGTCATCATCGTGGGCTTCATCCTGGGTGCCATTACCGGCACGGTGGCCGGTCAGGTCATCGCCATGGCGCTGATCTCGCTGCCCGTGATGCTGCGCTACGGCTACAACACCCGTTACGCCACAGGCGTGCTGGCAGCGTCAGGCACCATCACCCAGCTGGTGCCACCCTCGCTGGTGCTGGTGGTGCTGGCCGACCAGCTGGGCCGCCCCGTGGGCGACATGTACAAAGGCGCCTGGGGTCCATCGCTGATGCAGATCGCCATGTTCGCGCTCTACACCTATGCGCTGGGTGTTTTCAAGCCCCATTACGTGCCCGGCGTGCCCAAGGAGGCGCGCACCCTGAATGGCTGGCCTCTGTGGCGCAAGTGCCTCAAGGGCATCATCCCGTCGGCCGTGCTGATCTTCACCGTGCTGGGCTCCATGGGCGGCTTGCCCTTCCAGGACCGTGCCATTGCGACCCCCACCGAAGCCGGTGCCATGGGCGTGGTGGGCGCGCTGATTCTGGCGGCCATGCACAAGCGCCTGACCAAAGGTCTGTTGTGGGAAGCCATGCACGGCACCATGCGCCTGACGGCCATGGTGGTCTTCATCCTGATCGGCTCGCGCGTGTTCAGCCTGGTTTTCCAGGGTGTGGATGGTGCCAAGTGGGTGGAACACCTGCTGTCGGGCCTGCCTGGCGGTCAGGTGGGCTTTTTGATCGTGGTGAACATCTTCGTGTTCTTCCTGGCCTTCTTCCTCGACTTTTTCGAGATCGCTTTCATCATCGTGCCCATGCTGGCCCCTGTGGCCGACAAAATGGGCATTGACCTGATCTGGTTCGGCGTGCTGCTGTGTGTGAACCTGCAAACCAGCTTCATGCACCCGCCGTTTGGCTTTGCGCTGTTCTATTTGCGCGGCATTGCCGACACCATGTTCAAGGAAAAGCGCATCGCCGAACCCATCAAGACCAATGACATCTATCTGGGCTCGATCCCCTGGGTGATCATGCAGATCCTGCTGGTGGTGATCGTGATTTTTGTGCCGCAATCCGTGACCGCCTTCCTGGACAAGGCCCCGGTGGTGGACATCAACTCGGTCGTGCTCGAAGCTGCACCGGCCGCCGATGACGCCCCGGCACCGGATGCCAATGCGCCTGCCACGGACACCCGCCTGTCAGATGACCCGATGAAGGACCTGCCTGCCAGCGACAAGAAGTGATGGCGGCACTGCCTTATCCCTACCAGCCACCGGCACAGGCCATGGGCGCACCCGCCTTTGGCCTGGTGTTCAAGATGCTGGCCTGGGCCATCTTGCTGGCCTTGCTGCTGTGGTTTTGGCGACTGGGCATGGACTGGGCATCGCGCCAAGGCGCGTGGAGTGCCGTGGTGTGCGCCATGCTGGCCTTCAACGCCTGGCACATCCAGCGCAGCCGCATTCACCTCACCACCGAGGCGATCGAGCAAAGCTGGATGTGGCGTAGGCGTGTGACACTGCGAGAGTTGGCTTTCGTCAAAGTCATGCGCATCCGGGGTCTGGAATGGTTGATCGCCCCTCGCATTTACGTGCGCAATCTGGGCGGCACATTCACCTTCTTTTATTGCCACGACCGGGCCATGCTCGACGAATTCGGCCGACTGGCCGATGCCCTGAAATGGCACGAACAACGCGTTTCACGCGCCTGAAGAAAAAAACCCGCCGGGCTTGCGCACGGCGGGCTGGATTCAAAGTCTGACCGGAATCAGAGCTTCTGGGCCTGCATGAAGCTGTCGAAGCGGGCTTCACCAAAGCGGAACCACCAGTTCTGGTCAGCACGGAACTTGGAATAGTCCTCGAACACTTTTTTCCAGTTGGCGTTTTTGGCGTTCAACTCGGCGTACACATCCTGGGCGTGTTTGAAGGCCACATCCATCATTTCCTTGGGGAAAGGCAGGACCTTGGTCTTCTGGGCCGCCAGCTGCTTGAGAGCGCCGGGGTTGAAGGCGTCGTATTTGGCCTGGATGTCCACGTGTGCCAGGTAAGAAGCGGCTTCGATGATGGCCTTGTTTTCGGGCGACAGCGCGTCGTAGGCCTTCTGGTTGACCATCAGCGTCAGCTGCGGGCCACCTTCCCACCAGCCGGGGTAGTAGTAGAACGGGGCGACCTTGTTCAGACCCAGCTTCAGGTCGTCGTGCGGACTGATCCACTCGGCCGCATCGATCGTGCCTTTTTCCAGCGACTGGTAGATCTCGCCAGCGGGAATGTTCTGAGGCACGGCGCCCATGCGCTCCAGCACTTTGCCGGCAAAACCGCCGACGCGGAACTTCAGGCCCTTGAGGTCGGCCGAGGACTTGATTTCCTTGCGGAACCAGCCACCCATCTGCGTGCCGGTGTTGCCCAGCATGAAGTTGACGATGTTGTACTTGGCATAGTGCTCACGCATCAGCTTCATGCCGTTGCCGTGCACCATCCAGGCGGTCATCTGGCGGCTGTTCAGGCCGAAAGGCACCGCACAGTCCAGCGCGAAGGTCTCGTCTTTGCCAAAGAAGTAATAAGGCGCGGTGTGGGCACATTCCACGGTGCCGTTCTGCACGCCGTCCAGCACGCCGAAAGCGGGCATCAATTCGCCAGCGGCGTGGGTGGAGATTTCGAACTTGCCGCCGCTCAGCTCTTTGACCTTCTTGGCAAAGAGTTCAGAGCCACCAAACAGGGTGTCCAGGGATTTGGGGAAGCTCGATGCCAGGCGCCAACGAACAGCAGATTGCGCATGCACGGCAGGTGCAACACCAGCGGCCAGAACACCGGCCAAACCAGCGTTTTTGATGATGGAACGACGATCCATGAATGGACTCCTTTGAAACATGAAACAGGCCTCCTGCCCTCAAGGCGAAGGCAGAGGTTGAGGCTATTGTAGAAACAACAAAACCAGCAACGGCTGCGGGTTTACCCTTTTTGCAATCCAGGCCAGCGCCGCCGGATGGACTGCTCAATTCCGACCGCATCCAGCCCTTGCATGGCCAGCAGTTTGGCCGGATCACCGTGCTCGATGAACACGTCTGGCAAGCCCAGTTGCAGCACCGGACGCGCCAGTCCCAGGGTTTGCAGCGCTTCCATCACGGCGCTGCCTGCGCCGCCCATGGTGCAGCCTTCCTCCACGGTGACGATCTGCTCGTGCGAACGCGCCACTTGGGCCAGCAAGTCGACATCGAGCGGCTTGACCCAGCGCATGTTGACCACGGTGGCGTCCAGTGCCTCGGCCGCCTGCAGGGCCGGGTACAACAAGGTGCCAAAAGCCAGGATGGCGGTCTTGCGGCCCTCGCGGCGGATCTCGCCCTTGCCAAAGGGCAAGGCCTGCAGATCGGCATCAGGGGCCACACCGGCTCCGGCGCCTCGCGGGTAACGCACGGTCACCGGGTGATTTTGGGCATACGCCGTACTCAGCAGCTGGCGGCACTCGCGCTCGTCTGCCGGACAGGCCACGCTCATGTTGGGGATGCAGCGGGTGAAAGCGATGTCATACGCCCCGGCGTGTGTGGCACCGTCTGCCCCCACCAGCCCCGCACGGTCCAGCGCAAACACCACGGGCAGGTTCTGCAGCGCCACATCGTGGATCAGCTGGTCGTAGGCCCGTTGCAAAAAGGTGGAGTAAATCGCCACCACCGGTTTGATGCCCTCGCAAGCCATGCCTGCGGCCAGCGTGACCGCATGCTGCTCGGCAATGCCCACGTCGTAATAGCGATTGGGAAAGCGCTTGTGGAACGCCACCATGCCCGAGCCTTCGCGCATGGCCGGGGTAATGCCCACCAGGCGTTCGTCTTTTTCAGCCATGTCGCACAGCCACTGACCAAACACCTGGGTGAAGGTCGTCTTGGGCGGCGTGGCAGGCGGCACGATGCCGACCGCTGGATCGAACTTGCCCGGACCGTGGTAGGCCACCGGGTCGGCCTCGGCCAGCTTGTAGCCTTGGCCCTTTTTTGTGACCACATGCAAAAACTGCGGGCCGTCCAGGTGCTTGATGTTCTCCAGTGTCGGGATCAAGGACTCCAGATCGTGGCCATCGATCGGACCGATGTAGTTGAAGCCGAATTTCTCGAACAAGGTGGCAGGCACCACCATGCCTTTGGCGTGCTCTTCAAAGCGCTTGGCCAACTCAAAGAGTGGCGGCGCAGCTTTCAGCACCTGCTTTGCGCCCTCTTTGGCGGCGGCATAAAAACGACCGCTCATCAATTGCGCCAGGTAACGGTTGAGCGCCCCCACCGGCGGGCTGATCGACATGTCGTTGTCGTTCAGGATCACCAGCAGCTTGCAGTCTTCCACACCACCGTGGTTCAGGGCTTCAAAGGCCATGCCCGCCGTCATCGCACCATCGCCAATCACGGCAATCGCATGGCGGTTTTCACCCTTCTGACGCGCCGCCAGGGCCATGCCCAATGCGGCTGAAATGCTGGTGGACGAATGGCCCACACCAAAGGTGTCGTACGCGCTCTCATCGCGGCGCGGAAAGCCCGACAGGCCATCCAACTGCCGCAGCGTGGGCATGCGCTCGCGCCGACCGGTCAGGATCTTGTGCGGGTAGGTCTGGTGTCCCACGTCCCAAACAATGCGGTCTTCGGGCGTGTTGAACACATAGTGCAACGCCACCGTGAGCTCCACGGTGCCCAGGTTGGAGCTGAGGTGCCCACCGGTCTGGGACACGTTGTCCAGCACGCACTGGCGCAACTCCTGCGCCAGCTGGGGCAAGTCACCCCGAGGCAACAGCCGCACATCGGCCGGCGACTGAATGGAAGGCAAAACGGGGTTCATCGGTTCAATGGTTCCTGTGCACCACCAGAGCCGCCAGGCCACGCAAAGCTGCCAGCCGCTCGTCCGGCAATCCGGTGTCGGTCAACGCCTGCATGGCCTCCTGGGCCAATTGGTCGGCGTAGCGCTGCGCGGCATCGAGCCCCATCAGCGCCACATAAGTCGGTTTGTCTGCGGCGGCGTCCTTGCCTGCCGTCTTGCCCAGGGTGGCGGAGTCTGCCGTCACGTCCAGGATATCGTCCACCACCTGGAAAGCCAGGCCCAGCACTTCGCCAAAACGGCTCAGGGCCTGACGGGCGGGCTCGGACACATCGGCCGCGCAGGCCACACCCATCTGCACGCTGGACAGCAGCAGGGCGCCGGTTTTGAGGCGGTGCATCTGCCGCAGCAGGTCTTCGCTGAGGTGCTTGCCCACATTGGCCAGGTCGATCGCCTGGCCACCGGCCATGCCCCAGTAGCCTGACGCACGGGCCAGCAGACCCACGCAAGCGGCCTGAATGGCGGGGGGCACGCTGCCGTCCAGGGGCGTCAACAGCTCAAAAGCCAAGGCCTGCAGGGCATCGCCCGCCAGCAAAGCCTGAGCCTGCCCAAACTGCACATGCACCGTGGGTTTGCCCCGGCGCAGCACATCGTTGTCCATGCAAGGCATATCGTCGTGCACCAACGAATACGCATGGATCAGCTCCAGGGCACAAGCGGCCCTCAAGGTGGCAACAGATCCGGCAGCGCCCGCCGCCTCGGCGGTGGCCAGCACCAGCAAGGGGCGCAGGCGTTTGCCGCCATCCAGCACCGCGTAACGCATGGCCTCACCCAAGCCCGCTGGAGCTTGCGGATCAACCCAGTCCGACAGGGCCTGCTCCACCCGCAGCAGGTGCGGCTGCATCCAGCCTTGAAGATCGAATATCTCGCTCATGCCTCGTTCCAGGGTTTGAGCTGCCCGCCATCGAGCACCTTGATCTGGTCTTCCACCGCCTGCAGCCTGTCGCGGCAAAAGCCCAGCAAGGCCGCGCCGCGCTGGTAACCCGAGAGCAGCTGGTCCAGCGGCATCTGGCCCGACTCCAGCTGGCCCACCAATTGCTCCAGCTCCTGCAATGCAGCCTCGTAGTTGTCAGGCAATGCAGATAGAGACGATGCGGTGGAGTTGACCTTGGGCATGGGTATTTCGGTGAAAACCCCGATTTTAGGCCTTTGCCCTCACCGCAGACGGACGCCCTTGGCGCTTGCACGGTCTTGCACCCGAAACAGGCGCCGGGTACGCCGCAGCACGGACGCAGGGCGGCGCACGGGTACAATCTTGGGTTCCCGACAGGCTCCTGCCTGTCATTTTTTGCGCCCAAATCGAAGGTTGGGGCGCTTTGTCCCTGCCCCTTCATAGGGGGAGTCTCTAGGTCAGGTCACCCATGTCTGATTTAAGTCTTCAACTGCAGCAGGCCGCAAGCCAACTACCAGTTTCCACTTATTTCGATGAGGCGCTGTTCCAGCGCGAATTGAAAACGCTTTTCCAGCAAGGTCCCCGCTATGTGGGCCACCAGCTGGCCGTCCCCAATGCGGGCGACTATTACGCCCTGCCCCATGAGGCACAAGGCCGCGCCCTGGTGCGCAACGCCCAAGGCGGGGTGGAGCTGGTCTCCAATGTCTGCCGCCACCGCCAGGCCGTCATGCTCCATGGCCGGGGCAACCTGAACACCCAGCAAAAAGGCCATGCGGGCGGCAACATCGTCTGCCCCCTGCACCGCTGGACCTACTCACCCAAGGGCGAGCTGCTGGGCGCGCCGCATTTCGCGCACGACCCCTGCCTGAACCTGAACAACTACAAGCTGCAGGAATGGAACGGCCTGCTGTTTGAAGACAACGGCCGCGACATCGCCGCCGACCTGGCAGGCATGGGCCCCCGCGCACAGCTCGATTTCACAGGCTATGCGCTTGACCGCGTCGAGCTGCACGAGTGCAACTACAACTGGAAGACCTTCATCGAGGTCTATCTGGAGGACTACCACGTCGGCCCCTTCCACCCGGGCCTGGGCTCGTTCGTGACCTGCGACGACCTGAGCTGGGAATTCAAGGAACACTACTCGGTGCAGACGGTGGGCGTGTCGGGTGCCTTTGGCCAGCCTGGCTCGGACATCTACAAGAAATGGCACGAGGTGCTGCTGAACTACCGCAACGGCCAACGGCCTGAGCGCGGTGCGATCTGGCTGACCTATTACCCGCACATCATGGTCGAGTGGTACCCGCACGTGTTGACAGTCTCCACCCTGCACCCGATCAGCGCAGACAAAACGCTGAACATGGTCGAGTTCTACTACCCCGAAGAAATCGTCGCTTTCGAGCGCGAATTCGTCGAAGCCCAGCAGGCCGCCTACATGGAGACCTGCATCGAGGACGACGAAATCGCCGAGCGCATGGACGCGGGCCGCAAGGCCCTGCTGGCACGTGGCGACAACGAGGTCGGCCCCTACCAAAGCCCCATGGAAGACGGCATGCAGCACTTTCACGAGTGGTACCGCCGCCAGATGAGTCCCCTCTGAGCCGAAAGCGCCGATGCAAGCCTCCTGGATGATTCTGGCGTCGCTGTTTTTTGCGACGATGAGCGTCTGCATCAAATTCGCCTCCGCCCACTTCGGCACCTTTGAACTGGTCTTTTACCGAGGCGTGATCGGCATGCTGTTCATGGCAGGCATCTGCCGCATGCAGCGGGTATCTCTGGGCACCACTATCCCCATGATGCACGTCTGGCGCTCCATCATCGGTGTGGCTTCGCTGTCGGCCTGGTTCTTTGCCATCGCCCATTTGCCACTGGCCACCGCCATGACGCTCAACTACATGAGCGGCGTCTGGGTGGCCGCCTTCCTGGTGGGCGGCACCCTGGTCATGGGTCGGCTGCAGGACGCCGGACGCCAAGGCCCGATCGTGCTCACGGTCATTGGCGGTTTTGCTGGCGTGATCATGATCCTGCGACCCACGATCGAACAAAACCAGCTGTTTGCCGGTGTCATCGGCCTGCTCTCGGGCATTGGCGCGGCCATGGCCTACATGCAGGTGGCGGCTCTGGGCCGCATGGGCGAGCCCGAATCGCGCACCGTGTTTTATTTCTCCATTGGCACGGCCGTCACCGGCCTGGTCTGCAGCCTGCTGTTCACTGGCTTCTCGCCCTGGCTCTGGCCGCAAGCCCTGTGGCTGCTGCCGATTGGCCTGCTGGCCGCAGGCGGCCAGCTGTGCATGACACTGGCCTACAGCAAGGGCGCACCATTGGTGGTGGCCAACTTGCAATATTCAGGCATCATTTTCTCGGCACTGTTCGGCGCGCTCTTGTTTGGCGACCAGATCCCCATGATGGGCTGGGCCGGCATGGGCCTGGTGATTGTCAGCGGCGTTGCCGCCACCGCACTGCGCAACCGCACCCTGCCACAAGCCCCCGCCGAAGAACACTGAACCCGGACCCTTGCCATGCACACCCTGCTGATTTCCGTCTCCGAACTTCAACACCTGCAGGCCGCAGGCACACCACTGGCGGTCTTTGACTGCAGTTTTGACCTGATGAACCCCGAGGCGGCCGACAGCCTGTTTGCAGCCGAACACGTGGCTGGCGCCCGGCAAGCCCACCTGGAGCGTGACCTCAGCACGCACGACGCAGCGCTGGCCGTGAACGGCGGGCGCCACCCTTTGCCCCAGCGCGAAGCGGTGGCCGCATGGCTGGGCCGCCTGGGCATTGGCAACAACACCCAGGTGGTGGTGTACGACCGCAATGCAGGCAACTACTGTGGGCGCCTGTGGTGGATGCTCAAGTGGCTGGGGCACGATGCCGTGGCCATGCTCGACGGCGGCCTGCAGGCCTGGAAAGCCGCTGGCGGTGCTATGGCCTCAGGCCCGGCCACAGCGAGCACTCCCACCCACTTTGAACTGCGCCCGGCCTTGCGGCAACTGGTGCTGATCGAGCAGGTGCAAGCCCGGCTGGAGCAACCCGCACAGACCGTGGTTGATGCGCGCGGCGCCCCCCGCTACCGGGGTGAAGTCGAGCCGCTGGACCCGATTGCAGGGCACATCCCGGGCGCCCTGAACCGGCCTTTCACCGACAACTTCACCGCCGACGGCCATTTCAAAAGTGCCGATGTGCTCATAGCCGAGTGGACACAGCTGCTGGCTGGCCGCCCCGCCAGCAGCGTGGTGCACCACTGCGGCAGCGGCGTGAGCGCCGTGCCCAACCTGATCGCAATGGAACTGGCCGGCTTCGGCCCCACCGCACTGTACGCAGGCAGCTGGAGCGAATGGAGCCGCACACCCGGCTTGCCCTGCGCCAAAGGCTGACCGCCCTGTAGGAGCCCCGCCCCCGGGGCGATTCATCATCGGTCTGCGAAGGCCCCATCGCGGCGAGGGCGCCGCTCCTACGGTGCTGGA
>Ga0228703_1000375_pt1 | contig 33891 bp, 37 predicted proteins | sample McNCre217_Aug_MG_3_FD_178020 | JGI IMG/M metagenome (GOLD analysis project Ga0228703, IMG submission 178020) | Freshwater microbial communities from McNutts Creek, Athens, Georgia, United States - 29-17_Aug_MG | ecosystem: Environmental > Aquatic > Freshwater > Creek | place: USA: Georgia...
CACAATCATCAACGACCAGAAGAACAAGGACAAGATGCCCAAAATATTGTTAGGCGTGATGGGGACGGGGTTATGTGCACCACCAAATACCTCTTTCAAAGCATACAAAGGGCTCGTGCCGATATCACCATACACCACGCCTAGAGCGGCCAAGGTCAAGGCGACAAATTGCTTATGACTTACTGCATTATTTTTTTTCATACTTCTCTCACTGTTTGAATCGGTAGCCAACGCCAATTTCGGTCAAGAAATGTTTGGGCTGTGACGGGTTGACTTCTAATTTCTGACGCAAGTGGCTCATATAAATACGCAAGTAATGCGCGCTGTCGGCATACGAATCGCCCCACACCGCTTTCAGAATATGGGTTTGTGTCATGACCTTGTCGGGTCGACTCAACATCACAGTCAACAGTTTGTATTCAATAGGCGTTAAGTGGGTCTCTTTTCCACCTCGTAAGACCACCCGTGTTGAAAAATCTACGCTGCAATCACCAAATTGAACGATGGGAGAAACTTCATCTTCCGACCGAGATTTGCGTCTTAATAAGGCTCGCATGCGTGCAATTAATTCGCCCACACCAAAAGGTTTGGTCAGGTAATCATCAGCACCCGCATTTAAACCAGCGATCTTGTCTTCTTCATCAAATCGCGCAGACAAAATTAATATAGGAATGTCCGACCAGCCGCGAACTTCTTCTATAAAACGGATACCGTCGCCATCCGGCAAGCCAAGATCGAGCATTACCAATTCAGGGCTTGAAGTACCGACCAGTCTGAGTCCTTCTTTGACCGTACTGGCCTCACTGACCAGACATCCTTCGTCCTCTAATGCATTTTTTAGAATGCGTCGGATTTGTATTTCGTCTTCGATCACCAAAATGCGAGGATCCATTAGAGAGATTCCTCTTGCTCTAAAACAGGTGGCGTACCTTTCGGCAGAAGTACATGGATTGAACCACCACCATCGGGATTATTTTCAGCATAAATATTTCCGCGGTGCGCTTTCACAATCACTTGTGAAATAGCGAGCCCCACCCCAAATCCTGGTGTATTGGATTCTTTTTCACCGCGCACAAACAGAGAAAATATTTCTTCGAGTTTGTTAGCTTCAAACCCAGGGCCTTGGTCAAGGACGTAAATTTCAATATCTTTCTGATGCTCAATTGCACCAATCTCAATGCGAGACCCTTTAGGTGAATATTTCGCAGCGTTTTCGAGCAAATTCGACAAGACGCGCTCCATCAACACAGCATCTATTTCCAATAACGGCAAGTCGAATGGGATATTGGTAAGGACTTGGTGTTCATGCAGCGCCAAATTTAGATGCTGCAAGCTCGCACCAACCACATCTTGCAAATGGTGCCATTCATAGCGTAGCTTGACGTCACCAGAATTCAACCTGGCCATTTCTAGCAAATTACTCACCAGGCTAGAAAGCCGCATGGCTTGCTGTGTAATGGCGGCAGAGGTTTCAAGCGCTTGAACTGGCAGGCTTGGCCTCACCATCGATAGCGAATCGGCCAAGCCTACTAATACCGTTAAAGGCGTCCGAATATCGTGCGAAAGTGCAGACAATATCGAACTTCTCAACCGCTCTGACACAATTTCTAATTCGGTCTTGTGCGCCACCTGTGCGTAATGCAAACGCTCTAAGGTAATAGAGATCAATGAAGCCAAAGCTTCGATCATCTTCAAATTTATTTGAGGGTTCTCAATATTTGCAACGCTCAACACGCCGTAAGTTCGCATAGAGGTGCTAAGCGGCAGATACAACGATGCCCAATCTGCACCATTAAGAGCCGTACTGTTAACAGTTCTTCTATCCCTGAGAGCAACCGTGGCCATGTGCGACTCAATACTAAAGGGAGAGCCTTTTGTCATATCGTCGCGAACTATTTTGTTGTCTTGCGTTTCGATAATCCAAGACTTTGAGGACGTTTGCTCCAAAATAAATTTTGAAATAATCTCATTCACTTGGCTGCCAGTCAAAGCGCCAGCCAAATCCTTAGCGACTTTGTATAAAGCCTGCGTCACCTCTTCGCGCTTTAATGCATCTGCTGCCGCTTGCTTCAAGCCTGAAGCCATATGCGCAGTAGTCAATGCCACGACCAACATGACAAAAAATGTGACCAAGTACTGAGGGTCATTGACGGCAAAGGAAAATCTTGGTGGCACAAACAAATAGTCAAAGAGACTGACGCATAAAACTGCAGAGAAGACCGCGCAGTCTCGCCCTAGATTCACAGAGACCAACAGCACCACCAGCAACAAAGGCATCACGATGTTGGCGTGATCCAAATCGTCTGCAAAAAAAGTCAAGCCAAATGCGCTCACTATGCAAAACAGTGCCGTCAAGAAATAGCGTTGCACGGGGCTGAATCTGTCAGCCAATGGAAATCCTGATCTCATTCGCATATGCACATTAAAAAGAGCTTTATTTAGCAAAAGCTTACTTGAGCGATATAAAAAACATATAAAAATGAAGCAGATGTGAAAGAATGCTGTCTTGCAACTTACAAACATCTAAATATGAAATTCTCACCAAGAGCCATCGGCCTCATAGCGGCCTTGGTGACTATCCTGATATGGACATCGTTCATTGTGATTGCGCGAGCGTCTGCTTCGCACAATTTACTTCCACTTGATATTGCGTTTTTGCGCATCCTAGGTGCCGGCAGCGTCTTGTTGCCTTGGGCTTGGTGGCTGATGCGCCCACAAAGACAAGCTGGTGAAAAAGTAGGCTCTTTGTTCGGTTTGTCGCCATTGCCTATTCGCATCACCATCATCGGTGGCTTGTTTGGCAGTTTTATTTTTAGCATGCTGTCTTATTCAGCATTTTTCTTTGCGCCGGCAGCGCATGCTTCTGTTTTGATGCCGGGCAGTTTACCGCTGTGGACTACCTTGATGGCGTGGTTCATATTGAGCCAATCCATTTCCAAAGTACGTGCCATAGGTTTGGCGTGCATTGTTTTGGGAGATTTATTGGTGGGTGGCTCAAGCCTGCTCAAAGCCTTTGACGGCGGAGAAGTCTGGAAAGGCGACTTGATGTTTATGTGCGCTGCAAGCTGTTGGTCGTTTTATACCGTGCTCGTGCGCCGTGAGGGTTTAGACGCAGTTCGTGCAACGATGGCCGTCACTGCTTTTTCTTGTGTGACGTTTTTACCCTTGTATGCGCTCGTAGCTTTGCTTGGATTAATCCCAAGCCACTTAACTACAGCACCTTGGCAAGAGCTTGTATTTCAAGCGCTCTACCAAGGGATTGGCTCTGTTGTGATTTCTGGAATTTCTTTCAACATGATGGTGCGTCACTACGGTCCAGTGCGCAGCACCATGATGACGGCTGTTGTGCCAGCTTTATCTGCCATTTCGGCAGTGGTGCTGTTAAACGAACCGATGTACTGGAACTTGATGGCAGGTCTTGCACTGGTGACCTGCGGCATCTTGTTTGGGGTTAGAAAGGCTTAGAACTCCAGCGTTTGGCCTTCGGTCATAGGAACCACTTTGACCGTGCTGCCCTTCATAGCTTCTTGAAACTCTGCCAATGTACCTTTGGCAATTGGGTTCGAGTTGTAATGCATAGGGGTCACCATTTTGGGCTTGATCCAATTACGCATGGCGAAGGCTGTGTCGTCTGGGTCCATTGTGAAGTTGCCACCGATAGGTGCTAATACCAAATCAGGTTTGTAGTGTTCGCTGATGAACTTCATATCGCCAAACAAACCCGTATCGCCCATATGCCAAATCTTGAAACCGTTTTCTAACTCAATGATGTAGCCAACCGCTTCACCAGCAGGGTGCGCTTCATTTTTGCCAGTGGCAGGATTGTTCCAAAGCAATAGTGACGAATGCTCAGCAGCCACCGCGGTGATCTTGATACCAGGCTGGGGCTTGACGGAGCCTGATTTGTTGAAACGGTGCGTCAAGTTGGGGGGCAATACGCCTAGGGTGTTGAGAGGCGTCATCAAATCTGCTGGGCCGTATAAAACTGTGTTGTTGAGTTTGGCGAGCGCCGGTGCGTCACCTAAATGGTCCACGTGGCCGTGCGTGACCAACAAGATGTCGATTTTTCCTAAAGCAGATAAATCTGTTTTGTAGGGTGCTGGGGTTTTAGGGCCGCCGGTTAACCATGGGTCAATGACGATGATTTTTCCGCCTGGGGTTTTAATACGAAAACCTGCTTGGCCAAGCCACAGTAATTCTGTTTTACCGCTGGCAGCAGGTGCCGTTTGCGCTTGGGCATGGGCGCTTAAAAAGCCGACTGCCAATAATCCTATGGTGATCCATTGTTTGAACGTATTTTTGATTGACATGGTTGTATCTCCTTTGTGTTTCGAATGTAACGGGTATTGCAATTATTTGTGGCTCAAAGCATTGCTGACTAATTTAGACGTGATATCAACAATTTGGATCATGCGGTCATAAGCCATGCGCGTTGGACCTATCACGCCCAGCGTCCCGACCACCTGGCCGTCGATTTCGTAAGGTGCGCTGACGACTGAAAGCTCTTCCATAGGCACGATTTGGCTCTCGCCACCAATATAAATGCGCACGCCTTCGGCTTGGGCAGAAATGTCTAACAGACGCACCAATTGGGCTTTTTGCTCGAACAGATCAAAAGCACGACGCAATTGCCCCATGTCGCTGGAGAAATCACTGACTGATAACAAATTGCGCTCCCCGCTGATCACCACGTCATCTTGTGGTTGGGTGAGTGCTTCTGTGCTCACTTGCACCGCGGCTTGCATCAAGGTAGCAATTTCGCCACGCAACGATTCCACTTCTGCTAACAATTTTTCGCGTACTTGCTCAATCGCCATGCCTGCGAAGTGGTGGTTCAAATAATTTGAAGCCTCTGTCAACTGCGAGGTTGAGTAGTCAGATTCGGTGAATAAAACCCGATTTTGTACATCGCCTTCGGGGGACACAATGATGACCAAGAGCCTGCGCTCAGAAAGCCTTAAAAATTCAATATGGCGAAAAACCGAACTGCGGCGTGGCGCAATCACAACGCCGACGAATTGGGACAAGTCAGACAACAAATTTGCAGCATTGGTAATTACTTTTTGCGGCTGATCTGCGGCCAAACTCGGGGTATGCAACTGTTCCCGATCCGCCGTCAACATCGTGTCCACAAAAAGGCGGTATCCGCGCGAGGTGGGCACGCGCCCAGCCGAGGTGTGGGGGCTGGCGATGAGGCCCAGCACCTCCAAATCGGACATGACGTTGCGTATGGTGGCGGGAGAGAGTTCTATGCCGGTAGCTCGGGCAAGGGTGCGCGACCCGACGGGTTGCCCGTCGGCTATGTAGCGTTCAACCAGTGCTTTCAGGAGCACTTTGGCGCGATCGTCTAGCATGTTCATGGTTGCGACAAATTTTAATGATGTAATTTAGCCATGAAATCCACATTTCGTCAGATTGCTTTGATTGGTAAATACCACCTGCCTGTAGGCAGTGGGGCCAAGCCATCTTCCAAGCAAGCATTGGAGAGCATCGCACAGTTTTTGCTCGCCCAAGGCTTAGATGTGATTTTGGAGCACGATACAGCCTCCAACACGGGCATCACCGGCTATTCGGTGATGGATGTTGATCGCATAGGCAAGACTTGCGATCTGGCGCTTGTAGTGGGCGGCGACGGCACCATGCTGGGCTACGGACGACTTTTGGCCAAATACGACGTGCCGCTGATTGGCATCAACCAGGGTCGTTTGGGTTTTATTACCGACATCCCTATCCAAGGTTTCGAAGCGACCCTTAAACCTATGCTGCGTGGCGAGTTTGAAGAAGACAAACGCTCGCTGATGCACGCCAAAGTTTGGCGTGACGGCCATTGTGTGTTTGATGCCCTTGCCATGAATGACGTGGTGGTCAACCGAGGAGCCACCTCCGGCATGGTAGAGATGCGGGTAGAGGTTGACGGCCGATTTGTTGCTAACCAGCGCGCAGACGGACTCATCATTGCCACCTCCACAGGTAGCACTGCGTATTCTTTATCTGCGGGCGGTCCCCTCTTGCATCCCTCCCTAAATGCATGGGTAATGGCTCCTATTGCACCGCACACACTGTCAAACCGCCCTATTGTTTTGGCCGATACAGATGAGATCGCGATTGACTTGATCTCCGGCCGCGACGCCAGCGCGAACTTTGATATGCAGTCTTTAGCGGAACTTTTATTAGGCGACCGCATCACAGTCACGCGCTCCAAATTTTCTGTGCGGTTTTTGCACCCCAAAGGTTGGAGTTATTTCGATACCTTGCGTGAAAAATTGCACTGGAACGAGGGCGTGGCATGAGTTTGCGCCATATTGTTTTGCGCGATTTTGTAATTGTTCGTGCGCTCGATCTGGATTTATCGACCGGGTTTACGGCGCTCACGGGAGAGACAGGCGCTGGCAAATCAATTTTGATAGACGCTGTGCAACTGGTGCTTGGCTCTCGCGCTGAATCTGGCGTAATTCGCGAAGGCGCAAACAGAACAGAAATTAGCGCTGAATTTGACGTCACGCCTGATGTGCTTTCTTGGTTGCAAGAAGAAGGCTTTGACGACATCGCCGCACAAGATGGTGTCTTACTCAAACGCACAATTGACGTACAAGGCAAGAGCCGCGCTTGGATCAATGGCAGCCCTGCGACAGCAACACAACTTCGTGCCATAGGTGACTTGTTGCTCGACATCCATGGTCAACACGCTTGGCAAAGTCTGACACGTCCTGACGCAGTGCGAGGACTACTAGACGCTTATGCGGGTATCGACTTAAAAAATTTACAGAGTGCTTGGTCAGCCTGGCGCTTAGCCACCCAAACCCTGCACGATGCACAGCATGACCAAGCCAGCTTGCAAGACGAGCGCGAGCGTTTGATGTGGCAAGTGGGTGAAGTTGATAAGCTAAACCCCGCTTCAGACGAATGGGATGAACTTAACAACCAACACACACGGTTGTCACACGCGCAAGCGCTGATGGACGCTGCGCGAGACGCTATTCATGCATTGGAAGAAGATGACTCCGGCGCACTCACCCAACTTGCCAAAGCACAAACTGCATTGCAAGACCAAGCCCATGTGGAACCTGAGTTTGCCAATTGGGTTGCCGTATTGGCTTCTAGCCTTGCTCAAGCCAGTGATGTCGCGCACTCATTGCAGGCTTACCTAAGCCATACCGAATTAGATCCAGAAGGCCTACAAGCTTTAGACGAACGCATGGGTTTGTGGATGTCGTTATCCAGACGCTTCAAACGCACGCCACAAGAACTGCCAATTGTTTACGCAGAATGGAAGCAACGTTTGCAGCAACTTGAAGCCTCTAGCGATCTAGAAGCGCTCGAGCGTGCGCAAGCCCAAGCATTCGCGCACTACACCACTGAAGCACAAAAAGTGTCTAAGTCACGTGCCAAAGCTGCGCCACAGTTAGCGACCTCTATTACGCAGGCCATGCAAGGTTTGGGCATGCAAGGTGGTCGTTTTGAAGTGGCATTGGAAGCCAATGACCAACCAAGCGCCAGTGGATTAGAGAGTGTTGTGTTTTTAGTGGCAGGTCATGCTGGCAGTACGCCAAGACCCGTTGGCAAAGTAGCCTCAGGTGGCGAACTCTCTCGTATTGCGTTGGCCATTGCAGTCACTACTAGCCAATTGGGCAGTGCGCAAACATTGATTTTTGACGAGGTGGACTCAGGTGTCGGCGGTGCAGTCGCTGAAACTGTAGGACGCTTGATGCAACAACTCGGCGTCGATCGTCAAGTTCTCGCAGTGACCCACTTGCCACAAGTCGCAGCATGTGCTGACCACCACGGCGTTGTATCTAAACACAGCGATGCGCATGGGGTCGCAAGCAGCGTGACTTTGATAGAAGGCGAAGAGCGTGTCAGCGAAATTGCACGTATGTTGGGTGGCGAAAAAATTTCAGACACTACACGTGCCCATGCTCGCGAAATGTTGCAGGTACAAAATAAAACTTCTAGCTCGCAAGGGGATGGGCATTCAGGCTCAAAAGCAACTGCCGCAGCAAAAGTAAAGGCCAAGGCATGACATTAGAGTTGGTGCTCATCACTGGAATGTCAGGCTCTGGAAAATCAGTGGCGCTGCACGCGCTTGAAGATGCAGGCTATTACTGCGTAGATAACCTACCGCCCGAATTGCTGCTGCCATTTGTAGAACTAGAACAACATAAGCAAGCTGACAAAGTAGCCATCGCCATGGATGTGCGCAGCGCCCAATCCTTGCCTTTAGTCCCTGCGCAGTTAGCTGAGCTGCGCGGCAAAGATGTCAACATTCGATTGCTGTTTCTTGACGCCACCACAGATACTTTGGTGCGCAGGTTTTCTGAAACGCGCAGGCGCCATCCACTTTCTCGCCAACAAGACGCTGGGCAGTCCACTGACTTAGACCGCGATGTGATCGATGCCATTGAAATGGAGCGTCGTTTGCTAGGCGACTTACGTGAGGAGTCACACATCATTGATACGAGCTTGCTCAGAAGTGCCAAATTGCAAGGCTATATCAAGTCATTGATCTCAGCACCTGCTACACAACTGACGTTGATGTTCGAATCATTTGCTTTCAAACGCGGCATTCCTATGCATGCCGACTATGTATTTGATGTGCGGATGTTGCCCAATCCCCACTACGAAACCGGCTTGAAAAACTTAACTGGCCAAGATGCCAGCGTCGCTGAATGGTTGGCTGGCTACCCTGCTGTTAACGCGATGGCACAGCAAATTGCCACTTTCTTAAAAGCTTGGTTACCAGACTTAAGCAACGACCACCGCAGTTATGTCACTGTGGCCATTGGCTGCACAGGTGGTCAGCATCGTTCTGTTTACTTGGTCGAATTGCTGACCAAGCAATTTGCCTCTGAATGGGTGACCTTAAAGCGTCACCGCGAGTTGGATACGCACTAGCCCACTAGTTTGCGAATGGGGGCTGGCAAGCCTATGTTGGGTATCGATAGTTGATCAAACCAACGTCCCTGCCCCAGAGATTTTTGGTCTTTGAGTCGCAATGCCACTGGATGCAAATACAAATCTTTGTGAGTAAGCACATGTTTGACCACCGGCATATCTTGTAATTCCAACTTAGTCTTGGTTTTGACAAAAGCTTCTAGAGCCTCGTAACTAACAAATACAGGTAAGCAATACAAGCCCGCCCAAATACCTGACTGCGGTCTTTGCACCATCCACACTGCGCCATTTTTAGTTTGCGCATAAAGCAGCCACAGTTGCTCGCTGGTGCGTTTTAGTTTTTTGGTTTTGACTGGGTAGTTTTCTGGCTTACCTTCTTTAAGTGCTTTGCAGTGATTTTTCAACGGGCATAGTGGGCATTGGGGGTTTTTGGGCGTGCACAAGGTCGCACCCAAATCCATCATGCCTTGGGTGTAGTGCGGCATTGCTTGGGCAACATGCTGGGTTGGTAACAATGTTTGCGCTTTTTCCCACAGTAGTTTTTCGTTTTTAGCGATTGCCAAATCTTGTCCGAATCCCAAATAACGGGTAAGTACGCGTTTGACATTGGCGTCCAAGATAGCAATTGGCTCACCAAAACACAGTGATGCAACGGCGGCGGCAGTCGATCTGCCAATGCCAGGCAGTGTTTGCAGGGTCAGTGCATCACGCGGAAATACTCCGCCATGCAATGCCATAACGTCTTGCGCGGCGCGGTGCAAATTGCGGGCGCGGCTGTAATAACCCAGTCCACTCCACAAGCCCATAACTTCCTCTTGTGAAGCTTTGGCTAAATCTTTGACAGTGGGAAAACGCTTCATAAAGCGCGCGAAGTAATCGCGCACCGTTACAACCTGGGTTTGTTGCAACATGATTTCGGACAACCACACCGCATAAGGATCTTTTGTGTTTTGCCAAGGCAAGTTGTGGCGGCCATGTATTTTTTGCCAAGCGACTATTGCATTGCCAAATTGCCAAGTTGTGTTGCGCATAGTCAAGGCTTTTGACACACAGAGCAGTAGTAAGTAGCGCGTTGCCCTTGCACCAAGCGCTTGATCAAATGACCGCACTGTCTACAGGGCTCGCCAGCGCGGTCATACACATTGGCCTCTAATTGAAAGTATCCGCTTTGCCCATCCGCATTGGAAAAGTCACGCAAAGTGCTACCGCCCTTGGCCACTGCGCGTGCTAACACATCGATAATGGCCACTCTGAGTTTTTCTGCGCGCATTCGACTGATACGTTGCGCGCGGACTGTCGGACGAATGCCCGCTAAAAACAAAGCTTCCGATGCGTAAATATTGCCCACTCCCACCACAATATCGCCAGCCAATAAAACTTGTTTGATAGCAGCGTTGCGCTTCTTTAAATTTTGATGGAAAGTATCTAAATCGAAGTGGCCAGCTAAGGGTTCCACACCAAGATGGCCTAAAAGCTTTTGTGCCACCGCGCTGGTTTCAGAGTCTGCATACACCACAGCGCCAAAACGTCTGGGGTCGTTTAGCCTTAAAAGCCCATGGGTGGTGAGCAAGTCGAAATGGTCATGGGTTTGGGGATGGCTGATGTCAAAGGTATGGTTAGTTGTTGGCGTAAAACTCAAACTGCCAGACATTCCAAGATGCCACAGTACCAAACCCTCATTCAAATCCATCAGCAGATATTTGCCTCGCCTTCTCACGCCCAAAACTTTTTTGCCAACCAGTGAAGCGGGCGCCACTCCCAATGGCCAACGCAAGGGCTTACCTACTCGAACGTCTGAGATATGGGCGTTTGCAATGCGATCTGCAAAACTTAAACGCGTCACTTCGACTTCGGGTAATTCAGGCATATCAACAACAATTTAAAAGTAAAGCCATTATGATGCCAGCATGAAGTTTTTATTGGCTCCGGCCGTTCTCTCGCTGGCCTTCACGGGCGCTCCATCTATTGCGCAAACATCTCCTGAAACACCAGAGGCACCTATTACGAACTCGGTGATGAACGGTGAAATGTTGTACGAGATTTTGGTGGGCGAACTCAACATCCAACAAGGGCAACCTTTGGTGGGTTTCTCTTTGCTTTTGGATGCTGCACGCAAATCTACGGATGCACAGCTTTTTGCGCGCGCAGTAGAAATCGCACTCAAAGAACGCTCAGGCGATGGCGCGCTGATGGCCGCGCGCAGTTGGTCTCAAGCATTGCCGCAAGACCGTTTGGCCAATCTCAATTTGCTCCAAATTTTGATAGCGCTCAATAAAACCGGCGAAACTTTAGAACCTCTTAAAAAAGAAATTGCATTTAGCCCGCAAAGCGAACGCAATGCAGCCATTCGTGTTGTACCGCGTTATTTCGCACGTATCAGCGATCAAAAGGCGGCTGCTGAAGTTGTACAAAAAGCATTAGACAGTTACACCACCAACTCTGAGACCTCTTCAGCAGCTTGGTCTGCCATTGGCCGTATGCAAATGATGGGCGCCAATTTAAGTGGCGCATTGCAATCGTGTCAAAAAGCGATGGCACCCAATACCAAAGCTGATATCAGCGCACCATTTTTGGCGCTTGAACTGTTAGGTCGTGGTGTCAAAGAGTCTGAACCACTGGTGCTACAAGCGCTCCCTAACCAAGACAGGCCTGATTTCCCCATGGCGTATGTGCGCGTCTTGATTGAGGCGAAACGCTATCCACAAGCTGCTGAGCAAGCGCAAAGCATCACGAAGAAATTTCCTACCCATGCCGAAGCATGGTTGCTGCTCGGTTCATTGCAGTTTGAACAAGGGCAAGACAAGCAAGCCGATGCGTCTTTGCAAACCTATATTGGCATGGCCCAAAAATCACCTAGCGAAAACACGCAGCGCGGCATCATACAAGCCCAATCACGACGCGCTTCCATTTTGGCGAAGCAAGGTAAGTTGAAAGAGGCGCGCTTACTCATTAGCCAATTACCTGCCTCCAATGATGAAGATGTGCGTAGTCGCCTGATGGCCGAGTTGCAACTTTTACGTGAATTCCGCCAATGGCAAGCGGCCTTTGATTTGTTAGCCCAATACGCAGGTGAAGATCTTGACCTGCTATACGAGCAAGCCATGATGGCTGAAAAAATCAACCGCGTCGAAGAGATGGAAAAACTGTTGCGCACGGTCATCCAGAAAGACCCCTCGCACTTCAATGCATACAATGCCTTAGGTTTTTCTTTGGCTGATCGCAATGTACGACTCAAAGAAGCAAAAGAGTTGATCGTGAAGGCCCTTACTTTGGCACCTGGCGACCCTTTCATTACCGACAGTTTGGGGTGGGTGGAGTTTCGCCTGGGCAATACAAGTCAAGCCCTTGCTCTTTTAGAAAAGGCCTTCAAAGACCGTGCAGATGCTGAAATAGCCGCACATCTTGGCGAGGTGCTGTGGCAACTCAAACGCGAGAGCGATGCGATTGCGATATGGCGACAAGGCTTAGATATCGGACCGACCAATGAAACGCTGCAGCAAACCTTGCAGCGGTTCAAACCGGGGCTCTAAATGCGTGTATGGGCCAGCCTTTGGCTTGTGGTCTTTATTGCCGCTTGTTCCACTTCCGCGCCCAACCGTTTGGGATTACAAACTCCTTCCACAAAACAATGGCAAGGCCGAATCAGTGTGACGGTAGAAAGCGATCCGCCCCGCAATATGAGTGCTAGCTTTTCATTGGATGGCGATGCACGCCAAGGTGAATTGAATTTATTCTCCCCATTGGGTACAACGCTCGCCACATTGCAATGGAATCCTTCCACGACGCAGTGGCTGCAGGGCAGCCAACAAAGGCGCTTTGACTCTATGGCGCATTTGACGGAAGAGACAACCGGTGCTGCACTTCCCATGGATGCTATGTTTGACTGGCTTGAAGGCCGTGCAACACCGTCACCAGGATGGCAAGCCGACCTTTCAGCACTCAACCAAGGTAGCTTGGTCGCCAAGCGCGTATCGCCCGAACCATTCGTGATTCTTCGTATCAAACTCGACACGCCATAGCCCCATGCTGAAATCGCTCCACAACGTCTTAGCGCCTGCCAAGCTGAACTTATTTCTGCACATCACTGGCCGTCGCGCGGATGGATATCACTTGCTGCAATCTGTTTTTATGTTGATAGATTGGTGCGATACCTTGCACATTGATGTCAAGTTGGACGGCAACATACAACGCATTGACTTAAACACGCCCCTACCAGCGGACGACTTGATCGTCCGCGCAGCACGCGCTTTGCAATCGGCCAGCGGCACCACACTGGGCGCAGAAATTCGTATTGACAAACAAATTCCAGCACAAGCTGGCATGGGCGGCGGATCTTCAGATGCGGCAAGCACTTTGCTGGCATTGAACAAATTGTGGGGATTGAACTGGTCCGTCTCTCAATTGCTTCCGATTGGATTGGCGTTAGGCGCGGATGTGCCTTTCTTTTTGCACGGCGACAACGCTTGGGTGGAAGGCATTGGAGAAAAAATAAGCCCTGTTTTAGTGCCTCCCAGCCGGTTTGTAGTCGTCAAGCCCCATGCAGGCATAGAGACGGCTCGAATTTTTGGCTCTCCCACCCTTGAGCGCGCCACCAAAACTGCTACAATTTCAGACTTTGCTGCACAGCCATACGACTTTGGTCGTAATGACTTGCAACCAGTGGCTCAAGCGTTGTGTCCCGAGGTTGAAATGGCACTTCAATGGCTCCAATCCTTCGGTTTGAAACCTCGCATGACCGGCTCTGGTAGCGCAGTTTTTGCGCAACTACCTGAGCAGATCGTGGTGGACAACCCGCCACACAACTGGAAAGTGCAAATTTGTCGCAATATGGTGTCTCATCCATTGCGCGAATGGATGGACAGCAACGGTTAACGGTGAGTGGCTTTAGGGCGACTGACCTGTGTAGGGGAATCGCCAAGTTGGTTAAGGCACCGGATTTTGATTCCGGCATGCGAAGGTTCGAATCCTTCTTCCCCTGCCAAATCTTTCATCTGCGCATGACGGCATGCAAGCGTCATTGGTTTTGAAGCGAAGGTCATCCGTCATATGTCGACTCCCACACCTGACTTCATGGTTTTTACCGGCAACGCCAATCCTGCGTTGGCGTCTGAAATTGCCAAGCATTTAGGCATTGAGCTAGGTGCAGCCCAAGTGGGTCGGTTTTCAGATGGCGAAGTGACGGTAGAGATCAACCAAAACGTGCGTGCGCGTGACGTGTTTGTGGTGCAGTCCACTTGTGCGCCAACCAATGAGAGCTTGATGGAATTGCTCATCATGGTCGACGCCCTGAAGCGTGCATCGGCAGAACGCATCAGTGCAGTCATCCCCTATTTTGGGTATGCCCGCCAAGACCGTCGTCCACGCTCTAGCCGCGTGCCTATTTCAGCCAAGATGGTGGCTGACTTGTTGCAAACGGTGGGCGTTGCGCGTGTATTGACGATGGATTTGCATGCAGACCAGATTCAAGGTTTTTTTGATATTCCGGTAGACAACATTTATGCATCGCCTGTTTTGTTAGGCGACTTAAATTTGAAAAACTACAAAGATTTGATCGTTGTCTCGCCAGACGTAGGTGGTGTGGTCAGAGCCCGCGCTCTCGCCAAACAACTCAATTGCGATTTGGCGATCATCGACAAACGTCGTCCCAAGGCCAATGTGTCTGAAGTGATGCATGTGATCGGTGACATCGACGGACGCAATTGCGTCATCATGGACGACATGATCGACACCGCTGGCACCTTGGTGAAAGCGGCTGAAGTTTTGAAAGAGCGTGGCGCCAAAAAAGTCTATGCGTATTGCACGCATCCGATTTTTTCAGGCCCTGCCATTGAACGTATTGCCAAAGGCGATGCGCTCGACGAAGTAGTGGTGACCAACACCATTCCTTTGACTGACGCGGCGCAAGCCTGTCAAAAAATTCGCCAACTCACGGTGGCACCGTTGATCGCAGAAACGATTCAACGTATTGCCAAAGGTGAGTCGGTCATGAGTTTGTTTTCTGACCAAGACCAGTTGTTCTAAACACGGTTTATTCAGACAACATGCAAGCGGGGGTTGGCAACAACCTTTTTTTTAATCGGAGCCACACTGGTCGCGGTGGGTTCTTACAGGAGTTAGTTATGAAATTTGTCGCTTTTGAGCGCGCTAAGCAGGGAACGGGTGCGAGCCGCCGTCTGCGTATCACCGGTCGTACGCCCGGTATCGTCTATGGCGGAAAAGGTGAACCCCACCTCATCGAACTTGACCACAACGCACTGTGGCATGCCTTGAAGAAAGAAGCGTTCCACGCCTCTATCTTGGACATGGAGCTCAACGGAAACCATTCACAAGTGTTATTGCGCGATGTGCAATACCACCCTTTCAAGCAACAAGTGCTGCATATCGACTTCCAACGCGTCGATGCCAACACCAAGATGCACAAGAAAGTGCCTCTGCACTTCAGCGGTGAAGAAAATTCTCCAGCCGTCAAAATTGATCATTGCTTGATCAACCATGTGATGACCGAACTGGAAGTGTCTTGCTTGCCAAAAGACTTGCCAGAATTCATTGCGGTTGATCTGAGCAAATTGACCAAAGGCCATTCTTTGCACGTCAACGACATCACTTTGCCTGCTGGCGTAGTAGCTGTCACACACGGCAAGTCCAACCCTGTTTTGGTGGCTGTTGTCGCAACCAAAGAGGAAGAGCCAACACCACAGCAAGCAGCTGCCGCTGCTGCTGCCGCTCCTGCAGCTGCACCTGCTGCCAAGAAATAAATTTTCTTGTACGCACCTTAAGGCCCACTTCGGTGGGCCTTTTTATTGGCGGCTACTGCTTCAACCTCACCGATAATTTGCCACATGATCAAGATGTTGGTTGGCCTTGGTAATCCAGGCCCTGAATACGAAGACACGCGCCACAACGCGGGGTTTTGGTGGATAGACGCGGTTGCACAAGACCTTAAGGTCACATTTCATGCAGAACGCAGCTACCACGGCTTGGTTGCCAAAGCCAACTTTCAAGGACATCAGGTGTGGTTACTCAAACCGCAAACCTTTATGAATGTCTCTGGAAAGTCGGTGCGTGCACTAGCGCATTTTTTTAAAGTAGCACCTGATGAAATATTGGTCGTACACGACGAATTAGACATCGCACCGGGTGAGGCCAAAATCAAACTCGGTGGCGGTCACGCGGGTCATAACGGTTTGCGAGACATCCATGCGCAACTCGGCACCGACCAATATTGGCGGCTGCGCCTTGGCATTGGTCACCCCGGTGTGAAAGCCGAAGTGGCAAACTGGGTTTTAAAGAAACCCGCACCTGACCAACGCAGTGCGATTGAAGACTGCATATCGCGCGCACGCTCAGCTGTACCTTTTTTATTGGCAGGCGATATGGTGAAGGCTACTCAGTTGGTGCATACAGTCAAACCACCTAGGCCCAAGCCCCCTCGCCCAGAGGCTGTGTAATTAAGAAGCCGCTTGGTTTTGCAAGCGGCGATATTTTTCCCACAATGTTTCTTGCGATTCCACATGCTGTGGATGAATGGGAATACAGGCTACGGGACACACTTGCACACACTGCGGTTCATCAAAGTGACCCACGCATTCGGTGCATTTGTCGGGGTTGATTTGATAGATTTCAGGCCCTAAAAAGATAGCTTCATTCGGGCACTCTGGCTCGCACACATCGCAGTTAATGCATTCGTCGGTGATCATCAAAGCCATAGTCGTGTGCCTTATGCCTTGAGTTGCGTCTGGTGATAGACGGGCTGAGGGGGCAAGTCTGCCAAATGTTCGGTATCGGCCCAACTCACAACTTGCCATTGACCATTGGTACATGACACATGGTTGATGCCCGCATTGGGAATATCGCAAACGCGCCTTCCATCCAAAGTATGTTGTTGGGCGTGTCGCCAAATCATGTCGAGCACGCCACCATGCGTGACCACCACCACATGGCCATCAACGTGCTTTGCAGCCAATTCATTCATAGTCTGCATCACGCGGTCGTGGAAAACTTGTGCGCTCTCTGCGCCCTCCACAGCAACTTGGGAATTAAATGCTAACCACTGAGCCCAAGCTTCGGGATATTGGACTTTGATTTCTTGCGCTGTCAGTCCCTCAAAAATGCCGTAGCACTGTTCTTGCAAGCCTGGGTCTAAAACAGGCTCGACACCTAAAAGCTCTGCGACTGGTTGTGCTGTTTGATGCGCGCGCTGCAATACGCTGCTCACAACACTGTGGATTTCGCGTTTGTCAGCACGCCATAGTTCGAGAGTCTGTGTGAAACGTTCTTTGAGACGTTGGGCTTGCAATAGACCTATATCGTTCAACGGGATATCAATCCGCCCTTGGAAACGCAGTTCGCGGTTCCAGTCGGTTTCTCCGTGGCGAATCAATAAAAAATCGGTCATTTTTTGGCGGAGACGTTGGCGGCTTTTAAGACCATCAGTTTTTGATAGACAGCAGGCGACACCAAGTTATTGCCATCCCCCTCGCCACCGAGCAAAGAAATTTCTCGCACAAATGTGCTTGAGATAAATTGATACGGCGCACTAGGGGTTAAGAATACGGTTTCTACATCGGGCATCAATTGGCGGTTCATGCCAGCGAGTTGGAATTCGTAATCAAAGTCAGTACCAATGCGCACGCCACGCACCATCACTTTGACGTGCTGTTCTCTGACGAAGTCACGCATCAAACCATCAAATGGCATCACTTTGACTTTGGAATTGTTTTTAAGCACCTCACGCGCCATAGCTAAACGGTCATCCAATGGGAATAAAGTTTTTTTATGGTGGGCAACCGCTACGGCAACAATGACCGTATCAAATAATTTTGTGGCACGCGCAACGATGTCTTCATGCCCCAGAGTGACGGGGTCAAAAGTGCCTGGATAAATGGCAATCACGGGTTCAGACATAGTGGCTCCTGAAATTTATGAGTTGTATGCAAGCGATTATGCAATCCGTTGCAATAAGTGCGCATGTACATTGCCCGCCTTTAAATATCTATATGTTTGCAAGCCTAGTACAGATAACTCAGTGTCATCCCATTTTTTGGGTGCTTCCAAATAGATCCACGCATCGGGCTTGATGCTTTGCGCGGCGGCTTTTAGCGCAGGTTCAAACAATTGACTCTCAAAAGGCGGATCGATGAACACAAGATCCAAACTTTGGGGTGCTTGTCTGGCAAGCCAAGAAACTCCATCGGTTCGCTGAACATGCACAGCAGATGCTTTTAGGCGATCGATATGCATTTGCAGTTGCTCTAACAACACCGCGTCTTGTTCACACAGTTGCACCACACTGGCTTCACGGGATGCAGCCTCTAGCCCCAAAGCACCTGTACCCGCAAAGATATCGGCGCATTTCCATCCGAGCAATGACTGTCCTAACCAATTGAACAAGGTTTCACGCACACGGTCTGGTGTGGGACGCAGGCCAGATTTGTTGGCAACGGGCAATTTAGTGCGTCGCCATTGCCCCCCAATGATGCGGACTTCTCCAGCGCCCTTATGCGCGGGTGCGGTCTTATCTTTGGTAGAACTTGGACGCGTAAACGGTTTCATAGAATGCTTGATTCTAGAAACCCTGCACATGTTTAGTTTTTTTAAGAAAAAATCTCCGCAAGAGCCTGCAAAGGCTGAGCCCCAACAAGCACCCAGCCAGACCCGTCAGAGTTGGCTACAGCGTTTGGGCAAAGGCTTGCAACGCACAGGCCAAAGCATTAGCAGCGTGTTTACGGGTACGCGTATTGACGATGTTCTGTATGAAGAACTGGAAACAGCGCTACTGATGGCTGATACCGGCGTCGCCGCTACCGAATATCTGTTGAAAGATTTGAAGCAGCGGGTGAAAGAAACATCGACCACAGAGCCAGCGGAAGTCAAAGCGCTGTTGGCGCAATCCATCACGCAATTACTCACACCGTTACAAAAAACACTAACTGTGGGTGAACACGTTCCCACCGTGATCATGGTGGCTGGCGTGAACGGTGCTGGTAAAACCACATCCATAGGCAAACTCACACGCCATTTGAGCGAGAGCGGTGCCTCGGTCTTACTGGCTGCGGCAGATACGTTTCGTGCGGCTGCGAAAGAACAGTTGGGCGTATGGGCCACGCGTAATTCGGTAGATATCGTCTCGCAAGCGGGGGGTGACCCAGCTGCCGTGAGCTTTGACGCCGTCTCTGCTGGTAAGGCGCGCGGTAAAGATGTCGTATTGGTGGATACCGCGGGGCGGCTCCCAACCCAACTCCATTTGATGGAAGAGTTGAAAAAGATCAAACGTGTCGTCCAAAAGGCGGATGCCACCGCCCCGCATGAAGTGCTTCTGGTCATCGACGGGAACACCGGTCAAAACGCACTCGCGCAAGTCAAAGCCTTTGACGAAGCCTTGGGCCTCACCGGCTTGGTAGTTACCAAACTGGACGGAACCGCAAAAGGCGGGGTTTTAGCCGCCATCGCCCTATGGGGCCAATCGCGTGTCGCCGCTGGCGGGAGTGTGGTGCCGGTTTATTTCATTGGTGTGGGCGAAGCCGTGGAAGACTTGGAGACTTTTAACGCCCAAGAATTCGCCCAAGCTTTGCTGCAGTAAGGCCCGATACGGGCCTTCCCTAGGCCAAGTTAGTCCTCAAAACAAAAAAGTTAGCACTCTTTGCCATAGAGTGCTAAAATGACCAAAAGTACCCGAAAGGACTACAAATGACTACCTTATCAAGTTCGACATTGGCTGTTGCCAACCCCTGGGCCCTAGTCCCGTCGCTTGGCAATTTAGACGCTTATATTACTGCGGTGAACCGCATGCCCATGCTCACCCTGGAGCAGGAGCAAGAGTTCGCCCGCAAACTGAAAAACGAGAATGATCTTGAGGCTGCCGGTAAGTTAGTGCTCTCTCACTTACGATTAGTGGTGTCGATTTCTCGCCAATACCTAGGCTACGGTTTGCCACACGGCGACCTCATCCAAGAAGGCAATATCGGCCTGATGAAAGCCGTCAAGCGCTTTGACCCCGAACAAGGCGTGCGCTTGGTGAGCTATGCCCTGCACTGGATCAAAGCCGAGATCCATGAATACATCTTGAAAAACTGGCGCATGGTCAAGGTGGCCACCACCAAAGCCCAACGCAAGCTGTTCTTCAATTTGCGTTCCATGAAGCAAGGTTTCAAAGCCGATGCAGATGCCAGCGACTCCGACATGCACCGCAGCACACTCAACCCGCAAGAGGTGGACGCTGTAGCCAAGCAACTCAAGGTCAAACCTGAAGAAGTGCTGGAGATGGAAATGCGCATGTCGGGTGGCGACGTCATGCTTGACCCCACACCCAATGAAGAAGGCGAAGAGGCATTTGGCCCCATCGCTTATTTAAGCGACACCAACCACGAACCCACCGTGATGATGGCCGCGCACCAGCGCGACGTCTTGGCTTCAGACGGCATTGCCGCTGCTTTAGAAGTGCTAGACGAGCGTAGCCGTCGTGTTGTCGAAGAACGCTGGCTCAAAGTGCAAGACGATGGCTCTGGCGGAATGACGCTGCATGAATTAGCTGCCGAGTACGGCGTGAGCGCAGAGCGTATCCGTCAAATCGAAGTGGCTGCCATGAAAAAAATGAAGGCAGCTTTGGCCGAATACGCCTAAGGCTTAAGCAAGACAGCGATGTCTTGCGCAAGCGCTTGCGCACCGCTGCCGTAGCGACTGAACAAGCGCACTTGGCCTTGGCCATCAAAGATATAGCTACCGGCAGAATGCTCCATGGTGTAACTCGTGGGCGTTTTGCCATCGACCTTTTTGTAGTAAATCTTGAATTCTTTGGCCACCTCAACCAGTTGCTCAGGCGTAGGTATCAAGGCCACAAAACTGGGGTCAAAGTTGGTGACATAGGCATTCAGTAACTCGGCCGTATCGCGCGCTGGGTCTACTGTGATGAATACGGCTTGCAACTTTTCGCCATTGACACCTAATAAACGTTTGACCTCTACCAGCTCTGTCATGGTGGTGGGACATACATCGGGGCATTGGGTGTAGCCAAAAAATACCACTACTACTTTGCCTTTGAAGTCCGTCAACTTGCGTTCTTGGCCTGTGTGGTCTTTGAGGGCAAAGCTCTTAGCGTAGTTGGCACCTGTGACGTCGATGGCATTGAATTTTGGTTTATCTGGGCTACAACCAGTGACAAACGTCAAACTGCAAGCGGCAAAGCCAATCACCAAGCTTGCAACGAGGCGGCGTCGTTGTATTTGTTTCATAAATAGTGGTCTATCAGCAAAGCCGCAAACAACACGCTCAAGTGGATTAGCGAGAAGCGAAATGTTTTGCGCGCCAATGCATCTGAGTAGTTACGCCACAAAGCCCAACCATAGCCACAAAAACCCAGGCTCAAAATAACAGCGGCGACCAAATAAAACCAACCACTCATGCGATACACAAAAGGCATCAAACACGCTGCTAACAACACGATGGTGTAGAGCAGTATTTGTAAGCGTGTGAATTCATTGCCGTGCGTTACAGGCAACATAGGCAAACCCGATTTGCGGTAATCCTCTACGCGGTAAAGCGCTAACGCCCAGAAATGCGGCGGCGTCCACAAGAAAATAATCAAAAACAAGATCAGCGCTTCTGGTCCTACATCACCTGTCATCGCAGCCCAGCCGAGCACTGGTGGCATGGCGCCAGATGCGCCACCAATCACAATATTTTGTGGCGTCAATGGCTTGAGGATGACGGTGTAAATGACGGCATAGCCCACAAAAGTAGCGAAGGTCAACCACATCGTGAGTGGATTGACCCACACATACAAGAGCCATGATCCAAATGCGCACATCAGTCCCGAAAAAACCAAGGTCTCGGTGTCTGATAACTCACCTTTGGCGGTGGGGCGCCATGCGGTCCGTTTCATGACGGCATCAATTTTCTTTTCCACAATGCAGTTGAAAGCAGCCGCAGCACCCGCTACAAACCAAATGCCCACGCATGACCAAAGGCCCAACTGCACTTCATCCCAAGTTGGCACACCAGGCACGGCGAGCACCATGCCTATCAAAGCGCAAAACACAATAAGCTGGATGACGCGCGGCTTGGTGAGCGCATTGAATTGGCGCAAGCGGGTGATGAGGGAGAAGTTGTCGGTCATACAGTTTTCAGTTTACGCGCTATGCACAGCAACCACACCATGGTGATGAAGAGTGCTGCCGCACCACCCGTGTGGAGCACGGCGGCGATCAATGGCCAATCTAATACAACGTTGGAGAGACCCGTAAGAAGTTGTAGCAGCAATAACGCACCCAAGACTTTTGCAACCTGCGTAGCGCGGCTATAGGACATCAAACGCCACGCCAAAGCACCCAAGGCAATGAAAACCACATATGCGCTTAAGCGATGCACATAGTGAATCGCAGTTAAGGCTTCAAAAGTTAAAGCTTCTCCTGATGCATTAAGACCAAGAGGCCGCCAAATCGTGAAACCATTGGCAAAGTCCATCAAAGGCCACCAACTGTTTTGGCACTGCGGGAAGGTATTACACGCCAAGACGGCGTAATTGGTGCTGACCCATCCACCCAGGAGAATTTGTAAAAGCAGCAACAACGCGCAAGCCCATGCACTCCAATAGAGTGCATTTGAGACTTCAATGGGGGCAACTTGTCGTTGCTGATAAATTTGTATTGTCAACAAGGCCAACAGCACCAACCCCCCGAGCAAATGCAAGGTGACGATCGCGGGGAACAATTTCATGGTCACAGTGAGTGCGCCAAAAGCCCCTTGCACACACACCCATAGCAATGTGAGCATCGGCAGTTTTGTTTTTGCACCTTGTGCGCGTTGCGACCATGCAAACCATGCCAAGGTCAAAATACATCCGCCCACACCCATGGCCATGTAGCGGTGCACCATTTCTATCCAAGCTTTTTGGTGGGTCACAGGGCCTGTGGGCATGGCGGTTTGCGCAGCATCAATGGCGCTGACAGCCCCTACTGGGCTTGCGAATCCATAACATCCTGGCCAATCAGGACAACCTAGGCCTGAATCAGTCAAACGCGTGAATGCACCGAACAATACCAAATCAAAAGTGATGAAAAGCGTTAATTGCGTGAACCACACCACCCGTTGTGTTGAAGTTGCAGAGGACTGACGCAACCACATCCACCCCAAGGGGACGGACGCCACCAAGGCACCTACTATGAGCAGGTGCAGTGTTGGTGCAAAGTTAAAGAGAGAGTTCATCTGCCAGGTAAATCCCAAGAGGCAGAAGCGCGCAACAAACGCTCGATATCGCGCTTTGCTTTAAGCGCCCCTTCGGTATTGAGCTGCGCAGGAAAACGCATCATCCACTCACCCATGGGGTCGACCATGTACAAGTGGTCTTCTAACTTTTTGTTTGCTTCGGGTTGCAACCATTGCGCTAGTGCTTTGGAATCAATACGCAAAACAGTGGCTTCTTCTAAAGCGGGTAGCAAGGTATTGGGTAATTCTGCTTTGTCATTGACCAACCACACCCACTCAGTGCGCGGACGCTCTTTGCCCAAACCCACCAAAATTTGTCGCTGTAAATACAAATGTTGTTGGCACGATGCGTCACACGCTGCACCTGCGACGCTCACCAATAACCATTGGCCTTTGAGATCGGTCAACGTCATCTTGTTTCCGTCTAAACGCTCAACCTCGATGGTTGGAATGGCACGCGTAGGTTGAATCAGCTCACCAAAGTTACGCCGCGCCTCTGGCCTAACCCAGTAATACGTGATGTAGGAAGCCACGACAGGCGCTGCACAGGCGAGCAATACCAGCAACATATTGAAGCGTCCCATGCTGGTGCGCTTGGCGTCTGCTTGCGCGACCTCTGCCGGCACTGGCAAGTCATAGACTGTCATGCCAAGCGGGTGCGATGTATCGGGTGATTTTTTATCTTGCATGGCGATAGGGTTTTATCCATTGGTACCAAAAATACAGCAGTAATTGCACAACAGCTAATGCAAACCATTGAAAGGCATAGCCCCAGTGTTTTTCTACGCCAGCAGTGATGACTGGCCAACTGCGTTGTAAGCCTTCTGCATCCGCATCGGTTTGCAACACCGTGCCTGCTAGTGAGACGCCGATTTCGTGGCTGTAGTTGGCAATGTTGAGATTTTGCCTAATAGGGGATTGCCCTGCGGCTTGTGCTGTTGTTGTGTCGGCAGTTGGCTGCGTCTTATCACCCAAGTCCATCACTTCAGACGGCCCCAATGCAATGCGACCATTGACCTGCACTAGCCCTTGCGGTGTTTCGATAGGTGCTAATAAAGTTCGGTCTTGTTGGTGGCGCGGTATCCATCCACGTTGCACCAATACTGTGGTGGTGTCGAGTTGCAACGGGGTCAACACAATAAAACCTGAGCGTCCTTGCATTGGACGGTTTTCCAAATACACCGTGTGTTGTGATAACCACCGGCCTTCAAGACGCACACCTTGGTGCAGTTGTGCCAGCACCGACTTGTCTTTTAAAACAGCCGCTGTGTCTAACGCGGGTTTCGCTTGTTGCGCGAGGATAGCAGCATGCAACGCCTCTTTTTCGTGACCGCGAGACAACTGCCATAACCCTAAACGCACAGTCAAAGCCACACCCAAAACAGTGGCCATCGTCGCCACCAGTAAAGAGCGCTGACGTGGGGCAGAGATAATGGCGTTTATGAAATTCATTGTTGCACTTGCATTTTTAGCCATCTTAGGCAGCTTGGCCTCTGCACTCATCTTCATGATGCGCTCGGGCCCGAGTGATCAGCCTAAATCCAAAAACATGGTCAAGGCCCTAGGGCTCAGGGTCGGTATCTCGATCTTTCTATTTATATGTGTCTTGATTGGTTGGCAGCTTGGTTACATACAACCGACTGGAATTGCGGCAGGTCAATAAACCTTTCCCACAAGTCCTCAAGGATTTCCGCAAAAAGCAAAGGCCGCACACGCGGCCTTTGTTCGATTTACCAGGGTGTATTACATCCAGTAAACCAAGATGTAGAGGCCTAACCACACCACGTCCACAAAGTGCCAGTACCAAGCAGCGCCTTCGAAGCCGAAGTGCTTGTCTGCCGTGAAGTGGCCTTTTTGTAAACGCAAAGTGATGATCAACAACATCAGCATGCCCAAGAACACGTGGAAGCCGTGGAAGCCTGTGAGCATGAAGAAGGTTGAACCGTAGACACCTGAGCTGAGCTTGAGGTTCATCTCGCTGTATGCGTGGCTGTATTCGTAAGCTTGCACGCCCAAGAAAATAACGCCTAACAACACGGTGAGCCACATGAACTTGATAGTGGTGTCACGCTTGTTTTCAATCAAGGCATGGTGCGCGATGGTCAAAGTCACACCAGAGCTCAACAGCAACGCCGTATTGATCGTAGGCAACCAGAAGGGCGTCATCACTTGGAACGGCTCGATGATGCCTGCAGGTGAAGCAGTAGCGCCAGCAACCACGGTAGGCCATGCAGCTTTAAAGCCAGGCCAAATCAAGGCATGCTCTAAGTTACCGAGCATGGGCACAGAGTGCACACGTGCCCACCACAGGGCCGAGAAAAACGCGCCGAAGAACATCACTTCAGAGAAGATGAACCAGCTCATGCTCCAACGGAAGGACAAATCTACTTTATGGCTGAATTGACCACCTTCGCTCTCAGCGATGGTGTCACCAAACCACTGGTACAGCACAAACAACCAAAATGCCAATCCGAAAAGCAAAGAGTATTTGCCCCAGTCAGCACCATTGACCCATTGGCCAGCGCCCAAAATCACAAAGAACAAACCCAAAGCTGCCATCGCAGGGTGGCGCGAGGGTGCGGGCACATAGTAGTAAGGCGTGGTGCCGTGTGAGGTGCTACTCATTTTTTTCTTCCTTCTTTACTTTGCAACGACCCAGTTGACCAAAAAAATCAACCCGGCCACAAACAACAAACCAGCCACAAGGCCCACACCCAGCACATGCAAGGGTGTGATTTTTGCGACATCTTCTTGGAACTCACTGCTTTTGCGAATTCCTAAAAACGACCAAGCCACGGCAACTACCGAGCGCTTCAAAGATTGAAGCTTGCTCAAGCGCCTGCTCCCATTTTTGAATCGACTGGAACAACTGCTACAGGGGCAGCAGGTGTTTTGGAACCGACTTCAAAGAATGTGTAAGACAAGGTGATTGTCGACACGTCTTTCGACAGTTTGGGATCGATCACAAACACCACAGGCCATTGCTTTTTCTCGCCAGGGGCCAAGGTGTATTGGTTAAAACAAAAACACTCGACCTTGTTGAAATGCGCTGCCGCTTGACGTGGCGCATAACTAGGAATCGCTTGTGCAGACATGACGCGGTTTTGCACATTTTGAAACTCGTACATCACCGTCATCATTTCACCGGGGTGTACTTGCATCGATGACTGCGCTGGCTTGAACATCCAAGGGCCGCGCGCATTGGCGTCGAATTCCACAGTGATGGTGCGACTGGTATCGATTTGGGTGTTGGTAGGTTTGGCACGGGCACTGCCAGTGCCAAACACTTCGCGCTCACCCAAGGCCAAGATATTGATGCCACTGAATTCGCAAATCGCGCGGTACATCGGTACCAAGGCATAGCCGAAGGCAAACATGCCAACGGCTACCACGATTAGCTTTTTCAGCATCACCAAGTTTTGGCGGAGAGGCACCATAGCTTCAGCGATTCAACAACATGATCTTGGCAAAAAAGCCAATGAAAAAAACCGCGGCGACAGAGGCCAGAATCAGCCCGAGTCGCAGGTTTTGCTTACGTTGTTCTGGCGTCATCGCAATCAGCCGATCACGCGTGTCGCAGTGGCGTCGAGCTTAGGAGGTGTCTCGAAGGTGTGGAAAGGTGCAGGAGATGGAACTTCCCACTCCAATCCTTCGGCAGCTTCCCAAGGTTTGGCAGCCGCTTTTTCACCATGGCCGAGCATCGCTGGCAAGATGATGAACAAGAAGAAATACACCTGCGCAAATCCGAAGAAGAACGCGCCGACCGATGCAATCATGTTGAAGTCTGTGAATTGCATGGGATAGTCAGCGTAGCGACGTGGCATACCGGCTAGACCTAAGAAGTGCATGGGGAAGAAGGTCACGTTGAACGCAATCAATGTCCACCAGAAGTGGATCTTGCCGCGTGTTTCGTTGTACATCACGCCAGTCCACTTGGGGCACCAGAAGTAAAAGCCCGCGAACATAGCGAACAAGGAACCTGCGACCAACACGTAGTGGAAATGGGCCACGACGTAATACGTGTCTTGCACTTGTGTGTCGATAGGTGCCATGGACAAAATCAGTCCAGTGAAACCACCCATGGTGAACACGAAGATAAAGCCCACAGCAAACAACATGGGGGTCTCAAATGTCATCGAGCCTTTCCACATGGTTGCGATCCAGTTGAAAACTTTGACGCCGGTAGGCACCGAGATCAACATCGTGGCGTACATGAAGAACAACTGGCCAGTCACAGGCATGCCAGTCGCATACATGTGGTGCGCCCACACGATGAACGACAAAATCGCAATCGACGATGTGGCGTAGACCATCGATGCATAGCCGAACAATTTCTTGCGGGCAAATGCAGGAACGATGTGGCTGATGATGCCGAAGGCCGGCAAGATCATGATGTAGACCTCTGGGTGTCCGAAGAACCAGAAGATGTGCTGGTACATGATGGGGTCGCCACCGCCAGCAGGATTGAAGAAGGTCGTGCCGAAATGGCGGTCGGTCAATGTCATGGTGATCGCGCCAGCCAACACAGGCATCACTGCGATCAACAAATAAGCTGTGATCAACCATGTCCACACGAACATCGGCATCTTCATCAAAGTCATGCCAGGGGCACGCATATTGAGAATGGTCACGATGATGTTGATCGAACCCATGATCGACGATGCGCCCAACAAATGCAAAGCAAAAATGCCAGAGTCCATCGAGGGACCCATTTGCAATGTCAAAGGTGCATAGAGCGTCCATCCAGCAGCAGGTGCGCCACCAGGTTGGAAGAAAGATGTGCTGAGCATGACAGCAGCTGGAATCATCAACCAGAAGCTGAAGTTGTTCATGCGGGCGAAAGCCATGTCAGAGGCGCCAATTTGCAATGGAATCATCCAGTTAGCAAAACCCACGAAGGCCGGCATGATGGCGCCGAACACCATGATGAGGCCGTGCATGGTGGTGAGTTGGTTGAACAACTCAGGGTTGACCAATTGCAAACCAGGCTGAAACAACTCAGCACGGATCAACAAGGCCAAGATGCCACCGATGATCAACATCGTGAAAGCGAACAACAGATACAAAGTACCAATGTCCTTGTGGTTGGTAGCAAATACCCAACGCTGCCATCCGTGTGGGGCACCGTGGTGGTCGTCGTGGCCATGGACGTGGCCGTGAGGATCGAGAACTGCGCTCATGATGTGTTCCTATTCAACGGTGGGGATTAACGGGCGGCCTTGACATCGGCAGGCTGAACTAGCTGGCCGGTCTTGTTGGACCAATTGTTTTTGGTGTAGCTGATCACCGCGGCAATGTCGGTGTCGCTCAGTTGTTTCCATGCGGGCATGGCGTTGTTTTGGCCATTGAGCAAGACGTGGATTTGTTTACCAGCGTCAGAGTTCAGTACCACAGCAGAGCCGTCCAAAGCCTTGATAGCTCCGCCACCCTTACCGTTGGCTTGGTGGCAGGCCACGCAATTCGCGGCATAAACTTTTTCGCCACGCTGCAAGATCTCAGGCAATGTCCACACTTTGGATGGATCGTCCATCTTGGCGGCCATCTTCTTTTGCTCGACCGCTACCCATGCTGCGTAGTCTTCAGCGCTCAACACTTTGACGTGGATAGGCATGTAAGCGTGTTCTTTGCCGCACAACTCTTGGCATTGACCGTGGTAGTCGCCTACGGTTTCTGCGCGGAACCAAGTGTCACGCACAAAGCCGGGTAACGCGTCTTGCTTGATACCCAAAGATGGAACCGCGAAGGCGTGGATCACGTCGTTGGCAGTTGTAATGATGCGAACCTTTTTGTTGACAGGCACGACCAGTGGGTTGTCAACCTTGAGCAAGTAGTCATCGACGTCGACGCCCTTGGCGCCGTTGTTAGACATATTGCGTTGCTCGCCGTCGAGAGTAGAGATGAAAGCAATGCCTTCGCCCTCGCCCTTAAGGTAGTCGTAACCCCATTTCCACTGGTAACCAGTAGCTTTGATAGTGAGGTCAGCGTTAGAAGTGTCTTTTTGGGCTACCACTGCTTTGGTAGCAGGCAAAGCCATCAAGATCACGATGATGAAGGGAATAACAGTCCAAGCGATTTCAACTTTGACAGATTCGTGGAAAGTGGCTGGTTTGTGGCCAACTGATTTGCGGTGCTTCCAAATGGAATAAAACATCACGCCGAAAACAGCCACGAAGATAACGGTACAAATAATCAGCATGAACCAGTGCAACCAACCTTGTTCCTGAGCGATCTTGGTCGCACCAGGTTGCAAATTGAGTTGCCAATTGGCTGGGCCGCCAGGAAGGTCGTTCACTGCCCAAGCCGCTGTACTCGCCCAGGTGGAAACGAACAGCAAAGCCGAAGCCAACTTCTGGAAAAGATTGTTCTTCATCACTTTTAAATGCCTTAATTGATTAGCCTGCAGGAGGGCCAACCCAAGGGTTGGCCCTAAATAAAGTCACAGCCCGTCATTCTAGCGGGGTATTGCCCCTGGTTTTGCTAAGTAAGGTTTTCATCTGCGCCAAGGTGACTGAGGATTGCTCAGCCAGTCGCACCTTGGGCAGGGGTTTGAGGGCGTGCCCATAGATCACTTCGACCGTCAGCACCAAGCGCCCCCCTTGGTCAGGCTTGGCTAGGGCCAACAAAGCGGCCTCTAAAGCTCGCTTCCAGCCTCGGCCGCGTAAATTTGGGTAACGCTGGTGGTGCAAATTACGCCCCAACACACGTAGGTCTTTTAGCAAGTCTACGGGCGTTGCATAGGTGAGCGTGATGCGCTCCATGTCCATGACGGGTTCAGCGAACCCTGCCTGCACCAACATATCGCCCCAATCATGCATATCGGTGAACGCGTGCGAGGGCTCACCCCAACCCATCTGTTGGTAAATGGGTTGCAGTTCTCGCAAAGTGTCTGGCCCCAAGCTCGAAAACATCAAAAAACCATCCGTAGCCAGCAAACTGTGCCAAGTACGCAGCAAAGACTTTGGATCCACCGCAGTGTGCAAAGCCATATTGGCCCAGACCATGTCGGCCTTTTCTTGTTGCTGCAAACCGTTTGTGAGGCTCTTTATGGAGACCGCCTGGTGTTGCCACACTTTCCACCAAGGGTTTGTAAGTGCCGCTTTCGCTTTTTGTAAGCGCAACTCGGACGTTTCAAGCGCCAAACAATTAGCCTTGGGGTATCGCGCTCGCACTGCCGCATGGGTTTGTATTCCGCCATTCACAGGCGCCCAATCGACCCACGTTTTTGGCTGCAAGCGAATCCACTGCAACCGATCTTCCATGCGTCTTCCAATTTCCTCATGCAACCACGGAGTTTCCGAGTGGTTGAACTGTGACCAACGTTCGCTGGCGATGGGGTCTATGGTGGGAACGTGGTCGACAGAGGTGGCTTCAGACATGGCGGGCCAGTATAGATTCCATGTTTGACAGCCGCTTCGAATGGCCTGCATGGATGCAGCGTCTCAGACTACCCAGTGTTTGCCACATTTGCGAGGCATGGCCCAGCACAGCTTTGTGCAATGCCTGCGTGCAAGAGTTTGCCCAGCCCATCGCCCGTTGCCCGACCTGCGCCCTGCCAGCGTTTGGAAGCAGATGTTTTCCATGCCATTACGAGCCGCCACCGCTAGATAAATGTTTGACCGCCGTGACCTACGGCCACCCATGGTCAGACTGCATCGCCAAATTCAAATTCCACGGCGATGTGGGTCTGGCGCGTCAACTCGCGCAATTAATGCGCAACGCGCCTTGGGTAGAACCTGCAATAGAGATGGCCGATAGCGTGATCGCCATGCCCTTGTCTGCCTCGCGACTGCGTGAGCGGGGCTTCAACCAATCTTATGAATTGGCTAAGCACTTGGCGCCGCAAAAAGCAGACGGCAGGACGCTTTTACGTTTAGAGCATTCCATCCACCAAGTGGGCGCATCGCGCGCGGAGCGTTTGGCGCAAGCACACAACACCGTTTGGGTGGCACCACTGCGGATACCCGAATTGCGCGGCAAACGCGTTGTGTTGGTTGACGATGTCATGACCACAGGCGCCACCATGTTTGAAGCAGCACGCACCTTGCGCCAAGCGGGGGTGGCACACATCACTGGCTTGGTGTTCGCGCGGGCTCAGCTGACGGAATCGTGAGACGCGAGACAATGCCCCCATGTTTCATATCGTGCTGGTGCATCCAGAAATTCCACCCAACACTGGCAACGTCATTCGCCTAGCGGCCAATACCGGTTGCAGTTTGCATCTCATAGAACCGCTCGGTTTCACGATGGAAGACAAGCACATGCGCCGCGCAGGGCTCGACTACCACGAGTACGCGCATGTGGCGCGCTATCCCAGTTGGCAAGATTTCTTGGCTACGGCCAATCCAGCGGCAGATCGCATGTTCGCCCTGACCACCAAAGGCTCGCGTACCGCGCACGATGCGCAATTCCTCGAAGGGGACTGGTTGGTATTTGGTTCAGAAACCGCTGGCTTGCCGCAAGCCATCCGCGAAAGTTTTCCCGAGGCGCAACGCCTGCGTTTACCCATGCTCGAAGGGCAACGCAGTTTGAACTTATCGAATTCCGTGGCGGTGATCGTGTACGAAGCCTGGCGCCAAAACGGCTTCAGGCATAAAGCCTAGTCACGGTCTCAGCCACGCACACGGGTTTATCGCCACCCTCGCGCTCGACGGTGACGCTCCACACCAGCTGCATGCCGTTGTTGTCAATCGGGTCACAGGATTTCAAAGACATCTTGGCCCGCAAGCGCGAACCCACCAAGACAGGGGCCGTGAAACGCACTTTGTTCACGCCGTAGTTAATCCCCATTTTTTGGTCTTGCACTTTGAAGGCCTTGGCAAAAAACTGCGGCATCAATGACAGCGTCAAAAACCCGTGGGCGATCGTCGTGCCAAACGGCCCTGCCTTGGCCCGTTCTGGGTCAACATGGATCCACTGGTGGTCGCCAGTGGCATCGGCAAACTGGTTCACGTGTTCTTGGGTGACGGTGATCCAGTCGCTGGCGACTTCACCTTGGCCTACAAACTGGGGAACGCTTTGGAGAGTTTCAAAAATTTTCATGGCGCAACTTTCTCTCAAACTAGGGACTACGGTTGTCTATTTGGCGACATGGACTGTATCTGGCGCGAGCTCGAAGCCCATCATCGTTCTGGTTATACATATAGAGGCTTGCCGAATAAGCCCTCCCCTACACTATCGGTTTTGTATCTAACCATTTACTTCCCCCATGAGCGCTTTTCAAGAAGAAGAAGTTTTGTCCGTTCACCACTGGACCGACCGCCTGTTTAGCTTCACCACCACCCGTGACCAAGCCCTGCGTTTCTCCAACGGCCACTTCACGATGATCGGGTTACGGGTTAACAACAAGCCGCTGTTGCGTGCTTACAGCATCGTCAGCGCCAATTACGAAGAGCATCTGGAATTTTTGAGCATCAAGGTGCAAGACGGTCCGCTGACCTCGCGCCTCCAACACATCCAAGTGGGCGACAAGATCATCGTTGGCCGCAAGCCAACGGGCACCCTGCTGATTGATTACCTCTTGCCCGGTAAAAACCTGTACTTGCTTTCCACCGGCACCGGTATGGCGCCATTTTTGAGCGTGATCCGCGACCCCGAAACCTATGAGCGCTTTGAGAAAGTCATCTTGGTCCACGGTGTGCGCGAAGTCAAAGAGCTGGCCTACCACGACTACCTCACCCAAGAATTGCCAAAGCATGAGTTTTTGGGCGAGATGGTCAGCAAGCAATTCTTGTATTACCCCACCGTGACGCGCGAGCCTTTTAAAAACCAAGGCCGTTTGACAGACGCAATTGAAAGCGGCAAGTTGTTCACCGACTTAGGCCTGCCCGCCTTCGACGCTGGCCGCGACCGTGTGATGATTTGCGGTAGCCCCCAAATGTTGAAAGACCTCAAGCGCATGCTCGAAGATCGCCATTTCAAAGAAGGCAACACCACAACGCCGGGTGACTTTGTGATTGAGCGGGCTTTTGCCGATCAGTAATTCCGTGCCCTAAACGGCTATCGGCAATCCAACCAGCTTCTCAAGTTCTTCGCGCGACAAGCCCTCCACCGCATCGATCAAGCGCAGTCCCTGCTCTGTGATTTCTAAAGTAGCCAAGTCGGTATAAATGCGCTTCACACAGGCCAAGCCCGTGATCGGATAGGTACAAGCAGGAACAATCTTGCTTTGGCCTTGTTTGGTGAGCAAGTCCATCATCACCCAAGTTTGCTTGGCGCCAATCGCCAAATCCATCGCCCCACCTACTGCGGGAATCGCGTCTGGCTCACCCGTATGCCAGTTGGCCAAGTCGCCTGTGACGCTCACCTGAAACGCACCTAACACACATATATCTAGGTGCCCGCCGCGCATCATGGCGAAGCTGTCGTTGTGGTGCACGTAAGCGCCACCGGGCAGCAACGTGACGGGCTGCTTGCCCGCGTTGATCAGATCGAAATCTTCGTCTTCAGGCGCAGGCGCGGGGCCCATGCCTAAGATGCCGTTTTCGCTGTGCAAGACAATCTCTAAGCCTTGGGGCAAATGGTTCGCCACTTGGGTCGGCATGCCGATGCCCAAATTTACATACACACCTTCAGGAATATCTTGCGCCACACGCGCGGCGACTTGGTCTTTGGTTTTGCGTTGGTAGGCCATAGGGTTGCGCTCGTGTCAGGCCTGTTTTTTAAAGCCACCGCCCACCGTGGCGGTACGCGGCACTTGCACGATGCTGTGCACAAAAATACTGGGCGTCACGATCGTCTCGGGGTCTAAAGCCCCCAAGGGCACGACTTCATGCACAGACGCCACGGTGCGTTTAGCGGCCA
>Ga0228703_1000376_pt1 | contig 33884 bp, 33 predicted proteins | sample McNCre217_Aug_MG_3_FD_178020 | JGI IMG/M metagenome (GOLD analysis project Ga0228703, IMG submission 178020) | Freshwater microbial communities from McNutts Creek, Athens, Georgia, United States - 29-17_Aug_MG | ecosystem: Environmental > Aquatic > Freshwater > Creek | place: USA: Georgia...
CAAATCAAACAATACGCCGTGCACACCAACCTGCGCAGCGCCGTGGTGTTTGGCGGCATGGACATGAAGCCCCAAACCCTAGAGCTGAAAAAAGGCGTCGAAGTTTTGGTGGCCACGCCCGGTCGTTTGCTGGATCACATCGAAGCCAAGAACGTGGTGTTGAACCAAGTGGAATATGTGGTGCTCGACGAAGCCGACCGCATGTTGGACATTGGCTTCTTGCCCGACTTGCAACGCATCTTGAGCCACTTGCCCAAGACGCGCACCACGCTGTTGTTCTCGGCCACGTTCTCGACCGAAATCAAACGCTTGGCGGGTAGCTATTTGCAAAACCCTGTCACCATCGAAGTGGCGCGTCCCAACGAAACCGCCGCCACCATCACGCAACAGTTTTACAGCGTGAGCGTGGACGACAAATACAACGCTTTGCGTCACCTCATCAAAGCCAATGGCATGAAGCAAGCCTTTGTGTTTTGCAACAGTAAACTCGGTTGTGCCCGCCTGGCTCGCTCGCTTGAGCGCGATGGTTTTCGCACCAGCGCTTTGCACGGCGACAAGAGCCAAGACGAACGCTTGAAAGCCCTCGAAGGCTTCAAAAAAGGCGAGGTCGATTTGTTGGTCTGTACCGATGTGGCCGCACGCGGTTTGGACATCAAAGACGTGCCTGCGGTGTTCAACTTTGACATCCCGTTCAACGCCGAAGACTATGTGCACCGCATTGGCCGCACAGGCCGTGCCGGTGCTTTGGGCCATGCCATCAGCTTTGTGTCGGGCAGCGACCAACGTTTGGTGACGGACATTGAGAAACTGCTCAAGACCAAAATCACGCTAGAAAACGTGACCGTCGAGCAAGACCGTTCGCGCGAGCGCCGTGAGCCTCGTGGTGGTGATCGCTGTGAGCGTTCAGAATCTTCCAGCCGTCCCCGTGACAGCGCCTTGTCACGCGATGCACGTCCACGTGAACAAGACAACAACCGTCGCAGCCGCGAAGTGGGCTACACGCCAGCGCCGCGTGTGAAGAACGACCCGTTTTTTGACAAGCCCTACGAAGCACCTGTGCGCAGCGCCGAAGCTGCTGCACCTGCTGCACCCGACCCACTGCGCAAGTCGGCCAACATCAAGCCCAAGCGGGTGATGGCGGCTTTGTTCAAGTCGACCACTTAAAGAAAAACGCGCTGACGGCGCGTTTTTTTTTTGGTGCGAAGGGGCAACAGCAAAGCGCATGAGATGGGCAAACAGATTTGAATCGGTGATAGCCCTCGCTGAAAAGTGAGCGCCTTAAGCTGCCAGAGGGACTAAACGGGACCTAGGGGGAGTTGCATGAAAAATCCAAAAGATAGCAAAAAGGCTATACTTGAAATTCAATGGACTGTGACCCTGCATCCACTGGCTGCGCATGAATTACAGACCATCCCCGCTGATATGCAAGCTCGGTTTTTGCACATCGGTGAGATGCTGGAGGACTTGGGGCCGCATCGTGTGGGCTTGCCGCACATTCGGCCACTAGAAAGCAAGCTGTGGGAAATGCGTATGACAGGGCGCGATGGTATTGCCCGTGCCGTTTACGCTGCTGTGCAGGGGCGCACTTTGCTGGTGCTGCATGTGTTTATAAAAAAGACGCAGACAACACCACGAAGGGCCATTGAAACTGCATTGAAACGCTTGGAGGAATCGATATGAAAAGCCTGAAAGAGATGAAAGCTGAATTGCTGGCCAACCCTGCCGTTCGCCAAGCCTACGACGCACAAGCACCCGAGTTTGAGTTGGCCCGCGAACTGATTGCAGCTCGCACGCAAGCTGGCCTGACGCAAGGCGATGTGGCCGCACTCATGGGCACAACCCAAAGCGTGGTGGCACGCATCGAAAGTGGCAGAGGCACGCCATCCATGCGTACCGTCCAACGTTTTGCCAGTGCCGTGGGTGCGCGTGCCGTGGTGCGCATGGAGCCGTTGACGGCTGCATAAGCTAAACAAGACCTAATTAAATGGGCTAAGCGAGCGGATCCATCGTCTGCGGGCACTTCACACTGAGGCGTTCCCACGCAGGCGCTTCAACAACCGTCGCAACCGCGAAGTGGGCTAGACGCCAGCGCCGCGTGTGAAGAACGCCCCGTTTTTTGACAAACCCCACGAAGCACCTGTGCGCAGCGCAGAGGCCGCAGCACCTGCTGCACCCGACCCGCTGCGCAAGTCGGCCAACATCAAGCCCAAGCGGGTGATGGCGGCTCTGTTCAAGTCAACGACTTAAACCATAAAAAAGGCCCCATGCAATGGGGCCTTTTCTTATTCGGGTTTGAAGCCTGAGCCTTTGAGCAGCTCCGCGTTTTCAGTGATGTATTTGCCGGTGTATTTTCTAAATTCGTCCACAGATTCCACGACGGGTTCAATCCCGAGTTGCTCGAAAGCGCCTGACTTGGTGAGTTGACGCACTGCATCGTTTGCAGCTCTGTTCAATAACTGAACGCGATCGTCAGGTGTGCCTTTCGGAGCCCAGATGCCATACCAAGACTCTGTGACAAACTTTGGATAGCCACTCTCAGAAGCGGTGGGCACGCCAGGCATCACAGAGCTTCGCTTTGCAGAAGTCACGATGATGGGCTTCACCTTGCCAGCCTTAGCCATGGATTGCAATGAAATGATGGAGTCAATCAAAATTTGCGAATGCCCACCAGCCACATCGGTCAATGCAGGTGCGGTGCCTTTATAGGCAGTCGTGGTCAAGTTCAGATTACCTTCTTTGGCAAACATCAGTGTTGCCAAATGACTCGCTGCGCCTAAGGCGGGCAAACCAGCCGTCCATTTATCAGGGTTTTGCTTGGCTGCATCCATGACCTCTTTCAATTTGGTTTGCGGCAATGTTGGTGCAATGACCATCAGCAACGGCGCTTCCCCCACACGAGCGACATACGAAAAATCAGTCAAGGGATCGTAGGGTGGGTTTGCAATGACCAGCTTGGTCAATGCTTGCGTGGAGGCGGAGAAAAGCAATGTTTGGCCATCGGCTTGTGCGCCCTGAACAAATTTAGCGCCTATCGTTCCACTGGCACCAGGCTTGTTCTCAACCACGATGGAAACATTCAAATTCGTTTGCATTTGCTTTGCAATCAAACGCGCTGCGTTATCCACACCACCACCTGCAGCAAACGGCACGATCAATTTGATCGTGCCATCTGGAAATTTAGGTTGCGCCGATGCAAAGGCCGTTGCTGTCAGCAATGCAATTGACAGCAATTTTTTTGTCAATGAAATCATGTTTGTCTCCAGTTGAATTTTGAACTCACACCGTCTTAATCTCTGTAACCCTTGCGCCATGAAGATGAGCCACCAAACAAGGGGGCTTCGGGTGCTGGTCCATGAAGCTTGGCGTAGGACTCAATCGTTTTCGTCATCCGTGGCAACAGCCAATCAGTGACTGCATCAATCACTTCCTCATCCTCTAAGCGATTCAAGATGCCGCGAATGGCTTGGTCCTGAGAAGCAATAGGGCCTGGTGCGAGCAAAAAGGCCACGACATCTGTCTGACCTAAACGCTCGCTCTCTGCCCATAAATAATCTGCAATGTCATGCTCGAAGTCTTCGAGCGTGACACTCATGCCACTCATCGTGCATGAGCATCCCAACGCCACATGCTGGCTCGACAACCGGTTCCAAAGACCGGAGAGGTAGGCAGCTTGCTGCTGGGATGCTGTCATTTCAAGCAACTCAAACAAGGTCTTTGCTTCGTAACTTCTGTGTCTCAGATGACTTGACTTCACAGCTGTCATCCAACACCACGCCGTAGAGTTTTTCAGCGGCTTCGCGACTGACGTAGCCCTCGCGTACGTCATGCGCCACCGCATCTGCGTCACGTTTGAATGGGCTACCAAAACCACCACCACCGCCAGAAAGCATCTTGTAGGCGTCGCCGCGTTCTAAGCGAACGTTGAAGATCTTTGCATTCGGCAAATCAGAGCTCCATTCACCTTTGTGACGAATGGCAATGCCGTTGCCTGCCGCCTCCCCACCACCTTCTAAGCCCCAAGGTTTGCAATGCATGCGGTCGATACGAGTCGTCACCGAGAAAGGCGACAAGGCTTGCACCACCATCTCGGCACCTAAGCCACCGCGGAACTCACCCGCACCTGCGCTGTCCTCACGAATCTTGTAGCTTTCGACCAGCACAGGGTATTTCGCTTCCAGCTGTTCTGTCGGGCTGTTGTGTGTATCGCCGTCGTTGATACACACCGTGACAGAGACACCGTCTTCGCGCGATTTAGCGCCCCAACCGCCACCCAGTGGGCCAATGCCCACAATGAACAAGCGACCATCTTCAGGCGAAATGCCGTGGATGTTGGGGAATACCAAATCGGCATGGTGGCCCGCAATCGCGCGATGAGGAATCGCAGGTGCTAACGCTTTGAAAATCGTATCAATCACGGTCATCGGGAAGGTCATCCACACACGCATGGGATAGGGACGCTCAGCGCTGATGACGGTGCCCATGGGCATGATGACCTTCAGAGGTCGGAAGCTGCCATCGTTCACGGGATAGTCGGTGGGTGTGGTCAAACACTTGTAGGCCACTTGCGCACAAGCAATACCGGTGGTGAAGCCAGAGTTGTAAAAGCCTTTTACTTGCTTGCTCACATCGGAGAGGTCCACTTCCATCTCATCACCTTTGACGGTGACCTTGACGCGAATCGGGATGCGTTTACCGATTTCTAAACCATCGTCATCCATGAAGGATTCGGCTTCGTACACACCATCGGGAATCGACAAAGTGTTTTGACGCGCTAGGGCTTCAGACGCATCCATGATTTGAAGAATCGAGGCTTGCACGTCTTGGTTTCCGTAACGTTGCACCAATTCCAAGAATCGGCGCTCACCTGTGGTGATGGCCGTGATTTGGGCACGCAAGTCACCCAAGGCACGCTCGGGCATACGCACGTTCATGGCGATGATGTCCAGCAAGTCTTGGTTCACTTTGCCCGCCGATTGATATTTCACAATCGGAATCTGAATGCCCTCAGAGTAAATATCAGTGGTGATTTGCCCCAAGCTGCCACCCACATCCAACCAGTGCGCCATGCAACAGGTAAAGCCAATCAACTTACCCTCATGGAACACAGGCATGGTGAATGTGAAATGGTTCAAGTGGCTGCCTGTGGTGTAGGCATCGTTCGTGACCAAGATATCGCCGGGGTGGATGTTGTCGTAGCCAAAGTGACGAATCTTTGATTTGACAGTTTCAGACATGCCGCGAATGAACATGGGCAAGCCCAAGCCAATCGAAACGGTATCGCCCTCTTTGGTGAAAAGACCAACCGTGAAATCCAGTGCCTCATAAATGATGAGGTTGTAGGCTGTGCGCATCAAGTTGGTTTTCATCTCCTCCGTGACAGCAAACAAGCCATTACGGATGATTTCCACAATCACAGGATCAACAGCCTGCGCATTTGATTTTTGAACTTGTGTCGTGCTCATGAGCGGTCACTCCCGATTGAAATTTGAAGGTTGCCGTACAGATCAACTTTGACGCTGTCGCCAGGTTGAACCACGGTGGTGGATGCGTGCTCTTCCACGAGCGCTGGGCCGTGAAACTCGTTGCCGCTCTTGAGCAGATCGCGTCGATACACAGGCGTGTCAACAAAATCACCCGCACTGCGGAAATAGACCGGCTTGTGCGCACGCAACGCTTGTGCATCAGGCTTTTCTTGACCTGTCTCTACTGCATTGCGAGGTGGTTTTTTCATTCGACCCAGCACCGTCACGCGCAGGCTGACAATGTCAGCCGCTTCTTTAGGTGCCGATGTGCCATAGCGCACTTTGTGAACTTCATCAAAGTGGTTCTTGATGGCAGCACGGTCTTTGCTGACAAAGAATTCGTGTGGCAAGTCAACCGTCACCGCATGCTCTTGACCGAAATAGCGCATATCAGCGGCACGTTCAAATACGATTTCTTCAGGGCGAATTTGTGAAGCCCCAATCGCTGCACGACCTTCGTCTTCCATCTCTTTGTAGAACGCCTCGATTTCATCAAAAGACAAGCTGTCCAAGCGACGGAACACCGAACGAACATAGTCATAGCGCAAGTCGCTGAACAACATGCCGTAGGCCGAGAAGTAGCCAGGCGCATGTGGAATCAACACTTTGCGGATACCTATTTCTCGCGCAATCGCCGAGGCATGCAAAGGGCCTGCGCCACCGTACACCACCATGGTGAAACTGCCAGCATCCAATCCACGCTCCGTGGTCACGGCTTTGACGGCATGCGACATCTGCGTCACCGCGATGCGCAAAATGCCATCGGCTGCTTTAGTAGCATCCAAACCCAAGGGCTTGGCAATTTTTTCTTCCATTGCTTGTTTGGCACGGTCCAAGTACAACGGCATTTCGCCACCAAGGAAGTTGTGTTCATCCAAACGGCCCAGAATCAAGTTCGCGTCGGTCACGGTGGGTTCCGTGCCATCGCGGCCATAGCAAACTGGCCCCGGCATGCTGCCTGCAGAGCGTGGGCCCACGCGCAAGGAGTTACCCAATTCCACGCGTGCAATCGAACCGCCGCCCGTACCCACCTCAAAAATATCCATCATCGGAATTTGAATAGGCAAGGCCTTTTCGTACCCACCAATCAATGCACTGCCCGTGGTCAATGGACGGCCTTCACTGATCACGCCAGCCTTGGCTGTCGTGCCGCCCATGTCGAAAGCAATCGAATCGGGCATGCCGAGTTGGGCGCAAATGGCTTGTGCACCAATTACACCTGCGGCAGGTCCAGATTCCAGCATGCGAACGCAGTCGCGACGTGCATGCTCAACAGGGAACAAGCCACCAGTGGATTGAACCGCATAGAAGTCACCTTCAAAGCCTTTGTCGCTCAAGTGGTGTTCCAGTTCACCTAAGTATTCAGAGACACGTGGTCCCACATAGGAATTTGCAACAGCTGTAGACACGCGCTCAAACTCTCGATACTCCTGTGATAACTCATGCGATGCCGTCACAAATGCACCGGGAATTTCTTCTTGCAGAATGGCTTTGACGCGGCGTTCATGGTCTGGGTTGCGATAGGAGTGCAGCAGTAATACGGCCACTGCTTCGATGTGCTTGGCTTTCAATTCGCGTGCAAGTTCACGCACCGCGTTTTCATCTAGAGGTTTGTGTAAGGAGCCATCTGCACGCAAACGCTCTGACACTTCGTAACGCAGTGAGCGTGGCACCAGTGGCTCATGCTTTGAGAAAAACAAGTTGTAGGCATCAGGGCGATTCACACGCCCGATTTCATAGATGTCTCGGAAACCTTCGGTGATGAGCAAGGCGGTTTTTGCGCCGTTGCGTTCCAGCAAGGTGTTGATCGCAATGGTCGAACCATGCAAGAACAAGTAACCGTTGCTCAAGTCAATGCCCGCGCCATCCAAGGTGTTTTGGATACCGGTAACCAATTCGCCGTGTGTAGACAGTGCTTTGCCGAAAGAGATTGCTCCCGTTGACTCGTCAAAGCAAGCCATATCCGTGAAGGTGCCGCCGATGTCGACCGCAATTCGCAATGAGTTTTTAGATTCAGACATGGATGATTCCTTTATGCGACGTTCGACACCACGTTGCGTAGCGTGCCCAGACCCGTGATTTCGACTTCAATCACATCACCAGCCTTCATGTAAACAGGCGGTTCACGGCGATCGCCCACGCCACCAGGCGTGCCTGTCGCAATCACATCGCCTGGATATAGATTGGTAAAACCAGAGAGGTATTCGATGATGACCGGCAGGGTGTAAATCAAGTCAGACACTGATGCGTGTTGCATGACTTCACCATTGAGACGAGACTCCAAGGTGAGTTGATTCACATCAGGAATTTCTTTGCGCGTGGCCATGAATGGTCCAAGTGGGCCTGTCAATGGAAAGTTCTTACCTGGAATCCATTGATGCGTGTGACGTTGCCAATCGCGTGCCGTGCCATCGTTGAAACAGGCGTAACCCGCAATATGTTCAAACGCTTGTGCCTGCGTGATGTTGCGGCCACCTTTGCCAATGATGACGGCCAGTTCACCTTCAAAGTCAAAACGCTGAGTTTCTTTGGGATGTGGCAATGGTGCGTTGTGTGCGGTCAAGCTATCTGCAAAGCGCGTGAAGATGGCAGGGTAGTCACTGTCTGCACGTTTGGTTTCTGCCACGTGTGTTTTGTAGTTCAATCCAACACAAAAAACCTTGTTTGGATTGGGAATCACAGGCAGCAGGCGTGCTTGTGATGCCGTCACAGCCTTGCCACTTTGACGTATCAAAGCTTCCAACTCATCCAATTTATTTGCCGCAATGACGGACTTCAAATCTGCATATTGCGCTTGGAATGCCTCGGGGACTTGAATCCAGTTGCTTTCATCTTTCCAGAGGCCGTAAGTCTGCTGATCTGCTATTTCAAAACTGACAAAGCTCATCGTTTTTCCTTTGATATCTTGCACCGACCGTCGATGCATCTGAACAATGAGCGCGAGTTTATGGATGGATAAACCATCTGCATAGAATGTTTTCTGAGATTTCAGATATGCCTAAAATGGCATATCAAAGAGGTTCGTATGCAAATCAACGATTTACGCTTATTTATGGAAGTCGCCGAGCTTGGTAGCTTCACCAAAGTGGCAGCGCAAAGAAATACCGTGCAGTCTCACATCAGCAGACAAGTCAGTGATTTTGAAAAAACCTGTGGTGCTGCACTGTTTCGACGAACGGGGCGAGGTGTTGTTTTGACAGAGTTTGGCCAGCATGTTCAGCAGCGTGTGCGAGGTTGGCTCAAAGACAGCGATGAGATGTTTGCTGACATACAGCAAACATCTCAAGTGCCTATGGGAGAAGTCAAGATTGGCGTTCTTCCTTCAGCGGCTCATCCTTTGATGACGCACATCTTCAAACGTTTGCACCATGACTACCCCAAGATCAAGCTCAATATTCGGGAGGGGCAAGGCAGTGAGTTGGATGGGCTTTTAGATACAGGGGCGGTTGATATGGCCATCTTGTTTCGGTATGAGAAACCAACGGGTAGTGATGAAACGCTTTTGTCCACCGCGAACACGTACCTTGTCTCGTGTCCTGGTCTCTCACTGACTTATTCAGATACCGTTGACTTCAAACGGCTCGAAGGACTGCCATTGGTTTTACCGCGTCGCCCTTCGTATTGGCGATCGATCTTGGATGAAACAGCCAAAAGCAAAGGGTTTAGCTTGGTGGCTGAAGTCGAGGCTGATTCGCTTCGAGTTCAAAAAGAAATCATTGCTTCTAACCCTCATATGTATGCGTTACTCGGCCCTTTCTCAGTCGATGAGGAACTACGTACTGGAAAGTTACAAGCGGCAAAAATCATTGGCCCCGACCTCAAACGTTATGTCACGCTTGCGCATCCCAAGCAAGGGCATTTCACACAAGCGAGTCGCATCGTTTCTCAGCTCATCAAAGAAACCGTGACTGGATGGAAGGGGCAATTAAATAGCCCACCCGCATTCAATTAAGTTCTAAGCCAACGGGTCCATCGTCTGCGGACACTTCACACTGAGGCGCTCCCACGCAGGCGCTTCGCTCACGGTCAGCAGCGTGTCCGAGGCTTCAAGCTTGGCCGCACTCAGGCAGCCGCCCCACACGCAGCCATCATCTAGGCACACCACGTCTGCGCGGTCTTCAATCTGCACGGTGGACCAATGGCCAAAGGCCATGCGCACATCGGCGGTCAATCGGCCTGGTACATCAAACCATGGCATCAAGTGCGCAGGCGCTTTGTCGGCATTCTCTTTCACGCTGAAGTCCATCGCGCCCTGCGCATCGCAAAAGCGTAAACGGGTAAGTGCGTTGACGATGACGCGTAAGCGATCAGCGCCTGCCAAATCATCACGCCACACATTGGGCAGGCCGCCATACATCTGTGGCATGAACTGCACCCAGTCGTCGCTGCGCAACACGGTTTCTACTTCACCGGCCAGCGCCATGGTTTGTTCTGCTGTCCATTGCGGCAGCACGCCCGCATGCACCATCAGCAGCTTGTTCACACGCAAGGCCATGTGTTGGTGACGCAGCCAGTGCAGCAGCTCGGCACTGTCGGGCGCGGTCAAGAGGTCTTGAATGGTGTCTTGTTTGTTGGGTTGGCGCACACCGCGTGAGACGGCCAGCACATGCAAATCATGGTTGCCCAACACACATTGGGCACTGCTGCCGAGCGCCATCAAGCGGCGCAGCACGCCCACGTTGTTGGGGCCACGGTTGACCAAATCGCCCAACAGATACAGCGTGTCGCGGCTGGGGGAAAACGCGAGGTGCGTCAACAAACGTTCTAAGGCTTCGTCGCAGCCTTGCACGTCGCCAATCAAGTAAAGTGCCATGTAGGAGATTGTGATGGATGTTTTACTGATTGTTTTCTTAACGCTGCTCAATGGCGTGTTCGCCATGTCTGAGATGGCGTTGGCTTCCAGCCGCAAGGCGCGCTTGGCTGCGTTGGCCGAATCGGGCGATGGTGGTGCACAGGCTGCGTTGCGTTTGATGGAGCACCCCACACAGTTTTTGTCGACCGTGCAAATTGGCATCACGTCCATTGGCGTGCTCAACGGCATTGTGGGCGAGGCCGCTTTCAGTGATGATTTTTCGTATTGGCTGCTGGCCCAAGGCGTGCCCGAGAGCTGGGCTGCCGGTTTGGCCACTGCCTTTGTGGTGACGCTCATCACCTTCAGCACCATCTTGTTTGGCGAGCTGGTGCCCAAGCGCATTGGCCAGTTGTTCCCCGAATCGGTGGCGCGTGTGGCGGCACCGGTGATGTTGGCCTTGGCCACCTTGGCCAAGCCCTTTGTGCATTTGTTGTCGGCCAGCACCAGCGGCATGTTGAAGCTGCTGCGCATTGATGTGCATGGCGCACGCACGGTGACCGAAGAAGAAATTTCAGCCAGCTTGGTCGAAGGTGTGGATGCGGGCTTGATTGAACAGCACGAACACCAAATGGTGCAAAACGTGTTCAATCTGGATGAGCGTCCGCTCACCTCCATCATGGTGCACCGTTCTGACATCGAGTGGCTGGACGCCAAGCTGCCTGTGCCGCAAGCCTTGGCGCAAGTGGGGGCGAGTGGCGCGCACTCGTGGTACCCCGTGTGTCGTGGCGACCTCGACAACGTGGTGGGTGCGGTGAGCGTGTCTCAGCTCTTGCGTTTGCCACCTGGCACCGACATGACGGTGGAAGCCTTGGCCAAGCCTGTGGCCTTTGTGCCTGAAACCTTGAGCGGTATGGACTTGCTGGAGCAATTTCGCAAACCTGCGGAGCGTGCCACGGCCCACGGCCGCATGGTGTTGGTGGTGGACGAGTACGGCGTGGTGCACGGTTTGCTCACGCCGCGCGATTTGCTCGAAGCCATCACGGGTGAGCTGCTGCAAGCCACGCCTACCGATGAGGCGTGGGCCACACAACGCGAAGACGGTTCTTGGTTGATCGATGGCTTGATGCCCGTGACCGAATTCAAAGCGCGCCTAGGCATCAAAGAATTGCCAGACGAGGACCGTGGCATTTACAACACGGTCGCAGGCTTGGTGATGGCCATCTCAGGCGAGTTGCCTGCGGCGGCCGATGTGGTGGCCTTTGGTGAATGGCGTTTTGAAGTGGTCGACCTCGATGGCCGACGCATTGACAAGCTGTTGGTCAGCCGCCTTGCTTAATTAGCGACGCGCATCTTTGCGGTGGTTAAACGGCACCTGATACATCCACACAGGGCGGCCATCGCGGCAGGTGAGGATGGCACTGGGAATCAGCTCTTGCGCTTCAAACTCTAGGCTCACCAGCCAAGCGCCACGGCGCAATTCGGCTTCGGCTTTTTCTACGGCGCGAGGCATGCTCTCGGGGCGTTGGAACAAATAGACCATGTCAAAGCTGCGCCAGTCCACCAACCAAATATCGCCCTGGCGAATGCGCGCAAACGAGCAGCGCATGGCGCTGAGCACACGCAGTGGCCAGCTCATCTCGACACCGTGCAGCTCAGCACGTGGAAATGCATCACGCAAGGCTAACAAACCGTCACCCATGCCACTGCCCGCATCCAAGATGCGTGCACCTGCGGGGAGAGTGATGTGTTGCTGCATTTCACGCAGCGCTTTTCTAGGCGTGGGAAACAGCGGGGCATCGCGCCATGCTTTGCGTGGGTAAACCAAAACGATTAAACCCAGCAAGAACAACCAGCCAATGGGCGGCACATTCAGGGTCGATGAAGACGCTGCCATCGAGAGCGGAAAACCCAACACGATCAAGGCCTTACGCATGGGCGTGTGCGCCAAGGCACTCAAAAAGCCGCCCAAACATGTGGCTGCGATGAAGGCCATGGCTTCACTCAGGCCCACCGCTTGCAAACCTTTGAAGATGAGCCAAGACGAACCCCAAGCGAGCAGGGCGGGAACGGGCCAAGTCATGAATTTCATGGGAGAGAATGATAGCCAACTTAAAATCTAGCCCTCACCTTTGGAGACTTGTTCATGCACGCTTTTCGCCGTTCTTTGATTGCCCTGAGTTTGGGCTTGGCTTGCGCATCTGGTTTTGCGCAAAACGACGCGACTGTGAAGGTCGGTTTGCTCAGCACCTTGTCAGGCCCCGGCGCGGGTTTGGGCGTGGACATCCGTGATGGCTTTCAGCTCGCGGTCAAGCTGTCAGGTGGCAAGTTTTCTGGCCGTGCTGTGGACGTCATCGTGGCCGATGACCAAGCCAGTCCCGATGTGGGTCGCCAAACCGCAGACCGTTTGGTCAAACGCGACAAGGTTGACTTCATGACCGGCATCGTGTTCTCCAACGTCATGTTGGCGGTGGGCGCGCCCACTTTCCAATCCAAAACCTTTTACATCAGCGCCAACGCAGGCCCCTCGCAATACGCAGGCGAGCAGTGCAACCCTTACTTCTTCAGTGCCTCCTACCAAAACGACAACATGCACGAAGCCGTGGGCAAAGTGGTGACAGACAAAGGCTTTAAGAAAGTCGCCTTGATTGCGCCCAACTACCCCGCAGGCAAAGACGCGATTGCTGGCTTCAAGCGTTTCTTCAAAGGCGAAGTCGCATCTGAAACCTACACCGCCTTGAACCAACTCGACTATGGCACCGAGCTGTCCAAGCTGCGCGCCACCAAGCCTGATGCGGTGTACATCTTCTTGCCCGGTGGTATGGGCATCAACTTCATCAAACAGTTTGTGGGTGCGGGTTTGTCTAAAGACATCACCTTGTTTGGCCCCGGTTTCTCGGGCGATGAGGACGTCATCAAAGCCGTCGGCGAGCCCATGTTGGGCATGTTCAACACCTCGCAGTGGGGCCACGACATGGACAGCGCAGCTAACAAAAAGTTTGTGGCTGAGTTCGAGAAAGCTTACGGTCGTCTGCCCACGCTGTATGCCGCTCAAGGTTACGACGCTGCACGCTTGATCGAAGCCGCCGTGCGCGACAGCAAAGGCAAGCTCGATGACAAAGCCGCTGTGCGCAAAGCTTTGGAAGCTGCCAAGTTTGATTCAGTGCGTGGTGCGTTCAAGTTCAACAGCAACCACTTCCCCATTCAAGACTACTACTTGCGCGTCATCACCAAAGACAGCAAAGGCCGGGTGACCAACCGCACTTTGAGCCCTGTGTTCAAAGGCCACGCCGACGCCTATGCAGCCAGTTGCAAGATGCCTAGCCTGTAAACATGGATGGGATTTTGCTGTTTGAGCAATCGCTCAACGGCTTGCAGTTTGGGTTGATGTTGTTCTTGCTGGCTGCGGGCTTGACGCTCGTGTTTGGCATCATGGACATGATCAACCTTGCGCATGGTTCGCTCTACATGGTGGGCGCCTACCTCATCGCCACGGTGGCTACGGCCACCGATTCTTTTTGGTTGGGGCTGGGCGCGGGTGTGTTGGGTGCTGCGCTGTTTGGTGTGTTGCTTGAAGTCTCTGTTCTGCGCCGCCTCTATGAGCGTGACCACCTCTCACAAGTGTTGGGCACCTTTGCCATCCTCTTGATGTGTAACGAAACCGTGCGCTTGATTTGGGGCGCACAGCCCATCACGCTCAACCCACCGGCTGCGCTCAGCGGACCTGTGGAATTGGTGAACGGGTTTTTCTATCCCGCCTATCGCTTGTTCATCATCGGTGTTGGCTTAGGCGTTGCTTTGTTTTTGTATGTACTCATCACGCGCACACGCGTGGGCATGCAAGTGCGTGCCGGTGCTGCCAATCGAGAAATGGCTTTGGCCATGGGCAGCAACGTGACGCGTTTGTTCACCGCCGTGTTTGGTGTGGGTGCTGCGCTGTGCGCCATTGCAGGCGGCATGTTGGGACCGCTGCTGGCGGTGCAAGTGGGCATGGGCGAGAGCATTTTGATTTTGGCCTTTGTGGTCATCGTCATCGGCGGCATTGGCTCGATTCGCGGCGCGTTCTTGGGCGCGATGTTGGTGGGCGTGGTGGACACCGCAGGGCGCACTTTGGTGCCGATGGTGTTTGATTCGTTGCTCAGTCCCGAGGCTGCTTCGAGTGCAGGCCCTGCTGTGGCGTCGATCTTGATATACATGCTCATGGCCACGGTGTTGTTCTTTAAGCCCCGTGGTTTGTTTCCTACCCACGGCTAATTGATACATGGCTAATTCATCTGCGCGAACTTCGCTAGACCACGACTTGCAGTGGCGTTGGAGCTTGCCTGCGTTGTGGCTGTTGATAGCCTTGCCATTCATCGCCAACGCAGCAGGTGAGGGTTTTTACATTGCCTTGGCCAGTCGCATTTTGATTTTTGCGTTGGCGGCAACCAGCCTCAATTTCATTTTGGGTTTTGGGGGCATGGTCAGTTTTGGCCATGCAGCCTTTGTGGGTGTGGGTGCGTACAGCGTGGCCATGCTCACGCAAATGGGCATCACGGACGCTTGGGTGTTGTGGCCTGCGGCCATGGTGGTGAGCGCTGTGTTTGCTTTGCTCATTGGTGCCATCAGCCTGCGCACGCAAGGCGTGTACTTCATCATGATCACGCTGGCCTTCGCCCAGATGATTTACTACCTCACCATTTCCATCAAAGCCTACGGCGGTGACGATGGCTTGTCGTTGGCGGGGCGTTCGCAAATTCCGTTGATTGATGTGAACGACGACACCACGTTTTATTACGTGGTGTTGGCTGTATGCGTGTCTGCCGTCTACGCGGTGGCCCGTGTGCTGAACGCACGCTTTGGCCATGTGCTGCAAGCCATTCGTGAGAACGAGGTGCGCATGCAAGCACTGGGCTATGCGGTGTACCGCTACAAGCTCGCTGCGTTTGTCATGGCCGGTGCCTTGGCTGGTTTGGCAGGGGCGTTGCTGGCCAACCAGGGCGGCTTTGTCAGCCCTGCACTCATGCAGTGGAGCCAATCGGGCTTGTTGATGATGATGGTCATCTTGGGTGGTGTGGGGCATTTGTATGGTGGTGTGTGGGGCGCAGTGGTGTTCTTGTTGCTAGAAGAAACCTTGAGCCACTTCACCATCCATTGGCAACTGGGCTTAGGTGCATTGCTGCTTGCCGTTGTGCTGCTTGCACCCAATGGTTTAACCAGCGTGTTGCAGCGCCTGCAGCGAAAGGAGCTGCCATGAATGCGCCCTTGCTGCATGTGGACAACCTCGTCAAACGCTTTGGCGGCTTGGCTGCGACGGACCATGCCAGCTTGCAGGTGAAGCGCGACGAAATTCACGCGCTCATTGGGCCCAATGGCGCGGGCAAGACCACGCTGATTCATCAAATCTCGGGTGCCTTGCAGCCCGATGAAGGTCGCATTGTGTTTGATGGTGCTGACCTCACGCACACGGCCATGCACCAGCGTGCACGGTTGGGCTTGGTGCGCTCTTACCAAATCACCAGCGTGTTCACACGACTGACGGTGCAAGACAACTTGGCTTTGGCCATTCAAGCGGGTGAGGGCAGTAGCTTTCAGTTTTGGCGCGCCTCACGCAGCGAACACGCACGCTATGCACGCGCCGCCGAGGTGGCCGAGCGTGTGGGTTTGCAAGCGCAGTTCATGCAGCCCGCAGGTGCGTTGTCGCACGGCGAGCAACGCCAACTCGAAGTGGGCTTGGCTCTGGCCACCTCACCGAAGTTGATGTTGCTCGACGAACCCATGGCTGGCATGGGCCCCGATGAATCTGAGCGCATGGTGCAACTGCTGCAAAGCTTGCGTGGTGACACCACGCTGCTGCTGGTCGAGCACGACATGGATGCGGTGTTTCGCTTGGCCGACACCATCTCGGTGTTGGTCTCGGGCCAAGTCATTGCGTGTGGCACGGCAGAGCACATCAAAAACGATGCGGCTGTGAAGCGCGCTTACCTAGGCGACGAATGACCATGAGTGCCTTGCTAGAAGTTCAAGATTTGCACAGCGGCTACGGCAGCAGCCAAGTGTTGTTTGGCGTCAACCTGTCCATTGAAGCTGGCGGTGTGTCTACTCTGCTGGGGCGCAACGGCATGGGCAAAACCACGACAGTGCGCTCCATCTTGGGACTCACGCCTGCGATGGCAGGCACGGTGCGTTTTTGTGGTGAGCGTGTGGAGGGCTACAGCCCCGACCGCATTGCACGCATGGGCTTGGCCGTGGTGCCTGAAGGGCGGCAAATTTTTCCAACGCTTTCGGTGCAAGAAAACCTGTTGGCCTTTGCCGCCAATCGCAACAGCAGCACAAGCCCATGGACGCTAGAGCGCGTGTACGCGTTGTTCCCGCGCTTGGCTGAACGCCATCGCCACATGGGCAACCAACTCTCGGGTGGTGAACAACAAATGTTGGCCATTGGCCGCGCCTTGATGACCAACCCCCACTTGCTGGTGTTGGATGAAGCCACCGAAGGTTTGGCTCCCTTGGTGCGTGAAGACATTTGGCGTTGCTTGCACACCTTGCGCGGCGAAGGTCAAAGCATCTTGGTCATCGACAAGTATGTGCAAAAGCTGGTGAAGCTGGCAGATCAGCACACCATCATCGAACGTGGGCAAGTGGTGTGGCAGGGCGTGTCTGCGGCGCTAGAGGCTGACCACGGGTTGTGGCATCGCTACATTGGGGTTTGATTCAAACCCCATACGTTTAAGCAGCCAGCGCCAACCTCTGAATCTTAGGGCGCTTCATTTTGCTGGCCATGTACAAGTCGTACTGAAGTTGCATGCCCGCCCACAGTTCAGGGCTTGTGCCAAACGCGCTACCTAAGCGATATGCCATATCAGCGGATATGCCAGAGCTGCCAGAGACCACGCGTGACAGCGTGACGCGATTAACGTTCAGTTTTGATGCAGCTTCAGTCACGGTAATGTCACCCAAATATTCCCGAAGGACTTCGCCTGGGTGTGGCGGGTTATGCATTCTTGTCATATCAACCTCAGTGGTAATCCATGTAGTCAACCAGCACAGCATCCGTACCTTCGAACGTGAAAACCATGCGCCAATTGCCATTCACTGTCACGGCCCAATGTTTCTTTAGGTCGCCCTTCAAAGGATGTAGGGCCCACGATGCTGCAGACAGATCTTCTGGGCTTGTTGCCTGATCAAGTGCTGCTAACTGAAGGCGAAGCTTGGTGGCATGGGTTGCTTGAATTCCAGCTTTGCTGCCGGTTTCAAAAAAGCGCTGCAAACCTTTATGTCGAAAACTTTTGATCATTCCAAATTATTGTACTGTGTAGTGCGAGGCACTACAAGTCGTAATTTCAAATTATGCGAGTTTTTGAATAAATTGCTTAGCCACCCAGCTTGTGCTTCATGTCATCAATCGCTAGGCGCACCAAGCGCTTATGTTCATCTAGGGCCTCATGGTGCGTCGCGAAGTTTTGCAGCACGTAGCTGTCCTCTGGTAGCAGCGGCATGGTTTCATGCGAAATTGTCTCCAAATAGTTGTTGCGCTTGCTCAAAGGTGGCTTGTCTTGATGTGTCTTCCCAATACGCACGTTGTGTAATGTGATCGTGCGCACTGGCTCTGTGTAGTTTTATTTCCGTACATTACACAAACATCAGACAGACAAAGGCCCGCACGAAGCGGGCCTGTTGTTTTGAGGCGTAAACGTTTACTTTTGTGCGTGGTAGCTGGTCACACGTTCCACTTCGTTCTTGGAGCCCAAGATGACGCTCACACGTTGGTGCAGCTCTGTGGGTTGAATGTCCAAGATGCGTTGACGGCCGTTGGTGGAGGCGCCACCAGCTTGCTCAATCAACCAGCTCATGGGGTTGGCTTCGTACATCAGGCGCAGCTTGCCTGCTTTGCCGGGTTCGCGCTTGTCCCATGGGTACATGAAGACGCCACCGCGGGTGAGGATGCGGTGCACATCGGCCACCATGGAAGCGATCCAACGCATGTTGAAGTTTTTGCCGCGTGGGCCTTCTTCACCCAGCAAGCACTCGTCGATGTAGCGCTTGACGGGCTCATCCCAGTGACGCATGTTGCTCATGTTGATGGCGAACTCTTTGGTGTCGGCAGGGACTTTGACGTTTTCTTGGGTCAACACAAACGAGCCTTGCTCGCGGTCCAAGGTGAACATGGCCACGCCGTCGCCCACCGTCAGCACCAAGGTGGTTTGTGGGCCGTACACGCAGTAGCCCGCGGCCACTTGTTGGGTGCCGGTTTGCAAAAAGTCTTCTTCGCTCACGCCTTTGCTGGGGTCGACTTTTTTGAGCACGCTGAAAATGGTGCCGATGCTGACGTTCACCTCAATGTTGCTAGAGCCATCGAGTGGGTCAAACATCAAGAGGTATTCGCCTTGGGGGTAGCGGTTGGGTACGACGTGGATGCTGTCCATTTCTTCAGACGCCATAGCCGCCAAGTGGCCGCCCCATTCGTTGGCTTCGATCAACACATCGTTGGCGATGATGTCGAGCTTTTTTTGCACTTCGCCTTGCACGTTTTCACTGCCGGCCGAGCCCATGACGTCGCCGAGTTCGCTGCCCAAGGCACCTTTGTTCACGGCGTGGCTGATGCTCTTGCAAGCGCGCGCCACAACTTCGAGCAACAAGCGCAGTTCAGAAGGGATGAGGCCTTTGGCGCGTTGTTGTTCGACCAGATAGCGGGTGAGAGATACAGGCATGGCAAGTCCTTAGTTGGCGAGCGCGCGCGAAACCACTTCGCGTACGTCATTGCTTAAATCGGTTTTGGCGGCGATGCGTTTGATGGCTTCGTGCGCAGCGGTGCGGTAGGGCTCAGCCAGTTTGGACCAACGGTCCAAGGCGCGTGCCAAGCGGGCGGCAACTTGGGGGTTGATGGCATCGAGCTCCAACACGCGTTCGCTCCAGAACACATAGCCCGCCGCATCGCTGCGGTGGAATGCGCCAGGGTTGGCGCTGCAGAAACTGAAGATCAGGCTGCGTGCGCGGTTGGGGTTTTTGATGTGGAAGTCGGGGTGCAACATGAGGTTGCGCACCAGCGACAAGATGTTGCCGCCACGGTCGGTGCTGCCGGCTTGCAAGGCAAACCACTTGTCCATCACCAAGGCTTCGTTGTGGAACAGGTTGTAGAAGCGTTGCAGGGCATCGCCTGCCAGTTCGTGACCCGAGCCCACCAAAGCGCTCAAGGCGTTGAAGCGGTCGGTCATGTTGTGGGCGTCTTTGAAGCACTGGTAGGTGCGGCCTGGCCACACCAGGTCACCACTGGTGCGTGCATCCAAACACAACATGGTGAGCGCCATGCCGCTCAAAGCGCGGCGGCCACTCGACACAGGGTCGGGGCTGAAGGCGCCGTTGTCTTTGTGCGCGTCAAAGGCCCAGGCCCAGTCGTCGTGCAGCTCGCGGGCGAGTTGCGTGCGCATGGCTTCGCGCACTGCGTGGATGCGCTGAGGGTCGACCACATCGAGCTGTTCGGCGATGTAGGTTTCAGAAGGCAAGGTGAGCACCAGCTCTTTGAACGCAGCGTCCAACGCAGGGTTGCGCAGCACGGTGCGCAGGGCTTGCACCAAGGCGGTGTCCAGCACCTGTGTAGGCGCGTCGCTGGCCGCGACGGCAGCGAGTGCGGCGTTCAGGCACAGGCGTTGCGCGGCTTCCCATTGGTTGAATGGATCGGTGTCGTGCGCCAAGAGCGTGAGCAGTTGGGTGGGGGTGAAGTCTTTCTCCAACACCACAGGCGCACTGAAGCCACGCAAGATAGAGGGCACAGGTGCTTCGCCCGCGTGCAATGACAAATCTTTGAATTCAAAGCTTTGTGTGGCTTCTGTCAACACCAAGAGTTGTGTGGGCAACACTTCGCGGCCATCGGCACCCAACAAGCCAAATTGCACAGGAATGACAAACGGTTCTTTGTGATCTTGGCCGGGGCTGGGCGGGCAGCTTTGACCCACGTTCAGTGTGTAGGTGCGTGTGTCGGCGTTGTAGCTGCCCGCGGCTTGCACGCGAGGTGTGCCAGCTTGTGCGTACCAACGCTTGAACTGCGTCAGGTGTGTGGCCAAGGCTGAGCTTGGGTTGGCATCGGCAATGGCTTGGGCAAAGTCGTCGCAGGTGACGGCTTGGCCATCGTGGCGTTCGAAATACAAAGCCATGCCTTTGGCAAAGCCTTCACGGCTCGTCAAGGTTTGCATCATGCGCACGACCTCAGAGCCTTTTTCGTAAATCGTGACGGTGTAGAAGTTGTTGATTTCCACATAGCTGTCAGGACGCACGGGGTGGGCCATGGGGCCTGCGTCTTCTGGGAACTGCGCGGTACGCAGCAAGCGCACGTCTTCGATGCGCTTCACGGCTTTGGCAGAGGCAGCAGCAGTTGGGTTGTCCTTCAAGGCCTCAGCCGCCAAGTCTTGGCTGAACTCTTGGTCGCGGAAAACGGTGAGGCCTTCTTTGAGCGAGAGCTGGAACCAGTCGCGGCAAGTGACGCGGTTGCCAGTCCAGTTGTGGAAGTATTCATGACCGACCACGCTCTCAATATTCGCGTAGTCCATGTCGGTGGCAGTGGCAGAGTTGGCCAACACAAACTTGGTGTTGAAGATGTTGAGGCCCTTGTTCTCCATCGCACCCATGTTGAAGTCGCTGGTGGCGACGATCATGAAGCGTTCCAAGTCGAGGCTCAAGTTGAAACGCTGCTCGTCCCACTTGATGCTCGCCATGAGTGAGTTCATGGCATGTTCGGTTTTGTCCAAGTCGCCCGAGCGCACAAACACTTGCAGCAAATGCTCTTTGCCCGATGGCGCTTTGACGCGTTGCTCGCGACACACAAATTGGCCTGCTACCAAGGCAAATAAGTAGCTGGGTTTTTTGTGGGGGTCAACCCACTTGGCAAAGTGGCGGCCATCTTCGAGCGCACCTTCTTCCACCAAGTTGCCATTGCTCAACAACACGGGGAAGGCTTTCTTGTCGGCACGCAGCGTGACGCTGTAGTTCGACATCACATCGGGGCGATCCAAGAAGTAGGTGATGCGGCGAAAGCCCTCGGCCTCGCACTGTGTGAAGAACGAATCGTTGCTCACGTACAAGCCCATGAGCTTGGTGTTCTTCGCCGGGTTGCACGTGGTGAAGATTTCCAGATCAAAGGCCTCATGGCCTTCTGGCAAGTTTTCCAGCACCAACTGGCTGCCGTCCATCTTGAACGAGGTGCCTTGGCCGTTGACCAAGACGCGCGCCAAATTCAGCTCGTCGCCGTCCAAACGCAGGGGCTGGGCCGCCACGTCGGGGTTGCGGCGCACACGCATTTGGTTGAGGACGCGGGTTTTGGCGGGGTCCAAGTCAAACGTCAGGTCGACGGTGTCAATCCAAAACGCAGGCGCTGTGTAGTCGGCGCGTTGAATCAATGGGGCTGTGCCTTCACGGTACATGATGTTCCTTAAATACCTTGCTTGAGGGACGCTTCGATGAAGGCGTCCAAGTCGCCGTCCAACACTTTTTGTGTGGCCGAAATTTCGACGTTGGTGCGCAAGTCTTTGATGCGGCTGTTGTCCAGCACGTAGCTGCGGATTTGATGGCCCCAACCCACATCGGTCTTGGTGTCTTCGAGCTTTTGCTGTTCTTCTTGGCGCTTGCGCATTTCGTGGTCATACAAGCGCGAGCGCAAACGTTTCCACGCCACGTCGCGGTTGCTGTGCTGACTGCGGCCATCTTGACACTGCACCACGATGCCGGTGGGGATGTGGGTCAAACGCACGGCAGAGTCGGTTTTGTTGATGTGTTGACCACCCGCGCCCGAGGCGCGGTAGGTGTCGGTGCGCACGTCAGAGGGGTTGATGTCGATCTCAATCGAGTCGTCAATCTCGGGGTACACAAACACGGATGCAAACGAGGTGTGGCGACCGCCCGAGCTGTCGAAGGGCGACTTGCGCACCAAGCGGTGTACGCCAGTTTCGGTGCGCAACAAACCAAAGGCGTATTCGCCTTCGATCTTGATGGTCGCGCCTTTGATGCCGGCCACGTCACCGGCAGATTCGTCTTCTACGGTGGTTTTGAAGCCTTTGCGTTCGGCGTACTTGAGGTACTGACGCAGCAACATGCTGGCCCAGTCGCAAGCTTCGGTGCCACCGGCACCGGCTTGGATGTCGAGGAAGCAATTCAGCGGATCGGCCTCGTTGCTGAACATGCGGCGGAATTCGAGTTCTTCGATGGTTTTGACCAAGCCTTGGGTGTCGGCTTCGATGGTGAGCAAACCGTCTTCGTCGTTGTCAGCCTTGCTCATTTCGAACAACTCGGCGTTGTCGGCCAACTCTTGGGTCAGACGGGTGAGGGTGACGACCACGCCGTCGAGGGCTTTCTTTTCACGACCCAGTTCTTGCGCTTTTTTGGGGTCGTTCCAAATGGTGGGGTCTTCTAGCGAGGCGTTGACGGTGCGCAGGCGTTCAGATTTGGCATCGTAGTCAAAGATACCTCCGGAGATCCACCGTGCGCACGCTCAGGTCGGCCAAGGTGGATCCAATGAGGTTGATGCGTTCTGCTTCCATGATGGGGTCTTCTTTGTGGTTCTGGGAAAACCTCAGATTTTCTCACGTTCAGACGGGGACTTAGAAGCTATGTCCATAAGAAAACAAAAGCCCTGCTGTGCCGAGCACCATGACTTGCATGGAGTCCTCGCCGGTGAACGAATAACCCAGTGACGGAATGATGGCTGGCGCAATGCCGTAGTCGTTGAATGGAATTTTGTGCTGGTATTTGCCTTTGTAGCCATAGATCAGGCCTGCGGAGATTTTGGCGAACAGCTGAGGGTTGCCCAATAGCTGGTTCCATTGCTGGCCCACATAGGCGTAAGCCGCGGGTTGACCGAATGAGTTGCGAAACAAGGCCAAACCGCAAAAACGATCACCCTTCACATGACGGTCAATGGCACCCAAGAACACGGGGCGGTGTTCTGGGCTGTAGCTCCAATGGTGGGCATAGGGTGCCAGCGTTAAATTCCACTGCCTGTCTTGCGCGGGCGCTGGGGCATTGGATGCGGCTAAGGCGCGAGGGCAGGGTTGCCAGCTGTCAGCGTCAGTTTCTGTGGTTTGTGCAAACAAATTGCAGGCAGACAACAGGCAAAGCACGACAACTTGGCGCAACAAAGAACGGTAGAACAACATAGAAAATGTTTATTTGATGATCTGATTAAGATGATTTAGGTATTCGTATTTGAGATGAACTGTTCGATCAATTGAGCCAGTTGCGCGGGTTGATCGTGGTGCAGCATGTGGCCCGCTTCTTCAATGACCGCGTGGGTGATGTTTGGCACAGCGGCAATGCGCTGCATGAATTCGGTCAAGGTGTAGCTGTCTTTCCACCACTGGCTCATGCTGTCAGTGCTGGCCACCACGCACAAGGTGGGCGCCGTGATGCGCTCGTAAATGGCTTGCGTTTCGTCGGTTTTGAACAGCTGTGCGTTGACCACTTTGTGTGCTGCATGGCCCAAGATGCGCCATTCGCCTTGGTCGTTGGCGCGTGCCCAGTGTTGGGCCAACCAATGAGCTTTGTCTGAGCCGAGGCGTGGGTTGGTTTTGATCAGGCGTTGGGCCACCGCTTCGAGGTTGGGGTAGGGCTTGAGGTCCATCTCGCCACGTTGCAAGGCTTTGAGCTCGTCCATCCATTTAGACAAACGGCCAGGGGCTTGGGCAGGGCGGGTAGAAGGCATGCCAAAGCCTTCGAGGTTGATGAGTGTGTGGATGCGCTCAGGGCGAATGCCCGCGTACATCGTGGCCACATGACCGCCCATGCTGTGACCCAACAGGTTGATTTGTCTTTCGCCCACGTAATGGTCCAACAGCTGGTCGAGGTCGGCCAAGTAGTCGGGGAAAAAGAAGTTGTCGGTGTGGGGTGTTTCGGTGAGGCCAAAGCCGCGCCAGTCCGGGGCGATGACCCAATTGTCGTCTTTCAAGGCATCAATCACGAATTGAAACGAGGCCGCCACATCCATCCAGCCATGCACCATGATCAGTGGTGTTTTGTCGGGCGAGGGCATGCCCCACTGCAACACGTGGTAACGCAGGTGACGGATAGGTATAAATTCGCTGCGCGAAGGCTTTTGGATTGGGTACATTCCTCGAATCATAAGGACACGAGACATGGCTGATTTTTACGAAGCAATGCAACAAGGCTTTGGTTGGGCAGTGCCCGAGCACTTCAACATGGCAGAGGTGTGTAGCCGTCGATGGGCTGCGCAGTCTGATGCCAGCCAACGTGTGGCGATCGTTGAACATGCTGCCGCCGATGCGAGCGAGCGTGCCGTTGCGCCACGCAGCTACACCTATGCTCAGCTACAACAAGCCGCCGATGCACTGAGTCATGTGCTGACAGACCTCGGTGTGCAACGCGGTGACCGCGTGGCCATCGTGTTGCCGCAACGTTTTGAAACGGCGGTGGCTTATGTGGCCGTCATGCAAATGGGCGCAGTGGCGATGCCGCTGTCGTTGTTGTTTGGGCCCGAGGCTTTGGAATACCGCTTGCAAGACAGCGAGGCGGTGGTGGCCATCGTGGATGCGTCATCGGTGAGCAATGTGCTGGCTGTACGCACCCAATGCGCTGCATTGCGCGAAGTGGTGGGCATTGACCTGAGCAATGCCGCAGACATGCTGCACGTGGATGTGGACTACGCCAGTGCCATTGCTGCACAGCAACGCGCATTCACGGCGGTACAAACCAAAGCGGACGAAGGCGCGGTGTTGATTTACACCAGCGGCACCACCGGTCCGCCCAAAGGTGCGTTGATTCCGCATCGTGCGCTGATTGGCAACTTGACGGGCTTTGTGTGCAGCCAAAACTGGTTTGGGTTTGCAACGCAAGCCACTTCAAACCAAGCCTCAAACGCTGCCCACTTGCCAACAGGCAGCGCCGCTGTGTTTTGGTCTCCTGCCGATTGGGCGTGGACCGGTGGTTTGATGGATGCCTTGTTGCCCACGCTGTACTTTGGTCGGCCCATCGTGGCGTGGAATGGGCGCTTCAGCCCCGAGCTGGCTTTCACACTCATGCAGCAGCACGGTGTGACGCACACATTTTTGTTTCCCACAGCGTTGAAGGCCATGATGAAGGCCTACCCCAAGCCTAGTCGTCAGTTCAAACTGAAATTGCAAGCCATGATGAGCGCGGGCGAGGCGGTGGGTGACGCGGTGTTTGGTTATTGCCAAGAGCAACTGGGCATCACCGTGAACGAGATGTTTGGCCAAACCGAAATCAACTACATCGTGGGTAACTGCGCGATGGAGTGGGGCGCTATGGGGGCGGGTGTGTCTGCGCATCGCAAGAGTGTGGGCTGGCCCGCCAAGCCTGGCAGCATGGGCAAGGGCTACCCAGGCCACCGCGTGGCGGTGATTGACGAAGATGGCCACGAATGCCCCGCAGGTGTGCCCGGTGATGTGGCGCTCAACCGCTATAACCAACACGGCCAACCTGACCCGATTTTCTTTTTGGGTTATTGGAAAAACGAGACATCCACGCGCAACAAATACACGGGCGACTGGTGCCGCACGGGTGATATGGCCGTGCGTGATGAAGATGGCTACCTTTGGTACCAAGGTCGTGCCGACGATGTGTTCAAAGCAGCGGGCTACCGCATTGGGCCGAGTGAGATTGAAAACTGTTTGGTCAAGCATCCCGCTGTGGCCAACGCCGCTGTGGTGCCCAAGCCCGATGCCGAACGAGGCGCGTTGGTCAAAGCTTATGTGGTGTTAGCCCCAGGACACGAAGCCAGTGACGCCTTGGTGGCTAATTTGCAACTGCATGTGCGCGGCAAGCTCGCGCCCTATGAGTACCCCAAAGAGATTGAGTTCATTGGTGAACTGCCGATGACCACCACAGGCAAGGTGCAACGCCGGGTGCTGCGCTTGCAAGAAGAAGAGCGCGCCAAGGCCAAATAACGCCAAGACGTGAAGCCAACGAAGGCGCCCGGCAGGCTTTAGACTTGTCGGGTTTTTCATCTGTCTCCTTCCTCGGAGTGAATCCATGACTTTTCCTCTCGTTCAGCTGGGTACCAGCGATTTACACGTCACGCCCATTTGCTTGGGCACCATGACCTTTGGTGAGCAAGTGAATGAAGCCGATTCGCACGCCATCCTTGACCACTCGCTGGCGCGTGGCGTGAACTTCATCGACACGGCTGAGATGTATTCGGTGCCGCCCAAGGCCGAGACTTGTGGTCACACCGAAACCATCATTGGGAACTGGTTCGCCAAGAACCCAGGTGCACGCCAAAAACTGGTGGTGGCTACCAAAGTGGCCGGCCCTTCCCGCGGCATGCCTTGGATTCGCGACCACATGGGTTTGACCGTGAAAGATTTCGTCACCTCATGCGAAGGCAGCTTGCGGCGCTTGCAAACCGATGTGATTGACCTCTACCAAATTCACTGGCCTGAGCGTCATGTGCCGGCTTTTGGCGCTGTGTATTACGACCCTAAGAAGGAAACGTCTGAGACCTCGATTCATGCACAGCTTGAAGCGCTGGCGCAGTTAGTGAAAGCGGGCAAAGTGCGCCATGTTGGCCTGTCCAACGAAACACCGTATGGCGTGCATGAGTTTGTGCGCTTGGCCGAGCAGCACGGTTTGCCACGCGTAGCCACCACCCAAAACCCGTATTGCCTGATCAATCGCACGTATGAAAACGGTTTGGATGAGACCTGCCACCGTTTGAATGTGTCGCTGTTGGCCTATTCGCCTTTGGGCTTTGGCTTGTTGACCGGCAAGTATGACGCCAGCGGCATCACCGGCCCAGACGCGCCCAAAGGCGCGCGTATCTCTGGCTACGAAAGCGTGCGCAAGCAACGCTGGGGCCGCCCTGAGTCTTTGGTGGCGGCTCGTCGCTACAACGCATTGGCGCTGGAAAACGGCATGACGCCCACGCAAATGGCACTGGCGTTTTGTTACACCAAGTGGCAAGTGGCCAGCACCATCATTGGTGTGACGTCGCTCGCCCAACTCGATGCCGATTTGGACGCATGGGGCACCCCCTTGTCGCCCGAAGTGCTGGCGGCCATCGACGCGATTCGCTGGGAGCTGCGTGACCCTGCGCAATAAAAATTACAAAGAGGAAAGATAAATGTTTGCTGATGCTTCAGTCGTTGTGTTGCTCGTCTTAGGCGGCTACTTGATCGGCTCTTTGTCCTTCGCGGTCATCGTGAGCCGCGTGATGGGCTTGGATGACCCCCGCACCTACGGCAGCCAAAACCCAGGTGCCACCAATGTGCTGCGTTCGGGTAACAAAAAAGCGGCGATTGCCACTTTGTTGTTTGATGCACTCAAGGGTTACTTTCCTGTGGTGCTGGTCAAGTTGTATGGCCCAGATTTTGGCTGGGACGACCGTGCTGTGGCCCTGGTGGCTATTTCGGCGTTTATCGGTCACTTGTGGCCTGTGTTCTTTGCCTTCAAAGGCGGTAAGGGCGTGGCCACAGCCGCTGGCGTTTTGTTTGGTGTGGAGCCACTGCTAGGCGCTGCGGTGATGGGCACATGGCTCATCGTGGCGTTTTTCTTTCGCTACTCGTCGCTGGCTGCTTTGGCTGCATCGCTGTTTGCGCCTGCCTACTATTTGTTTGGCAACGAAGTCGCATGGCAAACCAGCGATGCGGAGCTGTTGGCTGTGATGGTCATGAGCGCCTTGCTGCTGATGCGCCACAAAGACAACATCGCCCGTTTGGTGTCTGGCCAAGAAACGAAGATTGGTGCGAAGAAAGACGCGACTTAATCGCGGAAGTTGTTGAACGACAAAGGCAAGTCGGTCATGTCTTTGCGAATCAAGGCCATGGCGGCTTGTAAGTCGTCACGCTTGGTGCCGCTCACGCGCACCGCATCGCCTTGGATGGCAGCTTGCACTTTGATCTTGCTGTCTTTGAGCAAGCGCTGAATCTTCTTGGACACTTCGGTTTCAATGCCGTTGCGGATTTTGATGACTTGTTTGACCTTGTCACCGCCCACTTTTTGCACGTCGCCTTTGTCAAGAAAGCGCACATCGACTTCGCGCTTGGTCAGTTTGTTGCGCAACACATCTTCGACTTGCACCAGCTGAAAGTCGGCATCGCCAAACATGGTGATCTCTTTGTCTTTCAATTCAACGGCGGCTGAGGTACCTTTGAAATCGAAGCGGGTGGCGATTTCTTTGGATGTGTTTTCAACGGCGTTTTTCACTTCGACCAAGTTGGGTTCGAGTACGGTGTCAAAAGAAGGCATGGCAGTCGGCTTTCAAAAACAGAATGAGACAATTGCCCTATGTTAGTGGAACCCAATTACCCCCTTCAAGCACACAACAGCTTTGGCATTTCAGCCAAAGCCCTGCAACTGGTACGCGTGCGCACCGAAGCGGATGTGCAGGCTGCGCTGGCCGATGTGGCTTTGCGCGATGCGCCCAAGTTTGTGCTGGGCGGCGGCAGCAACATCGTGCTGACGGGGGATGTGAAGCCTTTGGTGCTCAAGGTGGAAATCAAAGGCATGCGCTTGGTCGAAGAGACCGACAAGGCCTGGGTGGTTGAAGCCGCGGCAGGTGAAAAGTGGCATGACTTGGTGGCTTGGACGCTGGACAACGGTTGGCCCGGTCTAGAAAACATGGCGCTCATTCCGGGCACCGTGGGCGCATCGCCTGTGCAAAACATTGGCGCTTATGGCGTGGAGCTGCAAGACCGCTTTCATTCCCTGGACGCGATTGACCTGACCACAGGCCAAGTCTTCAGCCTCGATGCCGCGCAGTGCGCGTTTGGCTACCGTGACTCGGTGTTCAAACACGAGAGCAGCGGTCCGAACGGACTGGGCTTGGCAGGCAAGGCCTTGATTACCCGCGTGCGATTTTTGCTCCGCAAAGACTGGAAGCCTGTGTTGGGCTACCTCGACCTCGAACGCAAAATGGCTGAGACCGGCATCCACAATCCCACAGCGAAGCAAATTTTTGAATGGGTGTGCGCCATTCGCCAAGCCAAGCTGCCAGACCCAGCGGTCATTGGCAACGCTGGCAGTTTTTTCAAAAATCCCACCGTCACCCAAGATCAGTGCGACGACATCATCGCGCGTGAGCCCAAGGTGGTTCACTACCTGCTAGACGATGGCCGCATCAAACTCGCGGCAGGCTGGCTGATCGATGCCTGCGGTTGGAAAGGTAAAACCGTGGGCAATGCGGGTGTGTACGAAAAGCAAGCGCTGGTGCTGGTCAACGTGGGTGGCAAAGCCCACCCCTGCACCGGGGGCGAGGTGATGACCTTGGCCAAGGCCATTCAAACCAGCGTGTATGAGCGGTTTGGCATTCGCCTAGAACCAGAACCTGTGGTGGTTTAAGTTAACCCACAAACACACCGAAGGTGCATGGCGGTGTGCGCTGCAGAGCGAAGTCAAGGGGGAGGCTTTGGCCATGGCCAAAGCCGGAGGACATGAGCGGCGCAGCGTACGCCGTCATGTGCCTTCAGCGACAGAAGTAATTACTTCTTGCCGCCTTCGAGCTTGATCATGTCTGCACCTTCGCCCAACGACAGCAAGCCGGTGTGTGCGTAGATGCCCAGCTTGGCACGTGTGTCCACGATGTCCAAATTGCGCATGGTCAATTGGCCAATGCGGTCCAGCGGGCTGAACGGTGCGTCCTCGACCTTTTCCATGCTCAAACGCTCAGGCGCGTAGGTCAGGTTAGGACTTTCGGTGTTCAAGATGCTGTAGTCGTTGCCACGGCGCAGCTCTAGCGTCACGGTGCCGGTCACAGCGCGGGCCACCCAGCGTTGGGCGGTTTCGCGCAGCATGATGGACTGTGGGTCAAACCAACGGCCTTGGTACAACAAGCGACCCAAGCGCAGGCCGTTGATGCGGTACTGCTCGATGGTGTCTTCGTTGTGAATGCCCGTCACCAAACGCTCGTAAGCGATGTGCAACAGCGCCATGCCCGGGGCTTCGTAGATGCCGCGGCTCTTGGCTTCGATGATGCGGTTTTCGATTTGGTCGCTCATGCCCAAACCATGACGGCCGCCGATTTCGTTGGCTTTCAAGAACAACTCCACGGGGTCAGCGTATTCCACACCGTTCAAGGCGACGGGTTGGCCTTCTTCAAAACGGATGGTGATTTCTTCGGCTTTGACCACGCAGTCGTCACGCCAGAAGGGCACGCCCATGATGGGGTTGACGATCTTCATGCCGCTGGCCAAGCTTTCGAGGTCTTTGGCTTCGTGGGTGGCGCCCAGCATGTTGCTGTCGGTGCTGTAGGCCTTTTCGGCGCTCATCTTGTAGCCAAAACCGTTGGCGGTCATGAAGGCCGACATTTCAGCGCGTCCACCGAGTTCGTCGATGAACAGTTGGTCCAGCCAAGGCTTGTAAATTTTCAAGCTTGGGTTGGTCAACAAACCGTAGCGGTAGAAGCGCTCGATGTCGTTGCCTTTGAAGGTGCTACCGTCGCCCCAGATGTTGACGTCGTCTTCCTTCATCGCGGCCACGAGCATGGTGCCAGTCACGGCACGGCCCAAAGGCGTGGTGTTGAAGTAGGTGATGCCACCCGTGCTGATGTGGAACGCACCGCACTGAATGGCGGCAATGCCTTCGTGGGCGAGTTGTTTGCGGCAGTCGATGAGGCGGGCTTTTTCAGCGCCGTATTCCATCGCTTTGCGTGGGATTTCGTTGTAGTCCGACTCGTCGGGTTGGCCAAGGTTGGCGGTGTAGGCGTAGGGCACAGCGCCCTTTTGCTTCATCCACAACAGGGCCGCAGAGGTGTCGAGGCCGCCCGAGAAGGCGATGCCAACTTTTTGGCCCTTGGGCAGGTTTTGAAGAATGGTGCTCATGGTGTTGTGTGTCCGCCGTCGATTAACCGAAGTGGCAGATGTAGTGGTAAGGCTCGGTCACGCGGATGTCGAATTTCGAGTTGCCGGGCACGTTGAATTTTTCGCCAGCGCTGGACTTGACCCAGTCGTTGCTGCCGTCGAGTTTGTATTCACAAAAACCAGCCACGCACTCCATCACTTCGGGGGCTGCGGTGTTGAATGTCAACGTGGCAGGCAAGATGACGCCGACCGACAGCTTGGTGCCGTTGGTTGTGGTGATGGCGTGGCTGATGCACTTGCCGTCAAAAAACACATTGGCTTGGGTGGTGATGCTGACGCTGTCGATTTTTTCTGTGGTCATGGTGTGCGCTCGGTATGAATTGCAAAACCATAGATTTTAGGTGACCCAAAACAACAAAAGCCGCTGAAAGCGGCTTTTGGTTGGTCAAACGCCTAAAAAGGCTGTTGTGCTTAGTAGCGAGGTGCAGAGCCTGCAGGCGGCACGCCATAGCCCGTGTTGGCCGCAGGGGCCATGGGGGTGATTTGCAAGCGCACGGTGGGGCCTGGGTCTTGTGGCATTTGCACGGTGTATTGCTTGCCCGCGTATTCATAAACCACGTTGTAGGCCATGGTGCGGTTCTCGTAAAACATTTGCTGGCTGCAGTTTTGCACGTTGCGCACTTCGGGTGTGCCTGGGCCTTCAATCTTGTCGCCCAAGATAGCGCCGCCAAACAGTCCAAGCATGGTGGCCGCTGCGCGACCTGAGCCTTGGCCTACGTTGTTACCAATCGCGCCACCAGCAATGGCACCCATGGCTGCGCCCGCGCCAGACTTTTGACCGCCTGTGACCACTTGCTCGTTGTTACACACTTGGCGTGGCACAGCCACTTGTTGAATGATGGGGGTGCTAGAGATGACTTTGCCAACTTCTTGGGCTTGCACAGCAGTAGAGGCCAACACAGCCATCAGGCTGGCGAGTAATGTGGTTTGAATGGTGATCTTTTTCATCGGGAATCCCTTTTTTAACTTGGCAGAAGTGTAGTGCGTGCACTGTGAATGTCTGTAAAGCAGCGGTAAAACCTACGCCGTTATCACTTATTCAATAACGCGCGCCCACGCCTCAGGGTTGACGCCCACGATGACGGTTGCGCCTTTGACCACCACGGGGCGCTTGATGACGCTGGCGTGTTCCAGCATCAATGCTCGGGCTGAAGAGTTGTCCATCACGCTGGCTTGCAAGTCGGGCTCAAGCTTGCGCCAGGTGGTGCCTTTGCGGTTCACCAGCACGTCCCAGCTCACGTGTTTGAGCCATAAATCTACGGCCTCGGGCGGAACGCCTTGTTTTTTGAAATCATGAAACACGTAGTCCACGCCATGGTCGCTCAGCCACACGCGGGCTTTTTTGACGCTGTCGCAGTTGGGAATGCCGTAAACGGTGATGGTTGCTTTGCTCATAGGGTGAATCATGCCGCAAACCGAATGATCTGCAACGGTGGGCGACAATTCAACGATGAATTCACTAGCCAGTTGGCTCGCGTATTGCGAGCGTTTGCACCCCAAAAACATCGACATGGGCCTTGAGCGCGTGCGCACTGTGGCCGAGCGCATGGCGCTCAAGTTTGATTGCCCGGTCATCACCGTGGCGGGCACCAACGGCAAGGGCTCGACTTGCGCCATGTTGGAGGCCTGTTTGCTCGAAGCGGGCTATCGCCCCAGTGTGTACACCTCGCCGCATTTGGTGCATTTTCAAGAACGTTGCCGCGTGCATGGCGAAACCGTGCAGCCTGACGACTTGCTGCCGCATTTTGAAAAAGTAGAAGCTGCGCGAACTCAAAGCAGTGAGGTGTCGCTCACTTACTTCGAGTTCACCACCTTGGCGATTCTGAGTTTGATGGCCTCTTCACCGATTGATGTGGCCATTCTCGAAGTGGGTTTGGGTGGTCGTTTGGACGCAGTCAATGTGATTGATCCAACTTGCGCGATCATCACCAGCGTGGACTTGGATCACATGGACTTCTTGGGCCACGACCGCGAAACCATTGGTCGAGAGAAGGCCGGCATCATGCGCACGGGGCGCCCCGTCATCGTGAGCGACCCTGTGCCGCCGCAAAGTGTGGTTGACCATGCCACCGACATTGGTGCCGACCTGTGGCTGTTTGGCCGTGACTTCAACTTCACCGGTGACAAGCAGCAATGGGGCTGGGCAGGGCGTGGTCGTCGCTACAGCGGCTTGGCTTATCCCGCGTTGCGCGGTGCCAATCAGTTGGTCAATGCCAGCGGGGTGTTGGCCGCACTCGAGGCCTTGCGCAGCGAGATGCCCGTGACCGCACAAGCCATTCGCAATGGCTTGGCGATGGTGGAGTTGCCAGGGCGTTTTCAAATCGTGCCGGGCCAGCCCGCGCTGGTGTTTGACGTGGCGCACAACGCTCACGCGGTGGCGGCTCTCACGGAAAACCTCGATGCCATGGGTTTTTATCCCACCACCCATGTGGTATTTGGTGCCATGGCCGACAAAGACGTGGCGCCCATGCTGGCGCGTGTGGGCCCCTTGGTGGACCGCTGGTACTTTTGTGATTTGCCCACCGAACGCGCAGCCAAGGCCGCGCAGTTGCAAGACGTTTGGCAGGCGGGCAACACCCGCCAAGACGTGCAAGCCAGTACCCATGCCAACCCACAAGCCGCACTGGATGCGGCCGTGGCTGCGGCAGACCCCGCTGATAGAATCGTGGTCTTCGGATCGTTCTTCACGGTCGGGGGGATTTTGGCGAATGGCATCCCCCGTTTAGACGCCCCACATTTGAGCTCCTGAGACCCCATTCACATGGCTTTTTTCAAGTTTCG
>Ga0228703_1000379_pt1 | contig 33751 bp, 41 predicted proteins | sample McNCre217_Aug_MG_3_FD_178020 | JGI IMG/M metagenome (GOLD analysis project Ga0228703, IMG submission 178020) | Freshwater microbial communities from McNutts Creek, Athens, Georgia, United States - 29-17_Aug_MG | ecosystem: Environmental > Aquatic > Freshwater > Creek | place: USA: Georgia...
GCGATGCTCAATAATCAACTGGGGCTCATACCCAAGATTGATATTGTCGTTTCCTGTGGTTACATAAGACCCACACGAAATCACATTGTCCGTGCCAGTCAGGCCAAAGCCTCCTGCGTTGTGGGCAAGAGCGTAAACAACGAATTCAGTACCGGCAGCAAACCAGTTGCTGAAATCCATTGTTGTATCAGTAGCAGCAATCCACGCCGTGGCCGTGCTTGATCCGATACCAGCCATGCTTGTTCCAGCAGCCGCAGCCGGGGAATTCAAGAACATGTATCCGTTAGTCCCTCGGTGGACAACAAGCCAATCGCTAGTCGATGCTGTTGCTTTAGCAATGATGCAGCCGGGAACAGAGCCCAGAGAGTGACTTACCGTAAGAGAAGACCCCGACGAGTGCATCACCACATCAAGTAACTTCGGCTGCTTTCTTATCGAAATCGAGGTGTAGTCAATGCCAGACCCATTGGTGAATGTTCCAGAAGCATTGATGGAGAAGCCGGTAGATGTCTGCGTGAACCCCGAAAAGTCGTATTGGGGATTTGCATTGTTTGATTGCAGATATTTCGCTGGCCGAGCGGAGTCAAACCACATCCAAGGGTCGGCAGTTGTTCTGCTTTTGAGGATATTCAGGCCACCCTTACCGGCCACATCAATCCCGTTGTTGACCGGCTGCGTGCCACCGTTGCCGGAGTAGTTCCAGACGGAAAACACGTCCTCGATGTAGACGGCTGGGCCGCTAGACGCGCCAGCAGCCGCCATCACGATGTCATGCGCTGCCATTACTTCACATCCTTGCCCAGCACCAAGCCGGTCCACGTCGTGCCGCCGTCGTGCGTGAAGAAGCCCAGCACGTCACGGCCAGAACTGGTCAGCGTCGGCGCTGTGCCGCCTGCCCACTTCATGCCGCTCCACCATGTGATCGTCGCGCTGCCGCCGTTGGTCAGGTCAAGAATGAAGCTGGCCGCAGTACCGGTGGCGGGTGTGTTGCTGACGGTGAACGTGGTCGTGCCGCTGATCGTCTTGGAAAAGTAGTTGGCCGTGGCGAGGTCGATGGCGCTTGCGGCGATGGCAGCTTTCGTCTGGTTCAGCACGACCGATGTGATGGTCTTGTTGGTCAGCGTTTGCGTTCCAGTCAGTGTGACATCACCCGCGCCCGGTGCAGAAACAGCAATCGACCAATCGGCATAGGTTCCACTGCCGCCTGTGATCGTGACGTTCACAGTCAGGGCGCCTGTCGTGGAGTTATGGGCGGTTATCTGCCCAAGCATAAAGTTGCCAACGTTTGCCGCACTGGCAGCGATGACAAACTGGCCGACGGCAAACGCTTTGCCGGTCTGGATGTTGAAGGACTTACTGCCCGTTCCGATCGCCACGCTGGTGGTGCTGGTTGCTTGTGTGCCAGGCGCGTTCACGGCCGTTGCTGCGGCAGCCGATGCTGCCTGCGCTTTGGTGACAACGTTACTGGCCACAGCCACAACCTGCGCCAGCGAAGGCACGAAGCGCGTGCGGTGGCCACCGTTGGCCAGCCCGGTGGTGGCATTGGAATCGTCAGTAACAGTGGAGCCGTCGCCACCGACTGCGGGATCAAAATAGACGGAAGACATTAGAGCAGCTCCTTAATTTCAAATTTCACGGAATAGGCGTTCGGTTTTGTTTGGCTTGTTGCGCCCAGCTGGCGCAGGCGGCCGACGAAGGAAATGATCGGGCGCTGCGAGGTATCGGCGCCGCCGTCAGGCATCACCAGCAGCTCGCCGCTCACACCGGCCACGCGCTGCATTTCCAGCACATAGCCGTATGCGTCCGTCTGGCCCAGGTAATCAAAGCCCAAGTCCATCACGCGGTACTTCGGGCGAACGTCGAAATATTCGGCGCCAGAAAGCGAGGTATCAACAGGCGTCGGGTCTTGATAGCCCAGCGATGCGCCGTATGTGTAGTTGATCGAAGGCGCCCAGCCTGCGGCCATGAAAAGGCGGCCGACCTGCAGGTATCCGTCTGTGTTGTTCACATCGGAAATATCGACCTTCCAGTACCGCGCGATCTGCGCGCTGGCCAGGCGCAGGATGTAGGGCGACTGGAAGCCTTTGCGCTGCTCGTCGCTCAGGGTGGCCAGCCAGAAGTTGTTGTCCTCCCAATTCAGGGAATCCATGGGCACCACACCGGCGGGCCACACATCGATCCAGCCGCTGGTGTACTGCGTGGTCGTGAAGGTGGCCGAATCGCTGCACGAAATACGCACCTGTCCGGTCACGCTGATGTTGTGGCCGACCAGTGCGACCACGCCGATGTTTCGGGCCGTGCTCAGATCGATCTGAAACTGCGTCGATGCCGTGGTCGCATTGGTGGATCGGGCCACCTTCTGCACTTGGCGGTTTTGCAGGTTTACCAGCGGCAGGCTTGCAAGCCAAGAGCCGCCGGAAAGCGTGCCGTCGTCCGTGCGGTTTTGCCACGCGAGAAAAATGTTTGCCATTTCAGCCCCACAACGTCAGGTCGAATTGGTACGTGCGCATGTTGGTGCGCAGCCCAATGATCAAAAACTTTTTGCCCGCGCTCATGCCGAAGCGGTTGAACTGCAGCGTGACGATCTTTCCAACGTCCAGCACGGAGGCCAGGCTGGAATCGACGCGGATCGTCACTTCGTACATGTCGCGGCGCACCTTGTAGATCGCCAGGCGCCGGGCTGATTCGGCGGCTGCGTCTGTCTCGTTCGTCAGCACGGTGTCGAACTCCAGCTCGGGGCTGGTGAGGTTCGCGGTCTTCACCGTCGCATCGCTGCTTTCCGCCCGGCGGTATTCGCTGGCCAGGAAGGACTTGCGCGCATCGGTCACCGATGCCGTGAGGTCGTCCTGCACGTTGTAGATGCGCTGGTATCCCAGCTTCACCTTCCAAGCAGGCACGCCCACGCCAGGGTCGCGGCTGGCCACGCGCTCGATCTTCAGCGTCTCCAGCGCGGTAATCGTGCCGACGGATGTGCCGGTGGGCAGCGCGATCTGGCCAATGCGGAAGACGCCCGAGGTGTCCGTCGCATACCAGGCGCCCACGCTGGCGCACAGCGTGTCCAGAATCTCCAGCGGCGTCATGTCCTGGGTGTAGGGCACATAAACGCCGGTCTCGTATGCGGCCACGGCATCGAGCGCCGTGATGTCGGCGCTGCTGATGTCGCCGGAGCTGATGCCAGCGGCCATCAGAACCTGGTTGAACAGCTGCCCAACGGTGCGGTTGGCCACGGCGGCCCCCTGCACTGCGTCCACCGTCACGGTGCCGGTCGGCGCCGAGCCCAGGCGGATAAAGCACCCGGCCGTCGCGTCGTTCCAGACGCGGTACTGGCCCGCCGTCGGCGCGGTGGTCTCCATGTCCGTCTGCGAGGTGTAGGCCGCGCCAGCGGTCAGCGGCGCCCCCCGGTCATAGGCGGCAGCGATCGACTGCAGGGCGTTTCCGGCATGCACCTGGTAGATGCGCCGGTCGGTGTTCACCTGCGGCGGCGCCACGTTGAAGACCTTGCCGAAAACCAGCGGCTTCGGTTTGCCCTTCAAGTCACCGGCGACACCCTCCAGGCCGCTGGGCAGGGTGTTCGTGCCCGCGTAGCGCACCTGCTGCAGCGGCTTGGCCAGGTCTTGCTGGCGATCGCGCACGCGCAGGATCACCTTCTGCCAGGACAGCTCGGCCTGCTCCATCGTGCCCTTGAGCACCGTCACCCAGGAGGTCACGGTGCTGGCGCCGTCTGCCAGCGTGCCCATCTTGATCGTGATCGGACGGCCGACGAAGCTGTAGCCCAGCAGGGCATCGAGGCCGCCGTCGTTGTTCACCAGCACCATGTCGCCGTACCCGATCTGGGAGCGGCCCGTCGTCTTGCCGTCGCTGAAGCAGCTGCGGCTGATGTTGGCCGCCTGCTGGATGCGCCCTTCGTAGAAGGTGTTCGCGGGCGTGTCGGTCGGCGATGTGACGTATCCGTGCGTCGAAAAATAGAGCGTGCGGGTGCCGGTGATGGCCGGGTCGTACACCACCACATCGGCGACGATGATCTGCTGCGGCATCAGTAGCCCCCGCCCATGTCATACGCATAGGTCGGCTGCGACTGCGCCAGTGACACCTTGTCGGCTGCGTTGGACGCGGCAGTACTGGCGGCGGCGGCACTGGCGGCGGCGGCACTGGCGGCTGCCACTGCGGCCTGCGCAGTTGCAGCAACTGCGCTCACAGCACCGGCCAGGACGTTGATCGCTTCCGTGGTGGCTGCAGCGCCTGACTGAACCGATGTGTTGATCTGGTTCAGGATCACATTGCCGCTTTTGGCGGTGCTGGCCAAGTCTTGCGTCGATACCGCCGTCTGCTCGGCGGGCGTGAGCATTTTCTGCAGCATGGCCACCTGCGGCGCGGCCGCCAGCAGCTCTTGCATCGTCACATCGTTGGACTTCATGTAGTCCGACAGCTGCGCGAACTGCGGGCCGATGTTCAGCAGCGCCATCAGCTGCTCCTGGCCTGCTTGCGTCTCGATGTTGCGAGACTCGACCAGGGCGCGGAAATCCTCGCGCGAGGCCAGGCTGGTGGCGTCGATGCCGACGGCCTTCAAGGCGTCCACGATGCCACGGGCCTGCAGGCCTGCCTGCTCGCCTTGGCTGTAGTAGTCCTTCACGAAGGCATTGGCCTTGCTGATCAGGGCGTCGATGCCGCCCGCCATGCTGATCAGCGATTCCTTCGCGTTGATCGAGGCCGTGGCGATGGTCGAGAAGATGCCGCCGAGCTGGTTGATCGACTCGCTGAAGGTCTGGATCAGCGCCAGGCGCTGCATCGTCTGGATCAGCGATTCGCCCGCCTTCTGGAATGGCTGCAGGGCCGACTGGAAGCCAGCGGTCAGTGCTACCTGGTACTTGTCGAGCGTGTCCAGGATGGCCTGCTTGTCCTTTTCGGCATCGCCGGTCAGCTCGGTCGTGAAGGTGGTCGTGATGGTGGACAGCTGCTCGGCGGGCATGCCCAGGGCGTCGGCGTAAGCCTTTGTCGATGCCAGGATGGCCAGCGCGCCGCTGTCCATGGCCGACTTCAAGTCAGCGGTGAGCGCGGCGTAATCGGTGCCGCTCTTGTCGCTGCGGAACCAGCCGCCGTCCTGTTTCCAGTTGGCGTACACCTGGCCGGTGACGGAGCCGCCGCCGATGCTGCCGGTGACGCCCTTGCTGGTCGTTTCCTTGTCACCCATGCCGAAGGCGGCATTGAAGACACCGCCCAAGGCGCCACCAAGAACCGCGCCGAGCGGCCCGGCGATGGCCGCGCCGATGGCCGTGCCGATCGCGGCGGAGCTGGTGCCGCTCAGGCCGCCGACGCTCTTGTCGCCCGCGATCATGGAGCCCAAGCCGATGCCAGCAGCACCCGCACCCAGCCAGCCCAGCGCGCCACCGGCCAGGGTGCCGATGCCTCCGCTAAGGTTCCCCGACTGCAGGGCGATCATCCCGGCGTCATAGACACCAGCGGTGCCCGCCTCGCCAAAGATGCCGGAGAAACCAGCCTTCAGGCCGCCACTCAGAAAGCCGGAGGCGCCGCCCATCAGTGCGCCCAACGATCCAGGCGTGGCAGCAGCAGCGGTGCCGCTGGCGCCCATGCCCAGCGTGCCCAGGATGGCGCTCGATGCACCTTGCGCGATCGGCTGAATGATCGGGCGCAGGATCAACGTCTTGAAGAGGTTGTACAGGGTGTCGCGCAGGTTCTGGCCGAAGCTCTTGCCCGCCTCAAAGCCGCGCATCAGCGCGTCGGTCAGGCTGGTCTCGATGGTCTTGGCGGTCTTTTCCCAGGCGTCGGCCGCTTCCTTGGCCGCCTGCAGGTGGACGCCTTGCTCTTTGGCCTCGATCAGCTTCTGCAGGGCGGCCAGCGTGTCCTGGTGCGCCACGGTCTCGCGTGTGCACAGCCCCAGGTATTCCTCCTGCTGGACGATCTGTGCCAGCGTGGCCGCTTCGTCCTTCAGGCGCGCAATTTCCAGCTGCAGCAGCTCGGCCTTGGTCTTGCCGATGGCGTCGTTTTCCTCCAGCTGCTTGCGTACCTTGTCCTCAATCGCCTGCACGTTCTTCTGCAGCGCGTCGGTGTTCTTCAGGTACTCCTTCCAGGCTTCCTCGCTGGCCTTGCGCAGGTCTTCCTGCACGGCCTTGGAATCCTCTGCGGCGGCCAGCTGCTCCAGCAGGGCCTTGGTGTTCTCGCTGGTGGCGTCCTTCAGGCTGATCGTGCCCTTCTCGACCTGCTTGTTGATCTCCAGCTGCAGCTTCTGCGCCTCGGTCAGCTTGCCGCCGACTTCGGTTTCCAGCTTGGCCGCTGCGATCTTTTCCTTGATGCCCGCCACCAAGTCGGCGTATGCCTTTGTCTGCTTGTCGGCCGCGTCCTTGTTGCTGTTCATCACGTTGGTGAAGTCCAGCTTCGGCTTCGCGTCGGCGCCCTGGGCGCCCATGTTTTTCAGTTCTTCCATGCGAGCGCGCAGGCGCTGCCCGATGGTTTCCTCTGACCAGGTGGCGCTCAGGTCTTTGCCCAGCTCCTTGAGGATGTTCCCGGCCTGGCTCCATTCGCCGCTGGCGGCTGCAGCTGCGGCCGCCGCGTAGGCGCCCAGGCCCTTGCCGATGGTTTGCAGGCCGCGCCACAGGTAGGTCACCGCGTCGGACACATAGGTCAGGCCGGTGATGGCCATGCGCGACCACTCGGCGATCGTGCCGTCCTTGGCCAGTGCCCGGATCGTGTCGCGCAGGCCGCCGGTGCCGTTCATCACATCCAGCACGGCCTGGCCAGCCTCGTTCAGGGCGGGCAGCATGCCCATGGCCAGCTCTTTCTTCCAGCCCTCGCCGCTGGCCTTCAGCTTCGTCAGGTTGTCGCTGAAGTTGTCCGCCATGGCCGCCTGCTCGGCCGTCACCTTGGCCTGCAGGGTGCCGACCTCGGCCAGGTCTTTCAGGAACGGGATAAGCTTGGCGCCTTCCTTGCCGTACAGCGCCATTGCCACCGCCGACTTGCCGGAGCCGTCGGCGAATTGATCCATGGCCTTGGCCACGGCCTGCATTTGCTCGTCCGGGCTCAAGGCCTTGAAGGTGGCGAAGTCGATGCCGATGGCCTCCAGGGCCTTGCCTGCGCCCTTGGTGTCCTCGGTCGCCCCGGCCATGTTCTTGGCCAGCTTGTTCATGGCCGCGCTGATCGTCTCCAGGCTGGTGTCGGATGTCTTGCCGACGGAGCCCAGGGCGCTCAGTGCTTCCACGGTCGAGCCGGTCTGCGCTGCCAGGTCGTGCAGCTTGGCGGTGGCCTCGATCGAGCCGCGAATCATGCCGACGAACGCATCCACCGACGAAATGCCAGCGAAGGCCACGAAGGCGGTCTTCGCCAGGCCGACGGCCTGCTCGATCGACTTCATGCTGTCATTGACCACGCGCTTGGCCTGATCCATGTCAGTCTGAAGGCGAGCGATATTCGCCGCCATTTCAATCGTTAGGGTTGCAATCGTGCTCATGTGTTTGCCGCTTTACTTCTGATTGGCGGCCTTGAGGGCCACCTGATCGAGCGCATAAATGCAGTCCAATTCCCAGGGGTTCAGCTCGATGCCGTTGATCTGCTGGTAGGCCAGCAGGTCGGGCGCATTGATGGCCGCAGGCCCCATGCCTGCACCGCGCATGTGGTGCAGCTGCAGAAAGATTTCCCAAATTGCATAGAGGCCTCCAGGGAGTGGTGGGACGATCAGCTCCGGCGGCATTTCGCCGGTGGCTTTGGCATAGGCTTGCAGGTGATCACGCTGGGTCAGCCCGTCCGGCATGCGCTTGGACAGGCTGAATTGCGCTTCCGCGTGCGCGATCAGTTGCTCGCGGAGCGCTGCATAAAACGCTCCTTCTCATTCATCGCGGTGTTGAGCTGATCGACCAGCCAGGAGTACTCGTCGGCCTCGTACAGCTCGCGCGCGGCGTCAGCGCTGAAGGGCACTTCCTTGCCCTTGTCGTCGGTGAAGCCCGACCAGCTCAGGGTGAAGGCCACCAGGTTGTCGCGGGCCTGCAGCTCCTGCTCGGCCGGGTCGTCCAGGGTCACCTTGCCGGTCTTCTGCAGCTGGTGCTGCAAGCGGCGCTGGTTGGCCAGCAGAATCGCCTTGCGCTTTGGGTGCGTCGGGCCTGCGATCTCGAAGAAGACGCCGGTTGGGGCACCGTTCTCGTCTTTGATCTCGACCTGGGCGCTCATGACGCTCTTGATGTTGCGGAGGTTGCTCATTGGATTTCCTTTCGCGGGAGGTTTTGAAAATGCCCGTGCCCGACCTGGCCGCCCCCCGCGAAGGAAGCGAACCAGGCCGAGTCGGTGCTGGGTTACGCCGGTGATTACGCGGCGGTGTCTTGCATCACCAGGGTGGTCTGCTCACTGCTGGTGCCGGTGCCGCCGTTGCTGTTGAGCAGGGCCTGGAAGGGGAAGGTCTGCACGATCCCGCCGGTGCCGTCGTTCTTCTGCTGGCCGCCCAGCTTGATGCGGGGCAGCGTGATGGTCAGAACGTCGGCGGTCGCGGTGTTGTCGGTGGTAAGCGAAACGATCAGGCTCGTTTCGGTCTCATTCACGAACAGATCGCGCAGGGTTGCGTCCGTGAAGTAGGCCGTGAACTGGCCGGTCACGTTCACCGGGCCTGCGAACAGGTTGGGCACCGTGTTGGCACCGACCACCGGGTCGCCGCTGAAGGTCGGATCGATCGTCATCTGCAGGCCGGTCACTACTGCCTGCACGGCGCCGTTCACCATCAGCAGGCCATTCACTGCGGCCACGATGCCGTTGGTGCTGGCAGCCGTCGGGCTGGTGAAGTAGCGGGTGTTCGCGGTGGTAATGTTCTGGCCTTTGGTGTCGAAGTTCACCTTCGCCATGCCGGTGGGCGGCAGATCGATCGCGGCCTTGTCGAACTTGATGCCGGTGTAGACCTCGGACTGGCTGATGTCGTTGAACCAGTGCTCGACCGTGTAGCTCACATCGGTGTGGCCGCTGGTCGGGATGTAGGTCTTTTTGCCCTGCACTGCGACGGTGGCCGAGGCGATCGGGCCTTCAGCGACAAGCGCCGAGCTGTTGAGCGTCATCACGGTGGCCACGGTAGCGGTCAGCGCGGTGATGATCAGGTTCTTGTTCAGGTTGGCGGCGTTGAAGCTGCCAGCCGACAGGCGCACCACATCGCCGACCTTGAAGCCGTCGGTGAGGTACGAACCGGCGCCGCGCGTGACCGTGTAGGTGCTGCCAGAGCCCGCCGCGATGGTGATGCTCAGGCCGGTGGCGCTCACGCCAGCGGTGAATTCGCGCTTCAGGATCGCGGCGAAGATGTCGCTGTACGTCTTCGGCGACAGCTCGCCCTGCAGCTGGCCCTGGATGCGGCGCACGCCATGGCGGAAGTCGGCAATCTGCATGTCCGGGCGGATTTCGTTGGACTGGTAGGTGTCCTTCGACAGATCGACCGTGGACTGAACCCGGCGCATGAGTTGAGCGCCCGAAGCGGCCGGGGCGGTGCCATAGGTAACCTCGCGTTTGATGGCTACCTGCTTAAAAATACCTGATGCTTGAGGCATGGCTTTCTCCAAAAAAAAGCCCGCTCAAGGCGGGCAGGGTTGCAACTGACGCGATGCCAGTATTCAGTTCTCGTCGTGGATCAGCAGGTAATCAATGCCCTGCAGATACAGCCCGAGTTCGTCGTCTCGATCGTCCGGCCCGATTAGCTCGCGCGTGATTCCGATCACGCGCACGCCAGCGATCAGGCCGCTCTTGAAAAGAAGAGCGCCACGAATGGCCTCTTGTATGGTTTTCACTTCCGCATAGGTGCGCGCCAATGCGTTCACCTGCACGCGGCTGCGCAGCAGTACGCCGCCCGCCTGGGCGTTGATCGGTGCGATGTCCACGCCACTGACCAGCTCATAGGACACGGCGGGCATGGTGGTGTTCTGCGGGATGCGGCCAGGGTAAATCTTGGCGCCCACCAGGCCGGTAAGGTCTGTGCTGCCTGACAGCAGCGTGTAAACCACTTTTTCGGCCCTCATTTCGTCACCCCATCGCTTTCATCCGGCAGCTTGTCCAGCTCCTTGTCCAGGCGCGTGCGCATGTAGTTCTTGAATGCTTCCATGGCCTCACTGCTCTCGCTCGCTGCGGAGTCGGCAGCCGGGCGCATGAATGGCTTTTTGCTGGCGCCGGGGTGGTTCACCACCTCGCGCATCATTCCGGCGATCACCATGCTCTTGCGGTTCTTCGGCTTGATCTGGTGCCGGGCGGTACCGAATTCGACCATGTGGGCATAGAAGGCCGTCTTGTTGCCAGCGATCACGCGGGCACTGACCTGGCCGTTTTTGCCCTTGCGGGTGCTGATGCGAAGGCTGGCGGCCAGCTCTCCGCTGATGTTGTGAATGGCCGACTTGGCCTGCTCCAGCACCACCTTCTGGCCAGCACGCAGCGCGCCGCGCACCAGCTTGCGCTCGACATTCACCGGCAGCTGGTCGAGCGCTTTCTGCAGCTCGTCAAGCCCCTGAAACTTCGTTTCCAGCATGTCAACCGCCCTCGTTGATACCTTCGTTGCACAGCAGCACCACGGTGCGGTTGCGCTCGTCCTGGTTCATGCTCGCGCCCACATCGAAGATGCGGCCCGCGTAGAGCACGCGGTAGCTGCCGACCTGCCTGATGTCGTTGAGCTGGGCGCGCCAGCGCAGCGTCACCTTGTGGCTGGTTTCGTTGTAGATGCTGCGCGCACGCTCAAGCTGCGCACCACTGACCGGCTCGACGGACGCCCAAGCGGTGAAAAGCGTCGTCCAGCTGGTCAGTTGCTGGCCATAGTCATCCTGCGAGCTGCTGCGCTGCTGCAGCTGGACGCGCTTGCGAAGCTGCCCGGCTTGCATCAGAACCTCAGAGCGCGGAACGGCGCCAGCAGTTTGTCGGCGAACGGCATTTCGCCGACCGAGCCGCGCAGCAGGGCCACATCGGACTCGCGGTTTTCGTACATGGCGCCGATCCGCAGCTTCATCCAGGACTTGATCGCCTCGGGCACAGCCGACGCGGTGCCATAACCGCAGGTGAAAGTCACCTCCACGGCATTGATCTCGTTGCGAGTCGCTGGCCAGGTCTTTCCGTAGGCAGGCACCAGGCGGGCGGGCTCGGTTACCGCGTCCACCTTGTAATCGGTGCTGGCCATGGTCTGCTGGTTGCCGTCGGTGTCGATGTACTTCACCGAATCCACGCTGATCAGCGGTGGCTGCGGCAGGATGATCTCGTACCCGGTCGTCCCTTCGGGCGCCAGCGTGGTCAGCGGGCCGGGGCTGTTGCCCCATTGCGGGCCGTACCAGGTGGCGCTGCTGACGTTCATGTTGGGCGCAGGAAAGCGGTCCAACATCAGCTTCCATTGCTGGGTGACCAGGGCGCGACGGCAGGCGGCCTCGGCCTCCTGACGGGCGGCCGAGATCATGGCGCCGATCAGCGCGTCATCGTCGCTGATGTCCACACGCAGGTGGACCTTGGCGTCGGCCAGGCTGACTGGCTCTTCGCTCGGCGCGGTGATCAGCTTGGAGGGCATCAGGCCACCTCGGGGGCAGCGTCTGCGGCCACAGTCTCGGGGGCCTGCAGCGGCTCAATCGAGGGCACGGCATCACCGCAGGCGATGGCGTCCACGGCCAACTGGTCATCGACAACAGCGGTCTGGCCAGCCTGGTAGTTGCCATGATCGGAAACGAATCGAACTTGACGGGGCATGTCTTTCTCCGGTGAGGGTGTGGGAAAAGGGAGGGCCGAAGCCCTCCCCTCCTTGGCGCTTCCTGCGATCAGGAGGCGGCGAACTTGGCCACCTTGATGGCTTCGCTGTTGACCACGGCTCCACCGACGCGCTTGGTGGTGTAGAAGCCGATGTAGGGTTTGTTGCTGAAGGGGTCACGCACCACGCGCATGCCCACGCGATCGGCGATCAGGTAACCGCGCTTGAAGTTACCGAAGGCGATGCCGTAGGCGTTGGCGGCCTTGGCGGGCATGTCTTCAGCTTCGACCACCGAGTAACCGAGCAGGCTGGAGGGCTTGCCGGGCACTGTGGAGAAGTCGAACAGGTAGCGGCCGTTCGCGTCCTTGAAGGCAGCGATTTCGAACAGCGTGGCCTTGGGCAGAACGAAGCAGGCGTCCTGGCGATAGCCAGCCTTCAGCGAGCCAACCAGCGTGTACAGGAAGTCGGCCTTGTTGGAGGCGGCGAAGTCGCCAGCAGCACCGGTGGGCACGTACTGGATGGCACCGAAAGCGCGCGAGGCGTCGCCGGTGGCATTGATGGTGCCAGCCAGGAAGCCGGTGGGCTTGTTGGAACCATTGCCATTGATGAACGCGGCGCCTTCTTGCATAGCGAATTCTTCCGCCACGTTGTCGGCCAGCCACTGCTCGGCGTTGAAGAAAACATCGTCCAGCATGCGCTGTGTGGCCATCGGGTTGGCGTACAGCTCGCCCATGGTCGGCACAATGTCCACAAGCTGCGGCGTGTTCGTTGCAGGGCGGGCATCGGTTTCACCAACCCAGCCGCTTGATGTGCCGCGCTTGTTGACCAGCTTGTGGTAGTCAGACGTAGAAATCTGCACCACATTGGCGATCTGTCGGATGGGCGAAACGTTGATCAGCAGCTCTTCAAGCATCGTGTCGATGACCTTGGGCACTGCATAGCCACCGTCGGCGCCGCTGTTCGTGCTGGAGGCCAGGGCCTTCTGCTCGATGCTCAGATCGAACTCAATGCCCTTGCGGAAGTAGCCGTCGAAGGCCTTTTTGTGCTCGGACTGTGCTTCGTCTTCGACCTTGCCTTCGCCGCCGAAGCCCGGGCGCTTCATCTTGGCTTCGATGGTTTCCAGGGACTTCTTGATGCCGTCCATGTCGGCGAAGGCCTTTTCCATCTCGACCTTGCGGTCGGCTTCAGTCTTGGTGGTCTTCTCGTCGTTGATGCGCTTGAAGTCGGCAAAGGCCTGGTTGCCTTTTTCGATCAAGTCGAGGATTTCTTTGCTCATGATTTACCTTTCAGGAATGAAAAAACCGCCTTGCGGCGGCTCGGAGGGATTCGCAGGGGTCTCTCAGACCTTGATCGCCGCGTAACGGCGCGTCAGGGCTTCGATCAGCTGCTTCGCTTCAGCGTCCTCGGCAGAATCCCTCTGCATCAGACTTTTGACCCGTGACACAAAGGCCACGGCTTCAGAGCGGGACAGGCCGCCTGACTCTCTCAGGTAGTGCTCGGCGCTCTTGAAATCGGTGATTTGCTCCATGGACTTGACCACCTCGATGCGGGCGTCGTCGTTCATGGGAAAGGTGACCAGCGAACACTCCCACAGGTCGGCGCGCTTGATGGTGCGCACGCCGGTTTTCTGGTCATAACTGTCTTCACGGGTGAGAAAGCCAATTGACAGACCCGAAATGGCCTTCATCTGCAGCAGCTCGTAGGCTTCGGCGCCGCGCTGGGTCTTGAGGGCCAGTTGGCCCTCGACGTAGAGGCCGTTGGCGTCCTCTTTGATGGTGGTGTAGACGCCGCAGGGCTGGTCCGAGCGGTGCTGCCACAGCATGGCGGGCATACGGCCCTTGCTGGCCCAGTCGCTCAGGGAGTCGGAGAAGGCGCCAGCGGCCACGATGTCATCGCCCTGGTCGATGGTGTCGTACACCGAACCGTAACCGGCAAAGGTGCCGGTGTTGTTGACTTCCTTGATTTCAAAGCCAATGTCGTGGAATTTCATTTCGATCCCTCTTTTTCAGTTTCACCTTCGATTTCGTCCTCGGCCTCGTCCGGGTCATCGGTGCCATCGGTCATGTTCAGCGGCATCAGCGGGATGTCCAGCCCTTCAATCGGGTTGAGCACGATGCCTATCTCGCTCTCGGCCAGGCGGGCTTCATTGCGCGTGAGCCAGCCGTCCAGAATGCCGTTGTGGTAGTACTTGGAGCGGGCCGAGGCGTCGCCGCGCAGCAGGCTGTTGACGTTGAACTTGACCGTGAACTGTTGGCGTTCTTTTTCGGTGAGCAAGTCGCGCTTGATGGCTTTTTCGATGCGGGTGAGCCAGGGCATCAGCGTGTAGGTGACGAATTCGAGGCTCTGCTGCTCGATGTTGCTGAAGGTGGCGCGCTCCAGGTCCCCGATCATGTGCGGCGGTACCCGGAAAACAGCAGCAATCTCGCTGCGTTGGTACTTTCGGGTCTCCAAAAACTGACTGTCGTCGGCCGTCATGCTGATTTTGGAGAACTTCATGCCCTCTTCAAGAATGGCCGTTTTGTGGGCGTTTTCGCCTGAATAGGCATTGTCAAAGCTGCCTTTGAGCCGTTCGTAGGCTTCTTGGCCCACTTTTCCGGGGTGCTCCAGCACGCCACCCATTTTGGCGCCGTTTTTGAAGAGTTGGCCGCCGAATTTCTCGGTGGCCAAGGCCAGGCCGATGCTTTCACGGGCGTAGGCGATGGGCGAAATGCCCAACCAGCCGTTGAGCGTCATGCCGCGAACGTGCAGCAGTTCGCCAGGCCCGAGCTGCTTGAAGCTGCCATCGGGCATGGTGATCTGGTATTCCAGTCGAAAACCCTGCGCCATGTTGGCCCGCACCATGTCAGGGTGCAACGGCAGCAGCTCGACTACGCGGCCAGAGCGGCCCCGGTTGATGTAGGCGTAAGCGTTGCCGCGCAGCGCCAGGCTGGCCACCATCATTTCAAAGAATTCGACGTTGGTTTGCCAGTCATTGGGCTGGTCATGCAGCAGCGGAAAGAGCGGGTGATCGGTGGCCAGTGCGCGCGATCCGTCTTTGCCCTTGGCATACATATTCAGCGGCAGCATGGCGATCGACTGCGCCAGCACCTGGACGCATGAATAGACCGTCGCGGCCTGCATGGCCGTCTGTGGGTTGACCACGATGCCGGATGCAGACGCACCACCGCCAAACGCCCACGCGATATAGCGCTCCAGCGTCCCCCAGTCCGGGGCGCCGCTTTTCTGTTGCCAGAAAGCCAGTTTGGACAGAATTCCCATGTGGTTCCTATAGCGTCAAGACGCCTCGACCTTCGTAAACGCTTGGCCCTTCGGCCACTTCCACAGCCATGGCGCGGCCCAGGGCCATCAGCATGGCCACGGGGCCGTCGATCTTGTTTTCGGGGCGCTCTTTGGTGGGGTGTCGCAGCTCGTTGAATTTGCTGACCTTGACCACCAAGTTGCTCACCATCCAGGCCATGACGGGGTTGCCGTCATGGCGCAGCTTTTTTTCCAGCACCAGGTTTTCCACCTGGAGCAGCGGGGGCGTGAAGAAAAGCGCCCGCTGCGTGATTTCCACCAGCGGCAGGCCCTCTTCGATCAATTTCCCCGCGAAATACATTGAGAGCGCCGGGTCAAAGGCGATCTCTTGGACGTCGAAGTCACGGCACAGCGTGCGCATGTCTTCGGCCACCACGTCAAAGTCGGTGATGTCGCCATCGGTGACCTGCACATACCCTTGCCGCGCCCAGCCGCTCAGGTGCGCATTGCCGCTTTCCTGGATCGCCAGCTCATTGAGGTACAGACGTGTGCACACATGCCACAGGCCATCGCGCTCGAACACCAGGCACAGCGCGGCAAAGTCCTTTTTTTGTGCCAGGTCCAGCCCGATCCAGGCCTTGGCACCGTGAAAGTCGGCCAGATCGCGCAGCGCAGGGAAAGCGCAGCGGTCCCAGGCCCGCATGTCCATCCAGATCGACTCGCCCGACACCCAGACGTTTAGGCGCTTGGTCAAAAAGTTGTTCAGCGCCGATGGCATGGCTTCGGCCTTGCGGCTCGCAGCGGCCATGTCGTCCATCAGCACCGACTTTCCCCAGTTGGGGTTGGCTTTGGCCCAGCTGGCGGGGTCATGCGGGTCATCGCCCTCGTCCAGCGTGTAAATGATTCCGAACATCGTCGGGTCATCGATCACACCGTCCAGCACCTTTGTCACGTGGGTGCGGCGCTCGTAGCAAATGCCCGACCTGTCGGTGCCGGCCGTGGTGATGTTCCACAGCAGTGACTGCTCGCGGGCGCCTCGGGCGGTGTCGATCACGTCATACACCGCACGCGTCTTGTGCGCATGCAGCTCGTCAATGACTGCAAAATGCACGTTCAGACCGTCCAGCGTGCTGCCTTCGGCGGCCAGCGGCGTGAACTTGCTCGCCCGGTGCGCCACCGTGATGCTGTGCTGCATGATGGCCACGCCCAGGTGCTCTCGCAGCCCGGTGGTGCGCTCGGCCATGGCCTTGGCGTCGTCAAAAACGATGCGGGCCTGGTCGCGCGTCGTGGCCGCGCTGTAAACCTCGGCCCCATGTTCGCCATCGGCGCTGAGCATGTAGAGCGCCAGCCCGCTGGACAGCGTGGACTTGGCGTTTTTGCGCGGGACCTCTGTGTACCCTTCCTTGAAGCGGCGGAGGCCGGTTTCTCGGTGAACCCAGCCAAAAACTGTCGTGATGATGAAGCACTGCCAGGGCTCCAGCTCGATCAGCCGGCGCTCGCGTGCCCATTTGCCCTTGATGTGGGGCAGCAGCTCGATGAACTCGCAGGGTCGGGCGGCCTTATCGGCATCAAACACCCATGGCCACGCATCAGACGGTGCACGCGCCATGTCTTGGATCTGGCGCGCACAGGCCAGCTTCACCCACTTGCAGGCAAGAATTTGGCCATCGGCCACCGCCTGCGCATAGCGCTGGGCGGCTTCGACGTACTGGTTCATCAAACCACGCGGAATTTTCCGAAGCCGGTGGGCTTGTCCTCAATGCCCGGCAGGGTCATGGTGGGGTCAACGTAGTTGGACGCCTGGACCCGGCCACGCGCCGCAGGGCTCAGGCCGAAGTGCATCAGGTAGCGGTTCACCTGCTCGCGGTGCGACTTGATCAACTGGACGATCACGCTCTGCTGGGCGTAGCCGCTGGGCGTCACCGCATGGCTGGCCTCATACACGGCAGCCGGGTAATCCAGCCCCTTGTCCTGCAACAGGCGTGCCACTTGTGCATTGAAAGCCGTTTCCAGTTCGGAAAGCCGGCCCTGCGCCTGGCAGTACAGCGCCAGCGCCGAGCGGTCCAGGCCGCTGATCAACCCCAACTCTTCCAACAGCGGCGTGATCCGCTTCCACTCTTTCTTGGCATCCTTGCTCAGGTGCGACGGAGCGCTCGGGATTTCGACGCGCGGATTGACCCCAGCACTCAGATCGAGCGGGCGCTTGCCCGCATTGCCTTCCAGCAGCTTCAATGCGCTGGGTTTCGGCAGTGGTCCGCGTGTTCCAGTCATGGGTTAATCAGTGCTTTGGGGGTACCCCCCCCTTCAAAACTCGCGCGCACAAAAATTTGGGCAAACGGTCGGTTTCCGGTTTGGAGCTTCCAGGGATTGAAAGCCCCCTCCCCCTGAACTCAGTAACGCGAACGGGCTTGCGCCCGAATGCGCTCTTGCAAACTCTTTTCTTCGTGGCAGGGCTTGCACAGCCCTTGCACGTTGTCTTCAGAATCCTGACCACCTTCGGCCAGCGGGATCTTGTGATCGCGCTGAGTGGCCAGCGTCAGGCGTCCATGCCGCACGCACTCTGCGCACAGCGGATCGCGGCTGAACAGTTCGTGTCGAAGCTGCTGCAGCTTGCGCCCGGTGACGCGCTTGGTGGCTGTAGTTTTTTTTGCCCAGTCAGGCCGCTGATGCTTCTGGCATCGGTTCGATCCATCACGGACCAGGACACCGCAGCCCGGATGGCTGCAAGGTTTTGGTGCTGACTTTGGCATGGTGGAAATAGAAAACCCCAACACAAGAGGCGGCTCATGTTGGGGTTGACGGTCTCGCGTCGGGCCATGGTTCGTGTTCAGGGGGCACGCTCGCCACAGCTTGCCTGAAATCTACCAAAAAAGTCTATGGTGTAAAACTATTTGAGATGTGCTTTCGGGCTTCACGCTGGACCTCTTCGCGGGCACGAAACCACTCGGCCAGCTTGGCGTCTGCAGTCTCAAGCCTGAGCTTGACGGTGGACTGGGCCACAGCCAACTGCTTGGCCACCTTGAAAATCTCCAGACCCTCGACGTAATGCACCTTGAGCGTCAGCCACAGGTGGCCATGGGTGAACCGCAGAGACTGCACGGCCTGGTCGGTCAGGGCGGCATCCAGGCTGTCAGTCGGGATGGTGGCGCCCCAGGCGCTGCCGGTGGGCGCCAGCCGCACAAAGGCCGATTGCTTGGGATAGCCCAATGCGCCAGAGTCGCGGGTGCGGGACCACACCGCCCAGTTTTCCAGCCGCTGCTGGACCCAACGGATGCGCGCCATCATGCGCCCCCTTTCGCAGTTTCTTCGGGCCACACCACCATGAAGTCAATGCCGTAGGCGCACATGGCCTGAGCGATGTCCCGATCCAGGTCTGGCAGTTCAAACCGCGTGCCCACAATGTGGCCGTTTTCCATGGCGTAGAAGGTGTTGGGCTTGCCCGCGCAGGCTTGCTTGACGTAGAGGTAAGCCCGATCACCGATCTCGGCCGCCTTGTCCTTGATGGCCTTGTAAACGCCCGGCATGTGCTGCTGGATGCGCTTGATGTCTGCCGCGACTTTCGCTTTGGTCTGCTCTGGGGTCTTAGAAGTGTCCATCTGTCCATTGCCTTTTATAAAGAGTGGTGTGAGGGTGAAGGTGCCCGCGTGTGCGCGTGCGCACAGGTGTGCCTGCCTGCCCATGCGCCTGCTTTATGTGTCGCCCCAGTTGCCCGTTGATCACCCCTTCTTCCATGCGGCGGCTCGACCCCTTGATTGGCCTCTACTGCACCGCCAGCCGCTCTATGGGTGGCCACGGACACCTGGACACTTTGGCTACGGCACGGCCTGCAGCGTCCGCATCCATGCGCCTGCGAGGTGGCATTGGCCGTCTGCCAATGCGCATTCAGCGGCCCAGGCCCGCTTTGGGCTTGAGACCACCTCACGGGCGCCATTCAGCGGCGCGTCTTTGTGGGTTGATGGGCGGGTGTCAGAAAGGCGCATCGTCCATTTCCATCGGTTGACCCAATGCCCCAGCATGCGCCGGGGCCTGCTCTGGTTCTGGCTCGGTTTCGGGCCAGTCTTTGGGGCGATGCCAGCCAGGCTGGCGCACACCGTTGAGCTGCTTTTTCTTGTATTCCCAGCCCTGCGCCTGCATCCATGTGCGGATCTGCGCTTCAAGCCCGGCATTGGACTTGCCGGCATCCACGCACAGCGATTTCAGGACATCGGACAGCGTGACGAAATCGGCCAGGTTGTTGACCACATCGCCATGGGCTCCCTTGCCCGGATCGCGCGTCAGAACGTTCAGCAACTCGCTGGTCACGCCGGTGTCGATCAGGCGGCTGTCCTGCATGGGCACAAACAGCCGGTCTTCCTGGTCGCGGGTGGGCGTGAAGGGCTCGCTCTGCAGGTAGAGCGCATAGGCCTCGGCAAACAGCTGGCCACGGTACTTGGCCAGCCAATTCGTCTTGACAGGCTTGCGCGCCGGGATTGGCCAGAAACGCCGGTTGCCCGTGCGGTCACGCAGGTAGGTGGACTCGTTGGTGGTACCCACCAGCACACACTGGCGTGGGTGCTCTTCGATCACCCGGCCGTATGCCGGTCGGTAACGGTCCACCTTGGAGGTGATGAAAGCCTTGATGGCGGTGATTTCAGCCTTGCCCAGCTGAGACAGTTCACCCAGCTCGTAGCCCCAGATGCCCTGCACCTGCTCCTGGCTTTCCTTGCCCTTGCCGATTTCAAACGGCGTGTCGGAATACCAGGCGCTGCTGGCCAGCACTTCCACCAGGGTGGACTTGCCCAAGCCGCCAGGTCCTTCCAGCACCGGGCAATAGTCGAACTTGCAGCCCGGCTCCATCACCCGGTTGACCATGCCCATGAGCCAATAGCGGCCCACCAGTTCCATGTATTCCAATTGGCCCGATGTGAGGGTGTCCGGGCTCTCACCCAGCACATGGATCAACCACTTGTTGATGCGGCTGACGCCATCCCACTTGAGGCCCTGCAGCCAATTCACGATGGGGTGAAACGGGTTTTCGTAGGCCACCGTCTCGATGGCCTCCATAATCGACTGGCGGCTGATGGCTGGGATGCCGTATTTGGCCGACAGCCAGTTGCCCAGCAGCAGATCCGTGGCGCCGATGATCTTGCCCGCGCGGCCATGCATGAAGGGCCAATCCACCCGCGCCTCGATGGCGTTGCTGAACTGGTTGTAGCCCAGCACGCAGCACAGTTGCTCGTCGTAGCGCAGGGCGTTGATCACCGTCTTGCGCGACAGGTTCCAACGGCCCTTGCTGACATCGTAGAAGCAGGCCAGCCACGCGGGCAGCGGCGTTTGCCCACTGGCCGCATCGCCCTTGTCTGCGTCAGCGGGGGTTTCGATTTTTTCGGCACCAGTGGGTCCGGGCTTGTCGGCTGCGGCCTCATCGGGTGGCAGCGGCTGCGCAGTGGCCAGAAACTGCAACACACGCTCGCCATCCCATCCGTCCGTCTCGATGGCATCGGCAGCGTCCCAGCCATCGGGCTTGACGCCCGGCGCGTCAATCGCCAGCACCTGCACGGTGCACGCATGTTCACGCTGCAGCAGGTGGCCAATGCCCAGCATGGCGGCCATGCCCGGCTGCTTGTGTGCGGGCAGCCATGGCTTGGCAGCGGCGGCGGCATCGCGCTCATCATCCGTGGTGCAGGCGTTGCGCTCTTTGGCGCTTAGAGGTTCGCGCTTGCTGTCACAGTCGGGCCAGGCCAGCACCGTGGTGCCCGCCAACCAAGCCCAATCGGCCTTGATCCAGGCCTTGCAGCCCCCTGGCCAACTGGCCACGCAGTAGATGCCCGGTGCAGCAGCGTCCAGGGCAGCCTGCAGCACATCGCCCTTTTTCTCGCCTTCCACCAGCACCACTGTGCGGCCATTGGGCATTGACTTACCGGGCAAGTAGAGCGGACGGGGCTCGTCAAACTGCTTCCACTTCCAGGCCAGCGAACTGTCTTTGGTGGATTGGCACCAGGTGTGTGGCAGATCGTCCTTGCCACCATCGCTGGTGCGAAAACGCACCACATAGCCATGCAGCTCGTCGCCCACGCGGTATTCGCTTGTGCGGGCAATGTCATCGGGTTTGCGGTGGTAATGCTTGAAGGTGGGCGCGGGCGCATTGACAGGCACCGGGCGCACGGTGGTCCACCCCTCGTCAGTGCGAGGTTTCGCTGCGGCTGGTGGCGGTACCGGGCGCTCCACACGCTGGTGGGCAACATCGCGCTGCACGCCAGCCACGTCTTCCAGCCCCTCGTCACGGGCCACCATCAGCGCGGCCTTGCCCATTTCGAGGCCATTGATGGCGGCATACAGGCTGACCAGATCGCCACCCTTTTCGTCGCCCGCGAAGTCGGCCCATTGGCCCGTGGTCAGGTTGACCGAGCAGCTTGAGCCAGAACCGCCGCTGAGGCTGGAGCTGACCCATTCATGGCCATTGCGGCGGCCACCTGGCAGCCACATGGGCACCAGCGTTTCAACCCTGGCCAACAGCGCCTCGGCCAGCTCGCGGAATTTGATGGGTGGGAGGCTGCGATCAGACATGTTGCCCCTCTTTTTGTTGGGGGATGTTGACCCCTGCCGGCACTCGCCTTGCCGGCGTTTGTGTGTTGTTCATGCTTGCCCTGTTACTGAATCACCAGGCGCTGATCAGCGTCTTGAAGTCAAACCCTGTTGGGGTGCTGTGGCTGGCGGGCACGTACTCGACCACCGGCTTGTTGCGGTAAGGGACGGTGCGCGTCCTGACGGGGTGCAACTGACCCGAACGCACCATGTTGCGCACCGTACTGCGCGCCGCAGTCAGTCCTACGCATGCACGCTGTGCCAGCTCACGCATCGTGGGTGCCTGGTCGCTGGTGACCAGTTCTGTGGCCGCGTTGTATAGCGCCAAACGCACCTCACTGGCCGGCCTGCCGGGTACTCGCTTCTCAAGCTCCATTCGTGCCCCCTATCAGTTTGGAATTTCGGTTCAAGCCTGCATAAAGCAGCGGCATCCAGTGCCATGCATCGCAACGGCCCTGCCCTTGCATGAGTTCGCGGTATTGGGTGGTGCAGTCTTCGCAGATGGATGCGGCGAACTGGCAGCGACGCTGGTGCGAACGCCACTGCTCGAACGATTCCAGATCGTCAAAACAGCGCGGGGGTGGCACCAGACGGGAAATGGGGTCCGTCATTTGAGCCATTTCAGTCGCGGCCCTCATCGGCACTGTTCGCCCCGTTGAATTCATCGGAGGCGCAACCGATATGTCCATACATGTGCCGACGAACAATCACCCGGATCAACTCAGAGACCTTGCGGTCCTCTCGGGATGCCATGCGCGACAGGTCGGTGAACTCACGTTCAGTCAGCCAGCACTTGACGGGCTCGGAGTGTTTGCGGTCATCGGCCATGGCGACCTCCGTAAAGGGTGGGCGCACCTTGATCCATAGAATGGAAGACCCTCATCAACCACACAGGAAGGACGGGTGCGCCCGTGAAAATCGAAGAAATCACAGACCGCCTCGACCGTTTGCGCTGCGACATGTCTGCAACCTGGACAGCGCTTGCTGCCATGCAGACCGTATTGACGCCAGAGCAGCGACAACAGGTGCTGGAAGCCATGGCAAAGGCTTCGGCGCAGAAGCAAGCGATGTACGACGCGCCACTACCCACGCCAGAGGCGCAAGCAGTACTGTCGCGCTACCGGGAAATGATGCAAGCGTCAGAAGGGCGCGTTTACGAAATGCTGCAAGGCGGATCAAAGCAATTTCAGACGCGCTGAGACCACTCAACTCGCCCAGCTCGTACAGCCACACGTTGTGGACCTGGATTTCTGCGTCCATATCAGACCCCCTGCCCTTACCTGCTGCTGAACGGCGTTGCTCGCGGAGAAATGAAGCCGAAGTCGGATCTATAGAAAATCCGTCCTGCACGGCCTTCCGGTACGCATCTATTTCGGAGTGCTTGCGGTCATTGGCCATGGTGGCCTCCGAAAAGGGTGGGCGTACCTCGCCCCATAGAATGGAAGACCCTCATCAACCATTCAGAAAGGACGGGTACGCCCATGACCAAAAGCGAAGCAGAATCCTTTGCCAACGAATGCATCAGGCTGCTCCTTCAGAATCAGCAGGACGCTCTTGGGAAGAGCCCCTGCAATCACAGCCAGAATGCAATTCAGACGGCGCAGGCCCTCGCTGCATTTCGCAAAGAACTGGTTGCGCAGCTAACTCAGCAATAAGCTCTTCGCCAGTACAGCCCTGGCGCAAGACCTTTAAGGCGCCCAGATACACCTGGGCAGCCCTGGCGCCAAAAACCGCAGGAAAACGGTCGACGCCGGCCCCATGCACATTGGCGGCCACCCACTCCTTGGCCGCGAACAGAGCCAATTCTTCTTGTGCTTCTGTCAATGCCATCTCAAACCCCTTGCCCTGCTGTGTTTGCCGCAGTGGTTTGCACCATTGGTGCGGAGGCTTGGGCTTGTTGACGCGCCAAGGCCGCATAGACGCGATCGGCGATCCGAGGCGGCAATTCATCGGGCCATTTGTCGACCGCTTGATAGGAAATGCCGATTGCGGCGGCTGCGGCAGAAACGCTCCCGCCGAGCAATTCGATGGCTTTGGTTTTGAGCATGCTGAATTGAACCACGGTTCAATATCGTATGTCAACCCATGTTCAATCCATAACCGTCAAAATCACAACTATGGTTAATTATTGGGATAGGTTGAAGCCGGAGATGGATGCCCATGACATGGACATCACAAAACTGGCCAAAGCAATGGGCATCAGCTTTCAAGCCGTAGCGAAAGTGCGAGACGGTGGCAGCTTCGGTACTGAAAACAACATCAAAGCCGCAAAGTTGTTGGGCCTGAACTCTGATTGGCTAGCCTGTGGGAAAGGCCCAAAGATATCTGGAGCACAAGGAAACGTAGATGCTGCCCCCGAGCTGCGCAAGGCCAAAGGGGTTCCGGTGGTTGGAGAGGTCAAAGGCGGTGTTGATGGCTACCTTGAAGAGACGCAATACCCCGTGGGCCATGGCGACGGCGAGGTTGACTACCCCACCACAGACGCCAACGCTTACGCCCTGAAGGTGCGCGGCGATTCCATGCACCCCCGCTACCGGGCTGGTGAATTCATTGTGGTGGAGCCGGGCATTGAAGCCACGCCCAGCGACGATGTGGTGGTCGGTTTGACCGATGGGAGAAAGCTCCTGAAGGAGCTGAACTGGATGCGCGACGGGGAGATTCAGCTGCTGTCCGTCAACAACCACTACGCACCACTGACGATCCAGCTCGACAGTGTCAAGTTCATTCATCTGGTTGCCGGTCGGGTGCGCCGCAACGGCCTGAAGCGGAAGTGATCAGGGTTTTTTGAGTCATATCTTAAAAGATATACAATGGCAGACCTGATCCCCACCGACGAAGCCTACGCTGAAATAGACGCGCTCTACGAGGTGGATGAAGACGCGGCAGCCATGTTTGACTTGCTCCTGGAGACGCTTGCGGATGACCCCTCGATGCTGGACCGGTTATTTCGACCGGCCAACCACTACCAGTACACGCCGCCGTTTGAGATCAAACGGTTTGGTGAGCTGCAGGCCCAGGGCAAGAACGTCTACATCATCAAAGTCCGCCACCCCACACAAGGGCACCTGCTGCCCTACCGCCTGCTGCTGGGCTATCACGCCCAGATGGACACCTACTACACACTGACCCTGATTGAGAGGGAGATTGACTATGACGTCCATGACCCAACCATCGTTGCAGCTCTTGAACGATATGACCGGTGTGGTATTCCTACCTACCCACACTAGCCGCGATCTGACTGCGGGCTACGTGTGCTACCCGGTCGTGGTCTACCACAACGAAAAAGTGCAAAGCATCGTTTCACAAAAGAGCATCACGGGCGCGAACGTGCACGAGCGCATGGCCCGCCTTGAGCGCAACCCTGCCCGCGCCGAGGCACTGGCGCGCGCACGTAAACGCTTGGGTGCCTGGATGGCCGATGAGATGCCCGACAGAGGGCTGGCCGCATTGCGCATGAAGGCCGGGATGTCGCAAGCCAAACTGGCCGAGCTGATGGGCACCCAGCAGTCCAACATTTCCCGCTGGGAAAAATCCACCGGCGACATGCAGCTCTCGACCATGCAGAAATTGGCGCAGGTGCTGGGCGTGGACACGACCGATGTGCTGCACGCCATTGAGCGCCACGAGCGTGCACAAGGAGCGCCAGCATGAGCGCCGAGCGAAACATTTTTTGCCTGTATGCCGACGACATCCGACATGAGGTCAATGGCAAGGTGTCTCTCATTGGCATGTACCAGGGAGGGATGAACGTTGCCGGGCCACTGCCGGTGCAGTTGCCCAAGCTGGTGGTTTCAACCTATATCAACACCCCATTGGACCAGCCATTTCAGGAAGTCAGCGTTGACCTGATGCTCAACGACCAGGTGCTGCAGAACATTTCGCCCCCCGCCCAGTCCGTGAAGGACATGCAGGACAGTGTCCCGCAGTTTGCCGACTCGCACCTGATTTCCATGCTGATGGTGCTGGTGCTGCAACCCTTCAATGTGACCGAGGAGGGTCGGCTGTATGTCAAAGCCCACCTGGACGGAAAAGTGCTGGAGAGCAATGCCCTTCGCGTGCGCGTGGTAGACGCCATTCCCGAGCATCCGTTCATGTCATAGGCCGCACCTTGCCCCATCCCACAACCCGCTTCGGCGGGTTTTTGTTGCCCTTCGGGATGCTTGCATTTATAATTTGCAAGCAAACATGCTTACGGAAACAAAATGCAAGCTAAAGACCCATCAAAGCGAGTTGGCGCACTTGCCAGAAGTGCGGCCCTATCACCCGAACAGAGATCAAAAATTGCTGCAAAAGCCGCATTGAAGCGCGCGGGATTGCCCAGCGCTACCCACACGGGCTCCGTCAATATTGGGGGCGCTGCCATTCCATGCGCCGTGTTGGAGAGTGGGCAACGGGTTGTTTGGCAACGCGAGGTTGTGGGTCTGCTGACAGGAAACAAAAAAGGCGGGCTGACTCGCTACCTGTCTGCAGGCAATCTGGCCCCATTTGCCCCGGCAAAATTTCTCACGGGTGATTTTGACGACACAGCCATCACCTTTGAAATGGATGGCCGCAAAGCACACGGCTTTGAAGCCGAGGACATTGTTGAGATTTGCCGCATGTACATGATGGCGCGTGCGGCAAACGCACTTCTTCCAAGTCAAATTCATTTGGCAGCACAGGCCGAAATCATTGTTCTGTCGCTGGCAAAAATCGGTATTACAGCGCTGATTGATGAAGCCACAGGCTACCAAGAAGTGCGCGATCGCAAAGCGCTGCAAGCCCTGCTGGACACCTATCTTCGCAAGGAACATGCAGCCTGGGCAAAGCGATTTCCAGATGATTTCTACAAAGAAATGTTCAGACTGAAATCATGGTCTTACCCCACTGTAGGTGGAGCGAGGCCTGGGGTGGTCGGGACCTATACCAATGACCTGGTTTATGAACGAATCGCTCCCGGCCTTCTTCAGGAGCTGGAACTCAGAAACCCCAAAACAAGTAACGGGAGTCGCAAAACCAAGCACCATCAATGGATGACTGAAGATATTGGCGATCCTGCGCTCACGGCACATATTCATGCCGTCATGGGGTTTATGCGGGCCTGTGATTCATGGGAGCAGTTGCTGAGGATGATGGACCGCGCCTACCCCAAGAAGGGCACACAAATACCGCTCATTGAGTGAGCGAGGTCAGCTAACCGCCCCTCCCCACAACCCGCTTCGGCGGGTTTTTTTACACCTGCATTTCACTCTGGTTGAATATTATTTGAACTGTGGTTGACAGCACATATTGAACCGTGGTTCAATGCCATCCATCGCACTTCAACGCGAGAAATCGGTTGAAGCGGCCCCACCAACGATGGAGCTATGCATGCAGACATCTGCACACATCATTACCGCACCAGACATTGAAGACCGGTTGGCCGCCGCAGAAGTGCGCCGCCCAATCTACGGCCAGCGCCTGGTGCGCGTCATGGTGCATAAGCCGTACCAGGCCGAAAGCGCGGAAATTCTTGTTGCGCACGATGACTTTTTGATGATCACGGGCCGCCGCCCCACGGTGGAGGAGCTGATCACGGTGGATGTGCCGATGCAAGAGCGGCTGTTGTCGGCGCTGCACATCCTGGCAGACCGCCGCCCGGACGATTACGCGACACCGGCAACCAGGCGCTTTCTGGCACCGCATGCACTGGAGTCGCTGGCCATCGATGGCAACGAGGAATTGCGCATGTTGGCCTTGCAGTTCATTTCCAGAATTTGTGCCGCCTGGCTTGCGCTTCTGCCTCCTGAGGATCGTCTGCTCCTGGAGACAGATTGGCTCGACGTCCTGTCTGCAACTCTGCGACATCCAGCACCAGGTGCCACTCACCCGTCTCAGGCAACTGAATCGCCATCCCCGGCACCAGCCGCACCTTAGATCTGAATGTGTTGATGCCTATGGGCGCTTCCGCTCTAAACGTGAGCCTGTAGGTGATTTCTTCCATGACCGCCTCTTTGCCCCAAAAGAACCATCATGTCACACCATCTTGAATACACCCAGCGGATTGACCCGCGCAGCCTCCGCGTCCAGCGCCAGAGGCCGATGCTTGACGCCCTTGTTGCTGCCCTGATCGGCTGCGGGCTGGCTGCTGCCCTGGTGGTGGGGTGGGCAGCATGAGCCAGTATCTTGCTCTGGTCATTTCGGCCGCTGCCGTGCTCATCAATCTGGCTTTGTGGTGGACGTATGCCCGCGACCGATCAGCGCAGCGCCAATATGCCTACGAGCAGGCTGCCAAAGCCAATGGCGGTGGACCAAAGCCACTGCCAGTGCATCTTGTAGAAGCGTCGCAACGCTTCAAGGTAGCGCACGACTGCTGGCCTCTTCTGATAGGGCAAGAAGACGATGGGACTGTCTGGGTCGTCGTCAGGCGAAATCAACTCCCCAGCCCACCACCTACGAATTTTCTTGAGCATGGCAATGATTCTGCCGTAGGGGGCAGAGCATGATCGCAATCACGTACCGCTTACAGGTCTGGCTTGTCCGGCTTGCGCTTCGCTCAGGACTTCTTTCCTGCCAAGGAAAGGTTATGGAGTGCAATGGCAAGGCCCTTGCGACCGCCCTTGATGGTCAAACCGCAAGCAGTACTGACATAAACCTTGTCGGCCCCATGAAGGGCGGCGTCTTTACATGTATGCGCAGGCGCGAGAACTGTGAGGTTTGTCCTGGGTTCAAGGAGTTTCGGCAGCAGGGCAGCCATAGACAACTGAATGTGTTTTCCACCCCGCAAGGTGAGGCCAACATGGCTGATGGTCACTGGAAAGGTGCTGAGGTTCACGACCTCAACCAACAAGCATTCAGTGCCGTCAATTCGCAGCGCCCAGCTCGGTCTGATTCGGATCTTCACACGGTCGTTGCTGAACGCTCTCCAGCTGTTGAACAGGCTCAGGCATGCGCCAAAAACTGCGATGCCAAGACTAACGTAGGAAATGGTTTCGGCCTGCATGGCACCTCCGTTGATATTCGCATTGTGCAAGAGGACCAAGCATGAGCTCCCGCTTGCCTTTGATTCTGTCGGTCATCGCTGTGTTCACCAACGCCGCCCTGTGGTTCGTTGTCCAGCGTGCGCAACTCTCCAGCCCACCACCTGCAAATTTTCTTGAGCATGGCTGCGCCTCTACCCCGGAGAGCCACCCATGAACGACTGGCTGGGCGGCATGGCCGCTGCTGCGCTGTTTTTCACGGCCATCCACTTGGCCCAGCCGCCTGACGAGCCCGAGCAGGCGACAGATCAAACCACAGAAAGGACAGAAGCCATGAAAGCCACTGGTCTGGTCTTTATGAGCCGCAGCACGCCATTGCTCACCCGCGATGCCAACGGTGAGCCGCAGTTGCTGCTGCGCGCAGTGCACCGCGCAGGCAAGCACCACACCGAGGCATGGACTTTGTTTTGGCGTGGCCAGGCCGCCGCCGACTTTCATGCCCAGCACGCCGCAGAGCTGACCGCTGGCCAGCCCTTGCACATCACCGCCTCTCAACTGCGCACGCACCAGGTCGGCCATTTGGCCGAGATCCAGGCGCACATCGAAACGTGTGCACTGGCACCGCGCGCACAAACGGTTGCCACCACTTGAACCACCACCGGAGTTTTCCTTCATGAACGAAATCGTTTCCCGCCAGGCCATCGAGCGCCGCGCCCAGGAGTTGGCACAGGTCTACGACAACCTGGTCGATGCCTGCCCCTACCCCTTTGGCAGCCCTGCTGCTGCGGCCTTTGCAGAGGCCTTTGAGCGCGAGCGCCAGGCCTTGGCCGCCCAGGAGGCTAGCCATGGGTGACGCACACCTCAATGCGCTGCTGCTGTTGGTCAGCACTTTTGGCCTGGTGTTTGCGCTGGGCCTGCAAAGCCAGCTGGTGAACAACGGGCACTTTGTGGCCGCCTTCGTCAATTCGCTTGCCATTGGCACGGCCAACCTGGTGCTGTTCAAGCTGGCACCCAACGCTGGCGGCATCGAGGTCGCGGGCTACCTGATTGGCGGCCCATTCGGCATCGTGGCCAGCATGGTTTGTTACCGCTGGCTGCGTGGTCATGCCGTGAAGTCCGACATGACCAAAACCTACCCCAGAAAAGGAGCTGCCCAATGACCACCTTCGGCATGACACGGCTGGACCTGATCGTCCCCAGCCTCACCAACCCCCGCAAGACCTTCAATGAAGCCAGCTTGAAGGAGTTGGCCGAGAGCATTGCCGCAGCCGGCGTGCACACCCCGGTGCTGTTGCGGCCGCTGCCTGCGCACCGGCTGGAGGACACGGCGCACCTCTCGCCCCGCCCCGAATTCGAGCTGGTGGCCGGTGAGCGCCGCTACCGCGCCAGTCTGCTGGCCCATGCGGACAGCATCCCGGCCATGATCCGCGAGCTGACGGATGACCAGGCGCTGGAGGTGTCGATCATCGAGAATCTGCAGCGCGATGACCTGACCGCGCTGGAAGAAGCCCAGGGCTACCAGATGCTGATGGACCACAGCCAGGTCACCGCCGACCAGGTGGCCGAGCGGATCGGCAAAAGCCGCTCTTACGTCTTCAGCCGCCTCAAGCTGCTGGACATGGGCCAGGACTGCCGAGACGCCCTGCGCGATGGCCTGATCGACGCCAGCAAGGCCCTGCTGCTGGCCCGCATCCCCAGCACGGCGCTGCAGGTCAAGGCGCTCAAAGAGATCATCCGCACCAACCACCCTGAGGGCGTGATGAGCCACCGCATGGCTGCCGAGTGGATCAGGAGCCGCTACATGCTCAAGATCGAGCAGGCCCCCTTTGACCACACCGACACCACGCTGGCCCCGCGCGCCTGCACGATCTGCCCCACCCGCACGGGCGCCGATGCCGACCTGTTCATGGACGTGATGGGTGCAGACATGTGCACCGACCCGGACTGCTACGCCGGCAAGGTGCAGCAACACCACAGCCGCCGCCGCGCCCAGTTGGAGGCACAGGGCCACCAGATCATCGACGGCGAAGACGCCAAGGCCGTGATGCCCTATGCCATGGGTGCACCCGATGGTTACGCCCGCCTGGACGATGCCGCCGACAGCCCCACCAGCAAAACTCTACGCCAAGAGCTGGCCAAGATGCTGGACAGCGGCGAGCTGGTTCCGGTAATTATCGTCAACCCGCACAAAGAAAACGACTTGATCGCCTGCGTGCCTGAGGAAGATGTGCCCGCCCTTCTGGAGCGCGCAGGCAGCAAGGCTGCCAAAGCCGCCGCCAAGGCCGAAAAAGAGCGCCGCGCCACCCACGACCAGGAAGACCGCGAAGCCGCGCTGCGCGACGAATACGAAACCACCTGGCGCGAGCGCGTGCTGCAGGCCGTGGTGGACGGCGTGCGCAAAGAGCCCGAGCAAGACCTGACCCCTACGCTGCGCCGACGCCTGGCCAACCTGCTGATTGACGAGATGCACAAAACCACCATCACGAGCTTGTGCGACATGCTGGACGTGGATGCCGTGAGCGACGAAGAAGCGGGCGATGCCAGCCCGCACGTGGTGGCGCTATTCAACTGGGCCACTGACATGGGCAATGGCCTGACCGCTGGCGACACCCTGACCGTGCTGAGTGCGGCTGGCGGTGCGCAGTGGCAACGCTGGATGGCCCGTTCAAAAAGCCAGGGTGAAGAAGAAACCGCACCCCTGCTGGATGCGACGATTGACCTGGATGTGAGCGTCAAGGCCATTCAGAGCCAGGTCAAGGCCGAAATCACCGCCCGCGAAACCGCAGCCGCCGATGCAGCGAATGCCGATCTATCCCTTGCCCCTGCTGCGCAAGCCAATGGGGTGCGGGGGGGCAAGGCCAAGAAGGCCAAACGCGAAAACCCCGCTGGCGCGGCCGCGCACGCGCAACGTCTGAGTGCTCAGGAGGCAGAGCAAGGCATCGCTGCCGCGATGCAGGGCATGGACGATGACAGCGGCGACTTCGCCGCTGTTAACTCAGGCGCTGACGCGCAAAGCAACGAACACGGCGCGGACTGCCGCGCCGTGCCTTGGCCACATTCACCCGCACCGGACGATCAACCCAAGGGCCATCAGGATCGAGGAATCGAGCGCTCTGACGTTTTGCTGGAGGATGCCCGTGAACTGGTGACCGAAATGCAGGCAGTAAGCGTGCGCGCCATCAAAGCGGCGCTCAACGTGGGCACGACCCGCGCCATGAGGTTGATCGAACAACTGGAGCGCGATGGCGTGGTATCGGCCTGCGACGAACGCGGCGCCAGGAAAGTGCTGGTGGCCGAATGAAAAAGACCAGCGCTTACGCCCGCAAACGCCGCGCCATGGGCCTGCACGCCCAGGGCTACGCGGGCGCCAATCAGTACGCATGGCTCAGGGCCATCAAGACCAGCCGCCCCTACGACGATGAGTCCATCCTGGACGAAGTGCCCACGGCCGAGGTGGCCGACAAGGCCATCATCAATGCACGCCTGACGCTCAAGCTGCTGGCCGAAGGCACCGTGCAGCCCGACGACACCGACCAGCACGACCTGATGGCGCATGTGATCGGTATGGCCCAGATCCGCACGCTCGACATGGGTGGCGACGGTGCCGATGCCGTCATGGACTCACTCAACACCGCCGCAGAAGCCTTGCAGCGCTGCCGCGAGCGCTGGGAAAAGCTGGGCAAGTGGGGCCTGGACGGCCCCGGCTTGGTGGCCCTGCGCGAAGCCATCGACATCTACGAAGCCATCCTGCGGGCCAGCAGCCCCCAGCAGATGGAAAACGCGCAAATGGTCAGGCTTGACCAGGTGAAGCGCTTGCAGGGAGTGCAACCATGACTGATGCAGCCATCATCCAGCGACTGGAATTGCTGACCAACACCGTCCAGACACTCACGACCATGCTGGGCGCACGGCTCAACCGCGCACAGCTGTGCGAGCGTCTGGGCATCCACCGCAACACGTTGGCCAAGCGCATCATGGAACCGGGGTTTCCACTACCAGGCAAGGACGGCAAATGGCTGTTGTCGGAAGTGATCGAGTGGGAGCGCAACCGCTGATCAACCAGCCATGCGCTTGGCCAAGTCGGACGCAGTAGGGTTGTAGTAGGTCAATGCCCGGCTGGTTTGTTTCCAGCCGAACACCTTGCAAAGGTCAAGTACATGCAAACGCTGGGCGAGCCGGGTGGCGGCGGTGTGGCGGCTGTCGTGGAAGGTGAACCCGGTCAGCCCAGCGCGATCACGCGCACGCCTGAACAGTGCATCCAGCGTCTGAGCCTTGAGCCCAAACACGCGCTCAGCATCAAAACCCGCCAGCATGGCAATCAGCCTTGCAGCCGCCGGGGTCAGCGGAACGATCCTTCGGCCGGTCTTGCCATCCCGAATGGTCACATGGTCAGCGCGCACATCTGACCACAGCAAGCCACACAACTCACCCGCCCGCATGCCCGTGGCCAAGGCCAGCACAAAGCACACCGCAACTGACTCTGAAACACTGCGCACCCTTCGGTGGCTATCGGCTTGGCGCGCTGGCCAGCCCAGTTGACGCACCATGCGCCTCACCTCTGGGCCACTGATGATTCGCTCTCGGTGATCAGGCTCTGCAGGCTTGCGAACGCCTTTGACAGGGTTGTCATCGACCCATCCCCAATCTCGCCTGGCCACCTCAAAAACAGAGCTGATCAGCGTCATGTCTCGCAACACTGTGCTGCGCGACACCATGGCCAAGCGGGCGTCTCGCCATACTGACACATCGGCCGACGTTACTTCGGCCAGCTTGCGATCAATGCGCAGGGCTGCATGATCCGGCTTCTCAAAAGCGGTCAACCGGATGGTCTCCCAGCGCTCACCCTTCTTGCCTGGGCTGACCTCTTCGGCGTACCTGCGCATGGCATCGCGCAGGGTTTTTACCTTGCCTGCGCCGATGCCTCGCATGGCCCGCAGTTCGGTGGATTTTCGGGCCGCCCAGATGTTGGCCTCGGATCGTGTGTCAAACGTGCCACTTTCCCTGTGGCCAGCCACCTCGATCTGGATCCACCACCTGCCTGAAGCGGTTTTTTTGGGGGTTGCCACTTTGGGGATTGTGTTGGGGAAATTTTGGGGTTTGGGGTGTGAAACGGTGTGCAAATGCTGCACATCCGCGTTATCAGCACCTTGCTGCAAGCCTTATTTTATGCGGTGTTATGCGAAAAATGCACATTCTTGCAATGTGCGATGGTGCCCCGGGCCGGAATCGAACCGGCACGCCCCTTTTCAGGAAGCGGCGGATTTTAAGTCCGATGTGTCTACCAGTTTCACCACCGGGGCATGAATCTCGCCCCGTATTGTGCCTTGAGAATGCA